>Ga0065720_1003311_pt1 | contig 19913 bp, 17 predicted proteins | sample Thericmetagenome_FD_59107 | JGI IMG/M metagenome (GOLD analysis project Ga0065720, IMG submission 59107) | Thermophilic microbial communities from the Joint Bioenergy Institute, California, USA of rice/straw/compost enrichment - eDNA_2 v2... | ecosystem: Engineered > Solid waste > Grass >...
CCGGCGCCGACTCGGCGATCATCGGCAGCGGCTCGACAGACGCCCCCGGCCGCGACTGTGCCGCTACGTCACCCTCGTTGACAACCGCATCCGCCGACCCGGGCTCCGGCTCCTCAAACCACGCCGCCAACCCGAAATCATCGTCGTCATCATCATCGTCGTCGTCGTCAACCGCGTCCGCCGACCCGGGCTCCGGCTCCTCAAACCACGCCACCAACTCAAAATCATCGTCGTCATCATCATCGTCATGGACGACGACACTCACCGGCGCTGACATACTCACCGGCAGCTCGACCGACGCGATCGGCTCCACCGACACCGGTGGCGCGAACGGCACGACAACCGGGGATGCGGTGGTCGCCATGGGCTCAGCGACGGTCGTCGGCGGGGCGGCGGCGGGTTCCCCGAACAGGTCGGCGAGATTGACCTCCTCGACTGGCCGCGCGACCGGCTGGGGCACGTCGGGCACCGGAGCCGGCGTCACCGTTACAGGAGGCGAAGCCGGTTCCGGCGCGGGTTCGGCCAGTGGCGCGGCGATCGTGACCTGGGCGGGCACGCTGGGCGGCTCCGTGACATCGGCCGTCGGTGTGAGGACGGGTCCGCCGACCCCGGTAGTGTCCGTCACGACGACGACAACCGGTGCGGGGTCGACCGTGAACTCGTCGTCGTCGGGTTCCGGTACGGGCCCGCCCCAACTCCGGACGGTCGCGTGCAGCAAAGGATAGTCCTCGAGCAGCGTGGCCAGGTCGAGGAAGCACAGTGGACAAACTTCGTCGGTGCCAATGATGGCCACGGAACTGGCATTCATCAACTCAGCCAGGTGTGCTTCGACCAGCCGCTCATACAGCCGCCGCTCGGGGTGCTCGGCACCAACGGTCATTGCTGAGACCGTACGGCCAGGCAGCGTCAGCGTGGCCAGAACAGCGTGTGCGTCATGCTCGGCCGCCTCCTGCACCTGTTCCGGCCACGCGTCACGAGCCGCCGGTTCAACATCGGCGAGCGTCGCCGGCCCAGCCACAGCGAGCCGAGGCAACGCCCGNAGCAAAGCCTGNCCGGCCGACGGCACGGTTGCCAGGAGGTGCGTCACGGCCGCCTCAATATCGGTGAACCGCCCGTCGACGCCGGTACCTCGCACGTGCAGTCCGGCCGCCGTGACGACATCGGTGAGCGTAGCTGGGCTGAGCTCATTCTCGGGATGCAGCCCGCTCTCCGCCGCGATGCGGTGATGATCGGCCAGCCGAGCCACGAGGTCGGCGGCCTCATCCCGCACATCGAGGCCGGCTCTCGGCCCGGACACGAAACGATGAAGGAGGCGCGCAACATCGTGCGCACACAGCACCAGCTCGGCAAGTCTCAGGTTCTGCTCCGGGGTTGCCACTGGGGCTCCTTCCTCGACGTCCTCAACAAGGCAGGCAGCTGCTGCGCGCGCTGGTCCCGTTGTCCTGCTTCATGGACCAGCCCTTGAGCCGGCGTGGCATCGGGTCGGGCCGGGGCGAAGCCGCCGCCCGGCGGCGTCGACTCGTACGCCGCCAGCGGCTCGGTTCGAGCATCGTCCACGGCTACCGTCCTCGTGGGCTCGCTGGTTTGAGTAATAGAGGGCGGACCGGCGCCGCCTGATACGTCATCACGGCGTCCATCCTCGACGTCGACCGGCGGCTCCGACCACGGCGGACGGGTCGACATCACGAGCGATGCTCGCGGTGGCTCTGATGGCGGTGAGGATGCCGACGATCGACCCGATCAGCAGCACGATCCCCCAGATGATGGCGACGATGGCGAGCACGATCGCGGCGATCGCGTCCAGGATGCTCACGAAGACGATCGGCATGAGGTTGTGCAGGAAGGCAACCACGAGGTTGGCGATCAACGACGTGAGCACCAGCGCGACCAGGCCCTTGTTCTGCAGGAACCGAGGCTGGGCAGCGACCAGGAAGGCCGCGTAGGCCAGCTTGAGGAACATCAGCACCGACAGCACAGCCGCCGCCTGGCCCCGCGGGAAGTCACCGTAGGCGATGAGGTAGGCGATCGTGCCGAACGGAAAAGCGAGCAGCAGGGTCACCATCAGGATCAACGCGGCGATCGCCGCAATCAGCAGAACGATCGACGTGAGGATCAGCACGATCGAGCCGACGAGGGTGGCGACACTCTGTGCCCGCCCGGTGATCCGGTCGGGCAGGAGCAGCCCGGCACCCATCAGACCCACCGTGAAGAGTGGGATCACGTCGACCAGCGCGAGGTAACGCAGGGCAAGTCCGGTCGGTTCCTGGACTGACGTGCCGGCGGGCACCTCGACGCCGAGGTCGGCCGACGTGGCGGCCGTGTCGGCGATCGACAGGGCACCCCCGACGAACCAGGTGGACCCGAGCTCCAGCAACACAACCAAGCCGGCGGCCACCAGGGCGACGATGAACAATGGCGTACGCAGCCGCTCCACAGTGGAACCCCCTCAGCCGACACTCACGACGCAGAAGCCGGCCGACCGGCACGTCATTGTGACTCGGCCACCGTCGCTGTCGATCGACACCGTGATTTCGTCACCGGGCTCGAGGTCTTTGCTACTTGTCTCGTCGCTGAACGGCACCGGCGCCTCGACCTGTACGGAGTCGATTCCGGTCAGCTTGAGCCCCCGCAGATCGCTGTCGCGGGGGGCGATGTCTAGAACACAGGACCCGTCGATGACGAGCCGGCCGTCGGGTGGCATGGCACCGGACGCCAGGCAGGAGCCGCTCAAATCGGCGTAGTCGACTGCCTCAGGACCGCCGAACAGACCGCCCAACCCCTTGATCAGGCCCGGGGGTTTGGACAGGTCCACGTCACCGTCACGGCCACCCGAGCTGACGGTCATGACATAGAGCACGACGATCAGCAACGCCGCGAGCAGCAGAATGCGTTGCGGCCGGTTCAGCCGCGACCAGATAGGAATTCGTAGTCGCATCATTGCCGGATGCCCTGTGGCTCGCTGAGAGGGCCGAGGTTCCCGAAGTCGTCCACTGCCGCGACGTAAACGAGATCCTCAGGACAGCTGAAAGGAATGTCGCCCAGCGTCGAAGAGGGGCTGGTTTGAACCCTCGTCACGCTGAGTTGCTTCACGTTGGTGACTTCGACACCGGTGGGCAGCAGTCCCTTGCTTTCCACGGTTTGAACTATCTTGGCGGGGACTCCGAATAGTGGGTCTCGTATTTCAACGAATGCGATTCCGAAGTAGCAGATGGAGCTGAAGAACATCACCTGCCAGGTACCCACGAACGTCTCGGTCTGATCCCAGAACAGGTCGACATCGAGGATCTGGCGGCGGTTGGACTTGGCGTCAACGGGCAGCCCGAGTTCCTGTTGCTGAGCCCGGGTACGCACTTCGAGCGCTGTGGGTGCGGTGACGCGTACGTCGAACGTCACGACCACGGGATCACCCACCATAGCCCGATCGTTCGGCGCCGGATGCTGGCTGGAGGCTCGCTCGTCCCCTTGGACGAAGCGGTACTTGATCACCGGCACGAGGCCACGTACGGAGATCTGCCTTCTGATCGCCTCGATGTCGGTATGGCCGACCACGTCCGGCACCGGGACCGTATCCGCGTCGTTCGGAGGGCCGGCCGATGGTGACACGGCCAGATGACTCGGTGAATCGCCCGGTGTGATGAGGACAACGACGATGGCGATGACGAGCAGGACGGCGACCACGCCGGCCCCCGCGAGAATGAGGATTTTCGGCCTGGGCAGCGAGATCCGCTTGGACGGGGGCCGGGTCGGGACCTCAAGCACCACTCGGTTGCTGAGGATGGGCGGCTCGTCGGATGTCCCGCCAAGCGTACGAACATTGACCTGAAAGGCATAGGTGGCCGCCGGTGTGCCGGGCGGGACCCGAATCGTCACACCGAATGACGAGCTCGCATCGGCGTCGATCGTCCGTACCGGATCGGTGACCGTGAACCACGAACGGGCTTCGTCGGTGTCGGTCGTGACTGTCAGGGCGGCTTGGGCCGGTGTATCCCGAAGGTTCGTGACGGTGAACGTCACCTCGGCCCGACCCTGCTCGTCGGTGATCGCTCGCTCGGTGTCGGTCGTCACCGACCAATCCCGATCTCTCGGAGTAGTCATCGCGACCTCGGCTCTGCTGACTGGACAACACACCTAAACGAGATCATTCGAATCTATTAGCAGCATGGTGCTCGGACCTGCTGTGCCGAAGTCATCGAGTGGCGCGACAAAGGCCGCTTCGACTGTTGCCCGGCAGTGGGCCAATGCCGGCGTACCAGAGTTGGCCCCGGTTGCCGGCGTGTAATGCCGGATGGTTCGCAACTCTGGCGTGTGGACGATCAGCACGTGGGTGGGGAACCACTCGGGTGGCATCTGTAGGCCGTTGTCCCCGCAGACATGGGCCGTAAACACGATCCGCCATGCTCGGACGTAGGTCTCCGTCTGTTCCCAGGACAATCCGACATTGGCAACGATTTGCTTACGGGCACCGGGACTGATTGGCGGCAACAACACCGGTGCCACCTCGACCGTCACCGGACCCGCTCTGGGTGCCGTGAGGACAACAGCGACGGTGACTTCGACCGGCGTGCCAGCGGGGACCACCTCGGACGCGGCGGGATCCTGCGCGATCACGCCGTCCGGGCTGGCATTGTGACGGTATTTGATGACTGGAACAAGGCCCGCGTCCGTGATGCGGTCGGCGATGCTGTCCACGTCCTTCTCGCCGACGACATCCGGCACGGTCACCGCTGTGGGGAACGCGGCGGATGGCGACGGCATCACCTGCGGGGTATCGCCGCCGGCGAGCACCACGACCAACGTGACGACCAGGGCGGCCACGGCGGTCACGCCGGCTGCCGCCAGCAGGATCGGCTTCAAGGACCGCTTGAGCGACGGAGTATCCGGTATCTCAAGGATCACTCGACTGCTGAAGGTCGGGTTCTCCTCCGGTGCCTGGTCCGACGAGTAGGCCAGCAGCTGGAAGGTGTACTCGGCCGCCGGCGCACCCTGCGGCACCGCGACCTTCACGACGTACGACACGCTGTCGCCGGCCTCGACGAAGCGAACCGGCTCCTCCACTGTGAACCAGCCGCTGGCCACGTCATCGGCGACAACGGTCACCGTGACACTCGACGGCACGTCCTGCAAGTTGGTCACCGTGAAGGTGGTCGTCGCGGTGCCCTTCTCATTGACGGCAAACCGCTCCAGAGCGGTCATCACCGCCCAGTCCTTCCCCTGCGGTGTCGTCACCGCCAGCCTCCTTCACTGCATCGACTCCGACCAGTCTTATGAAGGTGAAGCCTTGATATGTACGGCTTCGCTCAGCGGACCCACATTGCCGAAGTCATCCACCGCTGCTACGTAGGCGATCTCGGGCTCGCTTGGGCAGTTGACGAACGGGTAGACGCCCGAATACTCCAAACGCGTCGCGCGGAACCGGGTCGTATCCGCCACGCCCACGCCGGTCGCCAGGTACCCGGCGTCCTGACCCTCGTAATGACATATGTGCTTGAAGAACAGAACCCGCCACGATGTCACGTAGGCTTCGTTCTGTTCCCACGCGAGGTCGACGTCAGCCACAGTCGCAAGCTGGTCAACTTCGCCAATTTGTGCCGGGAACAGTCGTGACTGGATCTCGACGGACACGATGGTGGGTGGCGAGATGTCGACCCCTAACGTGACGTTGACGACGTCACCCGGCGACGCCAGATCGGCTGGACCTGGGATCTGCTTGATGGCAGCGCCACCACCGCCGGGCCGATACTCGTACTTGATGACCGGAACGAGACCGGCCTCTCTGATGGTCTCGGCGATTGCCTCGACGTTGGTGGCACCTACGACGTCCGGGACGGTGATCTGCGCACCGACGGATGGGCCGGTGGGCGACGGACTGGGAGGTGGTGACGGCCGGTCCCACGGGGAGGTGAGCCACAAGGCCCCGCCGACAAACAGGACGACGAAACCGATCATCACCACAGCGATGACGATGTTCTCCATCCTGTTCTTGCGCTTATAGGGATCGACCCATGGTGGAACGCTGAGAAGCATCCGGTTGCTCCGGACGCCCTCCTCGTTCTCGGCCGCGCCGGTGCTCCGTACCACGGCATGGAAGGCATACTCGGCCGCGCGAACCTTCGGTGGAACCCCGATCGAGACCACGAAAGGCACGCTGGCGCCGGCATCGACAACGCGGTCCGCGTCCACGACCGAGAACCAACCTCTCGTCGAGGGATCCTCGGTAATGACGGCGAGGGTCGCCCACATGGCCGAGTCGTGGAGATTGGTGACGGTCACGGTGACCTCGGCACGCCGCTCGCTGTCGAGGGTGACCCGCTCGGTAGCGGTGGTCACGACCCAGCCCGGATTGGCGGGATTACCCATGGCGGTTCCTTATTGCTTCCGTCGCTCACTTCTCGTAGGGCGTCAGATCTACATGGATCGGCACCGGTGGGGAGGAGGGCCCTGGCAAATCAAGATCGTCCAGTGGTATGACGTAGACATACTCGGGCACGTCTGAGCAGGAGTGCACCAGCCGTTGCGACTGACCCTCCGAACTCCACGGAGTGAAGTGCCGAACAACGCGCACTCGCGCGACATTGACAGTCACCGTATCCGAGGGCATCGCGATCTTTGGAGTGTGCGCTTCGCAGATGGCGGAGGCGAAGACGACATGCCATGACTGTATGTAGCTCTCTTGCTGCTGCCAGGACACCTCCACGCCGACAGCAACCCCCGGAGACTCTGAAGGAGGAGCCGGCAAGAGGGTGGGCGGCAGGTCAACTGTGATGCTCACGGTCGGCGGCGTGAACGCGACGTAATAGTCGACCGTGACCACCGAGCCCGGTGGTGCCTGGTCGAGCGGAGCGGGAAGCTGGCTCTTGGCCCCGTAGTCACTGGTGCTGTGGACGTACCTGATGTCCGCGACCAGACCCACGCGGGCCAGTTTTTCCTTGATGAATTCGACCTCGGTCTCGCCCACCACGCTTGGAACGCGGACGAGCTCCGCGGCGCTGGGCGTGGTCGAGGGTTCTCCGGCCTCAGTCAAGGAGACCAGGACCACCACGAGGGTGGTGACCAGGGCGACCACGGCGAGGCCGATGCCGACCAACAGGAGGATCAGCGTGAGCCGACGCGGGCGAACGGGTTTGGCCGGAACACGCAGCAGGACCCTACTGCTGTAGGTCGGTCTCTCCTCCGGGGCCATTTCCGACGAGTAGGCCAGCAGTTGGAACGAGTACTCGGCCGGCGGGGCGTCCTCCGGCACGGCCGCCTTGACCTCGTACTGAGTGCTCTCACCGGGCTCGACGTGCCGGACCGGTCGCTCGAGTCTGAACCAGCTCGCCGCGACATCGTCGGCCACCACGGTGGCCGTCACGCTGGCCGCCTCGCGCTGCAGGTTCGTCACGGTGAACGTGACCTGGGCCTGACGCTTGTCGTCGACGGTGATCTGTTCGGTGGCGGTCATCACCGCCCAGTCTTTCTCCTGCGCTGTGGTCATGGCCGGCCTCCTTGGGCGTGGGCAGGATCGACGACAACCTCGGCCGTCACCGCAGCCGGTTTCTCGGTTTCGACCAGGCGCCGGATGATCGCGAGGTGTCCGGCCGCCGATGCGGGCACCTGGACCACGACGTGGAACGGGCGGTCGATCGCCTCGATCACCCGGACCGCCACTCCGGTCGCCGTGGTGATGGCCGCCCGCAGCCCGGTGGCGGTGCCGCGGTGACGGGCGATGGTGGCGCCGATCGACAGCAGATCCCGCAACCGTCCGATGGGGACAGATGGTTGATCACCGGTGGGCAGCACGTGATCGAAAGCCACCCAGCCGAGCAGGAAGGGGACCATGCGATCAGGCGACCGGTACGGCGTGAACAGATCGTCCACCGCCGAGAGCGTCGCCTCGGTGGGCGCGTGCATCACCTCCATCGCGTCCAACAGGCAGCCGAGCACGCCCGACGACCGCGCGGTGCGCTGGTACACACCGGGAAGAAGGCGTTCGATGGCCGCCCTACGCATCGGCCCGCACCACCTCGATGTCATGCTCGCCGGAGCAGAGCAGCCACGTGTCCGGCACGGTGACGCTGTCGGTGGTGCGCCGGTGCGCCGCTGCGGTGAAGGAGACTCCGTCGTCACTGCGGTAGACGCCGGTCTCCGTACCGGCCAGCACCACTCCGCCGCCGCCCACGGCCACCGCTTCGACGGGCCGGAACCGGCTGCGGTCACGTAACGGCAGGCCGGCATTGACGTCGGCCGCCTGCCACTGGGGCGTGCTGGCACCGGTGTCCAGCCGCATCAGTCCGCCGCTCTGCGCCGCGGCCAGCGCGACGCGACCTTGGAAGTCCAGGCCCCAACATGTGCCGCCGACCCAGCCGGCCGACAACGCCTGCCAATTGAGGTTCGCCTCGGACAGCCGTGCGCGGAAGCAACCCTTGCCGGAACGCTGAGGATCGAGCTCGGCGGCGCCGGCCCACAGCACCGTGACCGGGCCGTCGTACTGCACGGCCAGCGCGCGGATGTCGACGCCCCGCAGGGCCGGCTGTTCGACGAACGTCCCGCTCCGGCCGTTGGCGAGCGAGACGTAGAGCCCGAGCCCGGCGACCATGACCCCGGCGATGCCGCGTTCCGTGACAAAGGACGCCACGGCGTTGCAGGACATCGGCTGCGGACCGATCTGAACCTGCAGGGGCACGGCGTTGGCCTCGGCCCGCGCCTCGTACAAGCCCGCGCTGGTCGCCAGCAGCAGAACGGGTACGCCGTCCCGGTCGGCCCAGGCCACGTCGGCGATGCCGGAGGCGAACTCCAGCACGCGCTCCCACGACTCCCCCAGGTCGGTCGAGACGTAGACCCGTGACAGCGTCGGGCCGACCCGGGTGAGCACGGCCACCATTCCGGGGCGGGCGACGATACCCGGCCGGACCGCAGCCGGCGCGGGCACGACTCGGCGGACCTCCTCGCCCTCCCACCGGGCCACCGGCTCCCAGCCCTTGGCCCCGTTGGTTGAGCGGAACACGATCTCACCGCTGCCGGCGTACCAGGTGTCGGCCTGATACGCGTCGGCCGCGACCGAGCGCACCCGGCCGTCGGGCGCATCGGGCACGACGAACTCGACCGAATCGACATACTGCACACCCGGCTCGGCCGACTCCAGCCATCGGTACACATTGGAGGCCCACAGCGGCTCGCCGAACCCCCACCCGGACGGGTTGGCCGGCGTGGGAAGCGGGCTGATCGCCTGATAGAGCCGGTCGAGCACCCGGGCCCGCACGGCGTCAGGGTCGTCCTCGGGACGCACCACCAGCCGCGCCCGTACGGCGACCGGCTTGTAGTGGGCCCATGTGGTTACGACGCGCGTGCCCAACGCCCGCCGGCGGTCCAGATCGGCCTGAGCCTGCTGCCGCACCGCCTCCACCTGATGCTCGGCCAATGTGGACGGACCCAGGCGCCAACCGGGCCTGGCCTCGTCCCCGACGTACGGCACGAGCACCACCTCGACCTCGCCCGGCTGCGCGAACGACCACATCGACACACGGGTGAATGCCCGCGCTCGGGCCACAGCCGGGGAACCAGCGACCGCGAGCACCTCGAAGTCGCGCGCCGTGACGGCCCGCTGCTGGGCAAAGAACTCGTACGGGCCGCGGGCCAGCACCGACTCGATGGTCTCCATCGCCCGCCCGCCCCGCGCCGGCGCCGGGTTGGTCACACTGACCGGACCCACCACGCCGCGCAAGGCGGTCAGCGTGCCGGCCGCCACATTGCCCGCCGGGCCACCACCCGTGCGGTACCAGATGCGAATCTCCCGGTTGGCCGGCGGTACCGCCGCGACCGTGGTCAGTCCATGGCGGACCCCGGTCCGCAGGTCCAAGGCTGGGGCGAAGGTGACGGTGCCCGTGGCGCGGTCGAGCAGGTACACCTTGGCACCCGGCGCGGCGCCCGCGAAGGTGCTGACCGGTCGCCAGATCTCGAACGTCCGCCCGCCAAACTCCCGGGCCGGCACACCTGCCGGCACCGATCCCGGGTCAGTCTCGACGCCCAGCAACACGTCGAAGGGTTCGGTCGTCGTGACGATCGGAGCCTTGGCGGTCCGGTAGGACTGGCCCGGCAGCCCGGTCCCCACTCCGAGCAGTTCGCCGTCGACGAGGTCGCAGTGGTAGACGGGTACGCTCACCTCGTTCTGGCCCGCCGGCAGAACCGTGCTCGCGGTGACGGTGAACACCACAGGCCGTCCCTCGGTGCTGCCCGAGCGCATCGCCATCACCTGGGCGCCGGCCGGGATCGGGATCGCGACGTCCGGATCAGCTCCCGGATTCCGGCTGATCACCACCGTGGTCCACGCGGCCGACGGGGGGTGCCGGCGAACGCCGAGCAGGTTGAGAAACTCCACATAGGCCTTCTCCGGCAGTCGGTTGAGCCGATACAGCATGATCTCGGTCAGGTGCGCGAAGACCTCGATCAGGACGACACCGGGGTCATGCACCGAATGATCCGTCCACTCCGGAGTGGAGCGGGCGGCCCGCGCCAGGGCCTCGGCGACCAGGTCGTCGAAGGTGCGATCGTCGAGGTTGGGTGCCGGGATGCTCATGGCCGACCTCCGGGGCTCGTTCCGGCCAGGTCCAGTGGGATGGTGAGAGTCGCCACCGACAGGCTGGCCCGGACCCGATACGTGAGACGAATGGTGAGAATCGACGGCTCGTAGGGATCGGCCTCGGCATCCAAGGCAACGATCTCGACCCGCGGCTCCCACCGCTGCACGGCTTGGCGCACGTAATGGATCGCCAGACCCGCGGTGGTCTGGTCATTGGGCGCGAACACCAGCCGATACAGATCACAGCCGTAGTCGGGGCGCAGTAGACGCTCGCCGGGCACGGTGGACAGCAGCATCATCAACGCCTGCCGCACACACTCGTCACCCTCCACGGTGGCCACCGAGCCTTTGGTGGTGACGGTCAGGCCGACCGGCGATCCGTCGATGGCGACCCCGCCGAAGCGAATTCCGCGCAGAGTCATGACGACGCCTCGACGAAGTGCTGCCGAACGGCCCGTACCTGGTAGTGCACGGTGCCCGGGACCGTGCCGTCGGTCAGACCGTCTAGATTGGACAGTACGACGGCGTGCCCGCCGATCCGGACGAAGCTGCTGTAGCCCGCGGACACCGTGAGCGTGGCGGTACACGGCTTCATCGTCGGGCCGACGTTGGGACAGCCCGTGACCGCTCGGCCTTGAGGATCAGGGGCGACCAGCACGGCCGCACCGGCCACGCGTACCCAGTGCTGCGAGGCCAACGTGACCACGGTGCCGTCGTGGCCGCATCGGATCGTCGATCTCTCCGTGACGAGTTCCATTCGACACCTCACATCGGGAGCGGGGCGTGCTCGAAGTCGACCGAGGCCGCGCGAATCGTCATCGCATGGCCAGGAGCGTCGATGACCAGGTCGGTGGTGGCGTGCAGCCGCACCGTGTCCGGGTCCAACTCCACGTAGCTGCCGCTTGTGTTCTCGAGGCGGAGTCGACGTTTGGCATCGTCGACCACAATGGACTGTCCGCCGGCGGTGTGCAGGCTCCAGCGCCGCACCGATCCGCCGTCCACCCCGGAGTCCGCCGGTCGGTTGGTGCCGTACAGGGATCCGAGCACCACCGCATCGGCCGGCGAGGAATGGGGCATGGCGACCAGCACCGTGTCGCCCCGATCGGGCAGGGCGACGATCCCCCGGCCGGGCCCGGCGCCGGGACATAGCACCGCCAGCCATCCGGCGTCGACGTCACCGAGGGCCGGCAGGCTCACCCGCACCCGACCCAACCCATCCGGGTCGTCGACCGCGGTCACGCGGCCGAGCGTCACGGCCGAGGCGACCGGGGCCGGTGGTGGCTCGGGCGGAGCGGTCGTGAAGGCACACTGATAGCCCCGCCCGTCAACCGTATGGGTCGCCCCGGTCAGCACATAGCGGCCGTCCACCTCGTCGTCCAAGCCACGCACATCCACGAGGCCGCCGGCCCACAGCCCGGCATCGCCGGCGGCGACGCCCTGCAGGGTGACCGCCCCGGCCGCCCTGATGTCCAGAGTGGACTGAGCGAGCTCGGTGACGGCGGCGAGACTGCGCCCCGGCTGATCGACCAGCACAGCCACGCCCTCGACGCCCGTCGCACCCGGATCGGCGCTGGCTCGGCTGGTCCGACCGCTGCGGGGCGCGTCGGCCTCATGGCTGAATGTCTCCGCGCGTTGGGGATGCCAGCCTGTCGCGGCGACGCGCCGGGCCGCCCGGTCGAGATTGGCCTCGACCCGGGCCTCCCAGAGCGAGGAGCCCAGACGCAACGTCACCGGTCCGTCGCCGATGGCGCTGGAGCCGGCCAGGCTGACCAGGTGCAGCGTCCCGCCTCGCACGATCGGATACAGCCCGGCCGCCGCACACACCTCCACAAGCAGCTCGAAGTCGGTCTGCCGGTGCTGCACGACCCGGTCCAGGCGGGGGCCGGCGTGGGCCGATCGCACCCGCACACCCAGGCCGGCGACCAGTTCCTCGGCCAACTCGGCCGCCGTAATGTCGGTGAACACGCGGGGCTGCTGCCGCTTGCGCAACCGGTGCAGGACGTCATAGGCCCGAACCCGGGCGGCCAAGGGACCGGCGGTGCGAACCAACTCCACACAGGTGATCTCGCCGGCGAAGACATCGGCCGCCTCGCCCCGCACCCGCACCGTGATCGTGGCCCCGAGCGGCCAGCCCGACGGCCAGGCCCCCGAGCCCGCCTCGTGCGCGAAGGCGAGCTCACACTGGGTCGGTTGGCCCAACCGGCTCGCGACCCGGACGGTCAGCAACCGTTCCCGATCGGGCCGCCAGGTACGCCCGTTGACCGTGACCTCGACGCCGAAGACGGCCACGGCGCTCATCACGAATCACCGTCCGTCGGCGGCACGGCCAGCACCGAACCCGCTCGGACCCGCAGCGGATCGTCGATGCCGTTGTAGGCCATCAGCTCCCGCCAGCGTCGGGCGTCACCGAGCGCCGCGTGGGCCAGCAGGTCGGGGCGCACACCACCGAAGTCCTCGTCGGCCTCCCCGTCGCCCACCGCCCGTACGGCGACCGGGCGCGGGCCGGGCGGGGCGTCGACGGATCCGCTGCCCTCCACACCCACCGCGATCGGGGCGAGCTCGACGGATCCCTGCGAGCCACCGGCTCTGGGCGCTGGCTCGGCCACGCGCACGAGCCGGACGCGCAGCCACGACCGGCGCGGCACACCGGTCGAGTCGAAATCGTCGAACCGCTCGGCGATCGACACCACAATCACCGGAACGTTCCACGTCTTGCCCCACACGAGGCGTACCAAGGGCGGCCGCACGCCGCCCCGCTCCTCGGCCGTGTTCTCGGCCAGCAACCACAGGGGACGGGTGAGGTCCCGGACATCCTTCGGCGCCGAGCGGACATCGAGCAGGTCGACGCTGAACATCAGCTCCAGGTCCAGTTCGGTGCGTCCGCCTCCGGTGAACAGGAGCGGATCGTCGCTGAGCCTGGCCCCGACAAGCTGCCCGGAGGCGGTCGTGTGTCGTCGAACCCCGGCCAGTCGGCGTACCTCGACGGTCTCGGGATTGAGCATGCAGTCGATGCGTTGGCCGGTCGCATCGACCAGAAACGCCACCCGCTCCATCCGTCACCTCCGCCTCGACCGGACCACCGCGGCCATCCGACTCACCCGTGGCTTCGCCATCAGTCGCGCCCCGTCTCGTCAACCCACGCCCGTCCACGCTGCTCCCGGTCGAGCCGGTCGAGGTGCTCGGCGTCGTCGGTGACGTCCTCCGGCACCTCTTCGTCGATCCACAGTGGAGCATCGTCAGGAAGGGTCGGGTACGGCGAGGGAGTGGACGAGGCTGGGGTGCGCCACCGCGTGCGCGGCCACCGGTCGACGGTCGGTCCCGACCCGAAGCCCCGGCGTACCTCGACCGCCGACCTCAGCCACGCCGCGCCACCCGGGCGCTCCTCGGCTGGCTCGGTCCTCGGCTCCCTGACCGACCCAGCAAGACCGTCCTCCCCCCGTTCGGTGTCTGGCGTACCCACCGGCCAGGGGGCGGCGTGGCTTTCGGGATTGACGGCGTGGACGCCGGCGGGGGAGGCGGTCTCCTCCGGCCCGGTCGACTCCATCGGCTGGGCTGCCGCCGGCACCCTCAAGGTCGTCCGGCGCCGTGGCCACACCCGCCGCGACCTGGTCACAGGATCCGCCGCGCGCAGCCGGGCGGGGACCGCCCGCGCCGCCGACGTCGTGGTCGTCGTCGGCCCTTGGGGCGTCATCAGGAATGACTTGGTCTGAACGAGCTCGGGCGACCCACCGGCCGTTGGCTCGACCGCATCGTCTGGCGGCGCCGCCGGACGCGGATGGGGTTCGTATCGACCTACCCGAGCCGGCGAAGACGTTGCGGGCATCGCCGGCCATCCGGCCTCCGGCGCCCGATCTGAACCTGGCGTGGCGGCCGATGGCACCGACGGACCGACATGACCACCCACCCGGGCGGGCGTACGGAACAGCAGCGCCGGGGCGTGTCGCCGAACCAGAGCCGCCCAGTGCGCCGGTGGCTGACCCGGCGACCACGGCAACCGGCGAGCAGGCGGTACTGCGCGACCGCCCAGCACCCGCTGACCCGGATCCAGCCGCACCGACAGGGCGTACAGCCGCCGCGACAGCGCCTCCGTCCAGGTGGAACAGCGGCGCAGCAACCGGGCGACGAACCTACGCACCCGCCGACCCTCCGGAGGCCGATTCGCGCTGCAGCCCTTCGTGGGCGAGGACCAACGTCTCGATCGCCAGCTCCCGGCTCATCGCGTCCAGCGGCGCGCCGTACCATTCCTGCGGCCAGGCGTTGAGCAGGTTCCACCGGGTGACCTCGGTCGTGCCGCTCGCGTCGAGCATGACCACCGACACGTTGCGCCGGCTCACGCGCCCCTCGACCGCCGAGATCAGCCAGTCCCACAGTTCCATCGATGACGTCAGGCCGTAACGCAGGCTCACCGGTGGGTAGGTCACGCGGCCCGGTATCGCTCGCACGACGGAGCTGTTGCCCGCCTCCCGGTAGGAGATGCGGTCCACGGTCACGCCGAGGCCGGTCACCTCGGTGAAATGACCCTCGGTGATGTTGTTGATGAGGAGCTTGAAGTTGTACGCCCGGTATGGATCTACCCAGTTACCCGGCTGCGCGCCGCTGTCTTCCGGCATCCTGGTCTCCTACTCCGTCTCCGAGCCGGCCACGGACTGGCTGAGCTTGAACACCACGAACTCGGCGGGCTTGACCGGCGCCACCCCGATCAGCGCCACGACCTGACCGGCGTCGCGCACCTCGGGTGGGTTGGTCTCCTCGTCGCACTTGACGAAGAACGCCTCGGCTGGCGTGCGGCCGAACAGGGCACCGTCCCGCCAGACCCGGGTGAGAAACGCGCCGATGTCCCGCCGGATCGACCGCCACAACAGCGCGTCGTTGGGCTCGAACACGATCCAACGGGTGCCTTCGGCGATCGACTCCTTGAGCATGTTGAACAGCCGGCGCACGTTCAGGTAGCGCCATTCACTGGCCTCCGCCGCCAGCGTGCGCGCACCCCACACCCGCACCCCTTCCGTCCCGAAGTAGCGGATGCAGTTGACGCCCTTGGGGTTGAGGATGTCCTGCTCGGACCGGGTGACCCGGTAGGTCAGGTTCACCACGCCCCGCACCGGCTCGTTGGCCGGCGCCTTGTGCACCCCGCGCGTCATGTCATTGCGGGCCCACACCCCGGCGATGTGGCCGCTGGGCGGCGCCGGCACCGGCTCGCCCGTGAACGGGTCACGGACGACGATCCACGGGAAGTAGAAGGCGCCGTAGTCGGACTGGCGCGGCCGCAGACCGGGTGTCTCATCCGACTCGGTCGAGGCCGGCCCGCCCGCCGTGGCCACGCGCGTCAGCCGCTCGACGTCGGTGACCACAGCCGGTGGATCGAGAATGGCCACCCGGTCACCCAGCCGCTCGCAGTGCGCCAACAGCGCTTCGTAGGACACGGGGTCGGCCCGTCCCGGCGCGGCCACGATCGCCACCTCGTCAATCGACTCCAGCAGGTCGAGGCCGCGGCGCTGGGCCCCGCCCGACAACGGCTCGGTGTCGGCGATGTTCACGACGTAGCACCGGCCACCGCCGTTGTCGAAGAACCCGTACACCGCGCTGGACAACAGCGTGCTGCGCGGGCGATCGGACTCACCCCCGAAGATCCGGAGAAACTCCGACCAACTGTTGACCGCGACCGCCTCGTTGCGGCGCGCGTTCGGGTCCGGTGCCGCGCCGACAAAGCCCGCGGTGCTGGTGCCCACCGCGCCGATGGGCCGGGCACCGCTGGGCACCTCCTCGACATAGATGCCAGGAGACGAATAGAACGGCATATGCTAAACCCTCCTTCGAACGCAGCGCCCGACGCTGACGTGCCTGATAGCGAGGACCGCGAACCTCGCCCTCTCGTCGACCGGTCCGGTTGCCCCGATTGCCGGCCTCTGGCGGGAAGCCTCGCCCGCAGCCCTACCGCGGCCGGGCACCAACGGCCCCATCTCCGACCTCCTCGAACGGAAGAGACAGCACCAGCGGCTCGGCCGGGTTCACGCTGACCTGGGTGGTCAGCCGGACACCGCGGGCAGAGACGAGCAGACGGACCGACTCGGTGGCCGGCAGGCCGGGAAGGGCGAACGAGCCGTCCCGCCCGGTATGGGTCGAGACGCCGATGTCGGTGGCTCGGACGACCGCGCCGGGGATCGGTACCGCGCCGGGCCCGAGCACCCGGCCGCGCAGCGTGGCGAGGGGGGCATCCGCGATACGAAGCGGTCCACGCACCCGTACCGGCGACGGGGCCGGTCGGGGCAGCCGGACGGCGACCTCAACGACCAGCGCGACTCGCGGCCGCACTCGCAGGGCCGTCCACGTCTGCGCCGGCAGCGGTTCGGGCACCAGCCCAACCTGGGGATCGCCGGCGGCGGCGAGCAGCGCCCGGTCGATGAGCGTGATGGACTCGGCGTCGCCAGCCCCCGTAACGAGAAAGTGCACCCGCAGCCGCAGCGCCTCCGGCGTGGATGAGGCGACCCGGTCGGGAACGAGGGCCAGTGGCCAGACGCGCAGCCCACCGCGCTCGTCCGGGTCGTCGACCGGCGGGCCCAGCCGGGCCGGGGCCCCGGCGTCAGCGAGCGTGGCGAGAACGGTCTGCGTGGCCTCGGCCACGAGGCCCTCGACCGGAGTCCTCTCTGGACCCATGCTCCCTGCCTTCGCTGTGCCCTGACGGGACCGGACAGGAAAACAGAGACGCGAGGGTGGTGCCCTGATACATGAATCGGCTGTCCTTCAGCCGAAAGCGACCGTCAGGCCGCGCCGAAACAGACGAATCCGTACGTACTTGCGTAAAGATCGTCGGCGGTGGCGAGTTGGGCCTCCGCCAACGCGGCGGCGGGGTTCGTGCCGGCCCACAGCCGTCGATGCAGGTCGACCATGAGCGCCGCCGTGGCCTCGTCATCCACCGGGCCCACGCTGGCCACCACGGCCCGGGTACCCACCCCCAGCATCGACGAGCTGAACCCGAGCACACCGTCGCCACCGGCGGCCCCGGCCCGGCCGGTATCGCAGGCGGAGAGAACGAGCAGATCGGGCGGCCGGCGCAGATGAGCCAGGTCGTGCACGGTCAGGGGCCCGTCGGCCAGCCACAGCGTGGAGAACAGCGGGCTGTCGGCCCGGAACCGGCCGTGCGCGGCGACGTGCCCGACTGCGGCGCCGTCCAGCGCCAGCAGCACGTCCGGCACCCGGGCGGCGGCCCCGGCCAGCACCGTCGTACCGGGCCGATCCCGACCGATCCGGAGAACCTCAGTCGTGGCGTGTCGGGGCGTGGGCGAGGCCACCAGGACCAGCGCATGACCACGCGGATCAGCGCCGACGTGTCCGGACGCCGCCTCGCCGGGCTGCTCCCGGCCATTCACCGACGGTCGTCGATGATGCCGCGCCGCGTGCCACAGCGCCAACGACGGAGCAACGTACAGCGGGCGACCGCGGCAGGTCGGCAACAGTGGCCAGGCCACCCCGTAGAGGTCGACCGTGGGCACGAGCACCAGGGGCCGGTCCGCGACGAGCCGGCGGATGGGTTGGAACACCAGCGTTTCCAGTCGGGCCGCGGCGTGCCGGACCGCGGCCCGCGCGGCGGCGAGCGCACTGGCCGTACCCTGGCGCAGCGCGAGCCGCCGCTGACCGAAGCGCAGCGACCGGGCCTCCGCCGCCGCCTCGGCCGCGCTGCCCAGATGGGACAGGGTGGCGCAGCCATCGACGACCGTGACAGCCAAGAGGACATCGTCGAGCCGGACGAGCACGACGACCGCGTGTCCGTCGAGATCGGAGAGCAGCCGCGTCACCGATTGGCGCCGGTCGGGCCCGGCGGCGGGCGTCCGCCACGTGAGGCGGCGCACCGCCTCCTCCAGGGCCCGCTGGCGCTGCCGGAGGCGGGTCAGGGTGTCCGCGTCCCCACGAGATGCCGACATTTCAGCATGCAACTGGCGCAGCTCCGCCAGACGGGCGCTGACCTCCGGACTCGGGACCGCGGGTCGGGCTGGCGGCAACATGGCGGCTCGGCGCCGCTCGGACCAGGTGAGCACGGCCAGCGGCCTACCGTCGGCGATCGCCAGCCGAAGCCCGAGCCTGGCCGTGTGGGATGCCTCGGCGTCGACGTTGGCGCGCAGTTCGACCGCGGCGAACTTCTCCCGGTGCGCGTCCGTGACCTGGGCGGATGATGCGAGGGCCTGCTTGGCGCCGGCCCGGTCGCCGGCGTGTAGCCGAACCAGGGCCCGGCCGTACCAGACCAGTGACCATAGCCGCGCCGGTCCCGGCGGCACCACCGCCACCGCCCGGGCCAGGTCGGCCATCGCCGCCTGCCCTGCCCGGATCGCGTCGCCTCCCGACGATGCCGGGCCCGGCGCGGTTGCATCGTTCCCGGTCGACGCGCGACCGTCGCCGACCGGATCGATGACGGCCTCAGCCGCGACGATCAGGGTCTCCAGGGCGTACTCGGGCCACGCGGCCGCCGCGAGCCGCTCCGCCAGCTCTCGAGCCCGCCCCGGAACCGGATTCGCCCGCCACACCACGAAGTCGGCGAGCAGCGACTCGCGGATCAGACCGAACCCGCGCAGCGCGGCGCCCACCACCTCGGCCGTGGCTCGCGCGTCAGGACCGTCGCCGGCGCCGAAGGCAGCGCGGGCCTGCACCAGCCGAGCCTGCATGACCAGCCAGGGGCGCCCGGCGGTGCCGGCGGCCTGGCTGGCCGCCTCGGCCACCTGACGCGCCTCGGACCACAGGCGGGCCAGCAGCAGGAGTTCGGCCCGGTCGATCAACGCCTCAGCGGGCCAGCCATGCTGGCGGAAGTAGTCGTCGGCCCGCTCGTACCACAGCAGTGCACCCGGCACGTCGGCCGCTCGGGCCGCCACGAAGCCGAGGTTGTGCTCCACGCGGGCGAGATCGGCGTCGCGCCCCAACAGCCCGTACAGGCGCTCGGCCCGCCGCAGGTCGCGCCGGGCCTGGCGCAGGTCACCGCGGTCCGCCTGGAGGACGCCGCGGTCGTTGAGTACGCGCGCCTGCCACAGCCACTGGCCGGACCGCCGGAACGCTCCCAACGCCCGGCCGTACCAACGTAAGGCTTCGACGTCATGGCCGCGCGCCGCGAGGCGGGCCGCGTGCCGCAGCCATGCCTCGGCCTGATCGCGGTCACAAGCCTCCTCAGCCTCGCTGTGGGACGGCTGAGGGTGCACGCGCACATCATCACAGGCCGCAGTTGAAACGTCACTAGCCGAATTGGCGGACCCCCGGTGGCCCGTCCATCCCTTACAGTGGAGCCCGTACCACCCCGGGGCAGGAAATCGCCACATATAACCTAATACTTCACAGGCACATAATGAGGGATCTCGATAACGGCCGCCTCATCGCCGCC
>Ga0065720_1004133_pt1 | contig 19897 bp, 12 predicted proteins | sample Thericmetagenome_FD_59107 | JGI IMG/M metagenome (GOLD analysis project Ga0065720, IMG submission 59107) | Thermophilic microbial communities from the Joint Bioenergy Institute, California, USA of rice/straw/compost enrichment - eDNA_2 v2... | ecosystem: Engineered > Solid waste > Grass >...
CGGTCAGGTGGCCAACACGGTCACCCTCGCCAAGGGGGACGAGCAGCTCGTCGAGGCCATCCCGGTGGCGCAGGAGATCACGCCGCCGCCGTTCGTGCCGTTCCCCGAGGCCGCCCGTGCGGAGGCCGGGTTCGCCGGGCTGCGGGAGCACCCCTTCCCCGGCTGCTTCGTGTGCGGCGTACGCGCCCCCGGTGACGGCCTGCGCGTGTTCCCCGGCCCGGTGGGCGACGGCGTCGTCGCCGCCGGTTGGCGGGTGCCGGTCGCCGCCGCCGACCACGACGGCAACGTGCCCGACTCGATCGTGTGGGCCGCGCTCGACTGCCCCTCCGGCTGGGCGCACTTCAGGCCGGGCGAGTACGCCCTGCTGGGCCGCCTCACCGGACGGGTCTACGGGCGGGTCCTCCCCGGGGGCACCTATTCGATCGTGGCCCGCGCGACCGGCCGCGACGGGCGCAAGCTCCACGGCGACAGCGCCATCTACGAGTCCGATGGCACCCTCGTCGCCGCCGCCCGCGCGACCTGGATCATCCCGCGCTGAGCCGCGCGGTCCCGGCCGTGGCCCGCGTGCGCACCCGATCCCCGGGAGGCGGTCTCCCGGGGATCCTGTCGTCCGCACGGCGTCCTTGGCGGGGTGTCCTCACAGCGGCCCCCAGCGGGCCAGGTACATGAGCGCCTGCAGGGCGACCGCCGCGATCGGCAGCAGGACCGACAGGGCGCACAGCGTGCACCGGCCGACGCGGTAGCCGACGGGGAGCAGGTCCGGGTCGCCGCCCCGCCGCCGCCACGGCCTGCGCGGGTCCTCCGCGCGGATCTCGCCGCCGCCCGCCGCCCGCTCGGCCGCGCCGTTCAGCGGCAGCCCGGTCAGCCAGGCCATCAGGGCGGCGATCGCGCCGACGTCGGCGGGCAGGCCCGAGGCGAGGTAACGCACCTCGCCGGCCGTCCTCGCCAGCTCCCGGGCCATGTTCCCCAGCCCGACGTCCTCCAGCCAGCGGGGCAGATCGTCCACCCCGGCGCCCACCGCGGTACGGCGCAGCAGATCGGCCTTGGTGACCACCACCGCCACCCGCTCCTGCCGGCCGCCGTCCGCGCGCGCGGCGAGCTCGTTGCGCACCCGCTGGAAGGTGTCCGCCGGATCCTCCGGGGAGAACACCACGCCCCTCGCCTCCAGGTCGCGCCGCTCGTCCGCGGTGAGCGCCTCCTGCACGGCGGGCAGCGCGAACGGATCGATCACCAGCAGCATCGCCTCGCCGTGGGCGAGGTAGCTCATCGCCTCGACGCGGCTCGCCCCGGTGTAGTGCTCCCCCGAGGGGTCGAACAGGTAGAGGATGCGGTCGCCGCCGCGGATCACCGGCCCGGGCAGCGACACGTCGAGCATGGTCGCGGTGGGCAGGGCCGTGCCCGTCTTGGCGACCCGGCCCTCGCGCAGCTCGGCGGCGAGCCGCCGGAAGGCGAGCTCGTCGCCCCGCACGGTGAACCGGGTCCGCCCGCCCGCCGCCGCCACCGCGCCGGACAGCACGTTGATCGCCAGGACCATGAACGTGGTCTTGCCCGCGTCCGGGCCGCCGACGAACGGCAACGGCTCCACCCGGGCCCGGCCGATCCGCGGCGGCAGCGGCCGCTCGCAGGCGGGACAGTACGCCTGCAGGCGGTAGCGGCCGAGCAGCACGGTCGTCGGCAGCCGCGTGCCGCAGCGGCACACGTGCCGGGCCGCGCCGTACCGGTTGGGGGTGAGGCGGCGGTGCCGGGCCCGGCAGGACGGGCAGGCGTACACGGGCAGGGTCAGCGGCGCGTAGCAGCCCTCGTGCGGGCAGGCCTGCCTGATCCGGCGGGCGAGCAGGAAGACCTGCTCGGTCGCGCGCAGCACCAGCACGCACACCAGCCACACCGTCAGCCCCGCCGCGACGATGACCAGATGACCCGCGGCGAGCACCACCCCGGCGACCGCCAGCGGCACCGCCGCGAGCACGATGGCCGGGGCGATGGACAGCCACAACGAGACCACGAGCAGCGCCTGCGGTCCGCCCACCAGCGTGCGCGTGACCCTGCCGAGCGCGGTCCGGGCGATCCTGTAGATCCTGGGGACCGTGGTCCGCAGCACCGTCCACACGTCCCGCCAGACCTGGTCGACCAGGTAGTGCCGGTACGCCGGCTCCCCCTTGCCGTCCGCCGGTACGGCGACCCCGGACGGCCCGGCGACGTGGAAGGACAGCAGCACCCGGCAGGCGTCCTGGCAGTGGATCCAGGTCGCGGCCAGCACGGTGACGGTCAGCGTCAGCGGGAACAGGAGCGGGAACAGGTACCGCAGCCCCAGGAACAGGAGGGCCCCCGCGATCGCGAATCCGAGCAAGACGCCGAGGGCTCCGGCCAGGTCCATCACCGCTCACCTCGCCCGGCGGCCGCGCCGCCCGCCCGGGTGCCCGCCGGGGCGGCCGTCAGCCGTGGTCGTCGCGTCGCCACCGGAACCTCGCCGTTGGGGGATGGGCGGGGGAGAGCCGCCGCAGCCGGCGGAGGCCGAGGGTGAGCTCGGTGTCGTTCCGGAAGCGGAACTCGGCCCACGCGAACACGGACCAGACGCCCGCCCGCTCCCGCGCCCAGTCGTCCAGCTCGGGGACGATCCGGCCGGCGCCGCGAAGGCGGATCGCGATCTCGAGGAGCGCGAGCCGCTCGTCGCGGCCGATGCGCGGCCTCGCCAGCCACTCCGCGGCCAGCCAGCGCGCGGTCGGCTCCGTGACCGCGCCGGCCACCGCGACGCGGAACGCGGGAAGCCGCCGGGCCAGGGCGCGGGCCGCCGCCTCCCGGGCCGCCGCGTGCAGCGCCGGGTTCACCTCGGGGACGAGCTCGGTGAGCCGGTCGAGGCCGGCGGCGGCGTCCTGCGGGTCGAACTGATCGGCGAGGCGGGCGACGAGCAGCACCGCCTCGGCGTCGCACGCGGCGTACCCCGGCACGTTGTCCGCCACGAGCCGCGCCAGCCGTGCCGCCGCGGGCCGGTCCGGCCCGGCGGCGAGGTAGACGCGGGCCGGCAGGTCGCTCAGCGTGCCGGAGTCGCCCACCAGCGGGCCGAGCCGTTCGACGAGGGCCGCGCATTCGCCGGGCGTCGGCTGCGGCTCGCGCCAGATCGCCTGCAGCGCGCTCTCCCGGAGTTCGGCGATCTCGCCGGCGACCGCCTGCCAGGGCCCGCCCCGGCCGCCGTCGCGCCCTCCCCGGCGCAGGGACATCAGCCGGTGCGTGGTCTCGACCCGCGGCAGCCGCCCGCCGTCCTCGTCCGGCGACGCCCCTGCGGGCGCGTCCGGTGACGGGCCGCCCGGCGGGCAGGCGGGCGGCCGCGACGCGGCCTCGCACAGCTCGGCGAGCACGTCGATCGCGCCGAGGTCCATCGCCCGCCAGCACACCACGATGGCCCGGATGAAGGGGAGCCGCGACTCGTCGCCCGCGCCGAGCTCGTCGGCCGAGGGCGGCGGGTCGGCGAGCCGCACCACGACGGCGTCGTGGTCGGCCGGGATCCATACGTCCGGGGTGGTGCCGACGATGGTCTGGGCGGCGTTCGCCGGGTCGGCGCTGTAGGTGACGAACGACAGGCGGTCGGCGAACGTCCCCGGCAGCGAGTACGAGATCACGGCGATCCACCGGACGATCTCCTCGATCCGCTCGTCCACCAGGATGAGCCGGCCGTGCCCCCGGGTGAGCGCGCGCCAGACCACGCCGAGCAGCACGCCGAGCCTCCGGTAGGCGGCGTCGCCGCCCGCCCGGAGCCACTCGCCGAGGGTCTCGGGGTCGGTGAACTCGCCGGGGACGAGCTCGGCCGGTTCGGGCAGGGCCGTACCGGGCGGGGCGGGGGAGTCCGCCCAGAACGGGGCGTCCCAGAACTCCACCGGGCGCAGCCCCGCGAGCTCGGCGGGGGTGAGCACGAGGGCGTGACCGAGGAAGTTGCCGTACCGGCCGGAGTAGTCGCGGCCGAGGTAGACGCAGCGCGACAGCACCCGGAGGCGGTCGCCGAGCGGCCCGTACGCGAGCGCCACCGGCAGCGCCCGGATCTGCTCGGGCGTCGGCGCGATCGCCGCCTCGGGCGGCGGGCGGTAGCGCAGGTAGGTCCCCACCTGGGCGTGCACGCCCTCGGGCAGCCCGGGCGTCTCGGCGGTGAACTGGAACCCCGCCCGCCCGGCCGGGCCGGACTCGGCCGAGGTGTACTGCAGCTGCCAGGCCACCGCTCACCTCCCGCCCGGCGCCGTCGCGCGGTGCCTCATCGCCCTGCCCCTCGCGTCCCCCGGAGCATGCCGAACCGGTACAGCAGCCAGAGGAGGGGATCCTCGACGCGATAGGGGCGGATGCCGCCCGGCCCCACCCGGCCCCCGTCCGGCATGCCGCCCAGTGCGGACAACGCGAAGAACGCGTAGTCGGTGTAGTTCTGCGACAGGTAGCGGTCGATCATCCCCGCCTGCCACTCCTCCAGCAGCGCCCGCACCTGCTCGTGAACCGCCTCCCGGTCGTCGAGGTCGAGCATGCCGTTCGGCGTGCGGGCGCGGTGCAGGGGCGACTGGCGCTCCAGCGACGGCCGCAGTGCGTCGATCTTGCTGAGCGCCACGGCCACCGGGACGCCGATCCGGCGCCCGCGGCGGGTGGCACGCAGCCGCTCGGTGACCCGGGTGATCACGTTGATCGGGTCGCTGTCCGGGTCGCCGAGCTCGTGGTCGAACAGGTCGCCGCGGTCACCGTCGGGGGAGCCGTGGCGCCCGGCCGTGCCCGGCCCGCCCCCGGCCGCGGCGGCACTGGCGACGTCGCTGAGGGAGGGCGCCGCCCCCGCGAGCCCGAGCGGATCCACCAGGAACACGATCGCGTCGGCCGCCTCCAGGTAACGCAGGTGCAGCTCGCTCACCTCGCGGCTGCGCAGGTCCTCGCCCGCCGTGTCGAACAGCACGAGGGTGAGCGACGCCGTGGTGGTGCGCAGCCTGCCGCGGATCGTCCGGGTGAGCAGGTAGACCAGCGGGTCGCGCGGCTCGGTCGCCGCCGACTGGGTCGTGTCGAGCAGCCTGCCCCGGCCGTACAGGGGGCGGGCGAAGTCCTGCTTGTACCGGGCGATCGTCCGGTCGTCGCACGCGACGAGGCTCGCGTCCAGCTCGGCGCCGACCCGATGCGTCAGCTCGTGCAGCAGCACCGCGATGTAGGTGCTCTTCCCCGACCCCTTCGCCCCGACCAGCGCGACGATCTTCCCCGGGTTGGCGCAGTACTCGGCGGGCAGCCGGTTGTGGCACTCCGGGCACACCCGCCACCCGGTCGGCCGCCCGCATCGCGGGCACTCGGCCCGCCGCCCGGGCCGCCACACCGTGAACACCGGAGGCAGCGAGGCTCCCGCGGTCGTCCCCAGGTAGCCGGCGAGCCGCTCGTCGAGCTCGGGCTCGCACCCGCCGCCCCGCGCCTGCCGCCCCATGCACCGGAACGCGATCCGCCGGGCGGCCACCCGCGCGAAGCAGTACGGACAGGTGATCATGCCGTCCCCCCGTCCTCGGGTGACATGGGACCGCCGGCCCGCACCGGCACGGCGGCCGGGCGGCGCCGAGCCGGGGTGGCGGTCCGGGCGTTCATGGTCACTCGGCCTTCAGCTGGCGGACCGGCGGGTCGACGAGTTCGGCGTCGCCTTCGGCGAAGCAGCGCAGCCAGTAGGGCCGGGGCTGTCTCGGCGCGGGGACGGTCAGCCGGGCGGGCACCTCCAGGTCGGTCCATTCGGCGAGCACGCGGCCGTCCGCCGGCGAGCCGGGCCGGTGGGTGCCGGGGCGCAGCAGCAGGCGGAGCCGGGGTAGGTGCAGCCGGCGGTCGCTGGTGAGTTCGATCACCAGGTCACGCCGCCAGAGGACGCCGCGCCGGGTCAGGCTGTAGTGCACGGTCGGCTGCGCGGCCAGCCGGATCCCGGCCGGACTGCCCCGGATGCGCCGGTCACCCGCCTTCGCCGTCGCGCGGACCTCGATCGCCACCGCCTCGTGCTCGGGCACGTCCAGGCGGACGCCGCTCTGCGCCCGGTAGGCGGCGCGGCTGACGAACATGCCGCGCCCGTTCCAGCGGACCTCCACCTCGGACACGTCGGGCGGCCAGTCGAACCCGACGTACACCACCGGCCCGCGCCGCGTCGCGGTGAGCCCGGTGGGGACGGCCAGATTCACATGCTCCCGGCACACGCCGACCGTGGCGAGATCGCCCGCCACGGTGACCGCCAGCAGCAGGGTCTCGCCCGCGCCGGGGCCGACGGCGGGCCCGGCGTCGGTGAGCACCACGGGCACGGGGCGGCCCGCCCGGCGCACCTCGGCCACGGACAGCGTGGTGCCGGGCGGCCAGGGCGGGGGACCGTGCAGGGCGACGAACTCCAGGTCGCCGCCGACCGGCTCGGCGCATCTGACGAGGAACCGGCCGGGCATGGCCGGATCCGGCTCCAGGGCGAAATCGGTCACCGGCCGCGGCCGGCCGAGCGGGACGACCCGGCGCCGCACCCCGGGTGTGATCACCTCGCCGCCCGGGCCGGGGTAGGCGGCCGACACCACGTAGACGTGCGCGGTCCCGTTGACCACGCCGCGATCCCGGAACCCGGTGATCCCGCACTCCACCGGCACCCCGTCCCGCGTCACCACCGCGCGCGTGGCACCCTCCGGCAGGGACCACCGGCCGGTCACCACGCCGTCGCCCGCGATCAGCCGGACCTCGCGGGGCTCCGGCCGGAACACGACCGGCTCGGCGGCCACGGGCGGCGCGAGCGCCTCCCCGCGACGGGCGGTCACCCGGTACACCAAGGGCTCGTTGACGGGCGGCCGCTCGTCCCGCACCCGGGTCTCGCCCGTGACCGCGAACGGCGCCCCGTTCCTGGTCACCTCGTAGAGGATCTCGCCGGCACGCGACCCCGGCTGCCATGACACCAGGATCGCCTCCCGGATCGTCTCCGCCGGCGGCCCGGCCGGGACGACGACCTCCGCCCGGACGTCCCGAACCGGGCGCGGCGGGAGGCGGGACGACATCTCCCGGGCGCCCGGCAGGTCGGGCACCTGGCGCAGCGCGTCCTGGAGCGCGAGCCACGCCTCGTCGGGATCGGCGGCGGCGAGGGCCCGGTCCCGGAGGCGTTCGGCGGCGGCGACCCGGGCGCGCGCCTCCGCCGCGAGGGCGGCGGCGTCACCGGCGAGCGTTTCCTCGTCGAGCGCGTCGGCGAAGGCCACGGCCGCCTGGACCTCGCCGGCGTCGAGCAGCTCGCGCAGCCGGGCGAGCGCGCCCCCGCCCGCCACGCCGCGCTCCAGCCGCACCGCGAACACCAGCCGCCGGGCGTCGCCGGGATCCAGCCCCAGATCCTCGACGGCGTGCCGGAGCAGCGTGTCGTCGTAGGGGTGTTCCCGGACCCGCTCGCGCAGCCGGGCCACGATGTCGTAGCGGATGAGCGCGGCCGGGTCCGGCGCGGCGCGCAGGGCGGCGAGCACCGTCTCGGCGCTCGTCGTCGAAGGGCCGCGCGGCCGCCTCGCCCACTCGGCGGCCACCCGGTCGAGGGCCCGCGCCAGCGGCTCGGCCGTGGGCGGCCGGAATCCGCCGAGCACCCGCACCCCCGTGCACCCGTCCCCGTAGGCGAAGTGCGCCAGATGCCGGCACCCGAGGGTGTCCAGCGCCTCCCGCACCTGCCCGTACCCGGGGTACGGCGAGGCGGCGGGCAGCTCGTCGGGCTCCCGGACCTCGATGGACAGCTCGGCGGCGAGCCGTTCGGCCGCGGCCCGGCCGACCCCGCTCGACGTGGCCACGCCCGCGAGCACGTCGGGGGGCAGCATGCGCAGCCGCCCGGCCGCGTCGTCGAGCCGCCGCCGGGCCTCGGCGAGCCGCGCGTCCGCCTGCCGCCCGGCCTCCCGCAGCGCGTCCCGCAGCGGCCCGAGGTCGCCCTCGGCCGCGGCGGCGAACACCGGCGCGAGCCGGGCGTGGTCGGCCTCCAGCCGGTTGATCAGGCGTTTGAACCGGAGCATGCCCCGCCTGCGCCGCCAGCACTGCCGGACCAGGCGCACGGTCTCGGCCACCTCGTCGGGCCGCAGCGGCTCGGTGAGGGCGTAGCGCACGCGCAGGTCCTCCGGGGGCGTGTTGTCCGCCTCCCGGGCGGGCTCCAGCACCTCGCGGACGTACCGCTCCTCGTCGAACCGCCTGCCCACGCCGATCCTCCCCGTGCCGTCCCGGGCGCCACCCGGGCTAGCTGACCCGCACCTGGGACAGTTCCGTTCGGGAGCGGGCGACGTCCTCCTCGGTCATGCCGCCGATCCGGACCTCCAGCTCCAGCGTCTCGCCGGTCTCGCGCTCCCGCGCGGTGACCTTCAGCAGCCCGGAGGTGTCCAGCGCGAAGGTGACCTCGAACGGCCAGCCCTCCGGCTTGCCCGGCGGGAGCTTCAGCGAGCCCTCGGCGATCTTCTCGTTGTCCTCCAGTGCCTTGGACTCGGCGCTGCCCGCCTGCTCCATGACCTCGATCAGCACGCTGGCCTGGTCGTCCTCGAGGGTGTAGAAGTCCTTGGTGACCGAGGCCGGCAGCGGGTCGTCGCCGTGCACCAGGTGCGACACCCATTGCCTGTAGCCGGGCTTGTCGGTGACCACGATGCCGAACGACCGCGAGGCGACCGTCCTGATCCGGCGTCCCGCGATGCGCGCCCGCTGCTCGTCCGAGAGCCCGGCGCCCACGGCCAGCCGTTCGGCCCGGTCGTGCTCGCCCGCCTGCAGCAGCCGCCGGTAGGTCTCCTCGAACGCGTACAGGGCCGCGCCCTTCGCCACCGCGAGGTCGGGGTCCTGCACGCGCGGCGTGAGCCCGAGCTCCGCGCGCAGCGCCTCCTGCACCGCGGGCATCTTGGTGGAGCCGCCGACGAGCACCAGATGGTCGAAGGAGGTGACGCCCTTGGACCGCGCGGTCTCGATCGTGCGCCGGGTGATCTCGAGGGTGCGGTCGAGCAGGGTGCGCGTCAGCTCCTGCAGCTCGTCCCGGGTCATCTCGACCGTCGCCACCCGGCCGTCGTGCATGACGCGGACCACGTGCTGGGTGCGCGTCGACAGGGTGCGCTTGAGATCCTCGGCGTCGCGCCGCAGCTGCTGCTCGGTCTGCTTGTCGCTCAGCGGGTCGCTCGCGTCGGGGTGCTCGGCGCGGAACCGCGCGGCGAGCTCCTCGGCGACCTGGTCGTCCCAGTCGGCGCCGCCGAGCTCGTGGTCGCCGTCCGTGCACACCACCTCGATGTCCCCGCCCGTCAGCCGGATCACGGTGGTGTCGAACGTGCCGCCGCCCAGGTCGTAGACGAGGATCGTGTGGTCCTCGCCGGGGTTGAGCACGCCGTAGGTGATCGCCGCGGCGATCGGCTCGGAGATGATGTCGATCACGTTGAGCCCGGCGATCCGCCCGGCCCTGCGGGTGGCCTCCCGCTCGGCCGCGCCGAAGTACGCGGGCACCGTGATCACGACGTCCTCGACCGGCTCGCCGGTCGCCACCTGCGCGTCGTCGGCGAGCTTGCGCAGGATGAGGGCGGAGATCTCCTCGGGGCTGTAGTCGCGGCCGTGCAGGCGACGGGTCACCTCATGGCCCATGTCCCGCTTGATCCGGCTGATGACGAGATCCGGCTCGAGCACGGCGCTGTCCTTCGCCGTCGCGCCCACGATCACGTTGTCCGGGGATTCGAAGAACACCACCGACGGGGTGGTGTCGGTCCCCTCCAGGTTGCGCAGCACCGTCGGCCGCCCGACATCGTCCACGTAGGCGATGCAGGAGTAGGTGGTGCCTAGGTCGATCCCGTAAACGGCCATCCCTATCCGTCCCCCTCCTCGTGCCTCCGGGCGTCGCCCGTGTCCGCGGGGCCGGACGCGGGCTCCACCCCGCCCTCCGTCTCCGCCCCGGCCCTCGCCGCCGCCCCGGCCCTCGCCGCCGCCNCGGCCCNCGCGGACCGCCGCCGTGTGATCCGCCGCCGTGTGATCCGCCGCCGTGCGGTCCGCGGTGTGAGCGCCGCCCGCATCGGCGGCGGCCGTGGCCGCTTCGCCGCTCGCCGTACCGGCCCTCCCGGACGCCCGCCCGACCACGACGCTCGCCTTGCGCAGCACCCGCTCGCGCACCGAACCCCCCGCTCCTCTCGTCACGCCCGCGAACCCGTCCGCGAGCACCTCGACGACTGTGCCATCCGCGTCCGGGTCCACCGGGGCGGTCCGCACCGGCCTGTGGATAACCGGGTCGTAGGCGTCTCCGGGGCGCACCGGGAGGCGTTCGGCGCCCGACCGGCCGAGGATCTCGCCCACCTCGTCGGCGAGCGCCTCCAGCAGGGAGGCGGCGTGCTCGCCGGACGGCGGTTCCGCGCGCCAGCGCGCCGCCTGCCGCCGCGTGGTGTCGTAGAGCCGGTACAGCCCGGCGCGCACCGGCGTGAGCGCCTCCTCCAGCAGCCCGTGCCGCAGCTCCTGGTTCTCCGCGTGCAGCCGGTCGATCACCCGCTCCCGGTGCGCGGCCCGCTCGTGCGCCCGGCGCATCGTCTCCTCCACCTCGGCCAGCCGCCGGGCCAACGTGTCGAGCGCCGTGCGAGACACATTCGCTATTTCCGCTGTTTCGCCGTTATCGGTGCCGTCGGGGGGATGGTCAATAGGGGAAGAGGTCATGTGCGTCCCGATGACCGGTAATTGGCCTGCCGTAACCGACTTTAATCGCCGCTCACCGGTCCCGGTAGACGCCGATGATGTTCAGCTTCAGTTAAGTGGCGGCGGATGGTCGAAAATATGCGTTTTGCGGGTAATTATCCCACCCTGGGATTTCGGCGGATCGCCGGGAACCATGTGCGCAATCGGTGCGAGAGGTGAAACGGACGACATGCCTATGCTTATGGGGCGTATGGGGTGGGTCGGTGGAGTAAGGGACGTCCACGCGTGAGTGGTTCCTGGGCCGGACGCCGGCCGGCGGCGGGTCGCCGACGTGGTGGCCCGCAGGCCTTCGGCCGGCCGGGCTTCAGGGCGGGCCCTGCGAGATCGCCAGGCCTGGGATCAACGGCCGACGGCTATGCGCGCTCCAGGAACCGCTCCGGCCAGTCCTCGTCCAGAAGCTCGGCCGGGTCGAACTCGACGGGGAAGGATCGCATGATCTTACCGGTCGCCCCTGCGGTAAGACGCTCGGCAGCGCGATACCATCCCTGATGGAGCCCGTGCACCAGGATCACGGGCACCTGTTCGCCGAGTTGCCCTGGGAAGGGCGCGAGCTCCACCCGCAAGAGGAACGGAATTCCGGCCTCGGCGTACGCCGAAGGCTTGGTAACGCGGTCGAGCCGACGGCTGCCCGGGCATACCACCTCGACGACACACAGAACCTCTTCGGCCTCAAGCCGGGTGCGCCCCCGGGTCGATACGCCGGGGCGGGTGATGGCGAGATCAGGGACGAGGCCGTTCTCGTCGCTGCCGAAAAGCCGGACGTTTCCAGCAATATGCACCTTTACGCCCTGTGGGACCCGGCGAACCGGCAGCATGTGGAGATTCGCGGGGAACTCCTGATGGTCGTAGCCAGGCGCAGGGCTCATGATGAGAGTCCCGTCGAGCAGTTCGAACCGGTGGTAGCCATCGTCGAGCTCGAGCAGGTCATGGATGGTGTAAGGGCGCCTCCCCGCCGTGCAGGACTCCACCGCCGCTTCGGCCGCGCCCGCTTGCCGGAACCGACCTACCCCCAGGCCGCTCGTGCCAAAGGCCGGGCCTACCCGAGCCCGTCGCCGATCACGGTCCCGTCCGGCTGCCGCCGGGCGAGATAGTCGGCCGGGGTGGTGCCCGCGAACTCGCGGAAGTCGCGGTTGAGGTGGGACTGGTCGTAATAGCCGCATTCGGCCGCCAGCCGGTCCCAGCGGACCGGGTTCGTCGTCGCGGCCCTGCCGAGCAGGCGGGAGAACCGGATGATCCGCGCCATCGTCTTCGGCGGCAGCCCCGCCTCCCGCCGGAACCGCTCGGCCAGGTGCCTGCGGCTCCAGCCGATCGCGTCGGCGAGCCCGCCGATCGGAACGAGCCCGCCCGTCGCCACGAGCCGCTCCCAGGCCCAGGCGACCGGCCGCGACGGCGCGGGACCGGCGGCGGCGCGCCGCAACAGGAAACGGTCGAGCAGGTCGAACCGGCGGGCCCAGACCGCGGCCTCGTCCCGGCCGGACGGCGGGCCCGCCGCGGGAGGAGGCTCGGCGAGCATGGCGGCGAGCCGCCGCCCCTCCGCGCCGAGCACGTCGCCGAGATCGACCACCTGCCCGGCGAGCTCGTTCATGGGCACGCCGAGCAGCCGGTACGCGCCGAGCGGGGTGAGCTTGAGATCGAGGCAGCAGGTGGTGCCGCCGTGCTTGACGAGGCAGTGGGAGTCGTCGACTCCGGCCACGAACGCCGCGGGCAGGTCGCCGGGGGCCTCCGCGAAGTTGACGACGACCGTCACCGTGGCGGTGGACGGTATCAGCCACTCGGCGAAGACGTCCGTGCGCTCCACGAACCCCAGGGGTTCGCGGGCGAACATGGGCCGCAGCCGGGGATCGGCCGGGCGGGTGACGGTGACCCCGGCGCCCCCGGTGAGCTCGCCGCTGGTGACCTTCGCCGACGTGGTCATGCGGCCGATGGTAGGCGGCGGGTCCGACAATCGGGCCCGCCCGATCGCCCTGGGGAAGGCAGGAATCTATCCCCATAATTGGCCATATGAGGGTGGTTGTCGTCGAGCATGAGGCGGACGCCGGGCTGGGGTTCCTCGCCGGGTGGCTGCCCGCCGCGGGCATCGAGTGCGACATCGTCCGGCCGTACCTGGGCGAGCCGGTGCCCGGCCGGGCGACCGGCGGGCTGATCGTGCTCGGCGGCGAGGCCTCCGCCTGGCAGGACGAGCAGTACCCCTGGCTGCCCGCCACCCGGGAGCTGATCGCGCGGGCGGTCGCCGACCAGGTTCCCACCCTCGGCATCTGCCTCGGCGCCCAGCTCATGACCCTCGCCTGCGGCGGCACCGTGGAACGCGGGCGGCACGGCCTGGAGATCGGCGTCGCCTCCATCGACCCGCTGCCCGCCGCGGCCGGCGATCCGCTCCTCGGCCACCTGCTGCCCGGCAGCCCGGCCCTGCAGTACCACTACGACGTCATCGCCGCCCTGCCGCCCGGCGCCGTGCCGCTCGCCACCGGCGCCGTCTACCCCAACCAGGCGTACCGGCTCGGCCCCGCGGCCTGGGCCGTGCAGTTCCACCCCGAGGCCACCCCCGAGATCTTCTCCGGCTGGCTCGCGCTCGGCGCCGACCGCGTCGCCGCGGAGGGCCGGGACGTCGCCGCCCTCGCAGCGGCGGCCAGGGCGGCCGGGCAGCGGCTCGCCGGCACCTGGCGGCCCCTCGCGGAGGGGTTCGCGACCGTGGTACGGCGGCAGCGCGAGCTCGCCGGCGGGTGATCCGCCCGAAATAGTGGGATAAATCACCCCGCATTCGTGGTCAGCACCAGTGACCGCGCGATTACGGTGCGGGGGCGCTAACGACGTCCCGCAGCCGAAGGACTACTTTTGTCAAAGTGAACGCCGAGCTACGTATCGACACCACCGCAGGTAGACTCGCCCGGCTCGGGTTCGTGGACGGCGCCCGGGCCGAGCGCCTGCTCGACGAACTCGGCCCCGAGGCGGTCGGCGACGTCGAGCTGCTGCAGGAACTGGTCGACGCGGCCGACCCGGACCTCGCACTCACCTCGCTCAACCGGCTCGCCGAGCGCGACCCGAGCGTGCTCGGCGCGATGCGCCTCGACCCCGGGCTGCGCCGCCGCCTGGTCGGCGTCTTCGGCGTGTCCGCCGCCCTCGGCGACCACCTCGCCCGCCACCCCGAGCACTGGCGTGCGCTCATGGGGGACGAGGCGGCACAGCGCCCCGGCGAGCGCGAGCTCCGCGCCGACCTGCTGTTCGCCGTCGGCGCCGACCCCGACGCCGACGAGCCCGTGGCGCGCGACGCGAGCACCGAGACGCTGTCCGCGCTGCGCGTCGCCTACCGCGGCAGGCTGCTGCGCCTCGCCGCCCGGGACATCACCGGCGAGGTCACCTTCGCGGAGGCGACCGCCGAGCTGTCCGACCTCGCCGCCGCCGCGCTCGAGGCCGGCCTCGCCATCGCCCGCGCCGAGCACGGCGACCACCACGGGGTACGGCTCGCCGTCATCGGCATGGGCAAGTGCGGCGCCCGCGAGCTCAACTACATCTCGGACGTCGACGTGATCTTCGTCGCCGAGCCGCGGGACGGTCTCGACGAGACCAAGGCCCTGCGCACCGCCACCAAGCTCGCCCAGGGCATGATGCGCGCCTGCTCGGCGAGCACCCCCGAGGGCTCGCTGTGGGAGGTCGACGCCGCGCTGCGCCCCGAGGGCAAGGCGGGGCCGCTCGTGCGCACCCTCGCCAGCCACCTCACCTACTACCGCAGGTGGGCGAAGACGTGGGAGTTCCAGGCGCTGCTCAAGGCGCGCCCCGTCGCCGGGGACCTCGCGCTCGGCGAGGAGTACGTCGCCGCCGTCAACGACCTGGTCTGGCAGGCCTCCAAGCGGGACAACTTCGTCGAGGACGTGCAGGCGATGCGCCGCCGGGTGGAGGCCCATGTCCGCGCGGACCAGGCCGAGCGGCAGATCAAGCTCGGGCCCGGCGGGCTGCGCGACATCGAGTTCGCCGTGCAGCTGCTCCAGCTCGTGCACGGCCGTACCGACGTGCTGCTGCGCCGCAGGGCCACGCTGTCCGCGCTCGCCGCGCTCTCGCGGGGCGGGTACGTGGGGCGGGACGACGCCAAGGCGCTCGCCGAGGCGTACACGTTCCTGCGGCAGGTCGAGCACCTGCTGCAGCTGCACCGGCTGCGCCGTACCCACGTCGTGCCCACCGACGTGATGGACCTGCGGCGGCTCGGCCGCGGCCTCGGCATGACCGCCGACCCGGTCGGCGAGTTCACCACCCGGTGGAAGCGTCACGCGATGGAGGCCCGGCGGCTGCACGAGAAGCTGTTCTACCGGCCGCTGCTGCAGGCCGTGGCCCGGCTGCCCGGAGACGACTCCCGGCTCTCCACCCCGGCCGCGGTGGCCCGGCTGGAGGCGCTCGGCTACGCCGACCCCGAGGGGGCGCTGCGCCACATCGCGGCGCTCACCAGCGGCGTGTCCCGGCGGGCCGCGATCCAGCGCACGCTGCTGCCGGTCATGCTCGGCTGGTTCGCCGACGCCCCCGACCCCGACGCCGGGCTGCTCGGCTTCCGGCAGGTGAGCGACAAGCTCGGCACCACCCCGTGGTACCTGCGCATGCTGCGCGACCAGACCGCCGTCGCCGAGCGCATGGCCCGCCTGCTCGGCACCAGCAAGTACGTCACCGGGCTGCTGCTGCACGCCCCCGAGGCGGTGGCGATGCTCGGCTCCGACGCCGAGCTCGACGTACGGCCCAAGCAGGCGCTGCAGTCCGAGGCGGCCGCGATCGTGCAGCGGCACGAGCCGGACGCCGAGGCCGCCGTCGCCGCCGTGCGCGCGATGCGCCGCCGTGAGCTGTTCCGCCTGTCGGTGGCGAACCTCATCGGCCACATCGACATCGAGCAGGTCGGGCAGGGCCTGTCCGAGCTGAACGACGTCACGATCCAGGCCGCGCTCGACACCGCGATCGCCAAGGTCATGGCCGAACGCGGCGGGGAGCCGCCCACGCGGATCGCGGTGATCGCGATGGGCCGGCTCGGCGGCTACGAGTGCTCCTACGGCAGCGACGCCGACGTGATGTTCGTGCACGATCCGGTGCCGGGCGCCGACGAGCGGGAGGCGACCGACGTCGCGCACGCCGTCGCGAACGAGCTGCGGCGGCTGCTCGCCCTGCCGACGCCGGACCCGCCGCTGCTGATCGACCCCGACCTGCGGCCCGAGGGCCGGCAGGGGCCGCTCGTGCGCACCCTCGCCTCCTACGCCGCGTACTACGCGCGCTGGTCGTCGCCCTGGGAGGCGCAGGCGCTGCTGCGCGCCCGGTTCGCGGCCGGGGACGCCGCGCTCGGGCGGGAGTTCCTGGCGATGATCGACCCGCTGCGCTACCCGGCCGACGGCATCTCCGGCGAGGCGCTGCGCGAGATCCGGCGCCTCAAGGCGCGCATGGAGGCCGAGCGGCTGCCACGCGGCGCCGACCCCACCCTGCACATCAAGCTCGGCCGCGGCGGGCTCTCCGACGTGGAGTGGGTCGCCCAGCTCATCCAGCTCCGGCACGCGCACGCGGTGCCGGAACTGCGCACCACCCGCACCCTGCACGCGCTGCGGGCGGCGTCGGCGGCCGGGCTGCTCACCTCGAAGGACGAGGAGATCCTCGCCGACGCCTGGCGGTTCGCCTCACAGGTCCGGGACGCCATCATGCTCGTGCGCGGCCGCGCCGGGGACAGCGTTCCGGTGGACGTGCGGGAGCGTGCCCGGGTCGCCCGCGCGCTCGGCTACCCGCCGGAGGGGTCGGAGGACTTCGTCGAGGACTACCGGCGCGCCACCCGCCGCGCCCGGCTCGTCGTCGAACGGGTCTTCTACGACACCTGACGGATCGCGGGACCAGGCGGATCCGGCGGCCGCCCGGATGAGCCTCGCCGAAGGCTCGGGATCCGATTGCGGCGTTGATCGCGAGGGGTGTATGAACCCTTACGGGCGATCTTTCAGGTGATGCCGTGATATCCGTGTACCTCGACCTCGCGATCGGCCTCGTCCTCGCCTTCCTGTTGCTGTCGTTGCTGGTGAGCGGCATCAACGAGGGCCTGGTCAGGCTGTTCAGCGTGCGCAGCAAGTTCCTGTGGGCGTACCTGCGCGACACCCTCGACGGCGGGCTGCCCGCCGACCGGGCACGGGTGATCGGCACCGTCGCCGGGATCGCGGAACGGCTGTGCCGCCTGCCGGTGATCGGCCGGTTCGCGCGGCGCCTCCTCCGGGACTTCCTGCCCGGGCACGCCCGCTCGCGGCTGCCGATCAGCGTGGCCGGGGTCTTCCTGAAGTTCCCGTTCACCGGTGATCCCCGCCCGGTCTTCCGTGACGAGCCCGCGCCGCGGGAGATCCCCACCACCGGTTCCATCACCGACGCGTTCCACCAGCGCATCCAGGAGATCGACCACGACAAGGGCGGCCGGACCGCCATCTCGCGGATACCGCCCGAGCGTTTCGGCGTGGCGATCATGGAGCTGGCGATGGGCCACGGCGGCGTGCAGAGCCTGCTCAACCGGCTCCGCGACCAGGGCAGCCCGCTCTTCCGGCCGCTGCAGAGCGCGTGGGAGAGCGCCGCGGAGGACCTCGACGCCTTCCGCGCCGGGGTCCAGCGGTGGTTCGACGGCGAGATGCAGCGGCTCAGCATGCTGTACCGGCGGTACGTGCGCTGGGTGGTGGCCGCGATCGGCCTGATCGTCACGCTCGTGTTCACCGTGGACGCGCTGGAGTACGGCAAGGAGCTGCTCAACGACGCCGCCCGGCGCGCCGCCATCGCGTCGCTCGCCGACACCGGCCCCGACCAGCTCGCCTCGCTGCGCGAGGTGTGCGCCGGAACCCCCGCGAACGCCGACACCTACGCCTGCGTCACCGAGGTCCTCAGCAGCCCCGCGTTCGTCCAGGTCTTCGGCAACGCCCCGCTCGGCCTCACCCTCGCCGAGACCGGCACCCCGCGCTTCACCTGGGACGGCGGCGCGTGGTGGGAGCGGGTCACCATGATGGAGCACTGGCCCGGTTTCCTGCTCACCTTCGTCGCCCTGCTGTTCGGCGCCTCCTTCTGGTGGGACGTGCTGCGCCGCCTCACCGGCCTGAACCCGGGGAAGAGCTCGGACGCCATGTAAGCCCGGCCCCGCATCGGATTCGTACGCGCGTTCCATCGTCGCGCCGCCGGGGAGTTATCCACAGCTTTCGCCAGCGCTTCTCGATCAGGTGTTCGTATCGGGGAGAGTGTGCGTCGTCCACCGACAGCGCACATCCGAGAGGCGATTCCCATGTCCGTCACCCCCGGCCCCACCGCCGGCCGTTCCGCTGACGACCTCCTGCTGCCCGTGCCCGCGCGGGTGAGCGCGACCTACGTGGTGGCCGCGCCGGAACGCGTCCCGGACGACCCGGCCGACGAGATCGCCGGCGCCCTGACCGGCCTGCCCTTCGCCGCGGGGCGGGAGCCGCTCACCGTCACCGTCACCGAGGTGGGGGAGGACGACCCCACCCTCGCCTGGGCCCGGGAGATCCTCTGCTGCCCGGACTGCTCCCCGGGAGCCGAGGCCCTGCTCGGCGAGCTGCTGCACACGACCCGCCGCCACCTCAAGGTCACCGGTACGGCCGCGCCCGGCTGGCCGCCCGCGCACCTGTACGCCACGGCGAGGGCGGTCGACGTCCTCGCCGAGTCGACCGGCGGCGTCCCGCTCGACGCCGAGGCCCCGCGCACGCTGCCGAGGCCCTGGCGTCCCACGCCCGCCGCCGCGCCGGAGACGTTCCCGGTCGCCGAATGGCTCTGGATCGGCGTCCACCCCGACGCCGGCGGATATGCCCTGCAGACCACCGGCCTGGCCCGTCTCGGCCTGCCCGAGCTGCGCGCCGGGGCCGTCGCCCTCCGCCACGTCGCCGCGTGGACCCGCCTGTTCAAGGCCCTCGCCAGGTCGCTCACGAACCGCCTGTTCGCCCACCTCGACGCGGGCGAGCCCGACGCCCCGCTGCCCGTCCCCGCCGAACCCGTGCTCACCACGGCGGACGCGGCCCTCGCCCAGAACGCGCCGCCCCCGCCCGAGCCGCGAGCGCTCACCGTGCGGCTCCGCCCCGAGCCTCCCTCGCCCCGCGTCCCGACCTCGCACCTCATCGTGACGCGCGGCCGGGGCGACCCATCCGAGATATTCGGCGGCGCGGGCGACGAGCGCACACCACGATGCTGACCGATCACAATGCTGACCGATCACGATGCCGGCCGATGCCGGCCGGGCCTCGCGCGAGAGCGGCTCCGGCGCCGTGACGGGCACCTGCGCCCACCGGCGATCTCCCCGACCCGCCTGTGGCCGCCACCGGGCGTCGCGGGGGTCGGCGGCTCCACGACCCGTGACGCGACGTCACGCGGCCGGGGGCGCCAACGGGAACGGCCCGGCATCGGGTCGATGCCGGGCCGTTCCGTACGGTCCTCCGGCCTGGCGTCGCCGTGACGGGCGACGCCAGGCCGGCCATGCGGTCCCGCGGCCTCAGCGCCCCTGGATCGCCGAGGCCGGCAGGCCGGGACCGTCAGACGTCGTAGTAGAGCTCGAACTCGTGCTGCACTTCGCTGACATGCTCACGCTTACTGATCATGGCTCTGACCTGCGAATTTTGTGTTGGCTAGCGTTGGCGGGTGTTGGCGATTCGTGATGGTTCTGCGGACTGTTTGCGGACTGGCCGCGGACCGAGGCCGCGAGGGTCAGCCGCTCTTGCGCGGCCGGCCTCCCTTCCGGGATCGCCGCTCGTTGATCTCGGCCTCCGCTCTGGCCAGCTTCGCCCGCTCATCGTCGTTCCCGTGCTCGCGCACTGTCGTGATCATGTGGTCGAGCAGGTCTTCGGAGCGATCACGGCCGAAGACGCGTTTGCAGACGCTCCCGTAGGCGTCCCAGAGATCATCGGGGGCGCGAACCTTGCGTATCGGCGTGTGGCGGCCGTCGCCACCCTGGCTTTTCTGTGTGGTCACACGGAAAGTCTGGCACAGAAGTTACGGGATTGTGTGGCCACATGGTTTGTTGCTACTGTGTGGCCACAGAGATATGGCCTGCCCGGTGCGGGCACACCGGGCGGGCCCGGATCACCAACTGCTGCAACCAGGAGGTGACCCCTATGGGTCAGCTTATTCACGCCCTCGTCGCCCTGCTCCCCCTGTTCCTGCTCGGCATGGTTCGCGCCCCCGAGGCCGGGCCGCTCGCCTCGTCGCCCGCCCCCTCGCCGTGCCCGGACTGGTGCGCCGGTGAGCACGTCTACGACATCGAGCACGTCGGGGTCACGCGTAC
>Ga0065720_1019809_pt1 | contig 19886 bp, 15 predicted proteins | sample Thericmetagenome_FD_59107 | JGI IMG/M metagenome (GOLD analysis project Ga0065720, IMG submission 59107) | Thermophilic microbial communities from the Joint Bioenergy Institute, California, USA of rice/straw/compost enrichment - eDNA_2 v2... | ecosystem: Engineered > Solid waste > Grass >...
GCGCGGCCGACCGCGGCGATGATACGGCCCCAGTTGGCGTCGGCGCCGAAGGCGGCCGATTTGACCAGGCTCGAGCCGACCACTGTCTTGGCGATGGCGCGCGCCGCCGCGTCGCTCGCCGCGCCGCTGACCCGCACCTCGATCAGCTTCGTCGCCCCTTCGCCGTCGCGGGCGATGGCCTTGGCCAGCGTCTCGGCCACATGCCGGAACGCCGCGCTGAACGCCGGCCAATCGGGATGACCGGGGGCGAGGGGATCGCCACCGGCCAGTCCGCTGGCCATCGCCACCACCATATCGTTGGTGCTTGTGTCGCCGTCGACGGTGATCATGTTGAACGTCAGATCGGTGGTTTCCCTGAGCAGCCGCTGCAGCTCGCCGCTTTCGATCCGCGCGTCGGTGGTGATAAACCCGAGCATCGTGGCCATATTCGGATGGATCATCCCCGAACCCTTCGCCGCTCCGGCGATGTGCACCGTCCGACCGTCCGCTTCGAGCTTGACGCAAGCCGTTTTCTTGACCAGATCCGTCGTCAGGATGGCCTGGTTGAAATCGTCGCCGCCCGCTTTGCCGACGCGTTCAGGCAGGCGGGCGATGCCGCTTCGCACTTTGTCCATGTCCAAGAGTTCGCCGATAACGCCCGTGGAAGCGACGGCCACATATTGCTCCGGCACGCCGAAGGCTTCCGCCGCTTTACTCCGCATTTCAAAGGCGTCGGCCTCCCCCTGCGGCCCGGTGCAGGCGTTGGCGTTGCCGCTGTTGACGACCACCGCCTGCAGCCTCCCTTCCCTGCCGAGGCTTTCCTTCGTCACCTTGAGCGGCGCCGCCATAAACGCGTTGAGCGTGAACACGCCGGCCGCAGCTGCCGGCACTTCGCAGTAAATCGCGCCGAGATCGTGGCGATCCGTCTTTTTCAGCCCGCAATGCAAACCGCCGGCTTTGAAGCCCGCCGGCGTCGTGATCGAGCCGTCCTCCACCACGGAAAACAGCGCCGTTTCCGCCATCCGCTTCATTTCTTCGTTCCCCCGTCCCTTGATCCTCTTCCGTGTTTTCGATTACGGGAAAGCCGGAGACAGCCTGAGTCCCAGCGTCTCGTCCCAGCCCATCATGATATTGAGATTCTGAATCGCCTGGCCGGCGGCGCCCTTGACCAGATTGTCGATCACGGATATGATCGTGGCCCGCCCCGTGCGCCCGTCGACGGCGATGCCGATGTCGCAGTAATTGGAGCCCCATACTTCCTTCGTCGCCGGGAATTTGCCGCGCTCGCGGATGCGCACGAAGGGCCGCCCGGCATAGTATTCGCGGTAAGCCGCGAGAAAATCGTCCGTTCCCGCGCCGCCGGCGGACGTCGCGTACGCCGTGCACATGATGCCCCGCGTCATCGGCACGAGATGCGTCGTGAACGTGACCGTCACATCGCGTCCGGCCACGTCGGAAAGCGTCTGCTCGATTTCCGGCGTATGCTGGTGGCGGTTGATTTTGTAGGCGGAAAAATTCTCGTTCACTTCCGAAAAATGCGTCCCCAGGCTGAGCCCGCGGCCCGCCCCCGACACTCCCGACTTGGCGTCGATGATAATCGTCGCCGGATCGATGAGGCCGCGCGCCACAGCCGGAATAAGGCCCAGCGATGCGGCCGTCGGATAGCAGCCGGGGTTGCTGACGAAGCTCGCTCCGCGCACCTTGTCCCCATAAATTTCGCAAAGGCCGTAGACCGCCTTTTTCAACCAGGCTTCATCGGCGGGCGAATGGTTGTACCACTGCCGGTACGTCTCCCCGGATTTCAGCCGGAAATCGCCGGAGAGATCGATCACCTTAAGGCCCGCGTCCAAAAGCTGCGGCGCCAGCTCGGCGCTTACGCCGTGCGGCGTGGCCAAAAACACGACGTCAGCCTTGCCGCGGATCAGCCCGGTGTCCAAGGCGTCAAGCCGGTCAACCAGGATTTGATTCAAATGGGGAAAAACGTCGGCGATCGGAACACCGGCCTGGGAAGAGGAGATGACCGACGTAATTTGCACCTGCGGATGATTCAGGAGCAGCCGCAGCAGCTCCACGCCGCCGTATCCCGTCGAACCGATGACGGCCGCCCTGACCGTTTGCGCCATGAAAAAGACCTCCGATTCGGATAGGAATGCAATGATGTAATATTATACATATGTATGAATAAAAATTCAATTCCGGCTTGCGGGCGATCCGGTTTTTCCATCATAATTTGCCTGCTGCGCGAACCGGCAAAAGCGCTTCCCTGTCAAGAGACCTTTTTATTATAGCGGAGATTTGGCGATGTTGGAAGGCCGTAGACAAAGCCGGCCGCCGAAGGACAATACGCGGGCGCTCCCGGCCGTCTCCCGCCTGGCGGAGCGGTCAGTCCGCCTTAAACCCTTCGCCGAACACCTCCACCGCCGAGCCGATGATGACGAACGCCCCGGGGTCGGCTTCGCCCACGATTTTCCTGAGCCGCTGCGTTTCGTTCCGACCGAGGGCGACCATCAGCACCGGCCGCGGCTGACGGGTGTACCCGCCGACGGCGGCAAACTCGGTCACGCCCCGGTCCAAATCGCGCAAAACGGCTTCGCGGATGCGATCGTGCCGCTCCGAAATGATGCAGGCCACCAACGCCCTGCGAAAGCCGACCTGCACGACGTCGATGGTTTTGCCCGTGGCGAGCAGGCCGAGCAGCGCGTACAGCGCGTTTTCGGCGGAAAAGACAAAACCGGATGAGGCGATGACGAAGCCGTCGAGCAGCGCCACCGAGACGCCGAGGCCGAGGCCCGTCCATTTGTTCAGCACCTGGGCCGCGACGTCAAGCCCGCCGGTCGAGCCCTGCCCGCGAAAGACAAGCCCGAGGCCGAACCCGACTCCGGCGCCGCCGAAAATCGCGGCCAGCATCGGCTGATCGGTGAGCGGCTGAAGATCCGCCGTCAAAAACACCAGAAGCGGCAGCACGAAGGAGCCGATCAGCGTCTTAAGCCCGAACCGGCCGCCGAACACGGCGATGCCCAGTATCCACAACGGAATGTTCAGCCCCCACTGGACGTAAGCCGGCTCGATGTCCCACACGTGATGGAGGATGGTGGAAATGCCGGTTACTCCTCCGGAAGCGATCCGGTTCGGGTTCAGCAGCAAATTGAAACTGAGCGCGATCGCAAGCGAACCGGCCGCCAGCAGCCCGAATTCCATCGTCCGTGCGAGCGGTCCGCCCGCGGGCAGTCGCGGCCGCCGGCGCCGGCGCGGTCTGGTTATCATCGGCGGATGCCCCCGGAAGCGCAGCCGCGGCTTTTTTGCGGTCAGCCGCGGCGCGCCGTCAAATTTCTTCTTTATTTGTAATGCCTGTGATGCCTTCCGATTATTCGGCCTGTCCGGAACCGGGCTCGCGCAAACATAATGAATTTGCTTAATATTCGCCGGATTTTCCGCCGTCTCCCGGCACCGCTTTCCCCGAAAACAAAAGAGGCGGAATATGTTTCCGCCCCGGAGTTTAAACAGGTGAAATTTTAGCTCATTCAAATTTTTCAAATGATGTCATTCGCTGCCGCGGCGCGTCCGCTCAAGTGCCGGACTGCGCCGCCGGGCCGCTTGCTTCCTGCCTGATCTGCTGGCGCAAAAAGGCGTCGATGAAGGCGTCAATCTCGCCGTCCATCACCGCGTCGACATTGCCGGTTTCCACCTGGGTGCGGTGGTCCTTCACCATGCTGTACGGATGGAACACGTACGACCGGATCTGGTTGCCCCAGGCGATCTCCGTCTGTTCGCCGCGGATGGCGGCGAGTTCCTTCCGCTGCTCCTCGAGCTTGCGCTCGTACAGCTTCGACCGGAGCATCGTCATCGCCCGCTCGCGGTTCTGGATTTGCGAACGCTCCGACTGGCAGGCCACGACGATGCCGGTCGGAATATGCGTGATGCGCACCGCCGATTCGGTCTTGTTGACGTGCTGTCCGCCGGCTCCGCTGGAGCGGTAAGTGTCAATCTTGAGATCCTCGGGGCGGATTTCGATGTCGCCGACATCATCGCTGATCTCCGGCACGACGTCGCAGGAAACGAAGGACGTGTGGCGGCGGCCGGAGGCGTCGAAGGGGGAGATGCGCACCAGCCGGTGCACGCCCTTTTCCGCCTTCAGGTAGCCGTAGGCGTTGTGGCCCTTGATCAGCAGCGTAACGCTCTTGATCCCGGCTTCTTCGCCCTCCAGGTAGTCGAGCACCTCGACTTTGAAGCCGCGCTTTTCCGCCCATCGCCGGTACATTCTGAGCAGCATTTCCGCCCAGTCCTGCGATTCGGTGCCGCCCGCGCCGGGGTGCAGCTCGAGAATGGCGTTCAGCTTGTCGTAGGGCTGATTGAGCAGAAGCTGCAGCTCGAAGGCGGACAGCCGCTCCAACAGCTCACGGATATTTTGCTCCAAATCGGCCGTCATCGATTCGTCCTGCTCTTCTTCGGCCAGCTCGAGCATCATGTCCAGATCCTCGTATTCCTGCTCCAGTTTTTTGAAGTCCTCAACCACCGATTTGACCGCGTTCAGTTCGGCGATCAGCTTCTGGGCGTGCTCGTTGTCGTCCCAGAAATCCGGCGCCGACATTTTGTATTCGTAATCCTCGATTTGCTCCTGCTTGACATCGAGGTCAAAGAGACCCCCTGAGGGTTTGGATTCGGCGCGCGGCCTCGCGGAAATCGCTCTTTAATTCGGGATTGATCATTTGCATCTTCTCCTTTGTTTATTTAAGGTAAATATTCACATGGCTAAAACCATGCCGCGCATTCCGGCATTACGCCGACGCCCCGTGGCAATGCTTGTATTTTTTGCCGCTGCCGCACGGGCACGGGGCGTTGCGCCCGATTTTCTCCTCGCGCCGCACCGGCTGCCGCGGCTTGCGCTCCGCCGACGGATCGACGGCCGTGCCCTCGGCGACAGCCTCGCGCTTCAAATTGCCTTCCACGCGGGCTTTCATGATGTATTTGGCCACTTCTTCCTGGATGCTCTCGATCATTTGCTGGAACATCTCGAAGCCTTCCATCTGGTAATCGCGCAGCGGATCGGTGCCTCCGTACGCGCGCAGATGGATGCCCTGGCGCAGCTGATCCATGGCGTCGATGTGATCCATCCACTTGCTGTCGACGGCGCGCAGGGTAACGACTTTTTCGAACTCGCGCATGATCTCGGAGCCGAGCTCGGCCTCGCGCTCCTCGTACTTTTGGCGGACGAGCTCCTTCATCAGGTCGATGATCTCTTCCTTTTCCTTGCCCCACAGCTCGTCGGACGTCACCTGGCCCTCGTACAGGAAAGTGGAATTGGCGTGATCGACGAGTCCTTGCAGATCCCATTCTTCCGGCACCTGATCGTCGGGGCAATGGGCTTCCACCGTCCGTTCGATGACGCTGTCGATCATGCCGAACACGATATCTTCCTTGATGTTCTCGGATTCGAGCACTTCCTTGCGCTGCTTGTAAATGATCGCCCGCTGCTGGTTCATTACGTCGTCGTACTGCAGGACGACTTTGCGGATGTCGAAGTTGTGACCTTCGACCCGCTTCTGGGCCGATTCGATGGCTCGCGTGATGAGCTTGCTCTCGATCGGCTGGTCCTCGGTGAAGCCTAACCTCTCCATCATGCCCATGATGTTTTCGGCGCCAAAGCGGCGCATCAGCTCATCCTCGAGGGAGAGGAAAAACTGCGACGAACCCGGGTCGCCCTGCCGGCCGGCGCGGCCGCGCAGCTGGTTGTCGATGCGGCGGCTCTCATGCCGCTCCGTGCCGATGATGTGCAGGCCCCCGAGCTCAGCCACGCCGGGCCCGAGCAGGATATCGGTACCGCGCCCCGCCATGTTCGTGGCGATGGTTACCGCGCCGGGCTGACCGGCCTGCGCCACGATCGCCGCCTCTTCGGCGTGGTACTTCGCGTTCAGCACCTTGTGCGGGATGCCCCTCTTTTTCAACATGGCCGACAGCCGTTCGGAATTTTCGATCGACGTCGTGCCGACCAGCACCGGCTGCTTCTTCGCGTGGCGGGCGACGATCTCTTCGACCACGGCCTTGTACTTGGCCGCTTCCGTCTTGTAGACGACATCAGGCAAATCGACGCGGATCATCGGCTTGTTCGTAGGCACGACGATGACGTCGAGGCCGTAAATTTTCTTGAACTCCTCTTCCTCCGTCTTGGCCGTGCCGGTCATGCCCGCCAGCTTGCGGTACATCCGGAAATAGTTCTGGAACGTGATCGTGGCCAGCGTCATGCTCTCGTTCTGGACTTTCAGCTTTTCCTTCGCCTCGATCGCCTGGTGCAGCCCGTCGCTGTAACGGCGCCCCGTCATCAGCCGCCCGGTGAACTCGTCGACGATGACCACCTCGCCGTCCTGCACCACGTAATCGACGTCCCTTTTCATGATCACATGGGCCTTCAGCGCCTGCGTGATGTGGTGGTTGATCAGCACGTTGGCGTGGTCGAACAGGTTGTCGATGGAGAAGTAGCGCTCCGCCTTGGTAACTCCTTCCTCGGTCAGCATGACCGAGCGCATCTTCTCGTCGACCGTATAGTCTTCGCCTTCCTTAAGATTGCGGACGAAGCGGTCGGCGGCGTAGTACAGCTCCGTCGACTTTACGGCCTGGCCGGAGATGATCAGCGGCGTGCGGGCTTCGTCGATCAGGATGGAGTCGACTTCGTCCACGATCGCGTAATGGAGCGGCCGCTGCACCATCTGCTCCTTGTACAGCACCATGTTGTCGCGCAAATAGTCAAAGCCGAACTCGTTGTTCGTGCCGTAAGTGATGTCCTTGGCGTAGGCTTCCTGCTTCTCCTTGTGGGACATGCCCGGCACATTAACGCCGACGGACATGCCGAGAAATTCGTATATTGGCCCCATGAGCTGAGCGCCGACCTTGGCCAGATAGTCGTTCACCGTGACCAGATGCACGCCTTGGCCGGTCAGAGCGTTGAGATAGATCGGCAAGGTGGCGACCAGCGTTTTGCCTTCGCCGGTCTTCATCTCGGCAATGCGCCCTTCGTGCAGCACGATGCCGCCGATGAGCTGCACGTCGAAATGGCGCATGTTCACCGTGCGCTTGGACGCTTCGCGCACGACCGCGAAGGCTTCCGGCAGGAGATCGTCCAGCGTTTCGCCGTTTGCGAGACGGCTTTTGAACTCGTCGGTCTTGGCCCGCAGTTCCCCGTCGCTCAGTTTTTCCATTTCGGGCTCGAGCCCGTTGATTTTTTCCACAATTTTATTCATTCGTTTCAGTTCGCGTTCATTGAAATCGCCGAACAGTTTCTTGACCACTCCAAGCATCGGCTTACCCCTCTTTCAGCGCTTCATCGTCCCGCTTGATCATGAATTCGCGCTTTTCATGCTTATAAGGATTGTAACAGTTTGCTTCCGGCGTATCAACCGGACGGCCGTCAGGCGCTCTTCCCAAGCGCGCCGAAGCGCAAAGAAATATCCCGCTTCCGTCTAAGGCGCGGGATATGGTCAGGCACGGATATTGCGCGGGCTTACATGACCGGTTCGATCAGCCCGTATTTGCCGTCGTCGCGTTTGTAGACGACGTTGATTTCATTCGATTCGATGTTGGCGAAAACAAAGAAATTGTGGCCGAGAAGGTTCATTTGCAAAATCGCTTCTTCCACATCCATCGGCTTCATCGTGAACCGCTTCGTGCGGACAACTTCGAATTCTTCTTCTTTGTCCGCGCCATCCGCGGCGTTCAGATCGAAGCCCTCCGCGAACAGCGTGCGCGGACCTCCGTCCCTGCCGAATTTTCGGTTCATCTTCGTCTTATGCTTGCGGATTTGCCGCTCCAGTTTGTCTGCCACGAGGTCGATCGAAGCGTACATGTCGCCATTTTTTTCCTCGGCACGAAGCAGCACGCCCGGGAGCGGAATGGTCACTTCCACGCCGTGCTTGTCCCTTATGACGCTAAGGGTGACATGGGCTTCCGCCGCCGGGGGAGCATTGAAGTAACGGACGAGCTTGCCTAACTTTTTCTCGACGTATTCGCGCAAAGCGTCGGTGACTTCCAGGTTTTCACCACGGATGTTGATTTTCATGGGCAACTCCTCCACGGTTTGTTGTGCCTTGATTTCATTCTAACACATCCGTTGCAGTCCGTAAAAACGGCTCTGCGGCGAATTTTCGAAAGTTGCGGATTTCCGGAGCGCATCCCGTTTTCCGCCGCCGCTGCGGTTCCGCGCGGCTCCGCGGCAGCGGCTGATTTTCCGGAAGGATAAAAAAACCCCGGTTAAACCGGGGTGGGTGCTGCTTACGTTGCCAAAAACCGTGAACCATCTATTGGGCGGCCCAGCTTCGGGCCGGGATGATCAAAGTTTTACGACGTTAGCTGCTTGGGGACCGCGAGCGCCTTCGACGATGTCGAACTCGACCGCTTGGCCTTCTTCCAGGGTTTTGAAGCCTTCTTGCTGGATGGCGGAGAAATGAACGAACACGTCGCCGCCAGCTTCGCTTTCGATGAAGCCGTACCCTTTCTCTGCGTTAAACCATTTTACTCTTCCTTGCATGCAAAAACATTCCCTTCGTATTCAAATGCGGCAAGCGTTTTGCTTGCGTACATCGACTATAACACTCCGGGGATGGATTGTCAACGAAAATGACGGGGCCCTCCGGCGGCGAATTGTTTCCACTGAAAGGCATTCATTGGAATAACGGCCAGCCATCCGGCGTGCGGCGCCGGATAAAGGGACGGTTCCTTCGGCCGAAGACCGGACGGGAAGTTTCAGGGACCGGTGGCTCAAAGGCTGAAACCCCGGCCGGTTGCGCCGAAACCCAGTCCCATCTTTTCCCATAGGGACGGGTTGCAATAGGGAAGACGATTCATTTTTCGCTATTCACATGATTTCGAGCCATGAAAGCTTGTTTTCATTAGTTATGCACAGAATTGTCCACATTGTCCACAGCCCGGGGTGTGAACATAACCCTTTTCAGAAAATGCGGCAATGGGCGTAATGTGAATAATCCGGCAAGTTGTGCACAGGTAAGAAAGTCCCGATGGGCTGCCGATTGGCGGGCACGGGTGCGGATAAGAGGTCCCAAAACTGCGACGGAATACGTTCGATCACCTTGCAAGGAAAACGAGGCTCTGCGACGAATACAAATAAGGACCCATGCCCCTTTTCCTCCCGAAAATCGCTGCGCCAGAGCAACGGGGGAAGAAGATGAACCCTCGGCGGGAGGGGACACGGGTCGGACTGCGAAACAAAAGGCAATAAAAAAATTGGATGGAGCGTGCAAACACTTGTCGGTAGCTAAACGGAGAGAAACCATTATCCTGCTGAACGGGCAAGGCCAGTATAACGTAACGCGGCACTTTATCACGGATCTTGCCGAAGCATTCGCGGCCATCGGCTATGAAGCGGCCGGGATCGATTTAACGGAAAACGCGTGGGTGCGCGAACTGGAACGGCAAATAAATGAAAAAAACGTGTTCGCTTTCGTATCCGTGAATGCCATCGGCATCGATTTGAAAGTCGGAAACAACGCCTTATTCGACCAGCTCAAAATTCCGCTGTGCGCTTTCCTGGTCGATCATCCCATGTACCACATCCCGCGATTGACAACCGGCGTAAACAATTTGATCGTCTCCTGCATAGACAACAGCCATCTTGAGTTTTTGCGCGCCTTCATGAAAGGTCAGTATACCAAAGTGTTCATTCCCCACGGCGCTCCGATGTTTGATCAAACCAAAAATGCGCCGCCGTTCCGGGAGCGCGACATCGACCTGCTGTTCCTTGGCACCTATTCCGATCCGGAGCGGCTGCGTCAAAATTGGTTATCGCTGCCTCCTGCCGTCTCCCGCATCTACGATGAGATCATGGAAAATGCGCTTGAGCCCTCAGGCCGGACCATCGTGGAAATTGCGCAAAGCGTGCTGATGGAACGGGGCGTTGACCCGGAGTATATGCAGCATTTGAAATTTTGGACGTTTCTGGAGCAGGTGGACCGGTATGTCCGCGCGCTTCGGCGCAACCGGTTTGTCGGCTGGTTGGCAAAATTGGGGGTTCGCGCCGAGCTGTACGGCAACGGGTGGGAAAAACTGCGACTGCCCGGTTCGCAATTAAAGATCAATTCGCCGGTTGATTTCATGACGGCTCGACAATTGATGCGGCGATCCAAAATGGTGGCGACTGTGCTTCCGAATTTTACAGAGGGTGGCCACGAACGCATCTTTACATCCATGGCCGAGGGGGCGGTGTGCTTGACCGACGGGAACCGGTATTTGGAAAGACAATTCAAGGACAGGGAGGACATTTTGTTTTATGCATTCAATGAAGACAGCGTCGCCAAGGCTCTGACGCTTCTTGAGGATACTGACCTTCTTCAGCGGATCGCAGATAACGGCAGGGGAAAAACAGCACGTTCCCACACTTGGCTGAACCGTGCCCAAGCGATCGCCGACACCGTCGTCCGTCACCGGTTTTTCCTTGCCTGAAAAATGTTGCGGATACTTCGAAATGCGGAGCGAACTTTAACCTGAATATGGTGTGCTGGCAAGATCCCGGTTATCCCTAATGTTTCGCGAACACGCGGCGCACCGCCCGGATGACGTCGGCCACGTCGTCGTCGGTCATGCGCGGAAAAATCGGCAGCGAAATCGCGGTTTCGTAATACCGCTCGGCTTCCGGACATCCTTCCGGCGTATAGCCGAGCCGCCGGTAATAGGGCTGGCGGTAGATCGGAATGTAATGGACGTTCACCCCGATGTTCATGGCGCGAAGCGCGGCGAACACCGTCTTGCGATCCGGCATTCCCGGCCCCGTCCGCCAGCGCAGCACGTACAGATGCCAGCTCGACTGGGCCAGCGGATGCTGATGCGGCGTAATCAGCCCCTCGATGGAAGCGAAGGCTTCGTCGTAAGCGGCGGCGATCGCTTTGCGCCGCGCATTGTAGCGCTCCAGCTTGTCCAGTTGGGAGATGCCGAGGGCCGCCTGCAAATCCGTCATCCGGTAATTGTAGCCGAGCGCGTGCATCTCGTAATACCACGGACCTTCGTTTGTCTCCAGCTCGGCCGGGTCGCGGGTTACGCCGTGGGTCCTGAACAGCAGCAATTTGCGGTAGTAATCCTCGCGGTCGGTCACGATCACGCCGCCTTCGCCGGTGGTGACCGGCTTGACCGGATGAAAGCTGAACATCGTCATATGTCCCAGGGTGCCGACCTTGCGGCCGGCGTAGGAAGCTCCCAGGCTGTGGGCGGCATCGTGGATGACCGTCAGCCCGCGCGCCTCGGCGATGGCCATGATGCGGTCCATTTCCGCCGGCTGGCCGGCGAAATCGACCGGGATGACCGCCTTCGTGCGCGGCGTGACGGCCGCCTCGATCCGGTCGGGGTCGATGTTGTACGTATCCGGCCGGATGTCGGCAAACACCGGCCGGGCGCCCACATACAGGGCGCAATTGGCGCTGGCCAGAAAAGTGATCGGCGTCGTGATCACCTCGTCGCCGGGCCCGAGCCCCGCCGCAAAGCAGGCGCCGTGCAGCGCCGCGGTGCCGTTGCAGAAGGCGACGGCGTATTTGGCCCCGACGATTTCCGCCACTTTCCGCTCAAATTGCTCGATTTTCGGGCCCTGGGTCAGCCAGTCGCCCTCCAGCACCTCCAGGACCGCCCGCATATCCGCTTCGTCCAGCCACTGCCGGCCGTACGGCAGCATCGCGCTGCGCACCGGCCTTTCCGCATCGTTCATCCCGCATGCCCCCCGTCGTTTGCCTGGCAACATCCCGTATTCCAACACATCCGCAGACGCGGATCGTTAGGCCGCGCGCCGCGAACATTTTCCGAATCGCGCGTTCGGCCCGGTTTGCGGGCCCTGTTTTTGCCGCGGCGCGCAGCGAAATTGTTTCCGGACGGCGAACTCAGCCCAAATCGCTCGAACGGATCCATTCCTCCGTGCGGCGGATGCCTTCCTCCAGGGACACCTCCGGCCTCCAGCCGAGCAGCCGCTCCGCCTTGGCGTAATTGCACAGCAGCTTCTGTATTTCGCTCTGCGGATGGATGTGCGGCACATGCTCGATGCGCGACTCGTCCCGCACGATCAGTTTCGCCAAATCGTTGATGGCGATGTCGCGGCCAAGCCCGGCGTTGACGATCTCGCCGTTCACCGCATCCGAATACCCCGCCTGCACGACGAACCGCGCGCAGTCTTCCACATAAAGCAGATCCCTCGTCTGCGTGCCGTCCCCGTAGATGGAAAGCTTCCTGCCGGCCAGTTTGTTCTTGATGAAAATGGCCACCACGCCGCCTTCCCCGCCCGTTTTCTGGAAGGGGCCGTAGGTGTTGAACGGCCTCACCACCACCGCCGGCAAGCCGTAGGCGTAATAATAGGAAAGCACCATGTTCTCCGCGGCGATCTTCGCGCCGGCATACGGCGAAGCGGGCTTCGTCGAGTGCAGTTCGGTGATGCCCGTCTCGTCCGTGCAGCGGTCATACACCATGCAGGTGCTCATGAACACGATTTTCGTCCGTTGCTTGCGGCACTGCTCCAGGACGTAAAAGGTGCCGACGGTGTCGTTGTTGAAGGTGGTGCGGGGGTCGTCGATGGAATCCTGGACGTTGATCGAGGCGCCAAGGTGATAGCACAGGTCAAACCGGCCCTCGGCAAACAGCTCCGCAAGGAGCGGCTCGTCCAAAATGCTGCCGCGCACAAAACGCCTGAGTCCCTCGTGCCCCCGAAACTCCGCCAGATTGGACTCGCGCCCGTTCGACAGGTCGTCGAGAATCCAGACCGCATGCCCGTCCTCCAGCAGCCGCTTGGCCACCCAGCGGCCGATGAACCCGGCCCCTCCGGTCAAAAGAATGTTCATTCGTCTCACGCTCCGTCTTGCCCGTCCGCGGCATCGCGCCTGCGGGATCAGCGATGCCACAAATGCGGGCTGATGATGATTTCAGGCACATCCGACATGGCGCTTGCCAGCTCGGCCCGGGTCCGCTCGGTGAGCGGCGGGGCGTTCAGCAGCGCAATGTTCGCCCTGACCTGTTCCGCCGTCTCCGCGCCGATGACCAGGCTGTGCACCTGGGGCAAATCGCGGACGAAGGCAACGGCCAGCTCCGCGGGCGACATCCCTTCGCGCGTGGCCGCGCGCCGCACCCGGCCGATCCATTCCGCCGCCGGCTTCAGCTTCTCCGGCAGCTCCTCCTCCGCGAGGAAAAGCAGACCTTGCAAGAAAACGCTGCGGGCGAACACGATCTTCCCGGCTTTCCCCATCTCTTCCAAAAGCCCGCTGCGCAGCAGGCGGTGGTCCAGCACGTTGACCGGCACCTGCACCGCTTCAAACAGATCGTCCCGGGCGCAGGCCCAGATCGCTTTGGCGGTGTGCGGCGGATCGGCGCCGAAGGAGACGCCCATCTTGGCCGCGTAACCGCTGCGGACCAGGTTCCGGCACGCCTCCACAAGGGGCTCGCCGAACTTCAGCAAATCGCCGGCGTGATGCAGCATCAGAATCGGGATTTTGCTTACGCCGAGCCGCCGCAGGGATGCTTCCGCCTTTTCCGCCACCATGCGCTCCAGCTCGGCGCGGGAAAGCGGACCATCCGCTTTGAGGGTGAATTTGCTGATGATGGCAAGCCCGCTCCTGCCGGCAAGGCAGCGTCCCAGCACCGCCTCGGACCGGCCGTAATCTTGCGCCGTATCGAAGGAAACGATGCCGCCGCGCTCCGCTTCGGCGAGAATGAGGCGGGCGCCGCTTTCATCCGGCATGCCGCTGCGGTTGGCGATCCCGTAGTTCATGCCGAGCTGCACCGTGCCCAGCGTCATTTTGGAAATGCGGATGCCGTCCCGCTCCATGAGCTCCATGCCGACCACCTCTTCGTACGATTTTTGCCGCAACGTCGGGCTCACGGCGAACGTCCCGGGCTGACGGCCATATTCGGCAATGTAATGCGCAAACGGCTCTTCATCAGCGACCATCGGCTCTGCTGCTCAGGACCCTAAGGACCTTACTTGGCCGTATACCCGCCGTCCACCGGAATATTCGCCCCCGTGATGTATCGCGACGCGTCGGAAGCCAAAAAGACGATGGTGCCCATCAGGTCGGTGTCGCCGGCCATCCGTCCGAGGAACGTCCTCTGCGCATATCGCCGCGCAAATTCCTCCGTATTGCGTTCCGAGCGGAGCCCCCCGGGGCTCACGCAATTGCAGCGCACGTTGCGCGGACCGTAGTAGCTGGCCACGATGCGGGTGAAATTGATCATGCCGCCCTTGACGAAATAATAATCGGGGGCGTAGCCGTTCATCCCCAGCCCTTCGTACAGGGAAGCGTCCGGTCCGATCATGCCGTGGATCGAGCCGATGTTGATGATGCTGCCTCCGCCGCGCTCCGCCATCGCGTTGCCGAAGGCGCGGGTGATGAGATACAGCCCGGTGGCATAGATGTTCATGCTCCTCCTGAAATTGTCCGCGTCGTTCCAATCGGCCATCAGCCGCGCTCCCGCGTTGTTGACCAGGACATCGACCTGCCCGCCGTTTTCCTCCAGGATTTGCTCGTGAAACCTGCGGATGGAGTCCTCGTCCTCCAGATCCAGCTGCAGCGCGCGCACCTCGCAGCCCTCCGCGCGGTAGGACGCTTCGATCCGCGCCAGATTGTCCGCGTTGCGGGAGGAGACGTAGGTTTTGGCTCCGGCCTGGGCCAGAGCCAGCCCGCACTGCCGGCCGAATTTTTCCGCGCCGCCGGTGACCACCGCGACTTTTCCTTTCAGCGAAAAAAGTTCAAGAACATTCATGTCCCCAGCCCCTTTTCTGACAGACACCGGTACTTTTTGGCCGGATCGCCGTTCTAAGGTAAGGAAATGCGCAAGCCGAAGGAATTCGCAATTCCGCAATATTCATTGCTCCTCCAACCTTGATCCGCTTAAACTACCGGCTTCTGCCTGACGTGGCGGTTGATCGCCGCCGTTTCGGGATGCCGCAGCAAGTAGCGGACCACCTCTTCCGTCGGCACCGTTTTTTGGCCGGAAAAGGCGGCCGCCACCTCGCGGCACAGCGCGTAATCCTCCTCCGTGTCCACGGTGATGCGCAGTTCGGGATGCCGCAGCGCCTCCGGCACGCCGATGCGGACGATGCGAAACTGCTCCGGAAATTCATACGCGTAATAGGTCACATGCTCCCGGTGCCGCGGCTCGCGGCCGATTTCGCCGATGCGCCGGAGGACGTCGTAACGGACCAGCTCCACGGCCAGTCCGAGGGGATGTCCTTTTTCGACCGCGACCAGGTCCGCGGATTCCCGCAGGGCGGCTTTCAGCATTTCGGATGCCAGGAGGTAATCGAAAAAGGGATTGTCCGCCGTCACCCGCAGCACATAATCCGGCGCATGGGGCTCCGCCGCTTCGAGAAAGCGGGACAGCACGTCCTCCTCCGAACCGCGGAACACCTCCGCGCCGTTCTCCCCGCACCAGGCAGCGACGGCATCGTCCCGCCGCGCGCGCGTCGTCGCCACCACGACCGCTGCAAGCCCCTCAACGGCTTTGCAGCGGCTGACGACATAATCGAGCACGCAGCTTTCGCCAAGGGGCATGAGCACTTTGCCCGGCAAGCGGGAGGCGCCCATGCGGGCTTGGATAATCGCAATCGCCTTCATGTTTATATTCCTCTCCACCGGTTATTCGGCAGCGCAATGAGGAGGCGGGCCGCATCGCGAACGCCGCTAAATCAGATCGAAGGAGAGCGGCGTTCCCTTTTTCACGGCCTTGGACACCTTGCGCCCCAGGAAAAGATCGAGATACTTCGGAGGCAAACCCTTCCCCGGCCGGATGGCGCGGACGTTCTCCCGGGTCAGCGTGTCGCCGGGCATGAGATCCCGCGTCACATAGAGGGAGCGGCGATGCTCCATGGAGGCCGCTTCGGAAGGGGCCGGTCCGTAGCGGACTTCGCCGAGGCTTTGCCACGCCCGATATGTCTCTTCCGCAAGCTGCCTGAGCTCATGGGGCTCCATGGAAAAGGCGGCGTCCACCCCGCCTTCAGCCCGCGACAGGGTGAGATGCTTCTCGATCACGGTGCCGCCGAGGGCGACGCTGGCGACGCCGACGCCGACGCCCAGGGTGTGGTCGGACAGCCCGACTTCGCAGCCGAACAGCTCCCGCATATGGGGAATGGTGAGCAAATTGGAATCCGTCGGCTCGGCGGGATAGGTGCTCGTGCATTTCAGCAAGATCAGGTCTTTGCAGCCGGCCTCCCGCGCAACGCGGACCGTTTCGTCCAGCTCGGCAAGCGTCGCCATGCCGGTGGAGATGATGAGCGGCTTGCCCGTGGCGGCAACTTTGCGGATGAGCGGGATATCCGTATTTTCAAAGGAGGCGATTTTATAGCAGGGGACACCCAGGGATTCCAGAAAATCGACGGCGGTTTCGTCGAAGGGCGTGCTGAAACCGACGATGCCCCGCTCCCGGCACCTTCGGAAAATCGCCTCATGCCACTCCCACGGCGTGTAGGCTTCCTGGTAAAGCTTGTACAGCGACTTCCCCTTCCACAGACTGGCGGGATTGTCGATGAGAAACTCCCCCTCGTCGATGTCGAGGGTCATCGTGTCGGCGGTGTAGGTCTGGATTTTCAGCGCGTGGGCGCCGGCGTCCGCGGCGGCGTCCACCAGACGCAGCGCCCTCTCCAGCGACTGATTGTGGTTGCCGGACATCTCGGCGATGATAAAGGGCGGATATTCTTTGCCGATGCGGCGGTTGCCGATCTGAGTGGCCATCCCGTTCGTTCACCCCTGAAAAAAAGATGCTGCGGCGCTCCCCGCTCATTTGCCGTTTCCGTTCGAAAACATCGAGATGTCGAATTCGTCGAGGGAGCGAATTTCCAGCTCCGCCTCGTACCGCTCCGGCTTGCGGATGCCGGCATGGCCGCCCCTCAGGATGCGCACCGTTCGGAATCCGAGGGGTTTTATGCCGACGAAATCCTTGTGCGGATTGTCGCCGACGTACGCCACCTCTTCCGGCGCTGCCTTTTCCAGCCGGCAAATGTGCAGAAAACAGTAAGGCGACGGCTTTTCGTGGCGAATGCCGTATCTTCTTGTAATATAGCATTTTTTGACGCGCGGGTCGCCATAAAGCCCGAGGGCTTCCAGCTTGGCCCGCTGCACGTGCTTGTTGCCGTCGGTGACGATGTAGACCGGAATGCCGGCACGCGCCAGCCGGTCGAGGCAACGGACGGCGTCGCCGTACAGCCGGATGCCGGGCTTGTGGGACCGGTACACCCCCACGCAGCGGCGAACCAGCGCGGCGGTGCGCATGCCGTAAGCCGCCAGCGCCTCGTCGAACACCCGGCCGCGGCCGCGGACGGCCAGTTCCCGCATCATTTTTTCAAACATTTCGTCCGCCGGGATGCCCTTCTCCCGCTGCAAAAAAAGGGCAACGGCGCGAAACCCGCTCTCCACATACGTCATCTCGTCATACAGCGTGTCGTCAAGATCGAATGCGACCGCCCTGACCGCCATCATCCGATGACATCCTCGGCATACCGGATGAGCCGCATCTCCCGCGGCGCGCGGCGGAAAGGAACATCGTCCGGGTCGGCGCCCTCCGACTCGAGCATGAACCAGTAAAGGCTGTCCAGCCCCGCCGCAAGGCTCAGCCGCGAAGCGCCGCCGAGGCGGGCGTTGCATTCGATAAAATGGTATCCGCCCGCATCATCCACCATGATCTGCATGATGGCATGGCCGTATATGCCCAGTTTCTCCGCGAAAGCCCCGCACAGCCGTTCCAGCTTTTCGTCGCGGTACGTCGTCGTCACCTGGGACTCCCCGCCGATCACGACTTCGCGCCTGCGCAGCACGACGCCCTTGCAGCGTCCACTGCGGTCCACGTACAAATCGGCGCTGACTTCCATCCCCCTGATGTAAGGCTGGAAGATCGGCTCTTCCAACCGGGCGGCATGGCGGGCGGCTTCTTCCCGGCTCACGTTCAGCGCCATCCTCCGCGCGCCCGCGCCGAACCGCTCCTTGACCACACAGGAATCGGCGTTCAGCCGCTCCAGACTCTCCTCGGTGGGAATGACGGGAAAACCTTCCCGCTCGCCGAACCGGTAAAACTCCAATTTGTCGATGCAGACCGCGACCGTCTCCGGCGGCGAAACGAGCACGGAAACGCCCTTCTCCGCCAGCGCTTCCCGCGCCCGCGCATACCAGAGCAGCTCGCCGTCGCGGGTCGGAATGATATGGCGCACCCGGTTCGCTTCGCAATAACTTGCCAGCTCGTCCACGGAAAGCCGGTCCAGTCGCGGCATGTGCCAGAACCGGTCGGTGAAGTGCTGTCCGATGCATGCCGCGTCGGCGTCCGCCCCGATGATCTCCATCCGCCGGCCCAGTTTGCCGATCGCCTCCCGCACGCAGCGCACCAGCGGAACCTTGCGGGAAACGCTGGAGATGAGCACGGCCGGCGCTGGCGTCCCGGATTCAGCCGCCGGCGTCTGCACGCCCGGCGCGGAAATACCGGTTTTTGCCGCTTCTGTCGCCGGATCGGCCTCCCTTCCGATCCCCGCCTGCCGGTAGTGCCCGATCAGCTCGGGAATGACGTCCTCGATCTGCCGCCGCGGCCGCCATCCCGTCCACGCCTCGAACCGGCTCATGTCCGCTTCGGAGGCCTCATAGGGGATGTCGCTTTCCTCGTCGACCATCTTCATGTCCGGGAAATGGCGGGAAAGCACCTCCAGCACTTCGCTCACCCGGCGGGCGCGGCCGTTGCCCAAATTTACGATGCCGGACTTGTCCGTTTGCGCCAGGCGAAACAGCCCTTCGGCGACGTCCCCGGCGTAGATGTAATCGAACATGCCCTCCCTGCGGTACACGCGGATCGTCTCGCCGCGCAACAGGGCCCGAATCCAGCGGGAGATGACGTCCCGCGAATCCTTGCCGTACACCCGGTAAATCCGCGCGCTGACCGCCGAGAAGCGGCCTCCCGCATGCTCCGCGAGAAAGCGCAGCTCCATCTCGTGCGCCAGCTTGGCCATGCCGCACAGATTGCGCGGATAGACCGGATCCGTCTCCTTGAGCCTTACCGGCGCGGCGGCGGGCTGGTCAAACTGGTACAAATCCGGGTTGTAAATGAGGTAGCTCGAGGCGAATACGACCCGCTCCAGCTCCGGCACATGGCGCAGCACATCCATCAGATAATGGCTCAGCCGCGTGTTGTGGCGGTCGTTCTCCTCCCAAAATTCGTACGTCTCCGTCGACCTTTCGAAGGTCGCCGCCAGATGAAAAAAAATGTGCGGCGCGAATTGCCGAAACTCAGCGGCCGGCATCCCGTTCAAGTCTCCCTGCCAATAGCGGATATCGGCCGGCCAGTCCGCCGGGCGCGGCTTCAGATCGCCCACCAGCAGCTCGGCTCCCGCCCGGTGCAGCATTGCGACCAGCTCGCGGCCGATCACCCCGGCCCCGCCGCTTACAAACACCCTTTTTCCTTTAAACATGATCATTCTCCTCGGCAAGACAACCGTGTAACAGCGAATCCACGTATTCGCCGCGGATCCGCACATGCTGCCGCATGCGGCCCTCCGGCCGGAAACCGTTCTTCTCCAGCACCGCCACATGCCACGGCCGGATGTCGTAGGTTTCCGTGAACAGCCGGTTCAGCTTCAGCTCCCCGAAGGCAATCCGCTTCATCAGCGTCAGAAATGCGGAGAAATCCGCTTCGTACTGAATCCGGTTCCGTTCGCCGGTGCGGGACGTCTCCAGCAAAAAGGAAATTTCCGCCCGCCGGTTTACCCAATCGAGATTGGTGAGCCCGCCGTAGCCGATGAGCCTCCCGTCCAGCAAATAACTGAACAAGAGCATGCGGGGCTCGGTCTGGCTGAAGGTCGGCAGCACCGCTTCTTCATAATAGCGCCGCTGATCTTCATCCGTCAGCGGCCTCGCCTGCCTAAGCACATCGATCTGCGCGTTTCGCCACTCCTTGATCAGCGGCATGTCCTCGCG
>Ga0065720_1003605_pt1 | contig 19885 bp, 23 predicted proteins | sample Thericmetagenome_FD_59107 | JGI IMG/M metagenome (GOLD analysis project Ga0065720, IMG submission 59107) | Thermophilic microbial communities from the Joint Bioenergy Institute, California, USA of rice/straw/compost enrichment - eDNA_2 v2... | ecosystem: Engineered > Solid waste > Grass >...
GCCGGTTCGGCCGGGCTCCGGTCACGCGGCGAATCGTTCGCCGAGCTCGCGGGCGTGGTCGGCGGCGGCCGGGCCGCGCAGCGGGTCCGGTGCCTCGGAGAGGAAGACCAGGGCGAGCATGAGGGCGGCGTCGAGGCGGCAGGCCAGCAGCGCCGGGTCGTCGTCCGGCGGGAGGGGGCTCGTGCGGGCGTAGCCGTCGCGGATGCCGGTCAGGTCGAGTTCGTTCTCCGGGTAGCGGGCGTACTCGATGAGGCGGCCGAACTCCGCGGCCGGGTCGCCCAGCAGGGCGTTGGACCAGTCGAGCAGCGCCTCCACGCGGCCGTCGCATCGCCGGATGTTGGCGCCGCGCACGTCGAGGTGGACGAGCGCGGTCGTGCGGACGCGGCCGAACGCCTCGGCGAGGGCGGACGCGGCGGGCGGGGCGGGCCAGTCGCCGACGAGGCGGCCCACCTCGGCCCAGCGGCGCAGCACGCGGGCCAGGAGCACGCGCGGGGTGGCGGTCCCCTCGGCGGCCACCGGTGTCAGGGGCGGCGGCGGGATGCGGTGCAGCCGGGCGAGCGTGGCACCGAGCCGAGGCCCGTCGATCCGGCCGCCGTCGTCGGGGACGTACCGCGACATGAGCACGTCGGGCTCGCCGTCGTGCTCGGCGAGGCGGAGCTCGATCGGCTCGGCCACCGGGAAGCCCGCCGCGGCCAGGTGCCGGGTGATCCGGTACTCCTGGATCAGCAGCCGCCGGGCGTCCACGTGCGGATCGTTGACGTTCGAGGAGAACCGCCGCCCGGTCAGGCGCAGGGCGACCGGGCGGCCGTCCGGCGTGACCGCCCGGAAGACGGTGAACTCCAGGCCCTGGCCGACCGGTTGCAGATCGTCCAGCTTCCAGCGGGAGGCGAGGTGGGCGCGCAGGACGTCGTGGCCGGTCATCGGCCTCCTCGGTGCGGCCCGCCGCCGGCCGGCCGGTGCGCGACGGGACCGGTCCCCGTGCTCGCGGGCTCGCCCGCGGGCGGGGCGGCCGTCACGGCTCGGCCTGCGCCTGGCGGACGAGACGGAGTATGCCGTGGGCCTCCGCGGCGGCCGCGATCGAAGCGGCTTCGTCGAGCAGTTTCCGCGCCTCGTCGCGGTGACCCTGCCCGGCGGTGATGTGGGCCAGCCCCAGGAGGTTGGCGGCGACGCCGGGCAGGAAGCCGATCTCGCGGCGGAGGCGGGTCGACTCCGCCATCCGTTCCCGTGCCGAGTCCAGCCGCCCCGCCTGCTGGTCGGCGAACGCCAGATGCCGGAGGGCGTAGGACGCGGTCAGCGGGTCGCCCGCCTTCCCGGCCTTCTGGTGGGACTCTTCGAGCGCGGGGACCGCGGCGGCGTGGTCATCCCGTACGACCTGGTGGAAGCACCCGATCCAGAACAGCGCCTCCGCCTCGCCGCGCACGTCGCCGAGCCTCCGGTACAGCTCGGCCGCGCGCTCGAACAGCTCCAGCTCGCGCGGGTCCTCGCGCCGGTCGCTGAGGAACCGCGCGTGCACGACGCGACCCCGCGCGAGCGCGAGATCCGCCTCGACCGCGTCGAGCTCCCGCTCGGCCGCGGTCACGGCATCGGGGTCGCCGCCGAAGACCGCTCGCTCGTACAGCAGCCTGGCCTGTTCGATCCGGTCGTCCGCAGTCATCTCGCCGTCCACCGCCTTCGCTTGATCCATCCGGAGACTCTAGAAGACCAGAACCACGCGCGGGGCGTTCGATGGGGGCGAGGCCATTTAAATCCGTAGAAGTCCGGCATCGGAAGACGGCGGCGGCCCGGTCATCGAATCATGACCGCGAGCGCCCGCCTGTGGCCGCGGCGAGGCCGTGCCTCGCCCGGAGCCGGGCTCAGGCGTCCGCCGCCCAGTGCACGTGCCCGTCGGGGCGGATCAGGACCGCGCCGACCGCGCGCCACTCCGCGGGCGCGTCGCCGGCGAGCGTTCCCTCGTGCGTCGTGGCGTCCAGCGCGCGGGCGTACCCGGCGACCGCGGGCGGCATCGCGCCGGCTCCCGCGCCCAGGTCGAGCAGGACGTGCCGGGCGTCGTGCAGCAGCGTGAAGACCGTACGGCCGTCGCGCAGCGGCAGGTCGGGGACGCGGGCGCCGGTCAGCGGGTGCGCGCCGGGATCGGCGGGCGGATAGGCCACGTCGAGCGAGGTCAACCTGGTGGCCAGGTCGAGGGAGAGCGCCGGGTGGTCGGCGAGCAGCCTGGCGAACAGCGCCCGCAGCGCCTGCCCCTCGGGGGTGAACGCGGTCATCAGCGCCGTCTGCGCCTTGCTGCTCTCCAGCAGGGCGGCGGCCACGGGATGGCGTTCGGCGTGGTAGCCGTCGAGCAGGGCCTCGGGCGCCCGGCCGTGCACCACGGCGGCGAGCCGCCAGGCGAGGTTCATCGCGTCCTGCACGCCGAGGTTGAGCCCGACGCCGCCGGTCGGGAAGTGCATGTGCGCGGCGTCGCCCGCGAGCAGGACCCGCCCCGCGCGGTACGTCTCCGCCTGCCGGGTGGCGTTGCCGAACCTCGACAGCCACTTCGGGTCGCGCATGCCGAGGTCGCGGCCGAGCACGCGGACGACCTTGGCGCGCAGCTCCTCCAGGGTCGGCTCGGTGCCCGGGCCGTCCGGCTGCTCCGGCACGATCCCCACGATGCGGTGGTAGCCGCCGGGCAGCGCGCCGAACATCAGCGCGCCGTCGCGGGTGTGCACGGACCGCTGGTCAGGGGGTGGCGGGTCGTCCAGGCGCACGTCGCCGAGGAAGCCGTAGACGGTGGCGTCGGTCCCGGGGAACGGGATGCCCGCCGCCTGGCGCACCGTGCTGCCCGCGCCGTCGCACCCGACCACCCACCGGGCGCGCACGGCGTACGGCCCTTCGGGGCCGGTCACGCTCAGCTCGACGGCCTCGCCGTCCTGCCGCAGGCCGGTGACCGCGTGCCCGCGCCGCACCCGGGCGCCCAGCTCGATCGCGCGCTCCTGCAGCAGCTCCTCGGTGCGGGCCTGCGGGAAGATCAGCGTGTACGGGTGGCGGGTGGGCAGCGGCCGGAAGTCGAGCCAGGTGTCGAGCTGGGCGAAGTGGCCGAGCGGCAGCGTGTAGCCCTCGTCCAGGAACGGCTTCTCCATGCCCCGCATGGCGAGCATCTCGATCATGCGCGGGTGCACGGTGAGCGCTCGGGAGCGCTGGTCGGGTGCCTCGGCGCGGTCGAGCACCAGGACGGGCACCTCGGCCCGGCGCAGCTCCGCCGCGAGCCACAGCCCGGTCGGCCCCGCCCCGACGACGATCACATCCTCCATCACGGCCTCCATCTCTTGGTCAGTGACCAACATTGGTCACTGACCAAGAGTATGCGCGACTACTCTTGTACGGCAACCAAGAGACGGGGAGGCATCGGTGGCGAACGCGCGTCGCCTGGGCGAGATCGTGGCCACGGCGCTTCAGCTGCTCGACGAGGGCGGCATCGACGCGGTGAGCCTGCGGGCGGTGGCCGAGCGCATGGGCGTGCGGGTGCACACCGTGTCCTGGCACGTCAAGACCAAGGCGCGGCTGCTGGAGCTGATGGCCGACGCCGTCATGGGGCGGGTGCCGCTCGACGACCTGCCCCCCGATCCGGCCGACCGGTTCGCCGAGCTCGTGCGCCGCTACCGGCGGGCGCTGCTGGGCGTCCGGGACGGCGCGCGCCTGGTGTCGGGGACGTACCCGGCACAGGAGCACACGCTGCGCACGATCGACGCCCTCGTGGCGGCGCTGCTCGAGTGCGGGCTGGACGAGCGGACCGCCGCGTGGAGCACCTGGACGGCGGTGTACTTCACGCTCGGCCTCACCCAGGAGGAGCAGGGCGCGTCGGCCCCGGTCGGCGACATCCTGGGCGCGGCGGTACGGCCGGACACGCACCCGGCGCTGTCGCACGTGCTCGGCCACCTCACCGGGGTGACCTTCGAGGAGCGGTTCGAGTTCGGCCTCGACCTGATCTTGCGCCCCGTCCGCGAGCGGGCCGGGCGGCTAGGCGGGCAGGTGTAGCTCGGCTCGCCGTACGGCGGGCTCCCGGGGACCGGCGCGGCGGTTGCCGACGGTCTCGCGGAGGTCCGGCTCGGCGGCGAGGGTGAAGGATCGGGCGGCCAGGAAGCGTTCGCCCGGGAGCCAGCCGCGGGGGACCGACGCGGTCACCCGGGTGACGCCCAGGGCCGCCGCGTGGGCGAGCAGCGCGTCGGCCACGGCGGTGCCGAGGCCCTGCCGGCGGGCGGCCGGGTGGAGCAGGAACAGGCCGATCGCGCAGGAGGCGGGGTCGGGGTGCCGGAGCACCGCGTCGACGAGGCCGACGGCCTCGCCGTCCGGGGCGGTGATCACCAGGATGTGCTTGTCCGCCCAGTCGGCGCCCTCGGGCAGGCTGTAGCAGAGGCTCTGCACGTCGCCGGGGCCGGGCGGCAGGCCGGTGGCCGCCTCGAAGTAGTCCGCGCACGCCTGGAACAGCTCCTGCAGGGCGGGCTCGTCGGCGGGCTCGGCCTCCCGTACCAGGTGGCGGCCCACGTGCAGCTCGAACGCCATGACCTCCTTCTATCAGGTGACGGCCCGGATACGCGGGCGGACGCGGCGGCCGTGCCCCTCGCGTCCCGCTCCCGATGGTCAGCGGTCTCCCCGGTGGCGGGTCTTGGGCAGCAGGAACCCGGCGATGACGAGCCAGATCAGCGACCCGAACCGCCCGGCCGGGATGAGGAACTGCAGCGGCTCGGCCACCATCGACAGGAAGCTCAGCTCCGACAGCACCGCGAGGACGAGCCCCGCCCACGCGAACCCGGCCGGGACCAGCCGCAGGATCAGGCCCGGTACGGCGATGCCGGCGACGAGCAGCCCGAGCCCGAGGACATGGGCGAACCCGCCGGCGGCGAAGCTCACAAAGGCGAGCGCGTGCGTGAGCTCCGGGTTCGCGCTGACCACGCCCTGGCTCTGCGTCCAGGCGACGATCGCGGACACGGCGAGCAGGATCGCCGCGGCCGTGCCGCCGAACAGCCCGATCACGGGGCCCGGCACGCGGATGCCGAGGCGGTGCTGCCGCGCGTACACGGTGGCCGTGTAGATCCCGAGCGGGATCGCCGACCCCAGTTGAAGCATCGCCGCGACGCGGACGGCGAACCCGTGCTCGGCGAAGAACCCGGCGACCGTGCCGGTGTCGCCGTACGGGGACGGGATGACCCCGCCGCCGGAGAGCACCGCCATCGCGATCAGGCCGCCGACGAACAGCCCGAGGGAGACCAGGCCGAGTACGCCCGGGTGGGGGCCGCCGGTCGCGCGTGCCGGGGCGCTGGTGTGAGTGGCCATCACGAACTCCTTTCATTCACACTGTCGATAGTACATGNCATGAATAGTTCANCAANTGAGCTAGNATTGCCCGCATGAACCGTCGCCGCCCCCGTCGCATCGCCTTCCTCCTCGCCCAGCTCGGCTCCGACGCCTCCGCCGCCTTCGAGCGGGCGCTCGCCCCGCTCGGGATCACCCCCTCCGACGCGGGTGTGCTGCGCCTGGTCGGCCGCAACCCGGGCATCAGCCAGAAGGCGGTGAGCGAGCAGCTCGGCGTCGTGCCGAGCCGGGTCGTCGCCGTCCTGGACCGCCTCGAACGCCAGGGGCACGTCGAGCGGCGCCGCAGCACGGCCGACCGCCGCAGCCACGAGGTCCACCTCACCGCCGGCGGCGAGCGCCTCCTCGCCGCGCTGCGGCCCATCGCCGAATCCCACGAGGCGGCCTTCACCCAGGGCCTCGGCGAGGAGGACCTGGACCGGCTCGCCGCCTACCTGGAGAAGATCGCCGCGTCCCGCGGGCTGAGCCGCGACGTCCACCGCGAAACCGGGGGACGAGGGTGATGGCCGCCTGACCGGGGGACCCCGCGTGACGGCCGGATTTCCCGAACCCTCTGTAATACCGTAGGGGGGTAGGGTATGTTCGGAGGCCGGGTGAGAGATGAGGCCGCGGGCGTACGGCACGGCGCCGGACGCCTTCCGGCGGCACGGAGCGGCTCGTCCGCTCCCGGCCGGAGGCGCCGGGCCGGCAGCGCCCGGGCGACAGCAGTGGAAAGGGGTGATGGACATGGCCACCGCCGCCCACACCGTCACGGGCACCACCTGCGGTCACCGCGGGAGCGCGGTGCAGGAGGAGGCCGGCGAGGCCGCGGGGGGCGCCGCCGTACCGGCGGGCCCGGCGACCGGCCTGCCGGCCGGGAACGGCCACGGCCCCGTCGCCACGGCGACGATCGCGGCCGCCGTGCGGAAGACCGGGTACGAGGTGGTGGATCGGCCATGAACACGGCGAGCAAGGTCGGCCTCTACGCCCTCGGGCTCGCCGTCGTCTTCGGCGGCGCCCTGGGCCTCGGGAACGCGCTCGGCGCCCCTGCCCCCGCACCGCGGACGACCCATGCGGCGACGCACGCGCCCGCGTCCCCCGCCGCCTCCGCCACCGCCGCCGCGCACGGGGACCACGCGGGTCACGGGGAGCACGGATCGGCCGCCACGGCGGCGCGGCACGATACCCCGGGAGGGCTTCAGGTGTCCGAGAACGGCTACACCTTCAACCCGCTGACCACGATCAGGGCCGGGGAGACCACCGATTTCCGCTTCACCATCACCGGCCCGGACGGCAGGCCGGTGACCGGCTACCAGGTCCAGCACGAGAAGAAACTGCACCTCATCGTGGTGTCCCGGGACCTGGCGACGTTCCGGCACCTGCACCCCGAACAGGCCGGTGACGGCGTGTGGTCGGTGCGGCTCACGCTCGACGACCCGGGCGCGTACCGGGCCTTCGCCGACTTCGCCCCCGCGGGAGGCGCGGGCATGACCCTCGGCGCCGACCTGCTGGTCGCGGGCGACTACCAGCCCAAGGCGCTGCCCGATGCCTCCCGGACCACGAAGGTGGGCGACTACACGGTCGCCCTCAAGGGCGACCTGGTGCCCGGGCAGGACAACGAACTGACGCTGACCGTGAGCAAGGACGGCGAACCCGTCACCGACCTGCAGCCCTACCTCGGCGCGTACGGCCACCTCGTCGCGTTGCGCGCGGGCGATCTGGCCTACCTGCACGTGCACCCGGACGGCGAGCCGGGGGACGGCAGGACCACGGCCGGGCCGGAGATCGTCTTTCGCGCCGCCGTGCCGAGCGCCGGTGACTACCGGCTGTTCCTCGACTTCAAGCACGGCGGCAAGGTGCGCACCGCGGGCTTCACCGTCGAGGCCGGAGGCGGCCGGCCGCGGCCCACCGCGGAGCCGCACGACCACTCGTCGCACGGCGACCACGAACACTGACCGCGGCCGGTACGGCGCGCCGCGCCGGAGCCGCCGGGCGGCGCACCAGGCGTCAGGCGCACCAGGCGTCAGGCGCGCCGGGCGGCCCAGACGGCGCGCTCGGTGCGCAGCACGAGATCCTTGCGACGCAGCAGGCTGTCCGGGCCGTCGCCGTCGAGGAGCCTGTCGAGCGCGGCGAGGTCCTCAGGGTCGAGGGCGGACGCGGCGACGTCGCGAACGCGCCGCAGGCTGGCCTGGGCGTACCGGGCGATCGCGTCATCACCCTCGCCGCCGATGCTCACGGAGACGGTGCGCCGGTCCTCGACGGCGAAGCCCGCGGCCACGAGCAGCCCGCCCCAGTCGGCGTCGAGGTGCGGAACGTGCTCGGCATAGTGGGCCGCCGCCGCGGCGCGGGCACGCTCTTCGAGGCCGGGGCGGCCCTCCGGGGCATGGGCGGGCAGGAAGCGGAGGGACCCCGCGAGCTCGACGACGGCGAACAGGCCGCCGGGGGCGAGCAGGTCGCGGACGTTCCGCAGGGCGCGGCCGGGGTCGTCCAGGTGGTGCATCGCGGCCGACGCCCACACCAGATCCGGTGTGCCCAGGTCAGGCCAGGGGTCGGCGTCGAGATCGGCCTGTACGGTCCGCACCCGCTCCGCGACGCCGCGGGCGCACGCCTTCTCGCGCAGGCGCCCGAGGGGCTCGGCCGCGACGTCGACGGCGGTGACGTGCGCGGCCGGGAAGCGCTCAAGAAGCGCGAAGGTGCCCGCGCCGGTACCGCAGCCCAGGTCCACGATCCGCCGCGGCTCGCCCTTCACCGGCAGCCACGCGGCGATCGACGCGATGTGCCCGGCGAGCACCTCGGCGTGCAGCTCGAGGAACTCCACCTGATCGTCATCGCCGTGCCGGTGCGGTTCGCCATGGCCGGGGTCGCAGGGATGAGCGCTTCCGCCCTGGCGAGGGTGGTGCTGGTGCGTTGCGAACATGGCGGCAACGCTAGGCCCGCCATGCGCCTGCCGCATGACCGCTTGCGCATCCGGCAAGAAGNCGGCCTGATTCGCTGCCTCACAGGCGAGATCACCGTCCCGCCGTGGGCCTCCGCGCGATCGTGGCCCGCTACGCGCGCGCAGCCCGGGAGCCGCCGCGGCCGGACTCGGGGCCGTCGCCGCCGACGTCCCTCTGGTGCCCGCGGCGGGCGTCGCGGTCGAAGATGCCGAGGATCTCGCACGGCCCGCCCTCGGCCCCGATGGCGTGCGGCGTCATCGTGGGAAACTCCGCGGCCTGGTTGGTCTCGACGCGGAGGCGCCGGTGACCGAGCAGGAGTACGGCGGTGCCGGACAGCACCACGAGCCATTCGCGGCCGGGATGGGCCCGCATGCGGGCCGGGTCGCCGGGCGGTGGGTCGGTCAGCCGCTGACGCATCACGGTCATGCCGGGTTCGCTCCTGACGGGCCAGCGCAGCTGGCCGCGGGCGCGGTCGACCACCGGGCTGATGACGACGTCNTCGTCGNCGCTCTCCACCAGCTGGTCCAAGGTGGTGTTCAGCGCCCGGGCNAGGGTGACNAGCTGGTCNANCGCGACGCGGCGCCGNCCGTTCTCGATGCGGCTCAGCGACGACTGGCTGAGGTTCGCGCGCGCGGCCAGCTCCTCGAGCGACCACCCCTGGGCGACGCGCAGGGCACGGATCCGTTTGCGTACGAGGCTTTCCAATTGCCGGTCTTCTTGCCCCATAGGCAAGATGTTATGCCTTGCCCGCAACCCGCGCCTAACGTCACAGACGTCCGGCCCGGCAAGGGCTCGACCCGTGACGAATCAATGACGAAGACGAAAGGGCGCGACATGTCCGCGCAGACCTCCCGATACCAGAGCGATGCCCTGCCCGCAGAGACCGTGGACGTGGCGGTGATCGGCGGCGGCCCCGCGGGACTGAACGGCGCGCTGATCCTGGCCCGCTCGCGCCGCTCGGTCGTCGTGATCGACGGCGGCGCCCCGCGCAACGCCCCCGCCACCGCCATGCACGGCTTCATCGTCCTCGACGGCACCCCGCCCGCCGAGATCCTCGAACGCGCACGCCGGCAGGTACGCGACTACGGCGGCCGCGTCGTCCTCGGCGAGGTGGCCGCGGCCGAGCCCGCCGCCCCCACGGCGACCGGCGACCTGCGGTTCGCGATCGCCCTGGCCGACGGCCGCACGCTCACCGCGCGCCGGGTGCTCGTCGCCACCGGCCTGCGCGACGTGCTGCCCGAGGTGCCGGGCCTCGCCGAGCACTGGGGCCGCGGCGTGGTGCACTGCCCCTACTGCCACGGCTGGGAGGTCCGCGACGAGCCGATCGGCATCCTCGCCACCGGCCCCGCCTCCGTGCACCACGCCTGGCTGTTCCGCCAGCTCACCGGCGACCTCGTCTACTTCACCCGGGGCGCCGGCCTGGACCCCGAGACCCGCGCCCGCTTCGCCGCCCGCGGCATCCGCGTCGTCGAGACCGACGTCAAGGAGATCGCCGGCGACGGCGACGGCGCCCTCGCCGGGGTCCGCCTCGCCGACGGCACCCTCGTGAAACGGCGCGTGCTGGCCGTCGCCACCCGCCTGGAGGCCCGCACCGAAGGCCTGGAGGGCCTCGCACTCCCGATCGAGGAGCTCCCCGGCGACCTGGGCCGCCGAATCGCCTCCGGTACGGCCGGCGCCACCGGTATCCCGGGCGTCTGGGTGGCCGGCAACGCCACCGACCTCATGGCCCAGGTCGGCGCCGCCGCCGCGGCCGGCGCGCTCGCCGGAGCGCACATCAACGCCGCCCTCGCCGCCGCGGACACCGACGCCGCGCTCGTGGCGGCGCGGCAGGCCACCGGCTGACATCAGGGCCGCCGCGGCGGGTCCGGCACTGATCATCCCGCCCGACCGGCCCGCGTACCGAGCCCGTGCGCCGAGGAGGAACGCACGTCCGCGACCGATCCACGGCCGCGTGTGCTCGGCCACCGGAAACGCCGTTCGCTCAGGGAACGCTGCCCTCCGCCAGGCCGGCGAAGGGCAGCGGGCAGTCTGGGCAGGTGCAGCCGGTCAGGCTGTCGCAGCCTGCCGAGACCACCTCGGTCAGCGTGGCGCGGATCGTGGTCAAGGCGGCGATCTTGGCATCCACCTCGGCGATCTTCGCCTTGGCGCGGGCGCGCAGGTCCGGCGCGGCGTGGCCGCGCCGCCCGGTGTCGAGCAGTTCGGCGATCTCCTTCAGCGTGAACCCGAGCCGCTGCGCGGCCTTGATCACCCGCAGCAGGGTGACCGTCTCCGGCGGATAGGCGCGATGCCCACCGGGACTGCGCACCGGCTCCGCGATCAGGCCGCGCCGCTCGTAGTAGCGCAGGGTCTGCAGGCCGACCCCGGCGCGCTCGGCCACCTCCCCGCTGCGCAGGTACGGCCTGCCCGGCTCCCGCGCCACGTCGTCCCGTCTCATGCCGTCCACCCGCGTGTCACATTCCCCGGCCTCACCGGGCGGCCGGGGAGCCCGCGCGCGCCTGCAGCGCGTCCAGCACCGCGACGTGCTCGGGCGGAACCGTGACCTGCAGAGTCAGGCTCCCGGCGGCGATGGTCAGGGCGAAGGTGAAGAAGGAGCAGCAGCCGACCTCCCGGGTCGCCAGCCCGGCGGCCCGGGCGGCGTTCTCCGGACCGCCGACCAGATCCAGCCGCAGCCGGTCGCGTCCCGGCCGTGCCACGCCCAGCACGGCCTCGGAGAACAACGCGTCGAACTCGGCGAGCCGGAGCGGCCGCGCGGCGGTGGGCAAGGTGCAGGCGGCGGGGGCCCATCCCTGATCAAGGGTGTCGTCCTGGTGCATGCCCCGACGGTAAGCCTGTACGTGGGTACCGGATGCAAGCCCGCCGGCGCCTTCCCACGGCGGCAGGGCCGGATCTCGCAGTTGACCTCAACCGCGGTTGATTTTGCAGGCTCCTGTGCGGCCGGGGCGCGCCGGAGCGTGCCGGCCGGTCCGTGCGTCCCGCGTGGAAGGAGCAGCCGTGCGCGCCGTCGTCGAGGTGGACGTCTACGTCGATGTGCTGTGCCCGTGGAGCTATATCGGCAAGCGCCGCCTGGAGACGGCGCTCGCGGGCATGGCCGAGCCGGAGCGGGTGCGGCTGCGATGGCGCAGCTTCGAGCTCTCACCGGACGAGGACCGTTCCCCCGGGCTGACCGCGGCCGCGGCGATGACGAAGTGGTGGGGCGACCAGGCCGCCGCGCGGGTCGAGCGCATCCACGCCCTGGCCCGGGCCGAAGGGCTCGGCATCGACCTGCACCGGGCGCGCCCGGTCAACACCTTCGACGCCCACCGGCTGTACCACGTGGGCGCCGAGCACGGCCTGGGGGACGCGGTGCTGGAGCGGCTGCTGCGGGCCTACCTGTGCGAAGGGCTGAACGTCAGCGACCCGCGGGTGCTGGAGCGCCTCGGCGCCGAGGCCGGGCTCGACCCCGCGCGGGTACGCGACATGCTCGCCGGCCACGCCTACGCCGACCGGGTGCGGGCCGACGAACGCGGCGCCCGCGAGCGCGGCGTGACCGGCGTGCCGACGCTGGTGCTCGACGGCGGGCCGCCGGTCTCGGCCGTCCAGCCTCCCGCCCGGCTGCGCGGGCTGTTCGAGGACCGCCTGCGGGCCGTACCCGCCGACCGCGATCCCGGCCGATGACCGGACCATGCCGCCGACGACCGAAAGGAAACATCACGTGGACATCGGCATCGGACCGCCCGGGCACGCGTCGGCCTGGTAGCCTGCCTGCCCCATGTCACGGACTGTGCGCCTGCAGATCGACGTGGAGGACTGTGGCGATCGCCTGCCTGGCGGACAGGGAACACATCGAAGAGGCGGAGTCGGCCCAATCATCCACGATCATTGTGGCCCACAGCGGCGGTTCCGCCCGTCTGCAGATCACCCACCAGTGGGGACCGGCCCTTCACAGTGACACTCGCCGATCACGACCAGGACCGGACCTCGCGAATTATGAGGACATCGCGGAAGTCATCTTGCATTCAGCAAGCGGCCTCCTGACGCCCGCTGGCTTCACCTACTACACGCCCATGACCTCCCCCTGTCTTCGCTTCCCGCTGGCCCCGGCGCCTACCGTGTCCGATACGACGTCAAGGGCCTCGACACGGAAGGCCACGCAGACGACGCCCTCGACGACCACTACCTCCAGATCTGGCCGTCCCCCATAACGGATCCCGCTGTCGTCGAGTACGTGACCGAAGGATTCCGGTACTTCCTCGACCCCGAGAAGTTCGAGCGGAGCCATGCTCGATGAAGGACATCGCCCCCCGGAAGCCGAAGCGGCCACACTGTGATCGCCTAGGAGAGGCCCGGCCGCAACTCTCTTGCCGGGCCGACGTCGGCCACCGCGCCCGTGCTGTCGAATCCGCGAGGTCCGACATATGGCGCGGATGGCCGACGTGCCGATACCGGAGCGATCTCCGCGCCCATCAGGCTGTTCTTCTGCGCCGAGCTGTTCGGTACTTGCGAATCCGGGGGATCGGCAACCGAACAGGACGCAGGCGGCGACGGCCCGCGGAGGTGGTCAGCTTGAGCAGCTCCTGAAGCGCGACACCCTCCTGGGCCCAAGCCTGAAGCTGGTCACGGCCGATCAGGCGGACATCGACGTCGCGGGCGTACTTCGCGGCACTGTTGGTGAACGAGCCATTGGTGACCACCACGGCGATGTCGGCACCGTGCCAGTCGACCGTCCCGTTGACCTGGTAGATCACTGGAGCCGAGACCTTCGCCCCAGCCTTTGTGTGCTTGCACTGCACCATGATGACCTGGCCGTCGAGCGTACGACCGATGACGTCGGCAGCCTTATCGTCGGCCCCGCCCACCCGCTCGGCGTGGATGCCGTCACGGATCATCAAGTCCCGAACGGCGTATTCGAAGGCCGTCGCACTCAGTCGGTCGATCTCCTCCAGAACAAGGCGCAGGTGCTGCAGCCGCCGGGCACGAAGCCGCCGGACGGCGGCCATCCATCGGTATCGGTAGGTGACGACGCCGGCCACAGCGGCCAGCGTCCCGATGCCGAGGTACCAGTGGTCGAGCAGCAGCGCTATCAGCGCCCGGATCGCCTCGTAGACGAGCAGCACGCCGAATAGGGCGGCGATAGCAGCCGCACCCCATTCGTCGGGGCCGACGGGCCGTCGGAAACGGGACGTCAGCCAGGCCCATGCCACCTTCCTCACGGAGCCGCGACCTCCGGGGTGGCGATCGTGCGGGGAGCGACGTGGTCGGAGGGGGACGCATTGTCGGCTTTGGCCCCTTGCACTGCGAACCACGCCATCGCGGCGATCACCGCGAGGGCGATCCAGCCTGTGGTGGATTTCGACCTGCGGCGAGGCCTGGTGACCCAATGGCCTTGGCGGTAATACCGATCCGACATGAGCGCCTCCAGGAGTTTGAATGGATCATCGGCAGCCGGTCGCTGCAGGTCAGATGAAAGCAGAGAGGGCCGACAAAATCCTCGGCGTCGACAATTNCTCCGTAGGTCATTGATTTATTACCGGCAAACGTCGTGAATGTGTCCGGCCGAAACCTGCTGTGTAACGCGAAAACGAAGTATCAACTCGAATATGAGTGACAGCTGCCGGTGTGGCAGGCCGTTGCCGGGAGCCGGATCTCGTCGCTGGTGTTCGTCGGCGTGCCGCCAAGCGGCCTATCGCGTACGTCGGCGGCTGGCGCGGCTGAGCCGGCTGCGTAACCAGCTTTCCCAGGCCTGTGAACAGGTACAGCTGCAGATGGGGACGCTGTACGACATGCTCGCGGAGCCGCCCCGGGAGGAAGACCTCGGTACGTGCGCGCACACTGGTGCGGTGCGCGAGTTGCCGGAACTGATCAAGGAGTTGGTCCGCCTGGCCGTACTGGCCGATCGTCAGGCGGGCTCGACCTGGGCGCAGATCGGCGAGGTGCTCGGTATTTCCCCGGATGTGGCACGATCACGCTATCGGGTGTCGCCGGAAAGAGCTGCCGAGAACAGATGAATTAGATCGGCCGAAAATGCGCCGCAGATAGCGGCTGCTCTGCCTCGTCATTACGAAGGCTCGGCAGGCTCGGGTGGGTATTCGGCGCCTTGGCTGAACCGATGGGGATAACGGTGTCCGTTATCTCTGGATAAGGCGGGAAGTTGGTGATCCTCGGCTGCCTGGGCGCGGGATCGCGGTTCGCCGGTGGGGCGAACCGCGAAGTCACGGGCGTCACGGCCGGGCCGTTGAGGCGTTGGCGGATCACCGCCGGGGAGCGACCTCCCATACCTGGTCGAGGCGGCCGCTCAGGGGGTCGTAGTAGGCCTTGACGCGCACCGGCCTGCCGGCGGTGCGCAGCGCCTTGGCGAAGGAGCGCTGGTCGCAGGTCTTGGTGCCGAGACCGGTGCGGGAGGCGTTCACCCGGTTGGCGAGCCACGGGTCGCCGCAGCGCTTCGTCACGCGCTCGAAGGTGAGCAGCGTGTAGCCGAGCTTGACGGTCTTCCGGCCGGTGCGGAACAGCACGGTGGTGTCGTTCACGCGCCGGACGGTGCCGTACGCCGTCTCGTTCTCGGCGGGGGAGACGAGGAACTCCTGGACGAGCACCTTCGGGCCGAGCGAGATCCGGACCGGGACGGGGTTCAGGCCCAGGGCGAAGGTCAGGTCGGAGTCCGTGCACGGCGTGCGCCCGAGCCCGTTCCCGTCCAGCCTGACGACGCCCTCGGTCTCCTTCAGGCCGCACTCGGCGGTGACGCGGCGGAAGTCGGCCCCCGTGTAGCCGACCCGCAGCTCCTTGGCGCCCTTGATGGGACTGAGCCGGTACGTCGGAGTGCCTTCGAGCTTGACGAGCCTCGGCCTGTGCGGCGTGATCCGCAGGGTGCCGGGGCCGTCCGCCCAGGCGAAGCCGTACACCACGGTCGGCTTGGCGGAGGCGGCGGCGGTGCCGGTGATGGCGGGTGCGGCGATGGACGCGGCCCCCGCGAGTACGGCCAACCCGGCGATGATGGAGCGCGACATGGTGGTTTCCCCCGTCTGGTCGTGATCTGGGCAACGCAACCTGTGTGACGCCCATGACGGATCGGGAGTTCGGCCGACGTCGATTACCGTTCGGTAACCGTGCGGTGACGCACCGCCGGGGCGGGCCGGTGCCACCGGCGGCTTCCGGTCGGACGGGCCCGCAGGGCGAGGCCTGCCGCGAAGCTCGTCGCCCGGGCCGGACAGAGGCCCGGCAGGTGTGGCCGGGCCTGGGCCGCCCGGAGCAGGTGGGCCGGGCCCGTGCTGCTCGCGGCCGGCGCACCCGGGCGCGGCGGCCCGGGCACGGCGAGGCCCGGGCGGACCCTCAGCCGCCCTGGAACGGCCGGTGCAGCCGCCACGACGAGACCGTGAAGCCGGCGGACCCGTAGAAGGCGCGGGCGTCCGCCCGGTGGGCCGCCGTGGCGGCCCCCGGCGGCGCGCACCCGGCTCGCCGGGCGAGGCTCGCGACCGCGTCGACGAGGCGCCCGCCCACGCCGAGCCCGCGGGCGGTCTCGTCGACGACGAGCGTGGTGATCCGCGCGATCGGCGCGTCGGCGAAGGGCATCGGCGTCCAGTGCGCGGCGATCAGCCCGAGGACCCGGTCCCCGCCGGCCGCGACGAGGACCGGGCCGGTGCCGGTCCCGGCGAGTACGGCGAGCCGCCGCCCCACGGCCTCGGCGGTCGCGCGATAGCCGAGCCGCTCCAGCAGGTCACGCCGGGCCGGCGCGCCGGCAGCCCGGGCGGCCGGATCGACGGGGCCGCGCGGTGCGCGGGCGTGGGCATGCCGTACCGCGCTCCTCCGGGCCCGCCGTGCTCAGCGGCGGCGCCGGGTGTCGAGGTAGTCGGCGATCCGCTCGATGGCGTTGGTGAGCTGGTCGACCTCGGGGAGGGCGACGAGCCGGAAGTGGTCGGGGGCGAACCAGTTGAAGCCGGTGCCGTGGCTGACGAGGATCTTGGTGGCGCGCAGCAGGTCGATGACGAACGCCTCGTCGTCGTCGATGCCGAACAGCTCGGTGTCGAGCCTCGGGAAGCAGTACAGCGCGCCGCGCGGCTCGACGCAGCTCACCCCGTCGATCTTGTTGAGCATCCGCCAGGCGGTCTTCACCTGCTCGTAGATGCGCCCGCCGGGGCGGATGAACTCGTCGATCGACTGGTAGCCGCCGAGCGCGGTCTGGACTCGCGTGCTGCCCGGGCACGTTCGGGCACATGCGCATGTTGGCGAGGAGGGTGAGCCCCTCGATGAAGCTGGTCGCGCTGCGCTTCGGCCCGCTGATCACCACCCAGCCGGACCGGTAGCCGCACACCCGGTAGGCCTTGGAGAGGCCGCTGAAGGTGAGGCACAGCACGTCGTCCCCGGCGAAGGCGGCGGCGTGGCGGTGGACCGCGTCGTCGAAGACGATCTTCTCGTAGATCTCGTCGCTGAACACCACGAGCCGGTGGCGGCGGGCGATGTCGACCAGCTCGCGGACCATCTGCTCGGAGTAGACCGCGCCGGTGGGGTTGTTCGGATTGATGATCACCAGCCCGCGGGTGCGGTCGGTGATCTTCGCCTCGATGTCCGCCAGATCGGGCTGCCAGTCCTGCTCCTCGTCGCAGCGGTAGTGCACGGCCCTGCCGCCGGACAGGGTGACCGCCCCGGTCCACAGCGGGTAGTCGGGCGCGGGCACCAGGATCTCGTCGCCGTCGTCGACGAACGCCTGGAGGACCATGGTGATCAGCTCGGAGACGCCGTTGCCGATGAAGACGTCGTCGACGCCGACCTCGGTCAGCCCGTGCGACTGGTAGTACTGCGCGACGGCGGTGCGGGCGGAGTAGATGCCACGCGAGTCGGAGTAGCCCTGGGCGTCCGGAAGGTGGTGCACGATGTCGGCGACGATCGCTTCGGGTGCCTCGAAGCCGAAGGCGGCCAGGTTGCCGATGTTCAGCTTGAGTACGCGGTGGCCCTGGGCCTCCAGACGCTGTGCCTCGGTGAGGATCGGGCCCCGCACGTCGTAACGGACGTGCCGCAGTTTGCTGCTCTGGACGATCTCGCGCATTCGGCCACTTTATCCGGTACGACGTTGTGCCAGCATGCGCTTTTGGACCCGGGCGCGCCGCCGGGCGGCCTGTCCGGAATGCCGGTTTCCCGAGGCCGCGGTACGGCACGGCGGAATCGGCGTTCCGGCCGGATGCCGGCAGCAGGGTGCCGGCATCCGGCCGCCGGACCGGCGTCGATCGGATCCTCCGCGCCAAGGGTGATCGGACGCCGGGGCATCAGGCGCGCCGGGCCGCCGGACGCGGGGGACGCCGGGACGCCGCGGCGTCGGGCCGTCAGGTCGTGCGGCCGCCGGCGGGCTGCCGGGTCTCGGCGACCCGGCCGTCGTCGAGCACCACGACCCGGTCGGCGAGGTGCACGGTCGCCGGACGGTGCGTGATCCACACCGTGGTGCACCCGGCGAGCTCCCGGCGGAGCCCGGCGAGCAGGCGCGCCTCGGTGTCCGCGTCGAGCTGGCTGGTGACCTCGTCGCAGATGAGCAGCGAGGGCCGCCGGAGCAGCGCCTGGGCGATGGAGAGCCGCTGCAGCTGGCCGCCGGACAGGTTGCCGCCGCGCTCGGTGAGGCTCGCGTGCAGGCCGCCGGGCAGCGCCCGCACGGTGTCGCCGAGCTCCACGACGTCGATGACGCGCCACAGCTCGTCCTCGTCCGCGTCGGGCCGGGCGAGCCGCAGGTTGTCGGCGATCGTGCCGGAGAAGAAGAACGGCCGCTGGTCGACGAGCGCCACCCGGCGCCGCAGCTCCTCCTCCGGTATGTCGCGGATGTCCACGCCGTCGAGGGTGATCGTGCCCGTCGTGGGGGAGAGGACCCCGGCGAGCAGGTAGCCCAGGGAGGACTTGCCGCTCCCGGTCACCCCGAGGATCGCGGTCGTCGACCCGGCGGGCAGGTCGAGGTCGATGCGGTCGAGCACCGGAACGGCCGCGTCGCCCGGGCCCGGGTACGCGAAGCCGACCCCGCGCAGCCGTACCTCCGTCCCCGCCGCGGGCCGCTCGGCGGCGGCCGCCCCCTCCCGGCCCGGCCGTCGGTCCGGCGCGGGCGCGGCGTCCACGATGGAGAAGAGCCGCTGGGCGGCGGCGAGCGTGGTGCCGAACCCGCCCGCGAACGCCTCCACGGCGGTGAGCGCGGGCGTGATCGCCACCGCGACGGCGATCGCGAGCCACCACGCGTCCCGGTCGAGCCGCCCGTCCTGCCACAGGTACGCCCCGGCGAGCGCCACCGCGACGACCGTGACCGCGGACACCGCGGTGTTCGCGGCCCGGCGGGCCGAGGTGCGCGCGGCGAGGAGGCGGGTGCGGGCGCCGACGTCGGCGTCGAGCTCGTCGAGCCGCCGCTGCCAGCGGCCGAGCGCGCGCAGCTGGGTCAGCTCGCGCAGCCCGCCGATCGTGTCCGCGATGTGCGCGGCGATCTGCCCGCGCACGTGCTGCCGGTGCCGCGCGGCGGCCCGCAGCCGTCCCCGCCACAGCCGGGGTACGGCGAGCCCGGAGAGCGCCGCCCCGGCGAGCAGGATCGCCGCGAGCGCCGGATGCGCGGCCACCGCGAGATACCCGGCCGCGCCGAGCGAGACGACCGCGGCGGCGATCGCCGGCGCGATCGTGTGCGCGTAGAACACCTCGATCCGGTTGATGTCCTCGGTCGCCCGCGCGGTGAGGTCGCCGGAGCGGTGCCGGTGGAGCACCTGCGGCGACTGCCGGGCGAGGGCGTCGAAGAAGACGGTCCGCAGCCGGGCGAGCACGGAGAACGCCACCCAGTGCCCGAGGTACTGCTCGCCGTAGTGCGCGGCCCCCTTGGCGAGGGCGAGTACGGCGAGCAGCCCCACGGTGGCGGCGACCGGCGGCGGCCCCTCCCCGGCGAGGCCGGCCGCGTGCACCGCGACCGCGAGCACCGCGATGCCCAGGCCGAGCTGCACCACCCGCAGCGCCGTCGACAGCGCGAGCGGCGCCGCGTACGGCCGGGCGAAAACGGCGAGCCGGCGGATCATCGGGCCACCGCCTTGGCCTCGGCGACCTCGACGACGCGGTCCGCCACCTCGATCAGCGCCGCCGAATGGGTGGCGACGACGATCGTCCGGGTGCCGCGCAGCCGGCGCAGCGAGTCGATGATGAGCCGTTCGGAGCGGGTGTCGATGTGGCTGGTCGGCTCGTCGAGCAGCAGGACGCCGGCGTCGGTGAGCAGGGCGCGGGCGAGCGCGAGCCGCTGCGCCTGGCCGCCGGAGAGGGTGAGCCCCTCCTCGCCGACGCGCGCGCCGAGCCCGCCGGGCATCGCCTCCACCTCCGCCGCCAGATGCGCCTGGCGCAGCACCGACCACAGCCGCTCGTCGTCGGCCGCCGGGTCGGCGAGCCGCAGGTTGCTCGCGACGGTGCCGGTGAACAGCCAGGCCCGCTGCGGCACGAGCACGGCCCGCGCCGATCCGCCGCCGGGCGCCGAGAGCCGGACCGTCCCGGCGCGCGGCGCGAGCTCCCCGGCGAGCACCGACAGCAGCGTGGACTTGCCCGACCCCGACGGGCCCACGAGCGCCACCATCTCCCCGTGCGCGACCCGCAGGTCGACGCCGCCGAGCACGTCCGGTCCGTCGCCGTGCCCCGCGACCACCCCGGAGAGCTCGACCGCGGCCGCGCCGTCC
>Ga0065720_1019810_pt1 | contig 19881 bp, 19 predicted proteins | sample Thericmetagenome_FD_59107 | JGI IMG/M metagenome (GOLD analysis project Ga0065720, IMG submission 59107) | Thermophilic microbial communities from the Joint Bioenergy Institute, California, USA of rice/straw/compost enrichment - eDNA_2 v2... | ecosystem: Engineered > Solid waste > Grass >...
ACTGCTGTTTTTTTTTTTTTTTCTGATGGGCAAACTGCCGGCTTTTTCCCCCCATTCCGTTCCTAATCCTTCGTAGAAAAGCCGATCTGCTTGCCATCAAATCTCCCAAGATGGGGGGGGTCGCGCGAGCAGAGCTACGATCGAAGCCGTGGCCGCATTCTGGGCCTCCGTCCCCATGTCGGGCTGACATCGGATGCAAGCAATCACTGCAGCTTATCAAAGCAATTTGGGGTTGAGTCTTGGGCACCCGCTGGTTGTGGACCGCAAGGGTACAGGCGGTTTCCAAGACTCCAGTGCACGGGGTGTGCCGGTGCGTTTCCAACAGTGTAACTTCGTGACAGTGGACAGTTGAATGTGGCTGTCTGCTGGCACAGAAAACTGATTGGATATGCGCTGGAGCACTGGCCATAGCAATTTTGTCCCTCGAAAAGTCGTATCCTATCGAAGCTCAATGCCCGTTGAGAATAGCATCGGCCAACATCAAGTGTTCATCAAGGCCCATGGCCATCAAACATCGGACAACACCGTCTCTCCACGTCGCATGGGTTCTTCTTCGTCGCGCGGCCCGCCAAGGTCCAGTTGGCAGGGCGGTTCCCCGTCGTGGAGCAGGCGCGGCATCTCCAACAAGGGATGCTGGAGAGCTGTAGTGGGCTGCCCTGATTGGCCATGTTACCGCCCGGGACGGTGACTGCATGGCCCCAAGACACTGCACAAAAGCCAGTCGCAAACATGTCCTGAAGAGCTGTGGGTGGGCGCAGCATGCAGCGTCGGATGTGGAGAGCCAGACCCAGATTTGCTGCCAAATGCTAACCTCTCTGTTCTGGTCTTGCCCTGCCCTGTTTGTGCCTCCATAGCATAGCAACTTGTTCAACGTGGGCCGCGGCATCGTGCGGTTGGTTCGATCACACTCACTGGACCATGGAGTTGGTACACCCGTTCATCCCGCTCCGGCATCGCGTACGCCGCCCCTGCAGTGGTTGTGCGAAGAGGATGAGGAGGACATGGAGGGCCTACTCTGCCGTCACTAGGCATATGCTGCTGCGTTCCGAACGCTTTCGCACATGCCTTAGGCTCAGATCTCTGAGCAGTGAAGATCAGCAATCTGTCAGTAGGGACTTGAGCCTCAAGTTCATATAAATAGAACTTTGCGGAGCAAGGTGATGTGAGGGGCAACTGAAGTCTGATGTGAAAAAGGGTTCGCAAGGCTTTGATTATGCAAGCTTCGTACGAGAGTTGTCCAGAGCGAGGTGAAACAGTGACATAGCAACTGTGCCTCCGAGATATCTCAAGTAATAGCTGACATATACTTGAAGCATTCCACAGTAAGTGCCTGGTTAAGTGTTTGGAGAATCTTAGGTTACAGAGATGGAGGAGCTTCAAGCTCACGGTGAGCTCCCCTTGACCAAAGCTGATCTGTGACTCTTGGATGGGGCCATCGCAACCCTAACCCTGATATAAACCTCCGGCTGGACATTGCCGGTGCCAAGCCTCACTCGAGAGGGCTTCGTGCGGGGAAGTGCTCCCTGATTGGCAGGTCAATCCGGGGCAGAGTGGCTTGAGCACTGCTTGGCTGTAGGCGATGACGTGGGGGGGGAGAGGCGGGTGTGGCTGGAGCCAATAGATGAAAGCACCTCGGGACATTCACATGTCATTCGGGAATCTCCCAGCCGTTCAAGCGACCAAGCTCGATCCAGCGTGGCAGCCGGTGCCAACGGTGACACCCCCGATCAGACATCAGACACAAAGAGGCAAAAGCATCCGAGTGCGCGACAATTTCCTTTGATTTTTGACGGTCGTAGGATATTGCAGGAAGAGCAGATAGCCGTGCCTGGCTGTGTGGACTAAGGTGTGTGGCCTCGCTTTCTTTGGCTTGTTTTTGTCCCAATCCACTGCCCAGTATTAGCATTATCCACTTCTCCATTGCCGTTGCCGACTGCATTCTTGCTCCAGTAGGACGGGATGATGGCCGACCACTGCCCTGGTTGGCCCCGAGGCCCCGGGGACAGCTTGCCAAATCGTAGGGGGTCTAGCCGGGCTGCTCCACACCACGACTCGCATCACAAGCTTTCTGACGCTGGCCGCTGACCTGTTTGCAGTATTAAGCTCGCCAGCCCAACAGGCGATAGCATAAGACACGCCGGATAAGCCAGCCCGAGACAACCGAACTAATAAAGTACTTCAAGCCACCAGCTTCAAACGTCTTCTGCTGCCCCAACACCACAGCGACAGCAACGCCTCCGCTGATGGACAAGCGCACCTGAGCCCGAAGACGCGGGACACCCGACGACAAGAACAGCATCCCGTCTCTGCCTTCTGCGTCCGTATTGCGCCGCTCAAGCTCGTTACGCCACTGCCAGCTGCCCCCGTCGCCATGGCGGCGCAATCGACGCTGCGGCAGTCGGCCGCCGAGGAGGCCATTGCCGCCTTCATCGACCAGTACTCGACCCTTGTTCGCGACCGGCTGCGCAAGACCTCCCGGGTGACGCGCCTGCTGGCTTCTCTGGCCCTGGCCGCATCCATCATTCTCGCCGGCACGGGCGCCCGGCGCTGGTGGAAACGCAAGCGTGCTGAGCGGGAGCAGGGCATGCGCCTAGTACGCAAGAACTCGTGGCTGCATAACAAGGATGGCTCCCGAACAATATATGTGCCTTACAAAAATGGCACCTCCAAGGTGGTTATTCACACCACCAAGCCGCTCACCTTCGAGGCCCATCGCCGCCTGTTCCTTAACCCACCACGGATGGCAGGCATGGCTGAGAGCACTGTCCCTCCGCCCCAGGCAAAGCCCGGTATCAACCTCGCCTTCTTGCACCAGTTTCTCAGCTTGCTGAGTATCATGATCCCGCGTTGGACGAGCAAGGAGGCCGGTCTGCTGGCCACCCATGGTCTATTTCTGATGGTCCGCACTTACCTGTCGCTCATAGTGGCTAGACTTGACGGTGCCATCGTTCGGGACCTTGTCGCCGGCAATGGCAAGGGGTTTCTGTGGGGGTTGATCAAGTTCCTTGGGCTCGGTAGTGTCGCAGCCTACACGAATTCCATGATCAAATTCCTTGAGAATAAGGTGTCGATTGCCTTCCGCACGCGCCTTACTCGCTACATTCACGATTTATACCTGAACGATAACCTCAACTACTATAAGCTGCATAACCTGGATGGCGGCATTGGTTCTAGTGCGGACCAATACATCACTCAAGACCTCAACAAGTTCTGTGAAGCTGCCGCGACTCTCTATTCATCGCTGGGCAAGCCGTTCGTTGACTTGATCGTCTTCAACTACCAGCTGTACCACTCTCTTGGTCCCCTCGCGCTAACAGGTCTCCTGAGCAACTACTTCCTCACCGGGGCTATTCTTCGCAAACTCTCCCCGCCCTTCGGTAAGCTGAAGGCCAGCGAGGGCTCGATGGAAGGGGAATTCCGTTCAAGCCACTCCCGCCTCATCGCTAACTCTGAAGAGGTGGCTTTCTACCGTGGCACCGAGTACGAGAAGGCGACGCTCAACAAGCAGTTCACCAAGCTGAAGAAGTTCATGGAACACGTCTATCTACTCAAGGTTAGGTACAACATTCTGGAGGACTTCATCTTAAAGTACAGCTGGAGCGCCTACGGATACCTCCTTGCTTCCCTCCCGGTATTCGTCCCAGCTCTGGGCGGTTTCACCGGTCAGACGGAGCGTCTCGCTCGCCACGACGATATGGGAGGCCGTGAGCGCTCTCGCATGAAGGACTTCGTCACCAACAAGCGTCTCATGCTGTCACTAGCCGACGCCGGGGGTCGCATGATGTATTCCCTCAAGGATCTGTCCGAGCTAGCCGGCTACACGAGCCGTGTGTATAACCTCGTTTCGACGCTGCATAGAATCCACGCGAACGCTTACTACGGCCGCAATAACGAGCTGTACTCGCTTTCCGACGTCCAAGGCACCATGCAAAAGGGCTTCGATGGTGTGCGCTTCGAGCATGTGCCCATCGTGGCGCCCGGCTTGTGGCCCAAGGGTGGTGAGGAGCTGATAGAGTCGTTGTCGGTAACGATCCGGAGAGGTGATCACCTTCTGGTATGTGCTCTTCCCTCCCCTCTCCTCCTCCCTCCTCCCCCTCCTCCTCCTCTCCCTCCTCCCTAAAATCAAAACCAACCAGTCTTCAATACTAACTATCCCAGATCTCTGGCCCCAATGGCGTCGGCAAGTCAGCCATTGCGCGCATCCTGGCCGGCCTCTGGCCCGTCTACCGCGGCCTAGTCAGCCGGCCAAAGCTGAACGGTGAGGACGGCATCATGTTCCTCCCCCAGCGTCCCTATCTCAGCGTCGGCACGCTGCGCGACCAGGTCATCTACCCGGACGGCGAGGCCGACATGCGAGAGAAGCGCAAGAACGAGTGGGATCTGCGCCGCGTGCTCGAGATGGCGCGCCTCGGGTACCTGCCCGACCGCGAGGGCGGCTGGGATACCCGCAAGGAGTGGAAGGATGTGCTCAGCGGCGGCGAGAAGCAGCGCATGGCGATTGCGCGGCTGCTGTACCATGAGCCGAGGTACGCCGTTATTGACGAGGGTACGAGCGCTGTCTCGAGTGATGTAGAAGGGCTGCTGTATGAGACTTGCAAGGAGAAGGGCATTAGTATGTTCCTCCTTTCATCCAGATCCCCATTAGTGAACAGCTTTACTAACTAAAACCTACTAAACAGCTCTCATCACCATCTCCACCCGCGCCTCCCTCAAGAAGTACCATGTCTGGAACCTTACCATCGGCATGGGTGAGAACGGCGACCAGTGGGAGCTGAACCGTATCGGCACAGAGCGCGAGAAGACGCACTACGAGCGCGAGGTCCAGGAGCTGCGCGATAAGCTTGCCCAGGTTGAGAACTGGCGCCGGCGCTATGCTGAGATTGAGCGCGAACTTAACAGTGTTTGGGTTGCGGGTGAGGATGGGCCGACACCATCCGATACGGCGGTCGCTGAGGAGGAAGTGCAGGCCGCCGAAGACAAGGAGGAGGAGGCTGCGCCCGATCCTGAGTCTCCTCTGATGCCGGAGTTGGTGCCGGTTCCGGAGGCCGATCTCCAGGCTGAGGAGAAGCAGGTTACGCATGAGGAGATCGAACGCGAGGTGAAAGAGCAAATGGAGCAGGCTCAAGAGGAGCAGGAAGAGAAGAAGACTGCTGCTGCTGAGGAGGAGGGCCAAAGGACTGAGACTGAGGCTGACGAGACGCAGGATGAGTACCAGGAGGCACAGGAGGACTTGAATAATGATTCTTCAGATACTGAGACCGAGGGGGCGAGCGGCAGTGGTAGTGGCAGTGGTGCGGGGAGTTCGACGGTTGTTGTTTGAAGTTTGTTTTCCTTTGTTTGTGAAATTGGGTGGTGAGCGAGCTACGTTTGCGTACTCAGGTATTGATCGGGTGCGTTTGGTAATAAGGGGGTTACGTATAGTATTATGGATTGATTAAACCTGTGATTAGTGTAGAGTAAAAGGGTGTGGCTGTTTTGTCTGAGTATGGTAGTTTTCGAATAAAAGTGAAGGTGTAACGTTATCGGTACTTATGGGGCAGTCCTTCCTGAATACACCAAGTTGAATAACCTAAGGGTTCGAGCTTTACTATCAAGTTTACGCAATGGGTGGCCTTCATAGTATCCTAATCCCCATAACTATGTGTTGGCTGTATCGCCTTAGTGCAGGACCATGAAAGTCAAAACTTCTCCCCAGCAGTTCGAAATACAAAAGTTTGATAAAACTGAATCCTAAGATATTCTCGCTCTATCGTTGTAGTCGCAAGAGATGAAATCTGCACTCTGGAGAGTGAAGTTGCCTTTCGTTCTTCAAAGAGCAGACTCCCCTAGATGTAGTCAGCTCATGGGTTGTCGTGTTGCCTTCAAGGGGTGCCGTTGAAGCAATCGAAGCAATTGGAATGCAATTCAAGCAGGTAACGTTCGCGTAGGGGCTTCTGAATGATTGGGGGCTAAGTGACGGATAACAGGGTACATTTAATGCTTTATCTGTCATGTTTTGATAGAAATTATTGATACTTGACTTTTTCTTTTCTTTTCTTACTGACTTCAAATGATGATACTGTCTCGATTCCGACGTGCATGTTTCCCTCATTCACCTCCTAGTTTTTCATCAGAGGTGACAGTCTATCATCAATTTGACACCCAACCTCCTCTTTTCTTGAGAACGTTTCCATAATCTTCCGAAACTCATACTGACTATACCGCCATTCTTTGATCTTCACATAGACCTCTGAGTATGTACCCAACCAAACCAAAGTCAAAGGCACCTTTTATGCTAACATGGCCTTTGACTTTAAGTGCCACATCGGGCTCTTGCAGAGAGCTTAATTTTGGCCCGTGTCGAGTCCAGATCGTGATTTGGACCACCATCTGGGTTTGGAATCAGGCCAGAAGTTGGTGTTATCTCGTAAGGGCAAACTGATGATTGCATCATGTCATTTAAAGAGGTTCTAAGCACAGTTCACGAAGGAAACATAATATATGAAGGAATAAGGACACAACCCGGGACAGGTATCAAGGTAGCGAAGCTGGCCATCTCCCCTCGGAAGGCACACAAGAAGTCAGAGGACCCTGTATGGACGGACATGGAAGTGGAATGATTGGAGGAGGTTAGAGAGTGGATTCGGAGTCGGGACGCGGGAGGAAGGAGGACCGTGTGGGAGTGTCAACGCGAAGCTAGAGGACGCTGCCAACAGAAGGAAGCCGAAGAGGCCTTTGCAAGATACGCAAATTACCGAGAGCTTGGGGGAGAGTCGTCTCAAGCTCATTGTACTTCTGCTCTATGTTGGTAGGCATCTTCAATCGCTCCATCTCTGATGCCTCAAGACGCTGTGCTGTGTCGTACAACTCCATACTTCGGGTTCGAAAAATCCAGTCATCCGAGCTGGGCTTTTGGTCCATCACGTCCACTTGAAGCGGAGAGTATCAAAACATGGCGACAGTGTCACTTACCAATGTGACATTATACTCCATGGGAGACGGCCGGCTTTGGTAGAAATGGTGCAAGCAACCCGCCAATGCCCCCAACACCTGCGTATGATATGGCTGACAAGCCGTGGAGTCTCCAGCCGCAGCTCTGGGCGAATGGCGCGCACAAAATGCATAAAAGACCGCTGAAGGATGCCCACAAACGCTGAACCCGTGCTTGGCAGTTTATTCATTTCATGCTCTCTAAGGGAGCAAATGCAGGATATCCCATTTTTCCTAGTGAACACCTGATGAAGAACCTGCCAACCCCAACAGCCATCATGAAACCATTTAAGAGAAAGTGGAAGGGCGCTTCGCGCTGAAGATCTTCTTGGTGCTGATCTTGGGGACACGGTGAGGGAGAGGGAAGGAGAGGTTCTTGGCGACGAGCTGCTTGATGTAAGGGCGCTTGACGTCCTCGGTCTTCTCAAGCTCGACAACCTTGAGGATCTGTGGAGGGTGTCAGCATTACGACCTTTGGCGTTAGCGCTGCGGAACGGGTCTGTCCATACGTGGATCGACCTGAAGCGGGCACGGTGGCGGGCAGCCATGTCGGCGTACATGGCCTCAACGGCGGCAACGCGCGAGGTCTCACGGTACTCCTTGTACATGTTGTGGGTGCCAGAGCGCGAGTCGTAGCGGAGCCAGATGCCGAAGTTTTTAACCTTCAGGGGGTGCTTCTCCGAGATCTGCAGGCAAGGAGTGAGCATGTCGCCTATTCCCCCTCCGTTTCAAGTCAACATACCACATTGACGCTGACGATCTCGCCGGTGGCCTTCTTGACCTTCTTCAGGCCACGGAGGAAGTACCAGAAACGCGACTTGGCGACGACCTCATTGGGCGCGAAGATGCGCATGCGGTAGAGGGCCGGGTTGGGGTTGGCCTCAGTGGGCAGGTGGCGCCCGATCACCTGGTATTCCTGGAGACGACCTGAACCATTGTCAGCGACCTAGTTCTCCGGTCTGTTCGTGAATCCTAATAGAAAATATCGTCGAGCATCTGGCGGTGGTGGAAAGCCTCGAAGGATCGCATCCGAGCGTTTGGGGAGCTGAAAACGTAGACAAAGGGTCCTCTTCCATGAGATAAAGACCCTGAACTATCACCCAAACCCGTTTTACTCTTGATGCTCAAATTCCTCCCCAACTTCTAATTCGACATAGTTGACCCATAATATCGAGCTGAAGTTCGTGACACATCTCGAAGTTACGTTTGCACATCGATCGGCGGGGATGCTCTCGGGATGTCGCTGGTCTTGCAAGAAGCACAAGCAAAAAATTGAAAATTGCTTACCCATCTTATTTTATGTTAGATTCTGCTTTGAACATCAATCACATAGCAAGGGGGAACTCACTGTGATGAACTGCCGCTACGGTTCGCGAAGTCGTTGGTGAGCTATCGGAGTCGTGAATTAGCGATCTCGATGTCTGGAAAAAATTGGGTGCGCCTGGTTTAGGGCTCGAGCGCCCGGGCCACTTCGCCAAGACTCCGTGGCGGTGTCTTCGTCCAAAGCCACAAGCGGACGTGGGGTTCCTACCATCTTTGAGGCGTCGATGGAGCACCGACAGCTCCCAAGGCTTGGCGCCCGCAGCCAATCATGGAAACTACCTCCTCGAAAGTCACTGTGACCGCGAAGTCTTGAAGCTGAATGGCTTCCTTACATCCCTCGATCTCTGCCTCAACCTTTGCTCCATTGATTCGTACAGCGTGAACTGGGCTTGCTAACAGCTGGACTTTTGGACCCTTGGACCCTTGATCTATGCAAAGTTTGACGATACGGGATACTCTTCATCGGAACGAAGTCATAGCCGCAGTGAGCAAGCAAATTCGAGCTTTCCTTAGCTGCCAGGGGTTTGAACTGTTACACCCGTCATTCTCACAGTTCACCACTTCCTTTTACTGCAAAACAGTCAACATAGGCCAACATGGAGTTCAACAGTTCATTTTACCAGGAGTTTTCAAACATTTACACTGCCCGCAAAGGCTATCGACTTGCGGATACCATAACGCCAGAACTCCCAACTGAGAAGCTGAGAAGGATATGGAACAGTCAGAATGAGCAGGGCATCAAAGGCGCTCTTAAGAAGGGCCTACAAAATGCCACGACTCCCTTTAACGGCCCTGGGAAAGAAGAGATACAGAGCTGGGTGGATGTGTATGCCGCTTACTTCACTGCTGTTGGTGAGATCATCTCGGCGCGTGAAGCGCAAGGGAAGCCCAGTTCCACGGTTAGTACTCATCTCAATATTTTATATCCGACCAAGCTTTCTGGAAAGGACCCTGGTTTATATTGACTTTACAACAGACCTCAGAATCAGAGCTGCCGTGGACAAAGGCGTACGAGGCTTGGAAGGGCTTGCTGAATACTCTGGTCCGCTGTTACCGGAACAATGCTTTTGAGGCCTGGACTCTTCCTTGCCTTTACGTGGTAAGCAAGAACCTGCGGGCGTTTGCCATCAAAGCAGACGAAGAACGCAACAACAGCACCTCTCTGGATATGGCTTCAGAGAACTTCGGTGATGACTACGACCCAGACAGTCACCGTAACCAAAAGTTGGAGGACTGCGCGAGAGTTTTGACAAACGTCTTCCAAGTATGTCAGACAGATCGGTAAGTTAAGAACTTTGGAGCATGCACGGTCTATCATATAGTGCTGATAAGTCTCAGAGCACCTCTCCTTGAATCCCGCAAGTGGGGAAGTTACTATATAATCAATTTGCTTCTTAAGACTCACTTTAGGCTCAACTCGGTATCTCTGTCTAACAGCATCCTCCGGATGCTTAATGCGAACAAGGCAGACATGCCTGACTTCTCTGCGTTCCCGAAGTCACAGCAAGTCACCTTCAAGTACCATGAAGGAGTCTTGGCCTTCCTTGAGGAACATTATGACAAGGCAGAAGAAAGCTTAACTGAGGCTTGGAATCTCTGCCACAAGGATGCGACGAGGAATAAGGAGTGAGTTATCCTTCTAATGATCTTCTCTTTCACTCTGCAGTTAACTAACTTCGCTCCCTAGGCTTATCCTTACCTACCTCATCCCGTCCCATCTCGTTAACACTCACACCTTGCCAAGCGAAAAGCTCCTGGCCCCATTCCCAAAGCTGCAAAAGCTTTTCCTGCCCCTTTGCCGGCACATCAAGAAGGGCGAATTGCACAAGTTCGACCTTGCACTACAGGCGAATGAAGATGAGTTTGTTAAGCGTCGCATCTACCTCACATTAGAGCGTGGTCGTGACATCGCCCTACGTAACTTGCTCCGCAAGGTCCTTGTTGTCAATGGCTGGGAGCAACCCAAGGAGCCTGGCGGGCAGCCTGTGCGTCGTACTCGGGTTCCAGTTGCCGAGTTCGCGGCGGCTATCAGCGTTGGCAGTCAGGAGAAGATTGACAACGACGAGGTGGAGTGCTTGCTGGCCAACATGATTTACAAGGTGAGTCGAATGCGTTGTTCTTTTGGGGCGGTGTACACGAGCTTATCTATCAGACTAGTTTATTCAGCAATGACTCATGTGCTGACTCTCTTTCTCTTTTATCTAGGGTCTCATGAAAGGATATGTCTCCCGACAGCATGGAATGGTGGTTTTGAGCAAATCCGGCGCATTCCCTGGCACAGGCATCTGAGTATCCATCCTGAAGGCTGTCCTCGGCGGTGAGCATCGTGCCCTATAATGACTCGGGAATGACACTTCAAGCCAACGAAGGCGCGGTTCCTCACTCGACATAGTCCGCTCGGGGCTTGACGGAACTAAGATCTATATGTCCGTATAGAGCTGTAGCCTGGGCATCCTACACCACGATGTTGTACCCGCCCGTAAAGGCGGTACGGGGATGAGCCCTGCAATGCTTTAGTTTGGCGTCGCAAATCGCAGGAGCTATGGCGGCATCTTATCTAATAGATGTGTCAGAGCACAGTTGCCGTTTTGATCTGGTAACTGTGTGTCTGTGCCAGGGCTAAAGTTCACACAGTTTCAGGCCATTTTCAAGCAGAGAAGCAATGATAGCTCAGGAATCCCGTCGTCCAGTTGGGATGACCATCTCTGCAACCTGATCAGCTTTCAGCTCATCCTTTTTTTTTTTTTTTGCCTTACAAATAGGACACTGTCCAATTGCTTAATGACAAGAATCTTTCCCAAACTTCGATTTCATTCCACCAGAGACCCCTGCCAAGTTTCGCGAGGCTTCAAGTCCAAGACCTTGGGCGGGATGCCAAGGCCGGATCCGAAAAGCGGGGTTGCTTTGGAAACGCCCCAATCAGGGAACGGCACCCAAACAAACGCCCCCTTTTTCCATCCCAACACAGTCCATTGACTTCCATTGCCTTCCTGCTTCGCCTCACTTCGAGCAATTACCCCTTGCATTTGCCTCATTTTGGCTTTTTTCTTGCAACACACTAGCCAATAAGTTGTCTTCTGTTTCCGTTTCCCCATCTTCAAAGTCCACTTGTGCGACTTGGGTTGTTCAGGTTACCCCGCAAAAAATTGAGATCCGTTTTGTCTGCGAGATCGGTTGCACCAATCCTGCAGCTGCAAGATCAATTAAGCACAGAGCCAAGACTGCGGGCAGGATGCTTGTTTGATTGCTGTAAGCGCCCGGGGCGCGGCGACTCGCAGATGAGTCATGATGTTGACTTAGATCCTTTTCGTCATCTTTTTGCGCGAGATAAGCAGACTGCGTGACTTAACTTCAACTGACCGTTTCTATGAGAAAATGCCGTAAGAGAGAATTCGCTACCCGCCATGTCAGAATAAGACGGAAAAACAACCTGGCATTTCTGGGTTGATCCGGTCATCACCGTAATCCAGAGAAAGTTACTGACAGACAACGCAACGTTGACCTTAGGCTCTAAACCTCAACCAAACCCCACCAGAGCAAACGCTCCTTCACTTTGACCAGACATGTGCTCTTTTGCATTAGCGAAGGTGTCTTGTTGTCCAGAACAAGAAGGCACAGAACACCTTGCGTAATTTGTCATCCCATGCTGATCCAATGGGGCGGGCGATTTGTGGGTCTGGGGAAGTTGTAAGCCTCACGCCATTTTCACAAGCTTGACTGTCACTTCGGCCCTCTACATCCCGGACGAAGAAAGAGGAGATCTTTTTGTGGATTTTTACTTTGATTCAAGCAAAAAGGTCCTACACTAGCGTATGCAAGCTTGTGAAATTGAATCCGACCGCAGTGATGGGTAGACATGCATGTTGAGTGGCGACCTGAATTTCTGGAAACTGTGACTTTCACATGCTTCTCACCAGAAAGGAGAGGCTGCAAATATGCTGACACTCTGTCTATTAGTGATGGAATAAGTACCAGCTTTTGCGTTCTGTGCAGAAACAAATTTGTCTTTCTCTGTTTGTCACGCCATTGGTAAACCACAAGAGCGGGGGAAATGGCTCTGGAGGAGAGCATGAAGAGTAGCGATGCCACTGGTAGCCTTTTCCCCATCTCCATCAAGACCCTGAACAGCCCAAGCCATTTCGGCTGTTGATGCCCAAAGACCCCCCTGAGCTGCTCAGATAGGAAAAAGAAGTGAAGCATTCTGCAATTCTCCTCAAACAGCTATCCCAGAGCATATGAAAGCCCATTTCCTTCCATGGCAATCTTCATGAGACCAGTAAATCCATACCTGTGGAACCCTCTAAGAGAATGGAAACGGCAGGGAGCAGAGAATGAAAAATAAAATTTTGCACTCTTTTGGTTTTCGTCGTGAGAAATATTCCAGAACAAACTTGCATCCAGAAACTCAAAACAAGGGTAAAATAATGACAAATGCCGCCCAGCGCCATGTAGATGATCAAGAAAGTGACAACAGTAAGCAGAAGAAGCATCAACCCAGTCTATTTCCCACCTAAATGTTCCACATTACAACCTGTATATATGACTTTGAGAAGCGCCGCATCCAAGAACCGAACTGTTGCAGATCGGGATAAGAGTTTGCATCATATATCATTCATAAAATCAATCAGAGAGCTGGTGTTGTTGTCGTACATTTTCGTGGCGTAAGAGAGGCGTGAGGATGCATCGGGGGATCGCGTTTTTTGCTTTTTTTCGTCGTGAGGTGGATGGGTATCACAAAGGAAAAACAATCATGCACATAGTCAGAAAACACGGCCGCTGCGAGGGCTCCTAGGCGAGCTGCTGTTCCAAGATAAATTAGTCATATGTCGACTCATCAAAAGGCCTACTCAGAACATACGCGGCAGCGGAGATATCGTCCACATGGTTGCACAAGGCAACAAACAGATCGAAAAACAGCTGAGTGCCACCGTTAAACATCTCCAGCTGCATCGTGCCGCTGCGCTTGAAGGTATTGCGGCTGCGAATGATGAGCGCGAGATAGTGAGCACGCAGCTTGGAGTCGGTATCGGGGGTGTGGGCGTAGGCGTAGCGAGCCGAGGTCAGGATGGTACTGGCTTGGATGCCACATTCTTCAACTTCAGTTAGTCAATCAGCGCTGGCTGAAGAGAGAATGATAGGGGAGAAAAGATGGGAAGACGTACGAAGCCCTTGCTTCCGTAGAGCAATCCTCTTCAGCTCCTCCAGGCCATACTTTTCAGCTGCACAATAGATGGCTGTATCCTTGAGAAGTTCTCCCTCAACCTCATGATGGTGGATGGTGGCTTCGGCACGGCCACCATCAGCTTCCTGCTCCAGCTCCCATGTGTTCCGTTTCTTGTTGAAGATAAGTCGAGGGTAGTAGTCACCCTTGTAAAGGTACTCGAGCACAGCAGAGAATACTTCAGGCTCTTCGTCAGGAAGTAGGATCTTCTTCGTTTGAGCCTCCAGCAACTGGTTCTGCAGGATGCTCTGGAAGAAAGGAGACTTAGCGAGGACATTCTCGTGCGCGGCAAAGATCCGCTGGTCGGGGCCGACGATGAGGGTGACAATAGGGGAGATGACGTTGCTGTTAGAGGAAATTAGCAACCCACGTCTCCTTCGTTATACGAATACTGGCTGGACACTTACTCCAAGGTCACATCAGACGAGTCAGCAACAGACCCGGAGGAGGTGCCAGGACGACGGCGTGATTCAGAAGGCCGCCGCTTTGAGACGCCAGCATCCTTCACGCTGAAGGAGGTTGACCTCGAATGTCTGGTGGATTTCGAGAAGCTTTTGCTGAAAGAGGATGCATCGAAACGCCGGGAGAACATTTTTGACTTCTATTCCGACCACTAACCAACGATGTTGTATATCTTTAGATCTCTTATGGGGTATTTAGCCTCCTGTGTCGATCTCCAAGGAAAGTCACCCAAATGGCTTAATTGTTGAGTGCTGACAGCCTCCTTTGATAAGCCGGTGTAGAATCGGGCTTGGAGGGAGGGAGAGATCGATCAGAAAAGGAGAGGCTGACAATGACAAAAGACAAAGGAGTGCACAGGCTGTATTGACGAGATAAGATGGAAATTAGGACAGAGAGATGGGCATGACCGATTGTCCTAAGCGCGATAGACCCTACCTCCCTCAACTGGGATAGAGAGATAAGCATTCGATGAGCAGGCCAGTACATCATGCCAGCGGGAGGAAGGGCGGGACATGGCATTTATATGTCAGACACAGGCTATGCCTGCAAAGGTGCCTGGGGATTCATGGATTTCAGGGCTGGACGTAACCTAGTGCGGGTACCAGGAAGGCAGCCGCGGTGGTCCCATTCGCCGTGTCTAAGTGGTTGCTTGCGAACGCGTGGGCTGACACGCTATCAGGTGACTATTTTCCTTTTTTGGAAAGTGATGGACACAGTGCACGTACGGTCCAGGCGGGTATTTGTGGGAGAGTTTAACCCCGGACCTTGTGAAGGTCCATTGATTTGGGACACCAACCAGCAAATGTGATCCAAGGCTTTGCAGCAGCCATGTGTAAGGCGGCAGGCCAAGGTCCGCAAGTTCTCTTGTTCCTCCCTGAATGGAGGCCAATGCAACTGTGCGAGGCTGCCAAGCCCGAGTTCAGGTTCACGTTTCACGCCCCTGTGAAAGGGTGGTAGTGCACTGCCTAGGTCGAACTTAAAGTGGCCAAGAACCCAGAGGAGGAAAAACTTTTGCAGAGTTTTTCTGGTCATCTCCGAGTAAGTCCATGATTTCCGAGTTCTCCAACCTTAATTTTGTTAATTTGTCATGTAGATCCTGAAGTTGACAGATTGAGGTTGTTCTGAACTTTAATGCTGTGCCTGTGAGTTGAGGATTGGGGTCTTAACAGTGCTGCACAGAGTGCTCACCACAGGGGACAGAGCGCGGCCTGTGCGGCTTGAAGCTGATGTGAACCGGTCACCAATTCGGCGAGTCTACAGGGAACGAACCCGTTTTTGTGTGAGACGGTGTAGCACCCCAGCAACATACTGTTGGCTGTATCGTCCTACCGGATGCCTTCTGGTTGTTGGCTCCGTTCACCCTCTTCTTGTCTCGCCCAAAGACATGCTCGTCTTTTTGGACTGCTGCCGGGGTGATATGCAGGGTTATACCCACAGACAGTGTTCAAAGGCTCCAGGCACACCTTATCATTTTGCCACTAAGCAATTCGAAGTTATATCCCCAACAAACTTAAATAGGAAGGGGGATCTTGAGAATCGAAAATTTCACCCATGATAGAGACCTGCCTTAATCAACTTCAAGATGGCCTCAGCAGCCAGTGCCTTCCCATCACCATAAGTGATCGCTTGCTGGTGATATGCTGAGGGCACGATGCCTCTTTCGACAGGGATCCCAAGCTCAAGACATCTCTGGTAAAGTTGCTCACTCTGCTCCTTCGGAACAATCTCGTCCCGTTCAGCCTGTAGGATGTACACCAATGGGGCTGGGCGGCCTTCCTTCCGGCACGCATTGGCAATAATACCGAAGTTTGCCCAACTGTCGAGATGATTTCGCAGGAACGGCCAGAGATGCTTGTATGGTAACCACTTCTGGGGATATATGGCTTCTAACATTGCCTTGATAGACACGAATGGGGTCTCGAGCAACAGACCCCTTATTGGCATGTTGGCCGGCAGCTTGCCGGTTGCTGCAAGATTTGTGGCTACCCCCGAGCCGATACTCTGGCCCCAGACTAACAGGATGGGGACGGTGCCGGAGTGCTTGCCGTACATGCGCTCGTGCCGTTCCGCTATCCATCGGGCACCGGCCTGAGCATCAAGCCTCAGCCCCGGCTCCGAAGGTCGGCCTCGGGATGTCCAGTATCCTCTATAACTTAGGCAAACAAACGTGAGTTCTTTAACGCCCAGGATCTTCTCCTTTGGATTGTTAGTGACGGCATGGAGCACCCAGGATATGTCTGGCAGTCTTGGGGGTATTGATGATGCGTTGCCTGGGATGCTGTTAGTGCCAAGTCTCTCTTGGGATGTCCCGTAAGTGCCAACCCTGAAAGTACAGAATGTAGACGTGAGCAGAGGGTCCCTCCTTTGTTGCCATAAGAGCCCGAGATTTACTCTTTGGTAGAGGGACAGTCGCATAGACAACGGCCAGATCCGTCCCGTCTTCAGCAACCGTCCGGTCCTCTTCCCACTTCAAGCCACCGCAGTGCTTTTCCCAGTCCGTGATCTTCTCCCACCGTGCATTTGGAGGAAGCCCTGGCATGTAGATGATTTTGTTTTGGAAAATAACCATCATCACACACTTCCAGATCCACAGGCCGATGAGCAGCCCAGTGAAGTACACCGGTGGCAGAAGAACGGGTGGGATGTGTATGCTGCGACGGCTTCCTCCAATGGATAGCACGAGTGGCAGACGACCGTCAGTGGACTTGCGATGTTTGACGTCAGCCCAGAGCCGCCATAAAGCGAGAGGCGGTCTATCCCGGCCACTATGCAGGCAAGCTTTCGTCATTCTTAGGACGAGCCGGCACCGTTCGGCCGAAGCCTCCGGGATGTGAAACCGGGTTATCATGGCGGTAGGGTCAGATGCCAACTGTAGCCATCGACAGGATGCTTGCACAAGATGGTGTGAGGCCCGGAAGGGATAGGTAGGGAGAGAAATGGCGGGTATGGTATGCTGGGTTTTGACGAGATTCTGAGGTGGTACTCGTTGATGGCTGAAGAAGCTCTAAGAGAGCTTGTGGATTCATTGAGTTCTATTGCTCATGCCATTCGAGCCATTCATGCTACTGCCCAGTTCCGGCAGTCGGTCGCTTGTCAAGACGCCTCGTGAATATGGCGCACCTCAACTGAAGCTTGTGAAGGACAGATGTGGGTTGATGAAAAGGAGCTTCCCGGTTAGGCGGAACTAAGTTTGATGGGAATTAGCGCTCTTTTCCCTTGGCATTGTGATGCAATTCGCGGGAAGTCCATGTGGGTTCTCTGCACACACCAGGCTACCTCCACACCCTGTCTCGATAGCAGCACTCTACCGTTCGACATGGGGATTTTGCATGTGTAAAAGCTCAACTGTCGATGAAAGCAAGGAATTTCGATGTTGACGATATTCCCGCATGTGAGGTGGCTCCGCATTTCCGGTGTTTCAAGAGTCTATACAGTGCAGCATCTAACAAGTCGCACTGAACTGTTAGGAAGAAGTGTTGAGTTACCCTCAAGGGTTCTTGTGCTTTCCAGGGTTCGTAGAAACTTGGGCCCACCAATCGAATGGCTGCATGAACATCCCACCAGCATTCAGAAGATAAGCCCCAGGCCCCTCTTTTGCAGCCAACAATGAACGTTTGACGTCGAGCAAACAAGCCTCGCCGCAGAGCACCTTACATCGAAAACTAGAAAGAAAAAAAACGAGAATCATCCGACAGCTTCAGACAGCCGAGTCTTTTTTTTGCTAGGAGTGCGCATTGTGTTGAAGAGAAACCAGGGCTTGATAGCCCCCCTTCCTCGGTAGCACCGTTGACATTCCACCCATTACTCTCCCATGACAACCAACCCCGAGTCCACATCGAACCACACCGATACCATACCGCCGACAATGCCCGCTCCGACAGAAGAAGAGACCCCTCAGACACAACCTCAGCAGACCCAGCCGAGCCAGCCGAGCCAACAGAGCCAACAGAGCCAAGGCCACCATATCGAACTCCCCGCGGAGAGCGAAACACCGAAACATGAAGGAGAGGGTAATACAGAACTAAAGGATCACAAAGGCTGGGACGGGAAGGCCCGTGTTTCCAAGAGCGCAACACTCAAGAACCCTGAGGCGCTTTCAGATCCTGAGTACTCCGATGAGGATAACGTCGTCCCTGGAGAGCAGATTGAGGCCGATGAAGGTAGGCAGTGTAACATGAAGACACCATAATTGTTATCGCTGACATTTTGCCTTTAGACCTGTTGGACGAGGAGGACCCTGAGACAGACGAAATTATCTGCACACATGCGCGCATCCGGTCGATCCCAGCGCTCCGTCTCGAACGCTTCAAAAATCTCCAGCGCTTATGTCTGCGCCAAAACCTGATCCAAGAGATTGAAGGCCTGGACGGCATCGCCGACACTATCCAAGAGCTTGATCTCTACGACAACCTCATTTCTCACGTGCGCGGTCTGGACAAGCTCGTCAACCTGACCTCTCTCGACCTCTCCTTCAACAAGATCAAGCACATCAAGCACGTCAACCACTTAACCAACCTCACGGATCTGTTCTTCGTCGCAAACAAGATATCCAAGATCGAGAACCTCGAAGGCCTTACCAAGCTGCGCAACCTTGAACTCGGGTCAAACCGCATTCGTGAGCTGCAAAACCTCTCCCACTTGACCGCCCTCGAGGAGCTGTGGGTTGCAAAGAACAAAATTACCTCTCTCAATGGCCTGGCTGGCCTCAACAACCTGCGCCTCCTCTCCATTCAATCTAACCGCATCCGCGACCTGTCTCCGCTCAAAGACATTCCCCAGTTAGAGGAGCTCTACATCTCTCACAACGGCATCGAGTCGCTGGAGGGCATCTCGCACAACACTCGCCTGCGCGTGCTGGAGGTCTCCAGCAACCGGATTGCGTCGCTGAAGGGCATCGGCCCGCTGAAGCAGCTCGAGGAGTTCTGGGCCAGCTACAACCAGCTGGGTGACTGGACAGAGGTGGAACGCGAGTTGGCGGACAAAGAGAACCTGACGACTGTTTACTTCGAGGGGAACCCCCTGCAGACGCGCCAGCCGGCGTTGTATAGGAATAAGGTCCGGTTGCTGTTGCCGCAGGTTCGGCAGATTGATGCTAGTAAGTGCCCTTTTTGCTCTATGATGCTAGTTGGTATCGAATGCTAATAAACTCTTCTTCTTTACTTGTAGCTATGACCCGAGTGGACTAGGTACGCATAATTGTGATACCATGCTGAACTCTGGTAGGCATGGTTCATGTTTATGAAGTGTAAGCTTATCGGTTATGGGGGAAAGCGGGGGCGACTGGTTAGCTTCCTGAAGCTGTCTTGGGCTGGCAGGCACATTTATGCTACGTACCAGCCATTACGAACCACGAAGCAAAATTAAATATCCCATAAATACCATATAGCGCGGCGTTACTGGCAAGACGTAAGATGCATACCCTAGTATCTTTGGCCGATTACCATGTCTGAGGCTTGTATGGCTGTTACGAGGGTGAACAGTAAGTGGTGGTGTATGGGGATGAGGGTCTGAGTAACCTAAAATATGAGTAATAGGTGAACTCAACTATGCTTTTCATTCGTCCTTCTTTTCATGAGTGGATGCTACTGAAGACACTTCATTTTGGGAGCCGGGTACGGATCCGTATTCTCTACTTCGGGTTCTCTTAACTGAATTAGGTGAGTAGCATCATAGTTGACGACTTTTCACATCACAATCTCCCCATACGGACAGAGGAAGACGCCGGCGAAAGCACAACACTGGAGTGATTGATATACTTAGATAATTTCTATTGAAATCCCAGTACAAGATGTCATGCAAGTCAACAAGACACAAGGAAATATTTCGCCGGATATAATCCATATGTCCAGCTTTCTCTCTCTCTCTCTCTCTCTCTCTCTCTCTCTCTCTCTCTCTCTCTTTTCTCT
>Ga0065720_1019811_pt1 | contig 19877 bp, 22 predicted proteins | sample Thericmetagenome_FD_59107 | JGI IMG/M metagenome (GOLD analysis project Ga0065720, IMG submission 59107) | Thermophilic microbial communities from the Joint Bioenergy Institute, California, USA of rice/straw/compost enrichment - eDNA_2 v2... | ecosystem: Engineered > Solid waste > Grass >...
CGGCACCCGAGGCCATCATCTGGCCTGCGCCAGCAAGCGGAGCAGCACCGTCATCTGCCCAGGCAATAGCCCCAAGGCCGATCATGAACTAAGATTGAAACCGGACCACCCTATGGGGTCAGGCCAATAAGCTTGAATGATAAGCTTATCGAATGAAGATAACTCATTGTAAGTTATTAAGAAAACACCAGCTAAGGCTGCTTGAATATTTTGTTCTGGAAGTGACGGCTAATCTGCCCAGGCAATAGCCCCAAGGCCGATCATGAACTAAGATTGAAACCGGACCACCCTATGGGGTCAGGCCAGTCTTTGGTATATTGAAACGTGGCGACAAGGTGTACACGAAGGTCGTGCATGACACCAAAACGGAAACACTGATGCCGCTGATCGCCCGAAAGATAGCGCCAGACAGCATTGTGTATACGGATTGTTATGGCAGCTACAATGCGCTGGATGTGAGTAATTTCTATCATGAAAGGATCAATCACTCGGCATTGTTTGCCAGGGGCAAGAACCACATCAATGGCATTGAAAACTTCTGGAATCAGGCCAAGCGTATGCTAAGAAAATACAATGGGATTCCGAAAGAATCGTTCCCGCTATTCCTCAAGGAATGCGAGTTCAGATTCAATTACGGAACACCGAAACAACAACTGAAAACACTAAAGGAGTGGGCTGATATTTAGTGCTTATCTACTACAGCCCCTAGACCAAACCAATGATCATCCCAGTCATACTCTCCGGTGGTGCTGGCACTCGCCTCTGGCCTGTCTCGCGCGAGGGCCACCCCAAGCCCTTCATGAAACTCGCCGATGGTGAGAGCCTGCTGCTCAAAACCTATCGCCGCGCATTGGCGGTGATGGAATCCTTGGGGGGCGGCAAAGGTGAATTGCTCACCGTCACCAACCGCGACTACTATTTCATGAGCAAGGACGAGCTTGCGGCACTCAAGCCTGGTGAGCCGCTTCCTGGCGCTTTCTTGCTGGAACCCGAGGGCCGCAACACCGCGCCTGCGGTGGCCCTGGCGGCCCACCAAGTGGTCGAGCAATTTGGCCCAGATGCCTTGATGCTGGTCCTTGCGGCTGACCACCTCATACAAGACCCAGCCCGCTTCACCGCCGCTGTGGCGGACGCGGCCGCCCTGGCCCAGCAAGGCCACCTGGTCACCTTCGGCATTGTCCCCACCGGGCCAGAAACCGGGTTTGGTTACATAGAGGCCGGTGAAGCCCTGTCCCAAGGGCGCAAGGCCGTCCGGTTTGTCGAAAAGCCCTCGCTCGAAAAAGCGCAGGCCTACCTGTCCAGCGGCAACTTCTACTGGAATTCGGGCATGTTTTGCTTCCAAGCAGGCCGCCTGCTCGAAGAAGTGGCCCACCACGCGCCCGATGTGGCCACCACGGTGCACGCCTGCTGGCAAGCCCTCAAGGCCCAGCCCAACACCACTGGCCACATGCTTGAGATTCCGGCCCAGGCGTTCGCTCAGGTGCCCGACATTTCTATCGACTACGCCGTCATGGAGCGATCTGCCCATGTGGCGGTGGTGCCGTCCGACTTTGGCTGGAGCGACATTGGCTCGTGGAACGCCGTCAAAGAATTGGTCAAACCAGACGCAGCACAAAACCGCGCCGTGGGCGAAGCCATTTTCGTCGACAGCCGCAACACCTTCGTGCAGAGCGAAGACCGGTTGGTGGCCACCGTGGGGGTGAGCGACCTCATGATCATCGACACGCCCGATGCCCTGCTGGTGGCCCACCCCGACAAGGCGCAAGACGTCAAGAAGGTCGTCGCCCAGCTCAAAACCAAGGGGCACGACGCTTATAAATTGCACCGCACCGTGGCCCGCCCCTGGGGCACTTACACCGTGCTCGAAGAAGGCCCCCGCTTCAAGATCAAGCGCATTGAGGTCAAGCCCGGGGCCAGCCTCAGCCTGCAAATGCACCACCACCGTAGCGAGCACTGGATCGTCGTCAGCGGTATGGCAAGAGTCGTCAATGGCGAGCGTGAAGTCATGGTCGGTACCAACGAATCTACCTACATCCCTGCGGGCCATAAGCACCGGTTGGAAAACCCCGGCGTACTCGACTTGGTAATGATCGAAGTCCAAAGTGGCGAGTATTTGGGCGAAGACGACATCGTCCGCTTTGATGACAGGTACGGCCGGGCATGATCAGTACTGCACCTCTCAAAGCGGTCTGGGACTTCCGCGGCTTTATTCTTGGCAGCGTGCGGCGCGAATACCAGCTGCGCTATCGCGGCACCATGCTGGGGGTTGCCTGGACGGTGCTGCAGCCGCTGGCCATGATCCTCATCTACACCGTCATCTTCTCCCAGGTCATGAAGGCCAAACTACCTGGTGTGGACGGCGCCTTCTCCTACAGCATCTACCTTTGCGCAGGCATCCTCACCTGGGGCCTGTTTGCCGAGATCGTTCAGCGCAGCCAGTCCGTATTCCTGGACAACGCCAACCTGCTCAAAAAGCTCAGCTTTCCGCGCCTGACCCTCCCGCTCATCGTAGTGGCCAGCGCGCTGCTCAACTTTTCCATCATCTTCGGCCTGTTCATGCTCTTTCTGCTGGTCACGGGCAACCTGCCCGGCCTGAGCATCTTGGGCCTCATCCCCTTGCTCGCCCTGCACATCCTGTTTGCCGTCGGCCTGGGCATAACCCTTGGCGTGCTCAACGTCTTCTTTCGCGACGTTGGGCAGGTCTCCGGCGTATTGCTCCAGTTCTGGTTCTGGGCTACGCCCATTGTCTATCCCGCCACCATTCTGCCCGACTGGTTGCAGCCCTGGATGAACCTCAACCCCATGTATCCCCTCATGCGGGCCTACCAAGGGATTTTCGTCGCCAACCAGTGGCCCCAGTGGCACAGCCTGGCAATATTTGCCGCGCTCGCCATCGGCCTGGCACTGTATGCCCTGCGCCTCTTCCGCCGGCATGCCGGCGAGATCGTGGATGAACTGTGATGGGCACGGTGATGGACTTCAGCAGACACACCTCGCCCTTGGGCTTTGACGAAAAGGGCCTCGGCATGCTCGCCAGTCTTCTCAAGAACAATGTTACTACCCAGGCTCACAAGCCAAGCCCTTTTTGTGGTACATTAAAACTCCGAGTCGGGAGCGCTGACCTTCTTGCAGTGCGCCAGGGAAAGTCCCTGCCCGGCTTGCCCCATTCGCAAGCCACACATCGTGTGGCTTGTTTCGTTTCTGGGCGGCTCTAATTCATGCATTTGCTCTATCTGGATGAGTCCGGCTCGGTCAAGGACCCCACGCAACGGTTTTACGTACTCGCCGGCATCGCGGTTTTCGAACGCAGCGCCCACTGGGTGGAACAGAAGCTCAACGAGGTGGCATCGCGTTTCAGTCCAGACAATCCTCATGCCGTCGAGTTGCATGGTTCGCCGATGCGATCAGGCCGCGAAGGTTGGAAAAAACACCCGCTCGCAGAACGACTTCAGGCGATCCACGATGCACTGAAAGAAGGCGTGACGCGCTTTCATCCCCGCAGCGTTAGGCTTTTTGGCACCGTTATCGACAAAGCCACCTTGATTGGCGAAGACCCCGTGGAACATGCCTTTGAACAACTGGCCAGTCGGTTCGATCGCTATCTGCAACATCTATACGCCAAACACAACGATGCCCAACGCGGCATCATCCTGTTTGACAAGTCATCTACTGAACAGCGCATACAAACACTGGCGCGCGAGTTCAAATACGCTGGCCACACCTGGGGAAAAACCCGAAACTACGCTGAAGTGCCGGTGTTTCTCGATTCGCGCGCATCCCGTCTCATCCAACTGGCCGATCTCGTCGCATTTGCCCTGTTCAGGGCCTACCAACACCGAGATACCGCTTTCCTCGCCCCCATCCAAGATTGCTTCGACGCAGAAGGCGGGCAAGTGCATGGACTGTATTTGAAGACCCGTTAATACCATGGGTGCTATCACCGTCACCAATCTCGGCAAGGCCTACAAGCAATACCCCACCCGCTGGGCGCGGCTGGCCGAATGGCTGGACCCCCGTGACAAGCCGCGCCATCACCTGCATTGGGTGCTCAGGGATATCAACTTCACCGTCCAACCCGGTGAGGCCGTGGGCATCATCGGCGTCAATGGCGCCGGCAAGAGCACCCTGCTCAAGATGATCACCGGCACCACCCAGCCCACCACGGGCACCATAGAGATGCAAGGACGGGTGGCCGCCCTGCTGGAACTTGGCATCGGCTTTCACCCCGAGTTCACGGGACGGCAAAATGCCGTCATGGCCGGGCAGTTGCTGGGCTATTCCCTCGAGGAAATCAGCGACCTCATGCCCCAGATCGAAGCCTTTGCCGAAATCGGCGACTACATCGACCAACCGGTGCGGGTCTACTCCAGCGGCATGCAGATGCGCCTGGCCTTTGCCGTGGCCACGGCCAGAAGGCCAGACATCCTCATCATCGACGAAGCCCTGTCGGTGGGGGATGCCTACTTCCAGCACAAAAGCTTCGATCGCATCCGTGAATTCCGTAAGCAAGGCACCACGCTGCTCATCGTCAGCCACGACAAGCAGGCGATCCAAAGCATTTGCGACCGTGCGATTTTGCTCAGCGCGGGCGAACTGGCGATGGAAGGCGAGCCCGAGGCTGTCATGGATTATTACAACGCCCTACTATCCGAGACCCACAACCAGTACATCCGGCAAGTTGTTTTACAAGATGGAAAAACACAAACCATTTCCGGCAATGGTGAAGCTGAGATTACAGCTATTGAGCTGCTTGACGAGGATGGCCGAGTCGTCGAGGTTGTTGACGTTGGGCAGATGCTGATCTTGAGGATTGAAGTGCGCGCCAACCGAAATCTTGCGCGATTGGTTCTAGGGTATGGAGTACGGGATCGACTGGGGCAGAACATGTTCGGAACGAATACCGATCTAACTGAACAACCCTTGTACGACGTGGGTGCGGGGGCCGCGATAACGTACTACATCAAATTCCCGGCAAATTTGGGAGTTGGGGCGTATTCTGTTCAGGTGGCCATCGTTGCAGATGGGTCACGCCTAGACAATAAATACGAATGGCGCGACCGAGCACTTATGTTTCACGTGGTTAATATGACCAAGCATGGTTTCGTCGGATGCCTTTGGATGGATCAAAGCATACGTATAGAAATGCCCTCGATGCACCAAAATGGCCAGACCATGCCTGTTAACCAAGCCGGCGCCAAGGAAGTGGGTTAAGGTCGGCTTATGCATTCCAATAAAGTATTGAGAAACGGTGTCGATAGCGGCAAAGCGGCCGTGGCGGCCATCGCCCAACTGCGCGCCAGCGCGGTCCGGCAGGCCGGTACGGGTGGCATGACCTCAGCTGCCATCGATACACGAAAGGAAAGTTGGATGAAGCGTTTACTTTCACGGGTACTCCGGCATCTACTCACGTTGATACGGCCTGCACTGTATAAGTATCGAGAGTATATTAATCGGCCGATCCTGGAGCAGCTGACACGGATCGTGTCGGAGCCGAGTTTTCAAAGTAAATGTCATGGGGATATACTTAATATCATAACTCAACTGCAGCAGCGGCTTGACCATATTGAGAATTATGCCTTGGCAGCTGCACGGCGCGTTGCGGTCAACTGCGGCAATGGACGAATACTGGTTAGGAGCTCTGTAGGCTACGTGTTTTGTAGTCCCACTGATGGTGCCATGCTCGCGTGCTTGCTTGACACCGGTGAACTAGAATCCGGCACCCGTCTTCTAATTGAGCGCCTGGTCCAGCCGGGTATGACATTTGTCGATGTCGGCGCCAATATCGGGCTACACACCCTGGCGGCGGCGCGCGCAATGCGCGGCATGGGCAGAGTCGTGGCATTCGAGCCCTATGGCCCCACACGGGCCCTACTCGCCGAGTCTGTTTTCATAAACGGGTTTGCAGGCGTTGTTGAAATTCATGAAGCGGCTGTTTCGTCGCAGCCCGGGATGCAAGCGTTGCATCTTGGAAAAACAAGCGGGTACCACTCACTTTATGCGCTCGAAGAAAGCAGCGCTGCTGGAGAGGTAACCAAAGTTCCAGTCGTAACGCTTGCGGATGTCATCCCGCGGGAAACCCGGATCGACTGCATCAAGATCGACGTCGAAGGCGCAGAGCTGGAAGTATTAAAGAGTGCGATGCCCTTCATCGAATCCAATCCCGATATCGCACTGATCGTTGAATTTGGGCCTTCGCATCTGACGCGTGTCGGCATTTCCGTTGGCGACTGGTTTGATCGATTTGCTGCAATGGACCTTGACTATCAAGCCATTGATCCCATCAAGGGCACATTGAGCCCTTTTGATCCGCGAACCTTTTCGCAGCTTGAATCGGCCAATCTTCTTGTTGCACGGCGTGGCTCCTCGGTCTGGGCAAAGGCATGCGAAGCGAAATAATCGTCATTGGCGACAGTGGCCATGCCAAGGTTTGCATCGAACTGTTGCGCGCCATGGGGCAGCGTATTGCCTATTGTGTTGGTGTCACCGATGCCGAGACCTGCCTTGGGATTCCTGTACTACGCGGCGACGAACATCTGGCGCGCCTGCGTGCCCAGGGTTATGACCAAGCCTTTGTAGCCGTCGGTGTCAATGCCACACGCCGACGCTTGGCGGCAATGGTGAAGAACCTTGGCTTTCGGCTCGTCAATGCCATCAGCCCGCAGGCGGTCGTGTCGCCCAGCGCCCACCTTGGGGAGGGCATAGCCGTCATGGCGGGAGCGGTTATCAATGCGGACACCGTGATCGGCAACTTGGTCATCGTCAATACGGGCGCCTGCATCGATCATGACTGTCACATTGGCGACGCTGCCCATATTGCCCCTACCTGCGGACTGGCTGGCAATGTGGCGGTTGGTGCCGAGAGTTTTCTCGGCATTGGCTGCAAGGTGATTCCGGGAGTAAGCATTGGCAGTGAGGTTGTTCTTGGTGCGGGTACGGTAGTCATCGACAATATTCCGGACAAGGTTCGGGCGGTCGGTGTACCGGCTAGAGTTATTTGAAGGGGATTTGATGAAACGTATTTCTGTTGCACAGCCGTGTTTGGCCGGCAATGAGCGCAAGTATGTGCTTGACTGCATTGACAGCAGTTGGATTTCGTCGGCCGGAAAATATATCGGGGCGTTCGAAGAAGCCTTTGCTCAATACTGCGGAACCAAGCATGCGGTCAGCGCCAACAACGGGACGACGGCATTGCATCTGGCCCTTGTGGCACTTGATCTTCAGCCGGGTGATGAAGTCATCATCCCCACGGTAACTTACATCGCGACCGCAAATGCTGTGCGTTACTGCGGCGCCACCCCTGTGCTGGCCGATGTTTTGCCGTACACGATGAACCTCGACCCGGCAGACATCGAGCACCGTATTACCCCGCGAACACGAGGTATCATCGCTGTGCACCTCTATGGCCATCCTGCTGATATGGATGCCATCAACGCAGTCGCCGAGCGACACGGCCTCTGGGTGCTTGAGGATGCAGCGGAAGCCCACGGCGCCGAGGTCAACGGAAAAAAGGTAGGCGCCTTGGGGCGGTGCGCCACATTCAGCTTCTTTGGTAACAAGATCGTTACCACCGGTGAAGGCGGCATGATCACCACCGATGATGATACCCTGGCCGCTCGATTGCGGCTTTTCCGTGGGCAGGGCATGGATCCCGTGCGCCGCTATTGGTTTCCAGTCATCGGATACAACTATCGGATGACCAACATTCAAGCAGCAATCGGCTTGGCGCAAATGGAGACGATCGATCAGGCGCTTTCAGAACGAGATCGCCTAGCGCGCTGGTATGACGAAGCACTTGCCCCGTTCGACACGCAGATTGTGCGCCCCCAATCCGAACCCTGGGCGCGTCAGGTGTTCTGGATGTACAACATTTTCCTCCGCGCGGGCAACGCGGTCCGCCGGGACGCCATCATAAGTCTTCTGGATGCTGCCGGCATTGAGACGCGGCCGGTTTTTTACCCCATGCACATCCTTCCTCCTTATGCACAGCCAGCTGTCTTCCCGGTTGCCGATCTCTGGGCACAGCGCGGCATCAACTTGCCGACGCATCAGGCCTTGACCCAAGCTGACGTACAGCGCATTGCAGACGCCCTAGGGCAGGCATTGGCTGCATGAAAATTGCCCTCTGCTCATCCTTTGTTCCCTTTGTCTATGGTGGGGCGCGCAACATCGTCGAGTGGCTGGAATCCACCCTCCTTGCCGAAGGGCATCAGGTGGAGCGAATTTACCTGCCCCATGTAGACACGCCGGAGCGCCTGTTCACGCAGATGGCCGCCTACCGCTGGCTCGATCTTGACGCTGCGGACCGGGTGATTTGCTTCCGCCCGCCGGCGCATGTGGTCCCTCATCCCAATAAGGTGCTTTGGTTCATTCACCACATCAGGGCTTTCTACGATCTCTGGGACACCCCATACCGAGGCTTCCCGGCCGACGCGCGTCACTGCAACATACGCGATGCCCTGCATGACGCCGATACCCGCGCCTTGCGAGAGGCAAGGCACGTCTTCACCAATTCTGCAGTGGTAAGCCAGCGGCTTCGGGACTACAACGGCGTGAACAGCGAAGTGCTGTATCCACCAATTTTTGCCCCGCAGCGTTTTCATTGTCGGGGGTTCAACGACGAAGTGGTGTATATCTGTCGCGTCGAGCACCACAAGCGTCAGCATTTGCTGGTGGAGGCCATGCGCTACACACAGACGCCGGTGCGTCTGCGCCTATGCGGAACAAGTTCTCGCTCGGATTACGTCAAGGAATTGTTTGCGCTCGTCAACCGATATGGGCTGGGAAAACGGGTAATCATCGAGCATGGCTGGATCAGCGAAGAGCAAAAGGTGGATTACTTGGCCGAGTGTCTGGCTGCAGCGTATCTTCCCCTCGATGAGGACTCATACGGCTACCCCAGCCTTGAGGCGAGCCATGCTGGAAAACCGATCCTCACCACCAGCGATGCAGGTGGCGTTCTGGAACTTGTGGAGCACGGCCGAAACGGGCTGGTCTGCAATCCGCGGCCGGAAGAACTTGCTGCTGCACTCGACCAGTTATATGAAGATCGCCACGCAACTGAACGCATGGGCAGGGCGGCCCGAGATCGCTTGGAAGAACTGGACATCAACTGGGCCAGGGTTCTGAACAGGCTGCTCGCATGAAAGTTCTAGTCGTCAACAATATGGCACCATTTTTATGGGGTGGCGCAGAGGAACTGGCTGCACACCTTCAGCGCAATCTTACTGAAGCCGGCCATCAGAGCGAGGTGCTGAGAATCCCGTTCCAGTGGGAGCCAGCCACGCGAATTCCATCCCAGATGCTGATGGTGCGTTCGCTCGAGCTTTGGAACGTCGATCGGGTAATCGCATTGAAGTTTCCGGCCTATCTGATCCGGCATCCTCACAAGACGCTCTGGCTATTACATCAATACCGTCAGGCATATGATCTTCTCGAGTCTGGTCAGAGCAATCTGCCGGAAAACGAAGTAGGCGCCACAATCCGCAATGCGATTGTGGCGGCCGATGGCGAAGCCTTCAAGGAGAGCCGACGAATTTTTGTCAACTCCGAGGTGACGCGGACGCGGCTGAAGAAATTCAATCGCTTTGACTCCGAAGTTTTGCTGCCGCCACTCAATGATCCTGAGTTGTTCACCGGCGGAGCTGGGCAGGGATATGTTTTTGCTGGCGGACGAATAAACGGCATGAAACGCCAGCATCTGCTTGTGGAGGCGATGGCAAAGGCGCCGCCATTGGCACGTCTGGTTGTTGCCGGCCCACCGGACACACCCGACGATGCTCGCCAGCTGGAACGGCTGGTGGAGCAGCACGGTCTCGGTGACCGGGTTAAGCTGGACCTGCGCTTCTTGCCACGGAGCGAATACGCGGCCTATCTGAATGCTGCGAATGCCGTAGCCTATTTGCCATACGATGAGGATTCTCTCGGCTATGTCGCCATGGAGGCCGCAACCGCTGGCAAGGCGTTGATTAGCGCCCATGACAGCGGCGGTGTGCTTGGGTTGGTGCGGCCAGGGGAAACCGGATGGGTGACGGAGCCTGATCCTGAGCCGCTCGCGCAGGCCATGGCCAGTGCTTGCACAGATCAAACGACGGCAGCACGGCTAGGCGCGGCCGCGCGAGAGCTTTGGCTACGAATGGGCATTACATGGCCACGGACGATAGAGAAGTTGCTGACATGAATCTGGTCATGTTCGCGCCATGCCCCAGGGCCTCTGCGATCGGTCGCATGGCTCATCTGGTTGTGAATGAACTTTGTGGCAACGGCCACACTGTCGTAGTGGTATGCACCGAGTCGGCTGAAAGCAGACATGGCGAGGTGCGGGATTTCGGCGCGCAGGCGATGCACTGGACAGATTCTGATGAGGTGCAAGCGGCCATAACAAGCGCTGATGCCGTCATTTATCAAATCGGCGACAATTTTCACTACCACGAAGGCAGTCTTTATTGGCTTGAACGACAGCGTGGCATCGTCTGCCTGCATGACTTTTTTCTGGGAAATCTTTTTTGGACCTGGGGGCAGTCTGATCGCAAGCGGGCATCGGCCGTGCTCCAGCAATGGTATGGCGATGAAATCGCACGGACCTATTTCGCGCACACGTCGTCCGCCAACTTCATCGCCGCTACCCATGAAAATGCGCCAATGACCGAATGGATCGCCAGCCAGGCGAGTGCAGTGATCGCGCACAGTGGCTGGGGGATGGGCCGTGTGCTGTCTGCCTGTCCCGGCCCGGTGCGCCTTGTGCCTTTGGCCTATGAGGTGGTGCCTGCAGTTGGCTCGCGGTTCGAAACGCCGATCTCTAGCGTCGGGCGTATGCAAGTGCTGACAGTGGGGCATGTGAATCCCAATAAGCGTGCGGAATGCGTGATCCGAGCCATCGGCGCCGACGAACGCTTACGGGAGGGAACGAGCTACACATTGGCCGGCGCGATACAGACTGACATGCGCCGAGGATTAGAAGAATTGGCCAACGCTTTGGGTGTGGATCTTCATGTTTGCGGCGAGGTCAGTGATCAGGAACTGCAACGGCTGCTGGCTGGCGCTGACGTTGTGTGCTGCTTGCGAAACCCGACGCTCGAGGCCGCATCGGCTTCCGCCATCGAGGCCATGCTTAGCGCTCGGCCGTTGATAGTAGAAAACGCCGGCTTCTTCGCCGAGTTGCCTGACGATTGTGTCCGGAAGATACGTCCTGACCATGAAGAGGCGGATTTGTGCAAGGAGTTGCTTGACCTCAAGGCCAATCCGATGACGCGCAAATCGCTGGGTATGCAAGCTCAAGCCTGGGCTCGTGAGACCTTTACGGCGAAAAATTATGCTCGGCAGCTGACGGACCTTGTGTCGTTGAGCCAGAGAAGTATGCTGGTGTCCGAGACAATGCAGGTTTTTGCGCGTCAACTCGCCCAATGGGCCGGGGCAGAATCAATGCTGACCTTGCCTGATACCTTGGGTCCCCTCCGGATTTTTGATGTCGGCGCAGTCCAAGATCAGAAGGCCTGATGTGCTGAGGGCCAGAGAAAAACTTTCATCCATGAATCTTGCCAGCCTGCTCGAACGGTTCTTTCTGCTGGCTTGTCTGCTGTTTATCAACATCGTTTACGGGGCCGTTCGATCAGTCATGCTCGGGCACCATGGTATCGTGGAGTGGCAGATCGGGTTTGCGCAATCCTTGGCGACCGGGGGAGTCTTCTCTTATCCGGTACACTCCGGCCATTGGCGTTCCGGGTTGATACAACGTTTTTTCATGAGGAGGAGGCGTTAATGAAAGCAGTACTTGTCACCGGCATCACCGGTCAAGACGGCGCGTACTTGGCGCAACTGCTGCTCGACAAGGGCTACACAGTTTACGGCACCTGCCGCCGCACCAGTTCCGTCAACTTCTGGCGCGTCGAGGAACTTGGCATCAAGGATCACCCCAAGCTGCATCTGCTTGAGTATGACCTGACGGATTTGGGATCAACGATTCGTCTGTTGCATAAGACCGAGGCAACCGAGGTTTACAACCTGGCGGCGCAGAGCTTCGTGGCGGTGTCGTTCGACCAGCCGATGACCACGGCGCAGATCACTGGCCTAGGAGCGTTGAACTTGCTGGAGGCGATACGTATCGTCAACCCGAAAATTCGTTTCTACCAGGCCAGCACGAGCGAGATGTTTGGCAAGGTGCAAGCGATTCCGCAGACGGAAGACACGCCTTTTTACCCTCGCAGCCCGTATGGGGTAGCCAAGCTTTACGCCCACTGGATGACGGTGAATTACCGCGAGAGTTTTGGCATATTCGGTTGCAGCGGCATCCTGTTCAACCATGAAAGCCCTCTGCGCGGCCTCGAGTTCGTTACTCGCAAGATCACGGACGGTGTGGCGAAGATCAAGCTGGGCAAGCTGGAGTGCCTGGAACTCGGCAACCTGGATGCCAAGCGGGACTGGGGCTTTGCCAAGGAGTATGTCGAAGGCATGTGGCACATGTTGCAGGCCGATGTGCCGGACACCTATGTGCTGGCGACGGGGCGCACCGAGACGGTGCGCGATTTCGTACGCATGGCCTTCAATGGCGCGGGCATTACGGTCGACTTCAAAGGCAGGGGCGAGAACGAAACCGCCGTGGATACGGCCACGGGTAAGACGGTGGTGCGCATCAACCCCAAGTTCTACCGCCCGGCCGAGGTGGATCTGCTGATCGGCAACCCTGCCAAAGCCAAGGCCAAGTTGGGTTGGGAGCCCAAGACCAGCCTCGAAGCACTCTGTCAGATGATGGTGGAGGCGGATCTCAAGCGCGTGGCGCGTGGGGTGTCTTTTTGAGTGTGCAACTTCCTGTTGCCTTGATGCTATCATTCGTGAGTGCAAATTGATTGCATGAGGTGATGTCATGTCGAACTTGAGTATTCGTGGCTTGGATCAAGCTGCGCTTGCAACCCTGAAGTCAATAGCAAGCCAGCAGGGCGCGAGCGTCAATGCACTGGTTTTGCGGCTGATCGATCAGGGACTAGGTAGGGTGCCGCACAAACCGGTAAGTCAGCGTTTTGATGATCTTGACGCGCTTGCGGGTGCATGAAGTGAGGCCGAGGCGGTTGAATTCGCAGCCAACACCGAGAGCTTCGACAAGGTTGAGTCGGATCTCTGGAAATAATCGATGCGACCGATCTTGCTGGATACCAATGCGTATGCCGGGTTTATGCGCGGCGAACAGGAAATTGTCGATGTCGTTGCGTATGCGGAAAAATTGCACCTGAATAGTGTGGTCTTAGGGGAGTTGCTGGGTGGGTTTGCGGCAGGCGGGCGTGAAGCGAAAAATCGCGCTGAATTGGCGCGCTTTCTCGAGTCGCCACGGGTGAGTGTTTTGCCGATTACGGCGAACACGGTTGACAGCTATGCACTTGTTTATGTTGGCCTGAGACGGAAAGGCCAGCCCATACCGGCCAATGATCTATGGATTGCCGCCAGTGCCCTGGAGCATGGGGTAGCCCTGTTGAGCCTTGATGCTCACTTTGGGCATGTCGACGGCTTGCGTCTTGGGCGCCGGCTGGAAGACTTCCTACCTTGAGATCATGTGCGATGCGTGTGTTGATTACGGGGCTTGAAGGGTTTACCGGTCGCTATCTGCGGGATGAACTGGTTGGGCACGGGCATGAGGTTGTCGGTCTGCAGGCTGATTTAACCGACGCGGCGGCTCTGGCTGCCGAGGTGAAGCGGGTGCAACCCGACTGTGTGGCCCATTTGGCGGGCATTGCCTTCGTGGGGCACGGCGAGGCCAACGATTTTTATCGCGTGAACTTGATGGGCACGCGCAACCTGCTGGCGGCCCTGGCCGATTGCGGCAAGCGGCCGGATTGCGTGCTGCTGGCGAGCAGTGCCAATGTGTATGGTAACGGCACGGCGGGTGTGCTGAGCGAAGATGCGCCGCTCAAGCCGGCTAACGATTACGCCGTGAGTAAAGCGGCCATGGAGCACATGGCGCGGTTGTGGCTGGACAGGCTGCCCATCGTGATCGTCCGGCCGTTCAATTACACCGGCGTTGGCCAAAGCGAGATGTTTCTTTTGCCCAAGATCGTGGCGCTTTTCAAGCGTCGGGCGGGGGTGATCGAACTGGGCAACCTGGATGTCTGGCGCGATTTTTCGGATGTGCGGGCCGTGGCCGAAGCCTACCGGCGCCTGCTGGAGGCAGGCCCGGCTGGCGAAACCGTGAACGTATGCTCGGGACGCACGCATTCCCTGCGGGAGGCGCTGGCCCTGTGCGAGCGCCTCACGGGGCACGTTATGGCTGTTCGGGTGAACCCAGCTTTCGTGCGGGCCAATGAGGTCCGGTCGCTGTGTGGTGACCCCTCCCGCTTGCGTGCATTGATCGGCGATTGGGATACCCCGCCACTCCAGGAGACCTTGGGCTGGATGCTGAGTGAGGCGGTACCTTGAAGGTGGTTTTGTCGGTGGATCCCGTCAAGTTTCCTTTGACAGGGATTGGCCGTTACACGTATGAGCTGGGCAAGGGCCTGCAGAGCGAGGCTCTGGAAAGCCTGAAATTTTTGCGTGGGTATCGTTTGAGCGATGAGTTGTCGCAGCCACGGGATGAAAACCCCATGGCCGGCACGCCTGCGTGGAAAAGGTTTGCCCAGCGAAATGGTTTGACTGTTGCCGCTTTTCGCCATCTGAGCCCTTGGCTGAAATCGCGCGCCTTGAAGGGCTTGGAGGACCATATATTTCATGGCCCCAACTATTACCTACCCCCGTTTGCCGGGCGCAGCGTCGTGACGATTCACGACTTGTCGCATTATGTGTGGGCGCAGTGGCACCCTCCGGAACGGGTGCGGTATATGCGAGCCGAGATGGAGCTTTCGCTCAAGCGGGCTAGCGTCATCATCACCGATACGGAATATACACGTCAGGAGGTGGCGAAATACTTTACCTGGCCCCTGGATAGGATATTTGCCGTACATTTGGCCAGCGGCCCAGAGTTTGCCCCACGGTCGCCCGATGAATTGGCTCCCGCATTACGCGCGATGAGGCTGGAGCCAGGGGGCTATTGCCTGTTTGCCGGTACGGTGGAGCCGAGGAAAAACCTATCGTCGCTGCTGCAAGCATATGGCCGGCTACCAAAGGCCACGCGAATGCGCTGGCCTTTGGTGGTTGCTGGATACCGAGGCTGGAATAGCGAGGATCTGCACCAAAGCCTTCAAGCCGCGCAAAGTCAGGGCTGGTTGAGGTATCTGGGGTTCGTGCCGCAACAAACCTTGCCTTTGCTGATGGCGGGGGCCCGGTTGTTTGTCTATCCGTCTCATTATGAAGGCTTTGGCTTGCCGGTGTTGGAGGCCATGGCGAGTGGTGTTCCGGTGGTGTGCTCGAACGCATCCAGTTTGCCCGAGGTGGCAGGCAGTGCAGCGGCGATGCATGATCCAGATGACGTGGATGGTTTGCTAAAGCTGCTGGAAATAGGCTTAGAGGATGAGGTGTGGCGCGCGCGCGCGTGCGCAGCGGGTTTAGATCGCGCCCGTCAGTTTTCCTGGAAGAAATGCACCCGCGAGACCCTGGCTGTGTACCGTGCCGTCTCTGAGGCTTGACCGGAATGAAGGTCTTGCACGTTTATCGAACCTACTTTCCCGATCCGCCCGGGGGGTTGCAGGAAGCCATACGGCAGATCTGCATCAGCACGCAGGCTCATGGGGTTGAGAACACGGTTTTCACGTTGTCGCCCAAACCATGGCCCCGGGTAGTTGATAGGCCGGAAGCGAAGGTGGTGCGTTGCCGTTCCTGGGTGGCGCCAGCATCCTGTGACTTGGGTGCGCTGGATGCGGTGCAGTCTTTTCGGCAATTGGCCGTGCAAGCCGATGTGATTCACTACCTGTTTCCATGGCCTTATGCAGACGTGCTGCGACTTTTTATACCAAAGAAGCCATCGGTGCTGACCTATATTTCAGACATCGTGCGCCAGCAGTGGTTGGGCATGGTTTATAGGCCATTGATGTGGCATACGCTTCGCAGCATGGATGCCATCGTTTCAAATGCGCCGGCTTATGCAGCAGGCAGCCCGGTGCTGTCTGATCCATCCATAAGAACACGGGTCCGGCAGATTCCCCTGGGCATAGATGAGTCGTCTTATGCCGTTGCGCCGGACGAAGCTGTGTTTGCAAAACTGGGTATTGAGTCCGCCGAGCCCTTTGTGCTTTTCATTGGCGTATTGCGTTATTACAAGGGGTTGCATGTGCTGCTCGATGGCTGTCGCCATGTGGCTGGCCGTGTTGTGGTGGCCGGTACAGGGCCAGAAGCATCTGCCTTGCAAAGCCAGGCTTCGTTGCTGGGTTTGAAGAATGTGGTGTTTGCTGGACAGGTGACAGACAGCGAAAAAATGGCCCTGCTGAAAGCATGCCGCTGTTTGGTGCTGCCTTCTCATCTGCGTTCAGAGGCTTATGGCATGGTGCTGGTCGAGGCCTCGATGTATAGCAAGCCCATGGTGAGCTGTGAAATAGGCACCGGAACATCCTTCGTCAACCTGCACGGTGAAACGGGGTTCGTGGTGCCGCCAGAATCGCCTGAGGCCCTTGCACACGCCATGAATGCCCTGCTGGGCGACGAAGCGCAGGCGGAAAAATTTGGCCGCGCCGCCAGGCGGCGGTATGAGGCGCTGTTTTCTGGCCCCGCAATGGGCAGGGCGTATGCGCAGCTCTACCAGGATGTATTGAATAAATGTCCATGAACGAGTCCTACCTGATTCGCGAGCGTTTCCCCAGGGTGAGCTTTGGTACCAGTGGCGTGCGCGCGTTGGTAGCCGATTTGAGCGCGGAAGCTGTTTTTGCCTATGTGTATGCGTTCATGCAGCAGATGCGTGTGGTTCACGCTGTTCGCGAGGGGACTGCGGTTGCCGTGGGTATGGATTTACGACCGAGCAGCCCTTCAATCGCGACTACGGTGTGTGGCGCGTTGCAGATGTTGGGATACCGCGCGGAGTTTTTGGGGGCTTTGCCCACGCCGGCCCTGGCCTTGCGCTGCCTGACGGGGGGCATGCCCGGTGTCATGGTGACGGGCAGCCACATCCCGTTCGACCGCAACGGCATCAAGTTTTACAGCCCGGTGGGTGAAATTCTCAAGGCGGATGAGCAAGCGATCGCGTCTTGTCGGATTCCAGCTGATGCGTTTGGAAGATTGCCCGCAATGCGGCTGCCTCCTGTGAGCGGTGCGGCCACAGAAGCCTATGTCCGTCGCTACGTCGAGCACTTCGGGGCGCAGTGTCTGGCCGGTTTGCGGGTCGGTCTGTATGAGCACAGCGCCGTCGGCCGGGATATGACCAAGTCCGTCCTGGTTCAACTGGGTGCGGAAGTCGTTTCTTTGGGCCGAAGCGACGATTTCGTGCCAGTGGATACCGAGGCCGTTGGCGAGGCCGATCTGGCCCAAGCCCGTCACTGGTGCAAAGCACATCGGCTGGATGCTGTGGTGTCCACCGATGGGGATGGTGACCGGCCCTTGGTGTTTGATGAAAACGGCGAGTTCGTGCGGGGTGATTTGCTAGGTTTGATGTGCGCGCGCGACTTGGGCATCCAGACGCTGGCTGTGCCGGTGAGCTGTAATACAGCCATCGAGCAATGTGGTGCCTTTCGGCAGGTGTTGCGCACCCGGATCGGCTCACCATTCGTGATTGCTGCCATGAACGAACTGACTGCCCAGGGCCAAGGGCCAGTGGCAGGCTTTGAAGCCAATGGCGGCTTTTTGTTGGGGTCCACTGTGCGGGGGTTGGCGGCACTGCCCACGCGCGATGCGTTGCTACCCATGTTGTCGCTGCTGGCAGCAGCGGTGGCGCAGCAAACACGCGTGTCTTCGCTAGTGGCGGCATTGCCACAGCGCTTCACCTATAGCGATCGTCTGCAGGCATTTGCCCCCGATCAGTCCCGACAACTATTGGCACGTCTGGCGGTAGAGGAAGGCTTACAGTCGCGCATAGCTGGCAGGCACAATCCCCCTTCGGTGGTGGACATGACCGATGGGGTGCGCATGACGTTTGCCGATGGCGACATCGTCCATTTGCGTGCCTCTGGCAACGCGCCGGAGCTGCGTTGCTATGCCGAGGCTGCAAGCCTTGAGGTGGCCAGGGCATTGGTCATGGGGGCACTCAGTCGGGTTTTATGAATATCCTGGTTACAGGTGCAAATGGATTGGTTGGCAGAGCCTTGTGCTCTGTGCTGGAGCAAACTGAGCATCAAGTCGTGCGAGCTGTTCGCACATCAACCGCGCCTGGGGAAGTCCCGGTTGGCAGTTTGCATAAGAGCACCGATTGGAGCGAAGCCCTGGGCCAAAACACCAATGTGGTCGTTCACCTGGCTGCTCAAGTGCCCGAGATAGGCAGTGCTTCTCGTTCCCCAGGCGATCAGCACACCGAAGTCAACACATTGGGCACAGCCAACCTCGCGCGGCAGTGTGTCCGACATGGGGTCAAGCGTTTTATCTTTCTCAGCACGGTGAAGGTTCTGGGCGAGGGCAAGAACGAGCCGTACAAGGATACGGATTGGGCCAAGCCAGCCGATGCGTATGCCATTTCGAAGTGGGAAGCTGAGCAGGCGCTGTGGCAGATAGCTGCGCAAACCGGCCTGGAGGTTGTGGTCCTGAGACCTCCACTTGTTTACGGTCCAAGCGTCAAAGGTAACTTCCTGTCCCTCATGCGAGCCATTGATAAGCGGCGCCCGCTGCCGCTTGGCGCCATTCAAAACCAGCGTAGTTTGATCTATCTGGGGAACTTGGTCGATGTCATTCGACTGTGCCTCACCCACCCCAAAGCTGCCGGTAAGGCCTTTCTGGTCAGCGATGGGGATGATGTATCTACGCCCGAGCTGGTGTGCCGGATTGCTGCTTCGTTGGGGCGTCGGCCATTTCTCGTGCCGGTTCCTGCCTCGTGGATACGGCGGGCGGGGCGGGTGTTTGGCAAGCAGGCCGCCGTCGATCGGCTGCTGGGCTCGCTTTGCGTGGATATCTCACCGCTTCGGAATGAGTTGGGTTGGGCACCTCCGCACACTATGCAAGAGGGGCTTGAAGTTACTGCGCAGTGGTACCGCAAAACCAAGGCGGTCGTGTGATGCTTCGCTTTCTGGACATTGTGCTCGCAGGCCTTGGGCTGTTGGTTGCTCTGCCCTTGATGGCGGTTCTGTTTATGATCGGTCTGTTCGACACCGGCGCGCCCTTGTTCAAGCAGACACGCGTGGGGCGATACCAAAAGCCATTCACCTTGGTGAAGTTTCGCACCATGCGGCCTGATACCCAATCGGTCGCTACTCACCTCGCCAACCCGGCAGCGGTGACGCCCTTGGGCGCCTTTTTACGCCGTACCAAGCTCGACGAGTTGCCGCAACTGTGGAACGTGCTCAAGGGCGAGATGAGCCTGGTAGGGCCACGGCCCTGTTTGTTCAACCAGACGGAATTGATTGAAGAACGTGCTGCGCGTGGTGTTTTTGCCGCCCGCCCTGGCATCACCGGCCTGGCTCAGATCAACGGAATCGATATGTCAACCCCGAAGCTGCTTGCCGAAACGGATGCGCGGATGTTGCAGAACTTGGGACTGTCCGCGTACTTCACCTACATCATCAAGACGGTCACCGGCGCAGGCCGGGGTGATCGCATCCGGCAGGAATGACGCTGAAGAAGCCGCTGTCCAAACTGGCCGTTCCGGTGCTGGCATTGCCAAGGCCGGCGAAGCGTTTCGTCGCGCTGATAGTCGATCTCAGTTTGTGCGTGTTGACGGTCTGGCTGGCTTACTACCTGCGCCTGGGTGAGTTCATCAGCTTTGCCGGGGCAAGCGCGTGGGCACAAGGGGCCGTTTGGGCTGCGGTGGCGTCCGCAGGCATCGCGCTACCCATCTTTGTGGCATCGGGCCTGTACCGCGCCATCTTCCGCTATAGCGGCTGGCCAGCCTTGCTGGC
>Ga0065720_1019812_pt1 | contig 19874 bp, 11 predicted proteins | sample Thericmetagenome_FD_59107 | JGI IMG/M metagenome (GOLD analysis project Ga0065720, IMG submission 59107) | Thermophilic microbial communities from the Joint Bioenergy Institute, California, USA of rice/straw/compost enrichment - eDNA_2 v2... | ecosystem: Engineered > Solid waste > Grass >...
AAGGATTGTACAGTGTTTACAATTGCACATAGACTGTCTACAATTGCCAATTATGACAAGGTGCTGGTTCTTGATAAAGGAAGATGTGTTGAGTTCGGTGCTCCTTATTTGTTATTAGTGAAGAATTTTGGAGATGACAAGATTACCAATACGGAAGGAGTCTTCGCTTCTATGGTGTTACATACTGGACCTACGAATTCTAATTTTATCTTCGAAGTTTGCAAGTATTCCTATATGTTAGGAAACAAATATCGCTAAGTTCAATGTTTGTAAACGTGTATTGTGTGTTGAGATCTGCGAATCCTCCTAGAAAATTACTATTAAGTCATAATATCTAAGTTTACCATATCGAGTTATTAAGAAATAATGTTTTTGTAAGAAGACTAAGCAAGTCTTAAGAACTTAAGATTCACTTAAAGAGAATTCAAAGATATAATGAGTTATTTTCATAAGTTCATATATATAGAGGACTAAGTGATTCTATTAAAATCAAAATTTATATGAATAAGTTTTATTTTATCCTTAGTGTTTGCTCTAACTAGAGCTACTCTTATCTCTCCTAAACTGTGCTTAGCTCTATGAGGTCCCTACATTACACATCTGACCATAGGCAAGATTCAAAGTTCTCTTTTATTTTTATACAAGGCTCCTTACAAACTATAAAGTTCTAGAACTTCCTACAGACTAAGCTTCTTGTTAATTAGGGCCTCTTATCTTTGACCACCACACTCTCCTGACTTCGCTTCTCGGAAATCTTGAATCTCTCAAAGTATTCATAAGCTTTCAATAGAAAGAGTTCATTTAAAGTTCAGTGATCTTTTTGTCTGACTATCCAGATCTCTAAGGAAGCTTAATGATCAAAACCAACTCTAGAATCCAGAGCCTATACATTCCGATCATCAGAAATTTAGAAATCTGGAAGGTAACCTAGCAATTTAAACTGAAGCGACATGAGTAAAGTGAGTCTTCATGGTACATAGATTTTGTGGCTACTGTCTAAGAAGGGATATTGTTGGTTACGAATAACTTAGATAAAGTGCTTTAACAGTGAGTAGCTAAACGAAACCCACATTTCCACAGGGAGTTGCGTTTTCCCTTAGTGGATTGGGATGTTACACAGGTTGACTTTGAGAATTGGGTATAGGGTCGGCGCACTCAAAATTGAGGAAGTTTTAACAGCCGTGTTGGCACGAAATTTCAACGCATAACTTCTATGCAATGAAGTCCCAGTTAGAAAATTTTGAGAAAATATACCAGAAAGGCCAGGAAGCAGTCTATGAACAGCCTTCGTTTTGTAAATGCTCAGTCAAGTTACTCTTAAAGAACTCAAATATCTTGTGCTTAATAAATTGAGATAATTTAACAAATTAGAGTTGTAAAGGGAGACTCGAAATTACTCGCATGCTTCCCAGATCCTTCTATATCGCCAATGCGTTACTAGGAGTTCTATCAATCTTGCTAATGATATTCTCTGGAATCATCATTATCAAAACTCAACCTAACAACAAGATAAGTGCTGGTGTCGTTGACTATATCACACTTAATCTTGCCACACCCCCAATCCAAGACCTCCAAGTGGTAACTAACTCGAAATGTCCTGCTGGCTTCGTCCTTCTAGAGCTTGGACGATGGCCAGGCACTGTGGCCGGGTGTATTGAAAAAGGAAAGCCCGAGAGATATTGTAATAAAATAGAAATAGACAGCATTCCTCCTAGAGAACTGTACCAATGGAAACAATTCCAGTTTTGTATTAAAAGAAATTCTGACTACGACTTTGGGAACATCGACACCTGCAAAGCAGGGTATAAGCAGTGCAACAGCCAATTATGTGTCTCAGTAGCTGAAGAATGCCCGCTGACCTCTGTTACAATGGAAGACAGCAACCCAGTTGCCCCTGACACTACATATGTCCCCTTCCTACCTGGCAAATACCTCAAATTAGTGCGAAGTCTAAACATGAATCCTTTATATAGCATCGAGATATCCATCACAGGTCTGCCCTGTTATGCCCTTAACTGGAGGCCCAACAAAGCCTCTCCATTTGAATTGTTGGATGTGGAGTTCGGATGTGGCCCCTATGGTCAGGATTTCTCAGCAGAAGTCATTGATAATATGAGTGAGGTAAGTTTATACAGAGAGAATGGGCTGGTCTTTGTCTTTGAACGGCTCAAAGGCTATCAAGAAAGCGTTGAAAAGGATATGGCATACCTCATTACACGGAAGAAGGTGGAATTAAGAGATGACCCTGTTTGCTATCAAAAATTTGAGAAAGATTCTCTTGTGGACTATATTAATGAGATAAAGGGTTGGCGTTCAGAGACAATGTACTTCTTGATCCTGGAAGCTCTGATTCTCCTAAGCGTAGTAGCAAGCTTGTACTTCTCAAGGAAGAAAAAGGTGACTGTGAAGAAATGTCTCTTGGACTGGAAAATCCTACTATCCATAGTGACTCTATTGATAATGCCAGTCCAGCTGTTCATAGGAGGGGCTTTATTTTTAAATTTGAGAAAGAGCGCAATAGATTTTATAAATGCTGGGCTCCCATATGTATCCATGGGATCTAATGGCTGCTTCAAATTTGAAGCTTTGAATGATGCCTGCAAAGACCTCAAGGGCTTTACTAATACATCCGCAAAACCCATTGATAATCTTGTGCTAGCACTTGTACTTATAGCACTGATTAGATGGGTTATTCTCTTAGGGATAGGGCTTGTCAGGCTAATCCTTTTGTACATAGAGAAGAAAAGGAAGTTTCATACAGCAGGGAGTAGGGAGTATATCGCTACTGGGTCTTTGTGTTCTCAGGAGAGTGTTCCTAGAGACACCAGGGAAAATATAGTGCTGTCTTTGGAGCAAAACGAGACATAAATCTATCTTATTTCAATACTGAGTAAATGAAGTAGTTTATTTCTTCTAATTTTTATAGTTGGTTGGTGAGTTTGTATCAAACTGTGTTATGTTTTTTGTAATTAGTTATGAAATCTGACTTTTGCTTCTTCACTCCATGTGGCTATGTAATTCTATCATTTCCCATTAGTTTTTTGAATTAATTCACAATCAACACCAAGAATTCTTCTTCTGATTACTCTAAGGGTCCCATTATAGAAAAAATATACTATTCTAATAGTTGGAGAGAGAAACCGAAAAAAAATATATAAAACTCATGGTATGAACTTTAAGAAGAAAAATATACTCTCAAATAAGAGAAGCCAACCTCAGTGTAGATTACCCCTCTTTCATTTTCCTGGGAGGTTGTGTTTACTGAAGGTCAAGTCTAGATAAGTTCTCTTTTTTGGATTGTCAAGGAATTAAAATCAATAACTGAAAATATTAATTGATACTCGATTAGACCCACGACTTTTTTCTTGCTTGGTGAATAGTTTTCCTTTCAAATACCAAATATAAGTATAACAAGCAAAAAAAGGCGTCCTAACTGGTCTCTATTTGACCTCATACTATTTGACGATAAAAAGAAGCATTTTATTGAACTAGTAGGGCTAATGCTCCTATATGCTCTGCAATTAGCAATGGGAAGGTCATAGAACATTATTGGTTTGCTGAGAGTAGAAATATTGATAAACTAAATTTTCTTCTAATATGAAGCTCTAATCCGGGTGGTGAAAGGGCGAAAAAATGAGAGAATATTAGTGAGATTTATGTATAAATCACAATGGCGTCATTAGATGTCATCATCTAGATATCCTGGGCTAGGATCGAGAATTTGTAACGCCTTGACGTCATTGGGTAATTAATAAGTCATACCCTCATGTGATCATTTTAAATTACGAATCTAGGGGTTTGCGTCATCGGAAAGTGTTGTCATCTAGAACTGATAACACTTCGTCTTTTTGTTTAGAATGTAATTTGTTCTCTTTTTTCGTTTAATTAGCCATAACCATGCACTTTTCAACACCTTATCCAGCCTTAGATGAGCGAAAAAGTGTAGTAAAGAAGTACTTGATTTTTAAAGACCAGTCCTCCCAGCTAATCCAAAAGCTTTTCAAAATCAAATACTCCAAAGCCTTCCGTAAGCACGAGTGGGACTTCCTCGACGTCGAAAAAACCAAGGTTCCCTTAAAAGTCATAGAGTCCTTGAAAATTATGGGGATAAATCGTGAAATCAATGGTCAAATGAATCGTGAGTTCACTAAGAAGCTTCGTAGCCTCACCAAGCTCAAGCTTCACAACCTAAGTGGCAGGAAGATCATAGAATATGCTTCTAACATCCGTATCTTCAAGCGACTCAAAAACTTTATCTATCATCATTATTTAGACTACGTCAAGATAGATAACTCCTACACCTTTCTTCTGAGGTCCCTTTCTTCCCTCCGTGAGCTCCAATCCCTAAAACTCACCTTTCCACAAGAAACTCTAACACCCATGATGATCAAGGTTCTCACATTGTCTCTTTCTAGATTGACCAATCTTGAATATCTCAACCTCGAATTCAAAGGCTTGCAGTATATTTCACGAAGGAAAAATCTGCTTTCACCCCTCCCCAATGCCATCAAGAATCTTACAAAACTTAAGAAATTCCAAATCGACCCTCTGTTCTTGCCCGATATGGAAAACTTCTATATCGAGCTTGTCAGAGTTTTGCAGAAGCTCCCTAACCTCACTTGTATGTCCACAGTCCTGGATCGCGATCCCTACTGTCTTGCCTTTTTCAGGATAATAAAAAATGCCATAAAGAATATGACCAACTTGGAAGAATTAATTCTAGCACTCAGCTGGAAACTCAATGTTTCAGAAACGCTCTGGGAGATAATGCCTAGACTTTCCAAGCTCGAAAAGCTCAGCTTAATGCCTATTTGTGCTGTAAGCTGTGGCTATGAATTTGGAGACTGGGAACTGTTATCTGACGCACTAAAGTCCCTGCCAAATCTAACGAGCTTGGAAGCTGATTTTGAGTTCTGTCAGGAGCTTGTTCCTTACATGCTCCACGCCTTTACAGACGGGTTCTCAAGGGATAACAACCTGACCTCCTTCAGCCTAAAAATAAACAGACAGGATTTGGGACAATCATTTTCTGATGAGCTATATTATTTCATAAAGTGCCTTACTAAATTAAGACATCTTGAGATCCAAAGCTCTAGGAACAAGTTCGTGGACGATGAGATGATAATTAAGTTATCTGAGGGCCTGGAAGAGTTAAATCAGCTTCAAAAGCTTCGCCTGAACTTTGATCAGTGTGATATCTCTGATTGCTCCTTGAAGGTCTTCAACAACATTCTCAAAGAGAAAAAGAATCTTGAACATCTGAGCCTAAGCCTTGGATCCACACAAATTGGGGATAATGGGGTTAAGGGTTTAGCTAAGGCTTTGAAGAAGCTAACAAATATTTCTAAACTACACTTGAACCTTTCAGTGGAGAAAACTGTTGGATATCAGTCTGTAGAAAAGCTTGTAAGGTGCATAGCTAAGCACTTGCAGAAAGCTTTGGAGATAAAATTAGAAGTTGAACAGCTGCAATGCCAGGAGTTCACTCAAATAAAATCTTTCTTGGTCCAGAATCTGAACCCTCTGATTTTGGATATTGTCGGAAATGATTTCTCGGATTCTAGCGATACCCTGTCTAGTGCTTCATTTGCTAGCATCAATTCTGAACAAGATTTTTGAAAACAGTTCTGAAAATATTTATTTATTTCGTAGTTTTGTAGTGTATGTTTACTTGTTTATGCTAAGATGTAAAAAGCTCTTTATGCAAGGACATCCTCAAAAATTTCAAAGTTAGAACAAATTTTCTATAACAAAATAATCAAATACATGTATTTTTCATTTCTTTTCAAAGAAAATTATTCAGAATTAACACAAGATACTCTATCTTTTGAACGTCTGTTCTAATGTTTGATTTTTACACTAGCTCTAACTAGAAACTTTTAATTGAGGCTTGAAAAGAAGTAAATAAATTAAAAAAGGATGCAATCTTCTGAAAACGATACTCTCATCGTTGACACTCGTGCTTGGGGAGAAAAATCCGAGTTCACTCTGGACCTGGCAAGCATTGACCCTCAGCAAATTCCCTACCTTGAAATGCTCTCTAAATACTCTCCCAGGAGAAATAAGATAAAAATCATTTCATCTTCAGACATTCCACAAAGAAAATTAGTCTACGTAAGGGAGAATATGGGATATCTCAGCATTGATGATCAAGTAAGTTTTAATGATGCTGATATTGCCTTAAAAACTGACAGATACTATTCATACTTTGTTGGAGGGGGTGCAGCACTTCTTATGTTCGGATATTACATTGTGAAAACTCCATTGACTAGGAATCTTTTAAAGGAGGTCTTTAAGAGTCTCGGAGTGGGAGCTTTGGCTGGATATGGATACTATAGATGGAGTTACGAAAACTATTTAACGAAATTACATAAATACTATGTCCAGATTATCAATGAAAAGAGGGCTAGACGTTTAAAGAGAGGAGAGATTGAGGACCAATTGTAACGTATTTTGAATTAAATCTCTATGAGAATTTGTTATGCATGAACCATTTTACAGATATTGTATAATAATTGCCTGTTTATTGGTAAATAGTATCGAAAAATCTTGTTTTGAAGACAATCAGCAAAGCGACTTGGGCAGCTCCAATGAAACCAAGAATAAGATATCTTTGATTTCCGACATATTTTCTTAATTCACTAAACAATTATTCCATATTTTATTCTCTCTACGCAGCGTAGTTATTTAACAAGAACCAAGTTGATGAGCCTAGTCCATAGCAAAGGGCAATCACTGCAATCACCTACCAATTGACACTTTTTAAACTGGAAGTACGCGAGAAGGAGCGATAGCAACAATCAAGACTGGGATCAAGACAAATAAGGAGTATCCATAAATGCAGATTGCCTAGAAATTAGAACATAATTCGGCGGGATCTATACATCAAGATATTTAACTTCTTTGCTTCCAAGGTACTTAAGAATGAAAGCGAAGGTAACAGGAACAAAGAGACCAAATCCATAGATCTAAAAATATCAAATCAATTAGACATCATCCATACTGTGCTGGCAGCAAGAGGGATGTAATCAAATCTGCTTTTGAATGGCTTTCCAGTCTATACTATTACTCAAATTTTGAGTCGTCTTACAGCTTGAGCAAGGATGTAGTTGGATAGATTTCCAGCGCATGCCAAAGTGAAGATCAAGGTTGTCAGGATCCAGAAGGGACCGTATCTATGGCTTAGTTCATTGGTTAAAAAAGGCTACATATCAGGTCTTCCGTCGACAATGGTGAAGAAGTCATTTCTCTGGGGTCTAAGAGTAACTTTTAATCTTTTGATGACATCATCGGTGGTGACGTCGAAATAGGGTTTGTAAAAGCTGGAATTTAAATTTGAATTAGAAGAATGGCATACTCAACAGTCAGGAAGGCGAAGAAGCCTTTCTTTTCTTCCTTTTGTTCAGATGATCCTGAAACACCTCCCTCATTTTTAATGAGCTAGTAAGTTATTAAATGTTCAAGATAGTGAGAAAATAGGCGAATAAGGAAATGAGACTTACATTAGCGTTAGGATCGGTGGAGGGGCCCAAGGCGATCTTGAAGTCTAGGTCTTGTTGCATGATTTCTTCTTTAGAAACTTTGAAATATAATTTAATTTTCAGTTCAAGCCTATAAGTTAGAGAACTCCCTGATTAGATAAAGCTATATTTTGAACCCTTCTTCAAAAAAATGCTAAATAATAATAACGGTTTGGCTTGGTGTTGCTTTTAAGATCCAGGAACTCATTCTTTCATGACTAAAAATCTAACTCTTGCTATCTTATAAAATTTACTCTCAATTTGAAGAATAGATCGGACCTTTCTTAAAGTGAGCAGCTTCACTGTCTATTCAATTATATCAGCCCATGAAGTTGAGAAATATAACTTTTGAAGTTAAGAAATCTGTGAAATTCTCAGGAATGGACTGGGGATTTCTCAAGTAAATCTGAACTGTGGACTGAGGAAATGAAAAAGCAGTCGGATTTTTGGAAGAAAACAATGATGTCTTTTTATGAGTTTATCAGATCTTTTTATTTCTCGATATCATGACCCTTGGTCATATTCTCACATCGCTTACACTACTGCTTCAAATAAGCCTTCTTATCTCACTTTCGATGTCGAAGAAGGGTGTCAAGCCTATTTCAGGCTCCATCAAGATCCAATCCAGGAATGCTTACCAGTTGATTTTACCATTTGTAAGATCCACAAAAACGGAGAATTAATAGATATTCTGGCAAATCCTTCAAATGAAATAGACTCTAATACGAAGATTGGAAGAAGATTTCTCTATCATTCAAAGTTTGCAAAACCAGCAGAACTTGAAAAAGGAGAATATTTAATCCGAACTAAGCTCAAAAGTGATGATAATAAGAAATTAAGATTCACTTTGAGTATATATTCTTCTGAGAAGATTGAATAGAGAAGGCTAAAAAATATAAGAATTATCATCATGCATATTAGGAAGCCGAAATCCAAACAAGATATTTTCTCAAGAAAATTGTTTGTATTCTTCTGATATCAAGGGAGAATAGGTACTTCTACTTGGAAAATGATGGGAATAAGGAGTGGCATTTTGGAGTTCGAATGGAAATTTGAAGAAGATGAAGCTTAAAAAAGAGCATTTCAAAAATGAGAATGAACTTGATATCATTGTCCAGCCAGGACAAAGAGTGATAGTACTCGTTAAAATAATAGGCACAACGAAACTATATTCATATGAATATCGCATCCAACAAATCTGGACTTAATTTTCAAAGTTTGCAATATAAAAGTTCAATATTTCTTCTAGTAACTTATTCTTGCTTAATCTGTAATTGCCCTTAGAAGATTTAAATTGGTGTCCGATTGAGAGTTCCTTTAAGATTTTATTTCCCTCAAAGAATTATTCAAACCATCCTTATGCATTTCTATGTTCCTATTTATTTCACTCAGCTCCATTTCCAGTTGTTTTATTTCTTCTTCAATTTGAACAACCTTAACCTCGATAGCAGTCAGCCGATCATCAACTATCTTTGTCCTATATTCCTGTAGAACGATTAGCTTAGCCTTCTTTATTCTCAGAAGCTCTTCTTTAATGTCTCTCTCTTCAATCATCAAGTTCTTGCGCTTTTGTTCTAGCTCCACTCTGCTTCAATCATTAAATAAATATTTTCACAGTCTCTAGGGCTTTAACTTCTTCTATTATGCTGGAAATCATGTTATAGGTTGCCTCAAGTTTCTTAGAAGTATCCGACTCATTCTCAAATTCAGATTCATTCTCTCCACTCAAACAGCACTTCTCAGTTAGACTAGTAAATCAGAAAAATACCTTGAATTCTTCTTCATGGAGTAAGGTCGGACGAACTAGAAATCAACTATGCTAAAGAAATGCATTACATGAATCAATGGAACATTGGAGATCTTTTCCCTGAGTGCCTAATAGTTAGTTGTAATTAGATCCTTGGTACTTTGATTAGCTGGCTGAATTTTCCATGTAATAAATTTTACTCCTTAAAGAAATAGATTTTCAATTACCTTAGTAGGAACTTAGTCGGTTTCTTTTATGCCTGCAAGAAACTTAAGATCATTATGACCCTGTGTAACGGTCCCTAGTGGTAATTGTTTTATTTTCCGGATTCATAGCGTCTGTTATTGTATGACATGCTTGTTTAGAAGATTCAAATCTTTAAATTTTCTAAAATTGTCAAAAACGGAAAATGGACCATAGTGTTTCTTCCCCAGAAAAAAGACAGATAGAAGATACCCTGGGCGAGACTCCCTTCAAACAATTCTTACAAGGAGTTCCTTCCCAACTTGGAACACCCTTTAAACCTGACCAAACCTCAATATTAGGCCAGGAATTTGAAACATTACGCATTGAGCATAGCAAGGTCACTTCCCAGCTAACAAATTATCAGCAATTTGTTAGAGACTTATGCTTGTCCCTACAAATTAATCCTGATGAGCCTTCTCTTCCTATCCTGTCCAATCAAATCCTATCCATAATCAAAACAACCCAGGACAAGAATATTGTCTTAGAGGCGGAAATTGAGGGACTTAAGAAGAAGATACAGGAGCTAGAAGCCCAGTTAAAAAAGGCTCAGGAGACTGTAACAATTGAGACCGCAAAATATTTACAATATATGAATCAAGATGGCTTCTTCCTGGGAAGGGACAGGCTGAGGAAGCTTCTAGATGGCATGAAAGCTGACAAACTTGACAAATTCCATGTCGAAAAAATTTCCATGGACTATAATACCAAGAGGATCATCGTAGAATATTCCTTTAGCCAGGACACTTACCAAGAAGGGGTTGTTGAAGATCAATTTTACCAAGAAATGAGGGGAAAATTTGCAAGTTTAGAATCCTTTTGTGAGGAGTTCATTAAACTCAAGACCTGCATTATTCGTAATACTGTTGATATGTACAGATTCCTTGACCCTAGTTCCCCCGAATTGAAGAGACTTCAGAATATCTATAATCTTCTTAAGTCCACTGGGACCAGAATTGACCTCAGTAGAGGAAGTGCTTTGACCGAGGACAGCAGCCGTAGAGAGATAGAGAAGAAGTTCTTTGAGATTATGGATATTGCTGAGGACCTGGACAGCACCTCTAAGAGGGATTTCCCTGATTTGAATTTCTTGTATACATCAGTTTCTATGAGAGTACAGAAGCTAATTGAAAAGTTGCAAACCTCCATTGTCGAGGAGTTCCTTGGTGAGCATCTTTAAATAATTTGATGGTATTTGTATGTTTATATAGGATCCTTGTTAATGAGATTAGTTCCCCATTATATATTTCAATATGTAAATAACATAAACAAGATGCCATATTTTCTCATACTGTAATATCACAGAAGTTTGAAGGTAGAGAAATTTATGAAAAGAGTCTTTGATAGTTAATTTGAAGTGACAGGGTGATGTAAATCTTGAAGGAATTTCTAAAAAATTCTTTTCTTTAGCGAGTTTGCGCTTTAGTTTAAACAATACTGAGGTAATCCCAATTAATTTATTTTTGATGCAGAACCAAATCGAAGCTGCGCTTGACGCTTTAGATGAGTTGGAAGATCCCAACCAGTTAGAATTAATCCTAAACAAGCTAATAATCAGCTATGACATGATTGTTCCTGAAGATTCGGAAGCCCAGCTTACAAAAGAAGACCTTGAAGAGAAAATTCAGGGAATAGTAAACATATTCATCAAGAAATACATCTCCAAAGTTCGAGAATACAAGTCCATAGTAAATCAGCATAAAGACGAAATGTTCGCACTCGAACAGGAGATGAATGCCATCAAGGAAGAAAATGAGCAACTTACAGAAGTCAGCTTTAACCTGGCAGAGCAAATAAACAAGCTGAAAGGGTATTTGGATGAGTCAGATGGACTGACTAAAGCCCTAAGAGACGAGCTTTACCAGTTGAGGAGTGATAATAAACAGATGGCTTCATCATTGCGGGAAATAGATGAGGCCCATAGATTGGAAATAAACTCCAAAATCAATGGAATATCTAACGAAGGGCAAGACGCTCATGATGTAGTCCTTGAGGAGGAAATAGAACTGTATAAAAATGAGAATATTCGGCTTCAGGAAGTGATCAAAAAACAGCAAAATGTTATAGAGGAACTATCTAAGGAAGTGGAGGATACTTTGACGATCAAAGATAAGCTCGAGGAACTGAGGAACCAGTATAAAATTATTGAAGACCTTAGAGTCGAAAAAGAGCAATTGGAAGAACTCCTGGAGGTCCTGGCTGATAAATATGATAATCTTCTTTCAACTGTAAAAAAGGCGCAGCCTGAACCTCACTCTAAGGAAGAGGAGAATCCTGATAGCTCAGTCTTGCAGCTTCCTACTGAGGATAAAGCACTTCTATCAGCTCCTCCTGAATATCCGATTCGCAAAACCTCAATTCTGGATCCCGTTAATAAATTTTCAGAGGTTGATGAAGTCCTTAACAGCCCTTTGCTTCTTAAAGTCAAGTCCAAGCATATGTCTATCCAGGAACATAGGCGTTCTAATTCAGAGCTCCCTCCCAAACTTCATCTTTCGGCTCTCAGCGGCCTAAAGCTCGACTCCCCTCAAGAGACTCCTAAAGACAATAAGAACCTCTTAGTCGGAATTCGCGAAAGAACCCCTTCAAAAAGTATAGATATAAAGCATTTATCCTTTATGAACGAAATTGTAGAATCCTCTGAAAGGTCTCGTCGTCCCTCTCTTTTCAAAAGTCAGGCCAGCTCTAGGGTCTTCACACCCAGGGTCCTCGCCCATTCAAAGGCAGATCCCACCTTATCCCCCCGACATGATCAAGAGGCTAATTCCAATGATAAAGAAATACAGGTGAATATTGAAGAATCCTTAGAACAAATGATTGAGCCGGAGAAGAATCTGGTGCTTCCTCAAAACTGCAGTACCAATGATTCACAAATAACAGCTTCCCCGTCCACAGTTCACTACACTATTTGTGCAAAATGCCAGGAAAGTATATCTTCCATAGAATGGAAATTACAAAAATATATCAAAAAACCTACAGAAAGTACCCGATCACAAGAAACCCAGGTTATAGATCCTATTGAGAAGGTCAGGAGCTACTTTACCCCTCTGAGGCTCCTCAAAATTTTCCTCCCATTAGTAACCATCCTTTTAATAATTATCTGGATCCTTTTCAAAAGTTGTCATTTTAGTTGCAATACTATGGTCGCCCAGCCTAGTGCTGCTAATTCCGACCTATAGTTCATATGTATCATCTTCTCTTCTTGTCTTATATTGGATCATGGCCTTATTTATTGTATCTGTGCTCTATTCAGCGATTATAAACTAAATATCAAGTCCTAGATTGTCTTTCAACAAAATGAGCTTGTCTGGCAGTCACCCTAAAATAACTAAATATCTAGCCTGAAGCTGCCCGATTAGACAAGATTTATTAAGTTGATTATCAGTATATCTATAGATAAATTTTGCCAGAATTAAAAAAATATGAATCCTCCTCCCTTTAAGGACGAGTTCGTAGATAGTGAGGTTATTGACGAGCGTGGCCTCTTCACAAGCTTGGAATTCTTCTCATATAGAGTTATCACAAAGAGTCCATTTAAGGACTATATTCAAGGTCTCGAAGACATTTTTGCTGGGTCCTTTGGGTCTGCCTTGGCAAACTTCAAGAAATCTGCTGCTGCTCTTAACCCTTATGCTACCTACATTATGTACAAAGTTTATGCCACAACTAATCCATTTGGAATGGCCAAGAATAAGGAAAAAGCTTGGTATTACCTTACTTGCGCCGCCTGCCTATTCCATGCTTCCTTGATCAAGGAAAAAGCTGCCATTGGCATGCTCAAGAGGTACTTTGAGAAGCTGGATAACCAGACATTTGATAATACGATGAATCTTATTAGCACAGGGATTGATGATGATGTTACCATTTTCAAGGAAAATAAGGAGCTTTTGAGACTATTGTTTAATTATATGACTAAGAATGAAGGAGACCAACAAGCTGAAGCCCTGAAGATCTACTTCAAGGAACACGAGGACTTCCAAAAAGAATTTGTCCCTCTTTACCTCAAGCTAAATTACAATCAAGACTATCAAATAATGAGCGAATTTATGAAGAGCAATAACATCAAGTCCTTTGTTAACGAAAATCTCAAAGACCATGTCTTTTTATTCACCCAAACTGGTGTCTTTCCTACTTTGGCCTTCTCCACTGCTCAAGTACATAGCATCTTTCTCTCTCTTCTCTTCTTCATTTTCCACGGAAAGAATGCTGATGACGACTTTGAGAACCTGGTCATAGAAATTTACAAGTATTGTCAACTTGTCCTTGGCCAAAATGAGATCAAGCTTTCTCCAGTTGAGAATCCCTGCATGGCCGTCTTCAAGGAATATCTCAACGGTTTCGCCCGCCTCTTTATCGCCTACTTCTATACTTCTGGATACTACCTTGCTAAAAATCTTGACAAGGCTGCTGATGTCCTAGCTCCCACTAAGGAAGAAGAGCCTGTTCCTAAGGGACTCGAGTCTTTTAGAGACTACTTGTACGTTAATGCTAAATATAAGATCCATACTGCTAAAGAAGAGAAGGAAAAATTGGTTGAGATGTTCGAGTTCTTTGAAAAGAAATATAGCAAGGAAGCTCTCGAAGCTAAGTCTGAAAGTGTAGATACTACTGCTTACTATGTGGCCGGATATATCCAAGAGAAGCACTTCCAGAATTTGGAAGCTGCTAGGGAATTCTATCAACTGGGCTTTGACTTAGAAAACACTAATAAGGAGGAAATCTTTGTATTAAAGTCTGTCGCTTTTAAGAGAAAATGCAAAAGCAAGCTTGACAAAGCTTCTCATGAAGACTAAAAGATGTTCTATATATTAATATGGGGCCTGATATATAGAATTAAGTTATTGCATATTAATTATTTTTATCTGATAGAAGAATATGACTAAGTTCATAAGGAGTAACTAACTATCAAGAAATCCCATGAAAATTTGACCTGTGAAGCCACAGCCTATTTTCCCGAGCAGGAGTGTCTGGGCATTTGGGTGTAGCAGGATTCATCAAATTAAATCAATAAAATAATTGAGATTATTTCCATACACTAGGTCTCCTAAATAGACATGACTGACATTCAAGCCCAAGACGGTAACCATTTTTCTCGATTTCAGAGGGCTCATTTGTATAGAAACTAAGCTTAACTATGCTTGCCAATTCAAATTGTTCGGCAAGTGGGATTATGCTGAAGTCAAGGTTGATGACGTCTGCTTCAAGGACTATATTGCTGTTTCCACCACTAAGAGCCAAGTCTTTATTCCCCACACTGCTGGAAGATACCAAATCAAGAAATTCAGAAAGGTTCAATGCCCTATTGTCGAAAGACTCGTCAATTGCCTTATGTTCCACGGAAGAAACTCTGGTAAGAAGGCTTTGGCTATCAGAATCGTCAGACAAGCTTTCGAAATCATCCACTTGATGACTGGACAAAACCCCATCCAAGTCTTGGTTGATGCTGTCCAAAAGGGAGGTGCTAGAGAAGACTCCACCAGAATCGGTACTGGAGGTGTCGTCAGAAGACAAGCTGTCGATGTCTCTCCCATGAAGAGAGCCTCCACTGCTCTCTTCTACATGGCTATCGGTGCCAGAAACGCTTCATTCAGAACCATGAAGACCATTGCTGAATGTTTGGCTGATGAAATCATGAACTGCGCCAAGGTGAGAAAATTTGTTGTCTAGAGAATAACTCGATTAGGAATCCTCAAACAGCTATGCCATTAAAAAGAAGGATGAAATCGAAAAGGTTGCTAAGGGTAACAGATAAACTATTTTGGAGAACAAGTCAATGTTATCATCGAAGATCCCAATCCTCACGTCTGTAATGTCTGTATTCTTTTCCTGCATATTGTCGCACAAACTGAGACGTTAGACTTTGCTCTTTATCAGCAGAAGAAAAGGCAATAAAGAATAGTAATTTTTCTCTCCTTAGCTTAGACAATTTTACTTAATAACATTTTCCATACTATACCTCCAAGAAACCCCACCCATCCTATCTACATTATTTTTTCCATATATCTAAATAACATTTTTCAAAGTTGACCAAGGCTCAGTACAATAATCACTGAAGCATTAGGAAATAAGGACACACAAAGCCGACGATATGTAATGCTTTATGCTGTCATGGAACTCCAGCCTAATATTCTCAAATAATATAAATGCAACAACCTTAATCTTAATCATTCGACAAATTTTTCCCCAGATATTTCCACATAGTTTTGAGATGGCCAGAGTCCTTGTTGAAAGAATGCCTTGGAGACAGAAAACCTCTACTTTCCTTATTCACTAAGTATACTTCATTTATTTATCAATTCACAACATAAAAATTATCTCAAATTCAAAGGAGAGTTAGAATTTTTGTTTTCGATCCAGGCTAACAAAATATCATTCAAACAGTCGAATCATTCCATTTTCTTTATTACACCGCGGTTGTTCTACTTAATTACTGCAATCTAGCAAGCCCTCATATACTACTTTGGCCCCACTTAATATGCTCTGCTACTACACACTTGAATCTTCCATTTGTGTTAGTTAGGATTAAATTTTAAGGCGACAATTCTTAATGAGCCATTGGGGAGTTAGGATCCTTCCTTACAACTAAAAATAACATAAGTTTGAAACCCTTAGAGGCTATGTTCAGTCGATGTGTTCTTAGTCAATAGGATAAGTTTATTATGTCAAAACTCCTCTCTTTCCTTACTAAATTCGACTGTAGCTTTAAAACTCTCTTTTTGTTCTCAGATCATGCTAATGCCTGATTAAGCGCATGTTAAAGCCTTTTGACTGGCCTTAAGAATTACTTATTAATATCTATTAAGATGCTTCCGCATGCCCAGAATTGAAAGAGAAATCCTACAAATTTTCTCATATTTGTTTGGGAACCTCAAACTCAAGAAAAATAGGAACTGTAACACTGTGAGAGGGATTCAGTTTACTAAGAGAATACTTGAATGCATTTGGCATTGATATAATACAAACTAAATATGCGTCGATTACGTCATTTTGAAAAAATCCCAATAATAAAACTTGATATTACGCACGAGCTTGTTAAAATTTTAAATAAGTCAACAAAGCAACGAACTTGAAAATAATGTCTAGGACCTCGGATCAGTCAATCCCTTAAATCTTACCAACATGATCTCATTTCTCAAGAGCTCAACCAGAGTTCTACGCAGTTTCATGGCATCAGGATTTTGCATAAGCCATGGAGCTCAATTTCTCAGAAATAGTACAAGTCTTCCAAACAGTGTTTTAGAGCATTTTTAGCTCCTAATTGGGATTGCAGAAGTATGTACTTGGACATAGAACTCAGTCTGAGAGAGCTGGTGTCGCCTAGGATTGATGCTGAGTAGTTGAAATTCTTCTATCTTCTGTTGTATCAGACCTTTAATTTTAATTGAAATCAAATTTTTCTCCATTCACTACGTCCAAAAGTCAACACTCAGAAGGTGATGATGGCCTTGGTCGTATCATCAATTCTGATGTGAATGTTTTAGAAAATCATCACGAGAGTTGTTTGAGCTGAAAATAAATTCGCTTAGAGTGCTTGGCTTGAAGTTACGGCTTTATATTTTTTCAAGGATTTCTATGATATAACATACTTTAAAATAAAAAGTCCAGCCATTAATAAGCCTATATATAGTCCAATTAACAAATTCATAATAATAGTTAATATTTGCAAAAAATATTAAAATCTCCTTCAATGAGCAGCGACTTAGTTCCACAGCTTGTCACACTCGTTGACACCTCTTTGACCAACAGAAACGCCGTAGAAGCAGTCGGAGGTCCTCAGGGAGTACTGAAGCTCCTCACAGTAGACCCTAAGACTGGTTTGTCTGATGCAGAGATTGCCCAAAGACAAAAATTATACGGCACTAACCTCGTCAAGCAGAAGTCGGAGAGATCTTCCTTGAAGACCTCCAAGGTACTCCTAAGCCTCCTTAAATGGCTTCTCTCTCTTGCTTTGTTTGGACTATGTCTAGCAAAGACACTCTTGATCGAAAGATTCTGGCCTATCAAAACCACAATCATCTTGACTGTCACCTCAATCGTCATCCTGGTTTTCCAGATCTACGATCTCTTCAATAAAATCAAAAACAGAACTTCTCCCAGCAGAAAAATTCATAGTGGCTCTTCAGTCTTCTGCAACGTCATCAGAAATGGCCAAGTCATCAATATCAAGTCATCTGATCTCGTCCTTGGAGACATCGTCAAGCTTGAGCCTAACACCTTCATTCCCGCTGACATGGTTGTCATTGAAAACAACAACCTCGAAACCGAAGCAAAGCCTGTCGCCCTCAAGACTGAAGAAAATATCTTGGTTAAAAATCTAACCGATGTTAAAACTTCTCGCGAAAGTGAAGAAAACCAAAGCTTGGTTGGATCCTCCTCAGTGCTCCTTAGTGGAACCACTATCACCTCAGGAAATGGATTGGGAGTTGTTGTTGCTATTGGCAAGAACACTTTCCAATATCTTTCATCAAATAAGACTTTGACTGCTGAGAAAGAGAAAAAGAAGCTCAAGAAGCACACTCCCTATGGCTTGATCAGCTCCTATGATAAGGCACTTGAATTGATTGTCCCTATTGTCTCTATTGCTATCCTCATTATTAAGGCTATTTACTTCGGAGCTGGCAACAGAGCTGACCAAATCAAGAAGTCAGATGGAACCTACTTGGATCTTAGCAAGGTCATTGATGCCGAAAGTTATTTGAAATCTGCAATTATTGATGTCCCAATTGCTTGCATTTACATGTGGTTGTTATTACCAAGATTTGTCAAGACTGTTTTCAATCAAGCCCTTTCCTACGCTAAGCAGGCTGTCCTTAAGAGCAAGGTCTATGTCAATAAGACTCACATCATATCCGTCCTTGCCAATGTTGATGATATTATTGTCGATCAACAATTATTAAAGGACTCCCATGACCTCGAAGCCATCAAGAAGATCAAGGAAAGTGGAATCAGAGTTAGACTCTTTGCCTCTTCCAAGCCCTCTGATGCCAAGGACTTCGCCGCCACCTTCGGCATTGATAATGCCCTGGTTGCCCAAGGCGATCAAATTAAAGAAGACACTATTGCTAACTTGACAGGAGTTGATGTTATTGCTCAGCCAAACCCTAACACCAAGTTGCTCTTTGTCAAGGAACTCCAAAACCAAAAGAAAAAAGTTGCTGTCTTTGTCTCAACTCTCGAAGATCTTCCCGTTGTCAGAAAGGCTGATGTCGCTATTGCCCTCAGCCAAGCCCCTGAAACCTTGAAGGACGCCTCCGATATTGTCTTGGTTAAGAATGGTGTTACCCCTGTCCTTAATACCCTCCAAGCTGGAAGACAACTTTGGATTTCTTCTAGAAGAATTCTTGCTCATCATGCTACCTTTGTCTTCTCAATCCTCCTTCTTCAGCTCATTGCTAACATCGTTGTTGGAGATGACATGTTCACTGACACCAAAATTATCTGGATGGTGTTTATGAACTTCCTTGTCATGTGGGCTTCGACTACTGACCAAGGAGATGAAACCCTCTTAAAGTCAAAGGTTCAAGATCCCAAGAAGCTATTCACCAAGGGAATGATCAAGCTTGTTTCATTCCAAATTTTAGCTATCCTTATTGTCATTGTGGTTCTCTTTGCCTCTGCTGAAAAGTGGGTTCCCGATGATGATATCCCTGATCATGTCAATCAAGAACTCCCCAGTGTCACAGGTATTGATGGCAATATTCCTAACGGAAGACTATGGAAACCTTTCGGTAATCATCCTGAAGAAGAAGAAGCTGCTCTTTACCTTGAGAAAATTAAAGTATATGCTCTTGGCACCAATGCTGCCCTTTGGAATTTCTTGCCTGAAGCCACCAGAGATACTGTTACACGTTTATCCGATGCCATCCTTTACTATGAGAAATGGATGGGAAATAGACACTTCACTCTCATTTTCAACGCCTTCGTTGTCATGAATATCTTCGGATTGTTGATTATGAGAAGACTTTGGGCTGAGTTCAATATTTTCAAGGGTCTCTGGGCTAACTTGCATATCTGGCTCATTTTCAGTCTCATGATCCTTGCTCAATTTGTCCTTGGAAATTATGGATCTCATTATCTTCAGCTTTACCCACTTGGTATGACTGTCGTCCAGTGGGTTATTGCCTATGGCTCTGGAGTTTTCGCTTTGCTCATTGCTAAGTTTTGGAGATTATTCCTATCTCCAAAGAGAATTTAGATAAGTATGCATTTTTTGGTTAAGAACAATATATACTTTATATTGTTTTTAAACATTATTCAGTACCTATGAATATTTAAGACCGTATGCGTAGCATTGATTATTTAGAAGGATATATTATCGAAATCATTTTCTTTGCCAAAATCGACAGATATATTGTTGTAGTCAC
>Ga0065720_1003534_pt1 | contig 19858 bp, 18 predicted proteins | sample Thericmetagenome_FD_59107 | JGI IMG/M metagenome (GOLD analysis project Ga0065720, IMG submission 59107) | Thermophilic microbial communities from the Joint Bioenergy Institute, California, USA of rice/straw/compost enrichment - eDNA_2 v2... | ecosystem: Engineered > Solid waste > Grass >...
GACCCTCGGCGTCGGGGTTGAGCACCTCCACCCGCTTGCCGCCGTACATGGTGATCACGTCGCCCGGCCGGTAGGACGACCCGGAGATCATGTTCTCGGCCATGGGCAGGTAGGCCGTCACCCGGACCTTCGGCTTGAGCGCGGCCAGGGCGATCATGACCGAGGCGATGGCCGCCGCTCCCGACATGTCGGACTTCATCTCCCACATGCCCTGCGCCGGCTTGACCGCGTAGCCGCCGGTGTCGAAGGTGATGCCCTTGCCCACGAGGGCGACCGACCGGGTGGCTCCCTTCGGCGCATAGGAGATCGTCACCAGCCGGGGCGGCGCCTCGGAGCCCATGCCGACCGCGAGGATGCCGCCGTACCCGGCCTTCTTGAGCGCCTTCTCGTCGAGCACCTCCACCTCGAGGCCGGCCCCGGTCGCGGCCTCGGCGACCCGGGCGGCGAAATCCGGCGGGCGCAGCTCGTTCGGGGCGGTGTTGACCCAGTCGCGCGCGCGGCTGACCGCGGCGACCACGATGCCCGCCCGCTTGACCTCGTTCCTCGCCGTACGGTCACCGGCGTCGGCGACGTGCAAGGTCACCGCCTTGACCGGGTCGCGGCGGCCGGGCGCGGGCTTGGTCTTGTAGCCGGCGAAGCGGTAGGTGCCCAGCAACGCCCCCTCGGCGATCGCCCGCAGCGCGGGCGCGTCCTGACCGCCGTCGGCCTGATCCGGGGCCGGCAGGGCGACCGCGACCCGTTCGGCGCCGGCGAGGGCCCGGATGGCGGAGGCGGCCGCTCGACGCAGCGTCTCGGGCGCGATCCCGCCGTTCTCCGGCACCGGTCCGAGCCCCACCGCCGCGACCACGGGCGCCGACACCATGCCGAGGGTCGCGAGCTTGGTGACCTCGCCGACCGCGCCGGTCGCGCCCAGCAGGGCGAGGGTCTCGGCGAGCCGCCCTTCAAACGCGACGGCCACGCTCTCCGCGCCGGGGGCGAGCAGCGGGACCGACTGGCCCTCCGCCCCGTCGGTCGAGTGCAGGCCGACGACGATGGCGTCGACGCCGAGCTCGGCGGGGTCGGTGTCTGACAGGGTTAGCGGTGTCACGCGGTGGCTCCAACGGTGTTTCGAACGGCCCGCACGCCGCGGGCCGCAGTGCTCTCCGGGCAGAGTCTCTCCTCCCACGCCCGGGGCCCGACACCCGGTGGGCGCAGAAGGTAGGAGAACTCTAGCCGTGGCGTCGGCGCGGTCGCCGGCAGAACGATGGCGGGATTGCCCCTGCGTCCGGCAGCCGCCGACCCTACGGTTCGGTCGGGGACGGGCCGATTCGGGTGGCTGGGTGGGGGTGCTGGACACGGAGTGCGATTAGGTTGCCCGCATGGACAGCATGCTGCGGCGCTCGCCGCTTCACGACCGGCACGTGGCCCTGGGCGCCAAGTTCGCCCCGTTCGGCGGCTGGGAGATGCCGCTCGAGTACGCCGGCGGCGGGGTGCTGCGGGAGCACACCGCGGTCCGGGAGGCGGTGGGCCTCTTCGATGTCTCCCACCTGGGCAAGGTCACCGTGACGGGCCCGGACGCGGTCGCGTTCCTCAACGCCCGGCTCAGCAACGACCTGGCCAAGGTGGGCGCGGGTCAGGCGCAGTACACGCTGTGCTGCGACGAGAGCGGCGGCGTCGTGGACGACCTGATCGCCTACCGGTTCGCCGACGACCACGTGCTGCTGATCCCCAACGCGGCCAACGCGGCCGAGGTCGTGCGCCGCCTGCGGGCCGGCGCCCCGGACGGCATCGTCGTCACCGACGAGCACGCGGCGTACGCCGTGCTGGCCGTGCAGGGACCCCGCTCGGCCGAGGTGCTGGCGGCTCTCGGCCTGCCGGCCGGGCACCCGTACCTGAGCTTCCGGACCGCCGAGCTCCGTGAGGGTGGGCTCGGTGGCGCCGTCGTCGTGGTGTGCCGCACCGGGTACACCGGCGAACACGGCTACGAGCTGGTCGTGCCGGCCGGGTCGGCGGGCGCGGTCTGGGACGCGCTGCTGCGCGCCGGTGAGCCGTACGGTCTGCGCCCGGCCGGGCTCGCGGCCCGCGACACCCTGCGCACCGAGATGGGGTACCCGTTGCACGGGCAGGACCTGTCGCGGGACATCACCCCGGTCCAGGCCGGCCTGACCTGGGCGGTGGGCTGGGACAAGCCCGAGTTCTGGGGGCGCGACGCCCTGCTGGCCGAGAAGGCGGCCGGGCCGCGCCGGCGGCTGTGGGGGCTGCGGGCGCTGGATCGCGGCATCCCCCGGCCGCACATGCCGGTGCTCACGCCGGACGCGGACACGGTGATCGGCGAGGTGACCAGCGGGACGTTCTCCCCCACCCTGAAGGTCGGCCTCGCGCTCGCCCTGCTCGACACCTCGGCCGGGCTCGGGCCGGACGCGGAGGTCGTCGTCGACATCCGGGGACGCCGGTCACGGATGCAGGTGACCCGTCCCCCCTTCGTCCGCTCCTCCGTCCGCAGCTAGCCACCAGAGGCTGCGTCCGCAGCCANCCACCNGAGGCNCACGGCCCGGGCCGCCCTAGAGCGTGACGTACGTCACTCGAACCAGGACCTCGCGGCCCGAGGCCGGAACCGCTCGCCGACGCCGCTCCGAATCACTGGGACTGGCTGATGACGGGGTCTGGCCTGATTACCGGACTGGGCCTGTTACCGGACTGGGCCTGTTACTGGGACTGGGCCTGCTGGGACTCGCGCTTGCGGCGTTCGTCGTACTCGCGCTTGCGCTTCGGGTAGCCGGTCAGGGCCACGTCATAGACCGGAATGCCCATCTTGTTGCCCCACTGGCGGGCGACCTGCTCGCTGGGAACCCGCCGGCGGGTCCACTCGCCGTCGTGCGCGATGAGCATGACCGTCACGTCGGTCACCGTGGTCTTGGGCTCGAGGTACGCCTCGACCCCGCGCCGGCTCGTGACGAACTGCTCCAGATGGGCGAAGTCGTCCCTCGGGGTTGGTCGGCTGTCGGGCACGGCGGCTTTCCGGCGGCGAAACCAGGCCACAAGTCCTCCCGGGGGCACCAGTGCGTTGTCCGGTCTCCGATGCGTCACCAGATCGAGGAGATTCGACCCGGGGGCGCGTCGAACAGGGGATATCGAACAAGGCGATATCCAACAGGGGATAGGACAAGGGTACGTGACGATGGCCACGGCGACATCCCCCGATCACGGGCGCCCCAGCCGCCCCACCGGCCCCACCCGCCCCAGGCGTACCCCGACTTTGCCTGCGTTCCAAACCGTCCGGGCGAAAGCGGGCCACCGCGGTCTCCCGCACACGCCCATTGCGGTGCGATCGGGATGTTCCCGGGCTCACGTCGCAGGGGGTCTGTGGGAGTGACAAGATGACGATGAACTTTCCTCTGTGGCTCACGAGCCATCCCGAGCGTCCCCGACGACTGGAGAGCGAACCATGTCAGACGGCCAGTTCGATGTCGTGGTGTTGGGCGGCGGCAGCGGCGGTTACGCCACCGCGCTGCGGGCCGCGCAACTCAACCTGTCGGTGGCGCTGATCGAGAAGGACAAACTCGGCGGCACCTGCCTGCACCGCGGCTGCATCCCGACCAAGGCGCTGCTGCACGCGGCCGAGGTCGCCGACTCCACGCGCGAGTCGGAGCAGTTCGGCGTCAAGGCGGAGCTCGTCGGCATCGACATGGCCGGCGTGAACGCCTACAAGGACGGCGTGGTGTCCCGCCTCCACAAGGGACTGCAGGGCCTCGTCTCCGCCGCGAAGATCACGTACGTCGCCGGTCACGGCCGGCTGGTCGGGCCGCGCACGGTCGAGGTCGACGGCCAGCGCTACGAGGGTCGCAACCTCGTGCTCGCCACCGGCTCCTACTCCCGCACCCTGCCGGGGCTGGAGATCGACGGTGAGCGGGTGATCACGTCCGAGCACGCGCTGATGCTCGACCGGGTGCCGCGCTCGGTGGTGGTGCTCGGCGGTGGCGTGATCGGCGTGGAGTTCGCCAGCGTCTGGCGCTCGTTCGGCGCCGAGGTCACGATCGTGGAGGCGCTGCCGCGGCTGGTCCCGGCCGAGGACGAGGAGGCGTCGAAGGCGCTGGACCGGGCGTTCCGCAAGCGGGGCATCACGATCAAGGTCGGCAAGCCGTTCGAGGCGGTGGAGCGGACCGAGGCCGGGGTCCGCGTGACCATCGCCGGGGGCGAGACCATCGAGGCCGAGCTGATGCTGGTGGCCGTGGGCCGGGGGCCGGTGACGGCGAACCTGGGCTACGAGGAGCAGGGCATCGCGATGGACCGGGGCTTCGTGCTCACCGACGAGCGGCTGCGCACGAACGTGCCCAATGTCTACGCGGTCGGCGACATCGTGCCGGGCCTGCAGCTCGCCCACCGCGGGTTCCAGCAGGGCATCTTCGTGGCCGAGGAGATCGCGGGCCTGCAGCCGCGGCCGATCGACGAGAGCGGCATCCCGCGGGTCACCTACAGCGACCCGGAGATCGCGTCGGTCGGCCTGACCGAGGCGAAGGCCCGCGAGCAGTACGGCGCCGACAAGGTGAAGACGTACACGTACAACCTCGGTGGAAACGGCCGCAGCCAGATCCTCAAGACCGGCGGGTTCGTCAAGCTGGTCAGCGTCGCCGACGGCCCGGTCGTCGGGGTGCACATGGTCGGCGCGCGGGTCGGCGAGCTCGTCGGCGAGGCGCAGCTCATCTACAACTGGGAGGCGTACCCTGCGGAGGTGGCGTCGCTGGTGCACGCCCACCCGACGCAGAACGAGGCGATCGGTGAGGCGCACCTGGCCTTGGCCGGCAAGCCGCTGCACGCTCACGCCTGAGGTCGTGTCAACGCCCCCTGAACAGTGCCGCTCATCGGGGCGTTCATAATGACTGAACGTTCACTGTCACCGTCCACGAAGGAGTCAGTTCACATGCCGGTATCGGTCACCATGCCCCGGCTGGGCGAGAGCGTCACCGAGGGGACGGTCACGCGGTGGCTCAAGCAGGAAGGCGACCGCGTCGAGGCCGACGAGCCACTGCTGGAGGTCTCCACCGACAAGGTGGACACGGAGATTCCCGCTCCCGCCTCGGGCGTGCTGTCGCGCATCCTGGTGCGCGAGGACGAGACGGTGGCCGTGGGGACCGAGCTCGCGGTGATCGCGGGTGAGGGCGAGGCTCCGGCCGCCCCGGCTCCGCCGGCCGCCGCGCCCGCGCCCGAACCGGCGCCCGCCCCGGCTGCTGAACCGGCTCCCGCCGCTGCGCCGGCCCCGCCGGCCCCCGCACCGGCCGCTCAGGCGGCGCCCCAGCCCGCGCCGGCCGCGGCCGGAACCCCGGTCAAGATGCCGGCCCTGGGCGAGTCGGTGACCGAGGGTACGGTCACCCGCTGGCTCAAGAACGTCGGCGACACCGTCGGCGTGGACGAGCCGCTGGTCGAGGTCTCGACCGACAAGGTGGACACCGAGATCCCGTCGCCGGTCGCCGGGGTCGTGCTCGAGATCAAGGTGCCGCAGGACGCGACCGTGCCCGTGGGGGCCGAGCTCGCGGTGATCGGCACGCCCGGCGCCGCGCCCGCTCCGGCGCCCGCCGCTCCGGCGCCTGCTCCCGCACCTGCCCCGGCTCCCGCGCCCGCACCGGCCGCGGCCCCGCCCCCGCCGGCTCCTGCGCCTGCCCCGGCTCCTGCGCCGGCCCCGGCCCCCGCTCCGGCGCCCGCGCCGGCCGCTCCGGCTCCGGCGGCTGCCCCGGCTCCCGCCCGCGGCGAGGGCGACGGGTACGTCACGCCGCTCGTGCGCAAGCTCGCCGCTGACCTCGGCGTCGACCTGAAGGCCGTGGTCGGCACCGGCGTGGGCGGCCGGATCCGGCGTCAGGACGTGCTCGACGCCGCCGCCCGGGCCACCGCGGCCAAGGCCGAGGCGGAGCAGCCCAAGCCGGCACCGGCGGCACCCGCCCTGAGCGAGCTGCGCGGCCGGACCGAGAAGATCTCCCGCCTGCGCGCACTCATCGCCAAGCGGATGGTCGAGTCGCTGCAGACCTCGGCCCAGCTCACGACCGTGGTAGAGGTCGACGTCACCCGCATCGCCAAGCTGCGCGACCAGGTGAAGGCCGACTTCCAGGCCAAGCACGGCATCAAGCTGTCGTTCCTGCCGTTCTTCGCCCTCGCCACGGTGGAGGCGCTGCGNCAGCACCCGGTNCTCAACGCGTCGATCAACACCGACGAGGGCACGGTCACCTACNACGACGCCGAGCACCTNGGCATNGCNGTGGACACCGAGCGCGGCCTGGTCGTGCCGGTCATCCGCAACGCCGGGGACCTCAACCTCGCCGGCCTGGCCAAGCGGATCGCCGACCTCGCCGAGCGGACGCGTACCAACAAGATCAACCCAGACGAGCTCTCCGGCGGCACGTTCACCCTCACGAACACNGGCAGCCGGGGNGCNCTCTTCGACACGCCGATCATCAACCAGCCGCAGGTCGGCATCCTCGGGACCGGCGCCGTGGTCCGGCGCGCGGTGGTCATCGAGGACCCGACGACCGGCGGCGAGGTCGTGGCGCCCCGCTCGATGGTCTACCTGTCGCTCTCCTACGACCACCGCTTGGTGGACGGGGCGGACGCGGCCCGGTTCCTCACGACCATCAAGAACCGGCTCGAGGCGGGGGCCTTCGAGAGCGAGTTCTGACCAGAGAAAAGAGACGGGGAATGCGGGTAGTCCTCGCGGGGGCGTCGGGCTTCCTGGGAAGCCGACTGCGGACGAGCCTGGCAGCCGACGGACATGAGCTGGTCCGGTTGGTCCGGCGGCCGCCGACCCGCCCCGATCGAGCATCGCTGGGATCCGTTCACCGGATCACTGGACGCCGAGATCCTGGCCGGCGCCGACGCGGTGNTNAACCTNGCCGGNGCCGGNNTCGGNGACAAGCGCTGGAGCGACACCTACAANCGGGTGCTNGNNGACAGCCGCGTGCGGCCCACGAACACGCTGGCCTCGGCGCTGGCCAGCCTCCCCCAAGGGCGGCGGCCCCGGGCGCTGCTGAACGCCTCGGCCGTCGGCTTCTACGGCGACACCGGCGACGCGACGGTCGACGAGTCCTCTCCCGCTGGCGGTGGCTTCTTCGCCGACCTGTGCCAGGCCTGGGAGGGCGCGACCGCGCGGGCCCGGGACGCGGGCGTCCGTGTTGTGCTGCTGCGCACCGGGCTGGTGCTCGACGCCAACGGCGGCCTGCTCCGCCCGCTCACGCTGACGACCAAGCTCTACCTGGGCGGCCCGCTCGCCGGCGGCCGGCAGTGGATGCCCTGGATCGCGATCGCCGACTGGATCAAGGCAGTTCGATTCGCGCTGGAGCACGAGGAGATTGCCGGGCCGGTCAACCTGGTCGGGCCCGATCCTGTGCGCAACCGGGACTTCGCCCGGGCCCTCGGCCGCGCCCTGAACCGCCCGGCCCCGTGGCCCATCCCGCGCTTCGCGCTGCGCATCGTGCTCGGTGAGTTCGCCAACGAAGCGCTCGCCTCCCAACGCGTGCTCCCCGGAGTGCTCACCAAGGCCGGCTACAGCTTCCACCACCCCGATCTCGACAGCGCCCTGCGCGCCGCCCTGGTCCACTGACCGTACTGGCCCCCGTTGGTGTCAGGGGGTTGGTGTCAGGGGGGTTGGTGTCAGGAAGGACGCCTTCTTGACGCCTGATGCCCAACAAGGACGCCTTCCTGACATCAAGGGCGGCCTGCTGACATCAAGGGCGGCCTGACATCAAGGGGCGGCCTGCTGACATCAGGGGGCGGCGCGCTCCACGGTGTCCGGGTCCAGGTACAGGCAGAACGGGTGGCCGACCGGGTCGAGCATGACCCGTACGGTGTCCTGGGGCTGGTACTGCGCCAGCTCCGCGCCGACGCTGATCGCGTACTCGACCGCCGAAGCCAGGTCCTCGACCTCGATGTCCAAGTGCATCGAGATCTGCTGATGACCTTCGGTCGCCGGCCACACTGGACGGACGTAGAGCGGCTCGTGCTGGATGCCGATGTAGTAGCCGGCGTCCTCGGACGGGGCGAGCGCGGCCCACGTCGCGCTCCGATTGAAGACCTGCCATCCGAGCAGACGCTGATAGAAGTCGGTCAGGGCCGACACGTCGGGCGCGTCGAGCACGACCCCCCACCAGGGGGTCCTGGTCCGTAACGGCATAGCGGCCACCCTGCCACGGCCCCACCAGGCGTGTCACGCGCCATAACGGGTTGCACCGACCGTACGTTCGTGCTTTTCTGAGGAGCATGAGCAAGGGAGCGGCGACACGCCAGGCGGTGCTCGACCGGGCGGTCGAGGTGGCCCGCCAGGTCGGCCTCAGCGGGCTGACCATCGGCATGCTCGCCGAGCAGGCCCACATGTCGAAGAGCGGCCTGTTCGCCCACTTCCGCTCAAAGGAGGCGCTGCAGGTCGCCGTGCTCGAGCACGCGCGGGCCGGGTTCGAGACGCACGTGGCCCGCCCGGCGCTGGGGGCCCCGCGGGGCGAGGCCCGGCTGCGGGCGCTGTTCGACCACTGGCTGCGGTGGATCACGCTGCCCGGCGGCTGCCCGTTCGTGGCGGCGGCGACCGAGTTCGACGACCAGCCGGGGCCGGTGCGGGACCGCGTCGTGCACGACCTGCGCGACCTCTTCGACATGATCAGTACGGTCTTCCGCACCGGCATCACCGAGGGCCAGTTCCGCGCCGACGCCGACCCGGACCAGTTCGCGCAGGACTTCTACGGCGTGATCCTGAGCTACCACTACGTGCGCCGACTGCTGGGCGACGACCGGGCCGAGCAACGGGCCCGGCACGCGCTCGACGCCCTCATCGACCAGGCCCGCCGACCGGCCTGACCCCACGTCCGCGCTCCGGCCACCCAGGACCCGGCAAGTCCAAGCCCACCGGCGGGCCAACCAACCCCGCCCGAGCACGACAAGGAGCCCACCGCCATGACTCAGACGGCCGCCGACCCGGCCCAAAAAAGCACGATCGTTCGTATGTTTTCTGCCCCCTGGCCCATCCGGGCGGCGTTCGGGGCGCTCGAGCGGGTGGCCCCGGCCGTCGGTGCCCGGTGGGCCGAACGGATCTGGTTCACGCTGCCCCGGCCGAGACCGTCCCGGTCGGCCCCCAGGCACCCCGGGGGCACCCGGTTCGTGACCACCGTGGACGGCCACGACGTGATCGGCGAAGTCTGGGGCGACGGACCCCCGGTCTACCTCGTCCACGGGTGGGCCGGCCACCGCGGACAGTTCGCCGGGTTCGTGGCGCCGCTGGTGGCCCGGGGGTTCCGGGTCGTCGCGTTCGACATGCCCAGCCACGGAGAGTCGGCCCCGGGCCGGCACGGCCCCCGAATGTCCACCTTCCCCGAATTCACGGCCACGCTGACCCGGGTGGCGGCCGAGTTCGGCCGTCCCCACGCGGTCGTCGCCCACTCGGCCGGCGCGATCGCGACCGCCGGCGCGCTGTGTGACGGCCTGTCCGCCGACCGGGTCGTCCTGCTGGCGCCGATGGCCAGCGCGCGGTCGTACTTGCGCCAGTTCCAGGCCGTCCTGGGCTTCGGCCACCGCACGGCGGCCCGCCTGGTGACCCGCGTCGAACGGCGGGTCGGCGCGCCCATGCACCACTTCGACCTGCCGGAGCTGGCCCGGGCGGTGGCCCTGCCCCCGGCCCTGGTGATCCACGACCGTACGGATCGATCGACCTCCGTCGCCGACGGCGCCGCCGTGGCCGCCGCCTGGCCCGGCGCGCGGCTCAAGGTCACCACCGGTCTCGGCCACAACCGGCTCCTGCGCTCCCCGGAGGTCATCGCCGAGGCGGTCGACTTCATCGCCGGCTGACGGCAGTGCGCCGCGAGGCGCCGGGCCAGCGTCGCGGTGTGCGGGGTCGCGGCCGCGTAGCGGCCGCCCGGGCTCTGTGGCGGCTCGGTGTGCCCGCGGCCGAGCTGACCCCGACCCTGGTCGACGCCATCGAGGACCGCTGGACCCTCGGCGATCCGATCGCGCTGCTCGTCGAGATGGGCGCCGTCGACGCCGCAGCCGACCTGGACCGACTCGCCGACCAGCCCCGCCGGCTCACGGTCACCGCCAGGACGGCCTTCGACCTGGTCTGGAGCGACGAGGCGCTCCAGACCAGGCTCCGCGCGGGCCGCCGCCACGCTGCGGGGCATCGCCGGTCAGCACTCGCCGTCGGCGAGCACGTAGTAGTTCGGTCCGGTCTGCCGCAGTGTGTGGGTGACGAAGACGTTCCACAGGCCCATGGGCTGGTTGGAGCCGGTGGCGTACGTCTGGCCGAGGACCTGGTAGGCCCGGCCCGCCACGGTGTGGGCGTAGTTGCTGGCCGTGACGCACGGCCCGGTCGGCGGCGTGGTCGGGGACGAGGTCGGTGACGTCGGCGAGGTGGTTGGCGACGTCGGCGAGGCGGTCGGCGACGTCGTCGGCCCCGCGCCGCCGTCCAGACCGAAGAACAGCGCGTCGTAGTAGGCCGAGCAGATCGTGTCGAGGAAGTACGCTCCCGCCGCTCCACACTGGTGGGTCGCGGAACCGGGGTCGACCGGCGTGCCGTGGCCCATGCCGGCGACCCGCTGCACGCGCACCACGGTCTGCCCACCGCTGTCGTAGTTCTCCACGGTGGTGTTGGCCGGCAGCGAGGACGTCGAGGTCGGCGTGGTGGAGATGCCCCACACGTTGGTCCACTGGTCGCGGGAGGAGTTCGCGTTGCCGGGCACGACCACCGCGTCGCTCGTGCCGTGCCAGATCGAGACCCGAGGGTACGGCCCGCTGTAGCCCGGGAAGGCGTTGCGGACCAGGTTCCCCCACTGAGCCGGCGTCTTGCTCACCGTGGTGAACATGCAGATGTATGGACTGGTGGCCGGGGCGCAGCCGTACGGGATGCCGGCCACGATGGACCCGGCCTCGAAGACGTCGGGGTAGGTCGCGAGCATCACGGCGGCGAAGGCGCCCCCGGCCGAGAGCCCGGTGACGAAGGTGCGGTTCGGGTCGGCGCCGTACGTGTTCTGCGCGTAGTCGACCATCTGCTTCACCGACAGCGCCTCGCCCTGGCCGCGGGCCACGTCGCCCGCGGTGAACCAGTTGAAGCAGGCGTTGGCGGCGTTGGCCGGCTTCTGCTCCGGGAAGATCACGATGAACCGGAACAGGTCGGCGTACTTCGGCCATCCGGAGTGGGTGTAGTAGGCGTTGGCGTCCTGGCTGCAGCCGTGCAGGGCCACGACGACCGGGGCTCCGCCGCCAAGCCCATCCGGTCGATAGACGTACATATTGAGGTTTCCAGGATTGGAGCCGAAGTTCGTCACCGGGGTGAGCGTCGCGGCGCGGGCCGGCCTTACCGCGACGGCGACCACGGCGAGGATCGTCACGAGCGACGCGGCCGCGAGCACGGCGAGGCGCAGGTACGGGCGGCCGGCCGGCGTACGGAGCGCGGGGCCGACGGCGGCCAGGGAATCGGTGGCCCCGGGGTCGACAGCGGGGACGGGGTCCCGGACGTAGGACATGGCGGCCTCCCAGGGGGACGGAGCGATGTGAGGCTGGATGCCCCGCCCGGGACGGTTGGGCGGGGCGACGTGACGCCAGTCACAGCGTCCACGCTAGGCACAGCCGTCCCCCGCGCACCATGTCCGGCCGCCATACATCGGTCGTGACCGACCCGTGGCCGACCACCACCTGCGAGGGCTAGCCGCGCGGCGTGTCCCGCCCGGCGATCTCGTCGATGAGGCCGTACTCGACAGCCTCGGTGGCGCTCAGGATCCGCCCCGCTGACAGATCGTCTTCGATGCGATTGCGGGGCTGGCCGGTGACCTCGGCGAGCCGGACGATCAGCTCGTCCAGGTCCCGCAGATACCGCCCGGCGGCGGCGGTCACCTCGTCGGCCGTGCCGCTGAGCGGGTCGACGCGCGGCTCGGCCAGGCGGATGCGGGCGTGGGCCAGCGCCGTCCGGCGGTGCGCCGCGGCCAGGACGGCGAGCGCGGCGCCGCCGACCTCGGAGGTCACCACGGCGTGCACGGCGACGCCCGCGACCTCGATCGCGTCGGCGATCGCGAAGGCGGCGCTGAGCTCACCGTCGGGCGCGGACAGATGCATGTGGACGGGCTCGGAGCCCGATCGCCCCAGCACCAGCAGGACTCCGGCGACGTGGTTGGCCAGGGCGGCGTCGATACGGCCCCGGACCAGAACCATGCGATGCTCGAACATGCGCTCGTCGAGCCAGGGCGCGCTGGGGAACGGGCGGCCCGGATCCGGCCCCGGCTGCCGGGGATCGGGATCTTCGCGGGCGCGCATGCTCAGCCCGATGCCTGCCATCAGGCCAGCCTACCGCCGGGGACGGCCGGCGCAACCCGCCTCGGGGGCGACCACCGGACCCGCCGTCCACAATGGATCATGCGTCACAGCGGCCAATGGGCCGCGACCACCCCCAGCATGAAGGCCAGTCCGACGATGAGCAGCAGGGCCAGGGCGACCCGCCGGAGCCGGGCCTGCTCGGCGGGCAGCTCGTCCGGCAGGGCGAACACGCGACGCGGCCAGGCCCGCCACGAGACCCACCAGAACAAGCCCGAGGCGGCCAGCCACAGCACGGTCTTGGCCGCGATCGCCGCCCACCAGCCGGCCGACCGCCCATCGATGAGCACAACGAGGCCGATGCCGGTCAGCGCCAGCAGGCTGATCAGGCCCACGACCGGCCACCGGTTGCCGGCCGCCAACTCGCGGTAGATGTCCTCGGCCCGCGCCGGATCGGGCACGGCCCGGGCGACCCGGGGCTGGACGACGACGAGGCTGTACGCCATCGCGCCCAGCCAGGCCACGGCGGCCACCAGGTGCACCACCAGCAGCAGGAACGTCATTCCGTCACGCTAGCGAGGAGTTGTGGATCTGGGCGAATCGGTTGCGCTCCCTCCGGCGCGCGACGCATGGTGGGGCTGACCGGCGAAACGAGCACGGGGGAGGTGCCATGTTCGCACGCACGACCACGGTGACTGCCCGGCAACCGGGCATCGACCGAGGCATCCAGTACGTCAAGGACGTGGTCATGCCGGCGCTGCAGGGCATCCCGGGATTCGTCGGACTGTCCACACTGGTCGACCGGGCCACCGGGCGGTGCATCATCACGTCCTCGTGGCAGTCGACCGATTCGCTGCGCATGAGCGAGGGGCAGGTGCGGGGCATCCGCGACCGCTGCGCGACCAGCTTCGACGCCATCGAGACGACCGTCGACCAGTGGGAGGTGGCGGTCATGCACCGGGCCCGCCCGTCGGAGGAGCCCGCAGGGGCGAGCGTCACCTGGTTCGAGGGCGACCCGGCCACGATGGGCGCGTTGGTCGACGCCTACCGGGCCGCGGTGCCGCGGCTGGAGCAGCTGCCCGGGTTCACCAGCACGAGCCTGCTGGTCGACCGGCGGTCCGGCCGGGCAGTGTCCACAGTGGTCTACGACGCCGCGGCCATGGCGAAGGCCCGCCCTCACGAGAACGCGATCCGCACCGCGGTCGCCGACGTCGCGGGGGCGTACGTCATCGAAGTGGCCGAGTTCGAGCTGGCGATCTCCCAGCTCCGGGTTCCTGAGCTGGTGTGACCCGCCGGCCCGCGCCGGGAACCAAGGCGAACAAGCCTTAGAACCCGGGGAACGCCCGCCGCAGGTCGTCCAGCGCGATGCCCGTCGCGGTCACCGGCGGTGTGTGCGCCGGGTCCAGCCGGCCGTAGACCAGCCGGATGAACGCCTCGGCCGGCAGCGCGAGCTCGGCGACCGGCGCCTCGGCCCGGCCGGGTTGGAGGCTGACCGTGGGGCCGAACGTGAGCGTGAACTCCCGGCCGGGGTCGGTGGTCGTCACCTGCACCACGCCGGACAGCCCGTCGGCCTTGCCGCTGAAGCCGGCCACCAGGGCCAGGTTGTCCACCACCGGGCCCACCGCCTCGGCCCCGATCGTGGCGGTGGGGTCCAGGACGACCGCGACGTCCCAGGTGTGCACGGCGTGTTCGTTGAGCCGCAGCCGCGCGAACTGGTCGGCGTCCACCTCGCCCGCGAAGCTCGTGAACCGCAGCCCCGCCCGCTGATCCGCGGTGAGTGCCTCGAACCGCTCCACCAGCCGCCGGTCCGACTCGATGCCGTCGCGCACCTGGTCGCTGGGCGCCTTGGCGTTCCAGCGGTCCCAGATGGCCGGGTACGTCTCCCGCCCCGGTGCCGGCGTCCCGGCCAGGGCGGCGTCGAACGCCTGCGCCATGATCTCCGCGCCCGACCCGATGTGGGACAGCACCTGGGCGATGCTCCACTCGGTGGGGTAGGCGGGGGCGGTCTCCTGCTCGGGGGTCAGACCGGCCACGATCGCCGCGAGACGCTCATGCGACGCCCGCAGCGCGGCAATGGGGTCCTCCGACATTGGGGCCTCTCATCTCGTTGAGTCGTCAACAACCGAAGCCTACCGACCCCGGTGAGCCACAGAACACGGCACGACACCCAACCGGCGCGTTAGGCTCACGAACGTGACGCAGACGCTGGCCACGGGCCGAGCAACCGCCGGGCTGACCCTCGTGCGGGCCGGGGTCGTGGATTACCTGACCGCGTGGGACGAGCAGCGCCGGCTGCACGAGCAGGTCGCTGACGGCACCGCCCCCGACACCGTGCTGCTGCTGCAGCACCCGAGCGTCTACACGGCCGGCAAACGCACGGAGCCGTGGGAGCGCCCGATGGACGGCACCCCGGTCATCGACGTCGATCGGGGCGGCAAGATCACCTGGCACGGGCCGGGCCAGCTCGTCGGCTACCCGATCGTGCGCCTGCCCGAGCCGGTGGACGTGGTGGCGTACGTCCGGCGCGTGGAGCAGGTCCTGATCGACACGTGCGCCGATCTGGGTCTGGCCACCACCCGGGTCGAGGGACGCAGCGGCGTGTGGGTGNCGGCCGACGACCGGGGGCCCGACCGCAAGGTGGCCGCCATCGGCATCCGGGTCGCCCGGGGCGTGACCCTGCACGGCTTCGCGCTCAACTGCGACTGCGACCTGCGCGCGTTCGACGCGATCGTGCCGTGCGGCATCCGCGACGCGGGCGTCACGTCGCTGTCCGCGGAGCTCGGCCGCCCGGTCACGGTGGACGAGGTCCTGCCGATCGTGGAGCNNCANCTGCGCACCACNCTCCAGCCCTGACCGGNCTGACCCCTGGCCCCTGGCCCGGCCGACGCCCGGTCAGGGCGTCAGCCGAGTCAGGTCACGCGGGAACAGGGTCACCTCGCGGATGTTGGCCGCGCCGAACAGGCGAGCCAGGAACCGCTCGAGCCCGATCGCGAAGCCACCGTGCGGCGGCATGCCGTGCCGGAACACCGCCAGGTACGACTCGTACGGCTCCAGCGACTCGCCTCGGGCGGTCAGCGCCGCGACGTAGTCCTCGTACCGGTGCAGCCGCTGCCCGCCGGTCACCAGCTCGACGCCCCGGAACAGCAGGTCGAACCCGTTGGTGTAGCCCGGCCGGGCCGGGTCGGGGTGGGTGTAGAAGGGCCGTTTCGCCGCCGGGTACCCCTCGACGAAGAGGAAGTCCGAGCCGTGCTCCCGTCGGGCCCACTCCCCCAGCCACCGCTCGTGGGCCGGGGCCAGGTCCGGCTCGCCTGACAGGTCCTCGCCGAGCGCCGACCCCACCATGGCCAGCGCGTCGACGAAGTGCACCGACGGGATCTTCTCCGGCACCTGGGTGTCCACCATGGACGGATCGATCGCCGCTATCATGCCCGCGAGCACCGACCGCAGCACGGCCATCACGTCCCGATGGTCGGTGATGAAGCCGAGCTCCACGTCCAGCGACGTGTACTGGGCCAGGTGCCGGACGGTGTCGTGCGGCTCGGCCCGGAACACCGGCCCGACCTCATAGACGCGTTCGAACACGCCGACCAGCGTCTGCTTGTAGAACTGGGGTGACTGGGCCAGGTAGGCCGGCCGGCCGAAGTAGTCGATGGCGAAGACGTTCGCCCCCGACTCGGTGGCCGAGGCCACGATCTTCGGCGTGTGCACCTCGACGAAGCCCAGCTCGTCCAATGTGGACCGAAAGCCGCGTACGGCCGCCGCCCCGGCCCGGAACACCTTCTGCCGGGCCGGATGGCGCAGGGCCAGGCAGGCGTGGTCGAGCTGGGTGGGCAGGCTGGCCGCCAGCGTGGGCCGGTAGAGGTCGAACGGGGCGGGCTCCGCGGGGCTGGTCACGCGGACCGACGCGTCCACCAACTCGACCCCGGACGGCGCGGCCGGGTTCGCGGTCACCCGCCCGGTCACCTCGACCACGCTCTCCTCGACCAGCGCCGCTAGTTCGGAGTCCACTGCGGACGGTGGCAGGACCACCTGGGCCAGGCCCGTACGGTCGCGCACGATCAGGAACTCGACGGACTTCAACCGCCGGTGGCGATGGACCCAGCCGGCGATGGTGACGGTCTGGCCGACCTGAGTGGGCAGGGCGGAAGCGAGGGTGCGTGGCATGAGCCGACCTCCTTCGAAACGCGACCGTGACTGCGTTCCCCGGAGGTGCGGGCGAGGGGCGGACGCCTGCCCCCGCGACGCTCAGGACGCCGCCGGGCCGGCTCCACCGTGCCGGGTGTCTCCTCGCGGTGCCACCGCACCTTCACCCGTCCGCGCGGCTGCGACCGTACGAACGGGCCTCATTTGCTGGCTCGGCTCGGGAGTGTCTTCACGGCCCGGCGCCAGACCGCCTTTCCAGCTACCGGCGGCTCTCTGGGCTGGCGGGATCGGAACGCTACTCGTCTCCGTCATCGCCGTTGCTCCCAGATTAACGACACCGGCCACTGGATTTCTCCAGCAAGATGTCTCCCGCCCGCGCGGGAGCCCCGCCCCGGCGGCCGACCCCTACGGCGAGCGCCGGTTGGCCACCTCCGACTCGATGCGTGCGGTCAACTGCTCGACATCCTGAAACTGATCGGTGAACCGGAACGGCGGGCGTCCGTCGATCTCGACGGTGATGTCGTACGCCGTCCGCCGGACCTTCCGGTCCCTGGCCAGGTTGAGGTACTCGGTGACCTTCCGACGGACGTCGCGGACCTGCGTCCACGGCACCACGCTCGGCCGGCCGTCCTCCACGATGACGAGACCGCCCTCGAAGGTGACGACGCCCGTGACCCGGCGGGGTCGGGTGAGGCGGTCGACCCCGTACGCCAGGGCCAGGACCAGCAGACCACCGACGGCGAACGCCCACGCGACGCCGCGCGCGTCCGAGAAGTACACCGCCGGCGCCGCGCAGCACAGCGCCGTGATGCCCACCGCCGCGATCACGGCCACGACCCGCAGGGCCTGCCAGTGATGGATGGACCGCCAGTGCTGGGTCTGCGGCCGGCCCAGCTGGTCGCCGGCCGCCGCCAGGGCCGTCTGGAGAGCCTGGTCCTGCCACGGGGGCGACGGGGATCGCCGCCCTGCCCGGAGTCCGTCGGTGCCCTGCGCCTGTCCCGCCATCGACCCTCCCCCCTTGCCGCGCGACCCGCAGTGTAGTGATGTGAGGCGTTGTTCAGGGGGCGCCCGAGGGGCCGCCCCGCACCCGCGGCCGACGTGACCGGTATCGCGTCCCGGACCCGGCCCGGCCGGTCAGTGGCGGGGCTAGGCTGGCAGACGTGACAACGACGGGTGGGCGGGCCGGGCGGGACGGCCTGGTCGTCGCCCCGGAAGGCCGCCGGCTGCTGCGCATCGAGGCGCGTAACGCCCAGACCCCCATCGAGCGCAAGCCGCCATGGATCAAGGTCAAGGCCACGATGGGGCCGGAGTACTCGCAGCTGCGGAGCCTCGTGTCGCGGGAGGGCCTGCACACGGTCTGCCAGGAGGCGGGCTGCCCCAACATCTACGAGTGCTGGGAGGACCGCGAGGCGACGTTCCTCATCGGCGGCGATCAGTGCACTCGGCGGTGCGACTTCTGCCAGATCGACACCGGCCGACCGGCCGACTTCGACGCCGATGAGCCCCGGCGGGTCGCGGAGTCGGTGGCGACCATGGGCCTGCGGTACGCGACCGTCACCGGCGTCGCCCGCGACGACCTGCCCGACGGCGGGGCGTGGCTGTACGCGGAGACGGTCCGGCAGATCCACTCGCTCGTGCCGGGCTGCGGCGTCGAGCTGCTGATCCCCGACTTCAACGGCAACCCGGCCCAGCTCGGCGAGGTGTTCAGCGCCCGGCCGGAGGTGCTGGCCCACAACGTGGAGACCGTGCCCCGTATCTTCAAGCGGATCCGCCCGGCGTTCCGCTACGAGCGTTCGCTCGACGTGATCACCCAGGCCCGCGCGGCCGGGTTGGTCACCAAGTCGAACCTCATCCTCGGGCTGGGCGAGGAGCGCGCGGAGATCCTGCAGACGCTGCGCGACCTGCACGCCGCGGGGTGCGAGCTGGTCACGATCACCCAGTACCTGCGGCCGACGCCCCGGCACCACCCGGTCGAGCGCTGGGTCAAGCCGGAGGAGTTCGTCGAGCTGCGCGAGGAGGCCCTGGCGATCGGCTTCGTGGGCGTGCTCAGCGGTCCGCTCGTCCGCTCCTCCTACCGCGCCGGCCGCCTCTACCAGGAGGCCATCGCCGCCCGCCGCGCGGCCTAGCTCCCCGTTGATCTAGGGCTCAGGGTCGTGGTTGAAGATCAACTCACCACCCTACGCCCTAGATCCACACGGATGGGTGCATAGACTCGACCCATGGCCAAGGCGACCCAGGAAAGGCCGGGGTTCCGCGAGACGATGAAGCGGCTGCCCCTGGTGTTCAAGTTCACCGCGAAGCGGGACAAGTGGTTCGTTCCGCTCACCATTTCGGCGGTCGTCCTCGCCATCGCGATCACGGTGGCGCTGTGGTTCGCGGTGAAGTGGTTCGCCATCCCGTTCGGCCTGATGCTGGTGCTGCTCGCGGTGCTCATCGTGCTGAACCTGCGGGCCAACCGGGCGTTCATGATCGAGGCGGAGGGCCAGCCCGGCGCGGCCGCCGGCATCGTGGAGAACATGCGGGGCGACTTCCGGGTCACCCCGGCGGTGGCCTCGACCACGCAGATGGACTTCGTCCACCTGGTCGTCTGCCGGGCCGGCGTCGTGCTGCTGGGTGAGGGCAACCCGAGCCGGGTGCGCACCCTCATCGGCCAGGAGCGCAAGCGCCTGCAGAAGGTGATCGGCTCGGCCGACCTGCGCGACTTCATGATCGGCAATGCCGAGGGTCAGGTGCCGCTGCGCAAGCTGCGCATGACGCTGCTCAAGCTGCCCCGCACGCTCGGGCCCAAGGAGGTCGCCGCCATCGACAAGCGGATCAAGGCGCTCACCGCCCGGCCACAGCTGCCCAAGGGCGCAATCCCCAAGAACCTGCGCCCGCCCAAGGGCACGTTCCGCGCCATGCGCGGCGGCCCGCGCTGATCCCGGCCACCGGGAGGGTTTGCCGTCGCGGAGTCCTGCCGTCGCGGAGTCCTGCCGTCGCGGAGTCCTGCCGTCGCGGAGTCCTGCCGTCGCGAGGTCCTGCCACTCGGGAGGGTCCCGGCCGTCGGGGCGCGCGCCCGCAGACGGACGACGCGCCCACAGACGGACGACCTTCCCTGGTGCCCGAGGCCGTATGTCCCCGCCCACCCGTCCACCGGGTGCCGCCGCGGGGTGGACGACCCCTCGTCCACCGGGCCGGCGGCCGTTCACTCCATCGGGTGGTGACCCCCGAAAGGGGGAGGTCGGCCGCCCCGTACCCGGCGCGCCTTAACACGAACGAAACACTTGGGATACGGCGGGGCAATGCCCCGGGCCTACGGTCGCCTGCATCCAGGCAAGGCACCGCCGCCGCCACCTGCAGTCAGTTCAGGCCACTGCGACCCTCCCAGGAGGATGAGTGTTCGCCAACCCCGACGAGCTACTCCGGTACATCCGGAACGAGGGCGTTAAGTTTGTCGACGTCCGGTTCTGCGACCTACCGGGAGTGATGCAGCACT
>Ga0065720_1019814_pt1 | contig 19828 bp, 23 predicted proteins | sample Thericmetagenome_FD_59107 | JGI IMG/M metagenome (GOLD analysis project Ga0065720, IMG submission 59107) | Thermophilic microbial communities from the Joint Bioenergy Institute, California, USA of rice/straw/compost enrichment - eDNA_2 v2... | ecosystem: Engineered > Solid waste > Grass >...
GCCGCTGCGGGCCTGCGGCTTCGACTGCAGCCAGAAGAGGTATCTCTGAGAGGAGGAGGAAAACTTGAGCACAAAGATGCGGCCGTTGGTCTTGGACGAGGGGTGGCTCGGCGTGCGCGTGTCGTAGGGCACGAAGTGGCCGTCGGTCGGCACCATGACGAGGTCCAGCTCGGGCTGGTCCAGCGGCACCGACCTGGGCCTCCAGCAGAAGTGAACTAGGTCTGCGGGGAAGATTGGTCAGCGCTTGGGCATGTTTGGAGGGGCACGCGATGAATTGATTGCTGTACCATCTTCCGAGTAGAGGTATATGTAGCCGGGAGTCGGCTTCGGCTTGACCTTGTAAGGCTTGGACGATTGCTGGAATTTTGTGTCAGCAGGACCGCTGCCTGGAAGCGAGTTTGGTGTGAGATCTGCGATGAAGACGAGGGGCACTCACGTCGACTTCGCAAAGCCCGGCCTTGAAGGTGATGATGGGTGTTATTGACATGGTTGCAGCTTGCGCGGTACTCAGCGACTACTGTGGAGCGCTGAGGACTGTGATGCGAGAGGGGAGTAAGGGAAGTGCAGTGTGGGCGATCAAGAGGCGGTAGAGTTTGGTGTTGTGTCGTGGAATGGGAGCTTCTGGCTGAATTGAGGTTGTCCAGCCTGATGAAAGTGGGCGCGATGATGCTGCCGTTGCTGTTCTTGCAAGGCTTCCTGCTGTGACGTGGGCAGCTGGCCGTGACACAGTGTATAAACTGTGTTCTGCCCGTGCCCCCCGGGGGCTTTTGCCGCTGCCGGAACTTGGCTCAATCCATGGCTCTCTGGTTCCAGCTACCAGGAAACGGGGGATATTGTCCTGCAAAAAGATCTCGATCATTGTTACTGTTCCAATACATCAGATATGGGCGTCAAGCAGCGGGTTTCGATCTGTGTGTCTGCTGTGCATCGGAAAGCCGCAAGTCATTTTTATTGAGTTAATGGACGGTTCGATGGAAAGCCAGACACTGTGTAGCAACTGCAGGGTCTGGCCCCCTGCACAGATCTCAGCAGTCTCCAGGCTGGTAGCCGGACCCTCCCTCCCCTGGATTCTTGGATACCTGGCTCTGGGCCTGGGGGGTTGTCAACTTTCTTGGGGGGTGTTTTAGCGTTCCGCAGTAGTCCCCCCTGTCCCCAGTACCCAATTCTGAATTCCAGCCAAATGCCAAATCTCCAATCACGACGTCCCCAGGGGCTTCGCAACAACAACTTCCAGCTTGTCCTCTCCCTTGTGATTCGGCCTCTTCTACCTACCGCTGTGTAATCTTTTTGCATTTTTACTTCTCTTCAGGTCCGAAATTTGGCATTTCGACCGGCCAACCCACTGCCTGGCCGCTCTCCCTCTCTCAGCGTGCCATCATCTCCGTCTACTTTTTTTTTGTTTGCCACGTCTAGCCTGTCCTTTTCGAGACTTTACCGTCGACCGTTCCTTCAAACTCTCGCCCTTCCTTGTGTCCTGCGTGCGAACGCCTTACCCTGAGCCCGAGAGCCACCTTACAAGTCCCTCGCGCAACAACGGCGACTCGCGACTCGACCACGATACCCTCTTCCCCGTTCCGGACGATCACCTCTATGTTTCGCATCTCCTGCTAGGATTACCAGAGATAATCAGGTCCCATGGCGCGCTCCATGGGCGCCGTTCGTCTTAAGAAGGCGAACCCATCTACTCTCGCCATCGGCACGCTCATTTGTGTCATTATCCTGTGGTTCCTTGTGGGCTCATCGGGCCCCGATTTCTCTGCGTCTCGGAAGGCTGCCGCCGCCTCTCATCCCCTCTCGCCGCCGACATTCCCGTTCCGCAAGTCCAGGTCGGGCAGCTTTAAGAAACCACCACCGATTGCTCACTACAACCTCAACAATGTCACGACGACGCCTCATCCAGCGGAGAACCGTGAGAACGTTCTCATCCTGACGCCCATGACCCGCTTCTACCAGGAGTACTGGGACAACCTGTTGCGCCTGAGCTACCCCCACGAGCTGATCACCCTGGGCTTCATTCTGCCGAAAACTAAGGAGGGTAACCAGGCGACGGCTGCCCTGCAGAAGCAGGTCACCAAGACCCAGAAATACGGGCCGGAAAAGGACCGCTTCAAGAGCATCATCATCTTGCGCCAGGACTTCGACCCGCCTCTTGCCTCGCAGGCCGAGGCCGAGCGCCACAAGCTGGAGAACCAGAAGATACGTCGGGCTGCCATGGCAAAGGCCCGGAACTCCCTCCTGTTCACCACCCTCGGGCCCTTGACGTCCTGGGTCCTCTGGCTGGACGCCGATGTGATCGAGACCCCTCCAACCCTGATCCAGGACTTGGCGCGTACCAACGAATCCATCATTGTGCCCAACTGCTTCCAGCGCTTCTGGAATCCGGAGAAGAATGCCATGGACGAACGCCCTTACGACTTCAACAACTGGCAGGACAGCGACACGGCCCTGGAGATGGCCAAGAAGATGGGTCCCGACGACATCCTACTCGAGGGCTACAAGGAGCTGCCCACTTACCGTACCCTGATGGCCTACCTGTACGATCCGGCCAAGTATCGCTTCGAGACGATCCCTCTTGATGGCGTGGGTGGTACCACGCTCCTGGTCAAGGCCGCTGTCCATCGCGACGGGGCTATGTTCCCTGCTTTCCCGTTCTACCATCTCATTGAGACGGAGGGCTTCGCAAAGATGGCGAAACGCCTGGGTTGGCAGCCAGTTGGCATGCCTCACTACAAGGTTGGTTATGCAACGGTCGCTCGGGCTTGAGGAAACAGCGCGCTGACTAGGGTTTACAGGTCTATCACTACAATGAGTGATCATCCCAAGCTGGGAGATTCGGTTGATTTATCGGCACATTGCCAGTTGTCAACTACCTCTGTGTGATGACTGGCAACATGTGTGTCCTGTCTGCTGTTGGGCAACATGGCACCTCTATCGTGCCTCAGGAATTCAGATCCCACGGCTGACCTCACGGATACCACCACATAGCCCTTCTTGAGTAAACTGTGGAGCACATCGGATATGGATCGGATCGGAGATATGGAGTAAAAGTCTTGTTGTGCCGCCGGAGGAGTTGCACGATGCTTGTATGTCGTTACACGGGGCTGAGCATGGTAGAAAGCAAAAGAGGGGAAGGGAGGCAGCCGATCAGGAATGTTATGCATCCTTTGCATGGAATGGAGAGGAAAGAAAATCATGGTATTGTCCAGCATCTTTCTGGCGGTCGCCTAGACCAGGTTGGAAGGCGTAATCATGACTTTTTTTTTTTTTTTGAGACCAATGTCGAATACATATTGGGCATAGAAAAAGGTTTGGCCTGATAATAATTTAACTCACGCAATATGCCATCAATATCCTGTCTTAATAGAGGGTTTATGAGTGTGTTAGAGTGAAGTCGGTATTATATATACGAACGGTTTGTTCCTTCTGTGATATACCAACATCATCATACTCTGTGAGCTCGTCCAAAAGTCCTCCATCCATGCCTTCTTGTGTAGCTCCGCCAGTCTATGTACGTCGTCATTAAAGATGGATATCTCGTAAATAGCATCCCAAATCAATCCGCGCCGGCCCGATTGATATCAGGCCATCTTCCAACAAACGCTTGTTATAAACCCAAAAATGAAAGTCAAGCTCCCCCAAACTCTAAACCCTCCTAACAGAATTTTACTTCCCCTCATACCTCTCCTCATCCACCCACAACTCAACCAGCCTCCTGGCAGCAATAGTATCCCCCTCCCGCAACAGCGCCGCAACGTCCACATTCAAAGGCGAGTCGATCCCGGGTGTCGACAACAGCATCCGGATGGCGCGTACACACTCGAGTATGCTATAAGCCGGCGTCCACGCGTCCTTGAGCAGGTCGAGACAGATCTCGCCCGTCTGCAAGTTAACATTGGCGTGCACGATGGGCGTCACGAACTTGATGGTCGGCGGGTGCAGAGGGTAGGTCGGAGGGATGGTGATGCGGAGGAGCCAGCGGCCGTCTATTTATCGCAGCGTTAGCATATCTCCTTGGAAAGCCATATAGGATCAAGGACTGGAGGGAAACAAAGAGAGAGGAAGGGAAACGTACTATCATAACCGTACCCAACCCCTTTTCCATTAATAACGGCTTCCCACTCCAACAGCTCGTCGTCGTTTACGGGGCCCAGCCTCTCGATGCCCTCCTCAGTCAGGGACTCGACGTTGGTCCAGGTGTCGAGTTCTTTCATGAGGCGGCGCATCGCGCCACGGGAGGTAGCGGCGGCGGATGCCATGGCTGTCGTCAACGGGTCTTTTGTTTACTATTGCTGTTGTTGTTGTGTGCGTTCTCTGCGCCTCGGACGAAGGTTTGTTTGGAGCTAGGTAGACCGGCTATGCCGTAGCAGCCTCAGACGCTCGGGAAAAAAAATAAATAAATAAAACCGTTTGCGATCTTGGCTAATGGGACAAAGAGCGATGTTCTGACGTGTGATCACAGCAAACACAAGGGAATCTTTGTTGCTCGGCGTGATAGGTCGGGATTCGGCGGATGTTTCAAACAGCAAGCAGCGATTCGACTCCACTATTAGTTTGGGGCATAGAGGACAGAAATGCAGGAGTAAAGAAAGAACGTCGATGTCCAGATAGCAAGATGAGCTGTCGAAAACTCAACAAGCGTGTTGGCGAAAGATGGTTAATAGAAGATGCATAAAGAACAAGGTTTAAGAGCCATCGCGATATAAGGCGCGTCCTTGTTCCTGGGACTGTGGCTCTGAGCCGAGGTTGGTTTAGCGCGGCCCGTCCACTCTCAGTGGCTGACGACAGCCAGCACAGCAAGCAGACAAGACCACCCTACCACCAGAGACCACCAAACCAGGGGACATCACGGGGGTCACCCAAGAACCCATCTACGAAAGACCGTGAGGGCAAAGCAAAGAACTGCTAAATTGCACATGCCGAGTCAGATTCATCTCCGGTAAAGCTACCTCTACCTAACCACCTACGTACCCACACAATACCCGGCATGGCATACAACATGTGACATGTAACATGTACCTACAATGATATGTTCAGAAGCAAAATCATCGCCACCCGAGAATCATATATCCCGTCCTATCAACTGTCCTTCCTATTCTCTCCACCCGCCATCCATCCATCCTGTCATCCATCCTGCCATCACGATAAACATTGGGCACACGTTGTAGCATGAGATTTCCGTCCGTAATCTCATAAAAAAAACCTCGCTCTCCATGCTGTGCCATCAAATAAACGCCATGAAAACCCCCGAAAATAATCCCCATCCCCCAATAGTAGTCCTACACATACATCACCCCAAAACTCCGTTTCGTCAGCCCATTGCTGTGAAATCAAGAACGGTTTGGCTCCCGTCAGTGATGGTAAAAGTTGTATCATGGACCAAGGTCGGCCATTTATCCCTCCTTGTGATGATGGGACTCCTTCGACCTCCAGAACTGCATCATCCGGCTAAGCCGCTTAGCTTTGCTGATCTTGCTCTTCTTCTTGTTGTTCTCTTCCGGCTCGCTGTCCAACGTAACCTCCAGCGACAGCTTGCTCCGCTCGCCGTGCGAACTACTGACCAGCCGGCTCAGGCTTGCCAGGCTCGAACGACGGCGCCCAAAGGCAGTCGCGGTAAACGACGCAGGCCTCGGCTGGTCCTTCAGTGGCGGATGTCTCGCTTGTGGGTGCTGCGGGAAGAGGCTGTCGCGAGTCATAGTCGATTGACTGCTAGTCAAAGACGGAATATCGTCGACTGAGATTCGGACTTCAGGGCCCGGCTCGCCCAGCAGCAGCGACTGGAAGTCGCCGTCTGTGATTGATGACGGCGCTGTAGAAATGCACTGAGCGTCGTACGACATTGGCGACCGCGGTGATGGAAATGGTGATTGTGACGTTGACCAAGGGCTGACCGGACCCAGGGAAGGCGTGGGCAAGTCGAGGGGGCTGACCTCGACAGGCCCAAGGTCCTTGGGCCGGAAGACGTGGCGAGGAGAAGGAGTCGCAGAGGCAGACTTGTCGTGCGCCAAAGACGGGGTAGACGGAGTCGCGGAATAGAAATGGCCTGGTTCGACCATAATCACATCCTCAGAGCTCAGGATTCTGGGCTGCTCGAAAGACGGCTCGCGCGACTTGGCAGGAGCGTCGGTAGGTAGGGACGCAGTGCTGCTCGAGGGCATACCATCGTGGTGGACCTGCTCAGCAGCCGTGTCCTCCTGAGTGGGGGTTAAAAGCTCCGACTTCGTTGTGGTCTCAGGCGCAGTAGTAGGCTGCTTGACTGAGTTGGCCTTAGAGTCTTCTTCCTCCTCTTCCTCATCCTCCTCAAACACATCAGCCATGGTAGAACTGCTACCGAAGCGCGGAAAGCCAAACCGATCTTCCCAAGGAGCCAGCTCTGGAGCGCTCTCGGCACGCCGGTGATAATAGTGCATTCCCGGACCAGAGAACCGGCTCATGCCGGCAGCGCTGTGCAGTGCCTTCCTGTAGCGTCCCCCGGCCGCCCGCTGGGCCGCTTCCCACTCAGGGTTCCGTGGGAGAGGGGTGTTGAACGGGCCCAAAGCAGCATCCAAGTCGATCATGGGATAGGAGGAGTCGTCATCGGAGGTTGTGGAAGGCTTGGGGAATGTCCACGTCTCCCAGCTAACGCCTTCTGTAGCCTGAGAAGGCGGGCAAGTCGGGGATGGAGCTTCAGGCTCCGGGAACATGTCTGCTATATCCTCGAACTCAGCCGGACGAAGCGGCGGTGGAGTAGGAGCCCTCCTCTTGGGCTTGCCGTGATGCTTGCCCTTTCGGGACAGGATAGACCCGGCCCAATTCTTGACCTTCTTTGGCTTCTTGGTTTTCTTCTTCTTGTCCGCCGCTTTGCTGGAAGCTTGGCTTTCATTGGGCTCATCAGCCTCAGCGTTAGGAGCACGCTCCAAAGACTTGCGTTCCTCAGCATCGAGGTTCAAGTCGGAAATACGTGGGCTCTCGATCTTGGAGCGAGTAGGCGAGCCTGTGGCAGAATCGCGGCCAAAGAGTGACCACTTCTTCGAGGCCCGTGTTGGGCTCGGAGTAGCTGGGCCGGAGGGGAATGCTGGCGGAATAGAGCCAAGGAGAGGAATTGACCCCCTGCGGCGAGCAGGAGGAGGGACGTCCTGTTCCTGTGAGGTTTGAGACCGCTCAAGAATGGCGCCTGCCGTGCTGGGTCGGCTCTCCGTGACCGACGGATAGTTGGGGCCTGAAGTATGGTTCACCTCCATAATGGAGGAGATGCTGCCCGAAACAGAATGCCCCGGACGTGCAGTTACAGTGCTAGAAGTGTCGGTAGAGACTATAGACACCGGCCTCGGGATGTATTCCAGGGTATCTGAAAAGCCGACTCTGTTACGTGTCGCAGGTTTGGCGGGCTGTGTCTCTGGCTCAGGAGCAAGAGCAAATTCCTCCTTCTGGATGCTGGAACTAGCCTCCGTCTCTGGCACGGAAACAGTGGGTGCAGCCTCGACCGGCTTCGCTTCAGGCGACATACTCAGGCCCGACTGTCCCTTAGGGACCACTGGGCTCGAAGGAGAGCTCCCTCCCTGAACATTGCGGTTGGAGGGCGGCACGATAATTGATGAAAGATCGTGGCTAGAAATCGCAGCTGACCTCCGATGGGCATGGCCTCTGCGAGGACGCGTTGGCTGGAGCATCGGCGAGGCCGTGCCGCTCTCAGACTTTGTCGGACTCGAACCGTTGGTCAAAACTGTGATGGCCTCCCCATCGCGAATGCTTCCGCCTACAAATTCACTGCCACCACGACGATGCCCAAGACCATGTGGACGGGTCGGAATCAACCGCGGTGAGCTCTGTGCAGATGGCGACTCTGGAGGGCTGAGGAACATCTTGTCGGCGCTTGGAGGATCCGGCAAGGAAGCACCAGGGTTGAATGAAAAGGCCGGAAGAGGAGGGGGGCGCGAAGCGGGCTTTCCATTGTCCACTTCAACTCTCGGAAAAGCGTCGCGCGGCTCAATAGCAGATCGAGGACGTCTAGCTGTTGTCCGGGGGAACGTTGTCGAGGAAGAAGAAAGAGGCCGAGGCGGGAACACAAACGGAGGATTCGGAGGAGGAGGATTCGATCTTGGCACAACTTGCGGAAGGGAGCGTGGAACTTGGGAAGCCGTCTCAGCAGGAAGCCGAAGAGTTGCGTCGTGCTCGTGGTCGGGAGACGGCGGCTCGATCATCATGTTGGGGCCAAGTGTAGTTGCCATTTTTCCAAAGCCGCTCGGCGGCACCAGACTGAATGACAACTTAGAGCGTGAATAACATGGAGGTGTGAATGTTGGTAATCAAGAAGGGGCCTCCTGGCGCAGAGATGCGAGGGAGTTCCGCGACTCTGTAGCCAGGATAAGTGAGAGTAAGAAGTAGTTGCAATTGTGGTTATGGCTATAGTTGTTATGATTCTTGGCTCAGCCGTTCAAAAGAATTAAATGATTAAAGTCAATGGGCAACCTGGGAGCTGTTGTGCTCGCGCCAGTTAGTAACAACGTCCGAGCAACCCGAGGGCATTCTGGAACAGCGATAAGCGCCGATAAAGAAACAGCTCAAAAAAGGACTATCGCGCCCACAGCAATGCTGTGCAGCATGCAATGGGGGCGAGATCCAGGGACGGCGAGATCAAACGCACCATGAGTTGGGCCAGGTAAAGTTGGACGCGGCTGCAAGGCAATCGATTCAGTTCGAGACAGCAGACAGCAGCGGCGGCGGCAGCAACAAACACCTGGGGAAGGACAGGAACGGGAATTAGGGTGAGCTGTGCGGATTTCGAGACGACGACACAAAGATAAAGCCGGAGAAGATCAATCAAAGGAGCGGACGGCCAAAGCCAGCGCAAATCTGAGATTTGCTGCCGGGATTGAACCAAGTTTGTCGGACGGGCGACAAACTGACGACACGATCGGGTCGGGGTGGTGAAGGAGAGGATGTGGATGATGAGGGAGAATGATAGACGGGGGTTGTGGAAGGTTGAAAGAGGAAGTGGAAAAGAGAGATGGGACGGTGGACCGGGCACACAGCACAACCTGAAGTGCCCTGTGCTAGCTGGCCTGGAAGCGAAAGCCGGGCCAGGGAAACTCGGGTGGGGGCTTTCGGAACTGGGCACTGGGCATTGGCACGCTGGTAAAAAGGGCCAAGCCCAGGAACAGGAACAAGTGCGGGCGCGCTGAGAGCTAGAGTCCTGGAAGGAATGCAGACTGTGTGGAGCAACTGCTCACACAGTGCTGCCCTCCATCCACTCCGGTGTGGTCACAGATCAAAGGTGGGTCAGGGGAACCCGCTACTTATCCTTATCGGGCAGCCAGGCACAAGCAGGGGAACTTGAACACAGGGGTCAAAGAGGGACCAGAAGCGATCGCGATCTGTCGCTCCAGGCCCCGTTTCTTGTGCTGTTTCGACAGGATCTATGCCCGCCAAGAGCCGAGGAACAGTAGCAGCAATTGCCAGAGCGCAGCCGAGTTCGATATGAAAGCCTCAATGACCACAAGGCTGTTGTTGATTGTATCAATCTACGCTACCTTACATCAAACCCAGCAGTGCCGCACGCCGCTCGTGGGCAAAATTACCGATGCTACTCCACAGTAACATCGGAGGGCTCTTGTAGCGAGGAATGGCTTGCGCGGACAGCCACAAGAAATGGGCAATTTTGAGGGCAATTTCATTCTCCGCCAGCGATATTGATATTTGCTCTTCCCTTCTTCATGCTCTTTTTCCATTGCTGCTGGGCGCACCCTGTCTCTGTCCCACAGCCTCGCTGGCGATCCCGGCCTTTGGCTCCTCCCAACGTCATCCTCTCCTGGGATCTGTTGACATCCTCCAGACTGTGATTTCGTCCACGCCGACAACAGTAATTTCGTATCCCGGATGCAGGAGTACCTAGGCGGTGTTTTGCGCCTCGTTGACTGGTCCGTCAACTATCCCTCTATTACCCGATCTATGTTTCCTGCGGCAGGGCCATCGAACCCGCGCCCAGATCCAGGCTAGCTGAATCTGGGCATAGTGGAGAGCCAAGACCGCTCATCTGGGGGTTGCAACGCACAGCGCCATCGCTTCCATCGCTCCTCTCTCGCTCACTCGCTCACACTGTGCGTCCCTGGTCTTGTGTGTGAGCGAGGGCGAGAGCGACCACCCTTGTAGCCTTGGCCTTGCTCTTCCGCTTCTGTTGACGGCGACGACAGTGATTAACCGTTGTGGGACGCTGTGGTTGCGATAAGAGCAGGGAGTGCTACAGTGCCACAATATATCCGGTAGTCGGCAAATCTATCATCTGGCCAATTTGCTGCCATCCGTCAATCTTATGATCATTAACGGTTTCTGTCAAATCAATCTTTCTCAGATTCAAGATGCGCAAAAATGCAGTCGATCCGGGTTCTGGAGTGTTTCCAGGCAGCCTTCGACAAGTCTTGGGCTGGTCTTGGGTTTCGTCGCTTCTGCAGCCGACCCCCCTGGACCTGCAGCTGACCTGCCGTTACGGTAGTGAAATCGATCAGATCCGTCCAATGTGTGCTCTCGACAACCGCCCAACCAGGGTGTGCACGGACGACTTTGCATGAGACTACGGCCATCAAGCCAGCTCGAAGCCAGCCATCGTGCCGGGCGGTCAAACGGGAATGATCAACTCGGCTCCTTTGCGCACTTTGCGGATGGCTCTATTGCCAGGGCAACTCCAACAGTTGTTTCTATAGGAAGCAATCCGTTCTGATTGAAGATACAGCAAAAAGTTACGGTGAAGCTCTCTTAAGAAACGCCGCAACTATCTCCTGATGGCGAGACTCGAACGGCGGCGACGGCCGACTGGAAGCTGATGGAGAAGTCTGGCAGCGGTGGCAGAAGACTGGTATCCATCCATGCCAGTGCCCGGGTTTAGTTGCCGGCTGGTCCGCGACAGGTTATGGCTGGTTAACTTTCAGTTCACCCATTTGTGCAAGCAGATTGGAATCAGGACATGCTTGGCCCATACCTAAACCGCTTTCCCTGGACTTTCACACTGGGCAGGCCGGAGCTTGAATGCTGTCAGTTACCAGAGTGGTTACCTTCCAACAATGATCGCCAGGAACCCTCATCGGCCTCGGCAAGATAAACTTCCCACGGCGCATCGGAGCATCCGGAACCTTAGCGGCAGTTATCCGGCCGTTGGCAGTGTGAATTACAGTGCAGGTAGAGTGGAGCGGCCAGTAATGAAGTAAAAGTTGAACCCCGTGGGAGCGGACAAGCCATGCGCCGAGGTTTGGCAGGATACTAAACGACTGACCTACTGGATTTCCACCAAATATGTATAGAAAAGGCCATGCAAATATGAAATGTCTCCCCAAACACGAGTAGGCAGAAATCTAAGTTGTAAAGGGAAACCTACAGGTACTGTATGCAGAAAAGGGACAACAGGTCACCTGGTGCTGTGCGTTCGAGAAACCCTCAGTTCGATCATTAGGCTTTGTAACTTTGGCCTCGAGTAGTCGTCTCGCATGTTCGATGAAGTCTACCTCCTTGCCTATTTTCTTTTGCGTCTTTTACTTACCAGGAATCTGTTCAATAAAGACTTAGTATCAATGAACACCTAGACGGTATAGCTGCTGCCTTTGCTTCTCGATCGCTAAGTTGAAATTGGCGCAACATCTCGTCACTTGATGACGAATTTCCGCACTCATTACCCCCATGTATTGAGATTAAGCACTTAACAGAGATGTCAAGGATTAAATATCCCGCTCTTCTTTCATATATTGACCGTGTGGTCTAGATCAACCAACTACTGGGTAACTCCTCTGTGTGGAAAATGACAGCTAGTTGCGAGTGTTTCATAGAGATTGCTTACTTGACCTCAATTAAGCCTTAAACTACCGGCTCGTTCGATCGCATAAACCAATGAGTTCACCTCAAGTCTGGAGCGATGGTCAAACCACTGGACGCATCGGAAAATTACGCGCTTCTGCCACGTGGATGAGAGCTTTTCCATCTTTCGATCGGTTTAGGAGGACGACGGTTGTGGTAGGGTGGGGTTCGGTGTCCATGCAGCCGCAGCTGATTGCCTGGGCTCCCGGAGCTTGAAGGTCGCCCCGCCAAGACCAGAGATCCATGCAGAATTCTGCCGCCCAAATTTTCCATCCTTTCCAACGGAAAGTTCACCGCTTTCACTTGATCACAACCTCTCGGGCAGCCCGCAATCGTAAACAGCGACGACCTGGCTCGAGTTTAATTGCTCTCACATCATTATGAATATGTCTGAGACACAAGTTAACATCACTGCCGCGCCGGCGCCCGCGACGACGAAAAAGAACCTAGGAATGCGGAAGAACGGTATGCGCTGTCCGGAGATATTTGCGACCATCGAGCTTTCTGACATGTTGGGAATCCAGGTCAAGTATGGCTTCCCGCCAAAAAGGCCTTCCGTCCAACGAAGGGCCTTACATCATGGGAGCTTCGAGTGAAGAAACGCCAGGAGCAAGCCGCTATGAAGGCGAAGGAGAGGGAGATGAAGGAAGAAAAGGAAGCTGAGCGACAGGTATGCGTTGACTCCGAGTCCTCGGAGATACGAACTAGGTCGGCTAATGCGTTTACCTGAACAGAAAAGGATTCAAGCCATAAAAGAAAGGAGGAAGAAGAAGGAGGAAAAGGAACGTTACGAGCAGCTGGCCGCCAAGATGCATAAGAAGAGGTTGGAGAGGCTAAAGCGCAAGGAGAAGCGCAACAAGCTTCTCAACTCTTAAAGTTAGCCAGATACCGTCTCTACTCACCAGATGGCCTACTACTGTGGATCCAATATTGGATTTGCGAGTGTCTAACCGGTCTGAGGACTTGCACACGGTCGGCGACTGCGCAGATTTCAGGGTTGTGAACAACTCTAAAACAGGGGATTGGTTTCCTAATTATCCAAGGGAGCGAGCCACGCAGCGGGAGGACTGATAGCAGCGCAGATGGTCTTGTGACCTAGATTCTATCTGTGCAGACCGCATCTCATACTGTGGTAAGGCCAATTCTTGATCCACAGTAGCAAAGCAATCTGGTGAGTAGAGACGGTATGATACAGTCTACCAGCTTGGTGCTATGCACTCCAAGGCTCTTCGCATGGCAGCTGATCAGATATCTCCTGGGCACAGAGTCTGTCCAGCAACAAAAGGAGGAAAAAGGCGAAGGGCACACATCTGGGGCGAAGAGGTTGCTGACAGCCTCAGGGTTCATGCTGGACCCTTTAGGGATTGACTGTCTTGAGATTCAGACTCCCATATATTCGGAGTCATGACAGCTCCGCAATTTGTGGTCAAGATATATGAACTTCCTCATTCAATGGGCTAAAAAAGCTTGGTGATCGCTCCAGCTAAGATGACGATATCTCAAAGAAACATGCGTTCATAATGTTTGAGAATATGAGAGCAGGACAAGGAGACGTGATACCAAGGTGTTGACATTTCACACAACCCAGTGATACTACCAAAAATGTTAATATTCACAAGGCTGAAGTAAATATTAAGCTGACTTACAAGCATCAGGTGCCATGTTTCAGGTTGTAATGGAGGGGCATGGTACAACCATAAAAAGAATGGTTCATCACATGTTTCTCTCATCAGCCAACCGTGCTGTGCCCCACCCCTCCCTTGTCCACTGCAATCATCCATTCAGGCTTGCACCGCGCTAATGCCGCAATGCAAACGCCGACATTTGACCTGTTCACAAACCACTTGCCTCGGTGAAGCGAGCATCTGGTGTTGTTGTGCAACTCATCAACCCTGTGGATTCCGTTCTACCCCAGGAGGCCAAGAAGACGATGGCCCAAAATGGCGGCGATGCATCCAAGGCATCGCCGTCAGGCCGCGCTCGGCATCAGATCTCGCGGTCTCTCTCCGAGATCTCATCGCCCATTCGCCTGAGTCGGCAACAGTCCCATCGTACAGGCAAGGATCAGAATAGCGAACGAGAAACAAATGCCTCTATTCCACAGCAGACAGTACCAGCAACTCACAACCACCTCGTACTTGAGAAACCTGTTTCCGAAGGAGTTGCCCCGAGCCTCACCCTAAACTCCAACCAGCACGAGAGCATCCTCTACACTTCAATAAACGAGAATATGCCGATCATAAAGCTCTCCAAAGAAAATGGGCAGCCTAAAGAGCCCGCGAAAGAGCCTGTGCAAGTAGTGAAGGAACCAGCCCGGGTCAGGGACAAAGACCGCATCCACACATTACAGAATGCAGCTGCTCGAGAGAGGTTTGTTGGATGGCCCGGGTTCTCATTGCTTCAATCTTGTCCAGTTGCTGACAACCATGTTACATAGGGCTCTTCGACAGTCTGTCTCCGAACTTGAGACTTTCGCAAACTCATCCGCAAAACAGCTGGAAGATGCATACTACTCTGTTCTCGAGAAGCTCAACCAACTACAGAGCACGATCTCGGCACTCAAAGAGCTCTCTGACCATACACGGCAGCTCAACAGCAATTTCAAGACAGAAACCGATGAAATGGTGGGAGACATCAGCACCCAACTCGACGCGCTCGGGCAGTTCGAAGACCAGCAAAAGCGCATCGCGGCACTGCAGGGCCGCATTTACAAAGGCAAGGAAATGATTCGGTCGCTGAGCCAGCGGGTCGACGCCGTCAGTCAGCGCATCGACAGGTGGCAGCGCGCAGACAAGGCATGGCAGGAGAGGACGCGGAAGCGGCTGACGATTGGCTGGGCCATCACGTCAGTCGTGACCTTTGTCCTTATTGCGCTATTCGTGACTGGGCAGTACGGACCCGAGAGTACGGGTGTGGAGAATGCGTTGTCCACGCATCTTGTGGGCGATGGCTCGGATGCCATTGCGCCTGCTAGTAGTGGGGGCAGCGGGTTGGATGGCAGTGAAGATGGAGCTAGCGTTGAAATGGATGCTACACTTTGGAATCCTCCAGAGGCTCAGCCTCTGAGCTCGTCCCAGATCAACAGCACGGCGGTTTACGAGACCCCTTTGTTGATGGACGATATGCTAAGGGCTTTTGATGAGCTTTAAGGCGTGGAGCAAGTGTTTGGCACAGGAACTTGCATGCCGCGGCGATTTTTTGTTGATACCCATATAGTCAGTAAGCACTTTTGCTTCTCTTTTTTTCCAATAAGAGTTCCGATATGAATGAATATCTCCCAAGTAGCACCACGATATTTATGTTCATAAAACACCTGGAAGTATTAGAGGACCAATATGTCCTGACGTCCCGGGTCGTGATTTCCGGGCACAATGTCTGCATGAACAGACCCAGATCCTACGGGCAATGATGACACAAAACAGGTACCTCTTGGGCAGTGAGGGGCTGTGAGGCCTCACAGAAAGGTCCACTGCTATTGAATGGAATGGGGCAAGACGAGATTTGCCAACGGACAATGACATCGCTGGGATATGGCAAAATGTTTAAGCCACATTGTTGGGGAACTATAGCATTTTGCTTTCTGTTTAGATGATCTGCACCAAATGGCTTCATTGACAATGGCCAACACCCTCATTGTCGTCATCGTCTTTATATCTGCACCACTCGGCACTGGGCCAACACAGCGCGGGCCTGTGTCAGTGATCGTTGATTTTCTGGGAAAAAAGGCATGCCAAGCCAACGTCATCTGGGTCTCCTTGCGAGCTCAGAGAGATCTGCGCCACCAACCAAATGCGTCATCGGGTGCCATCAGGGAATCCACTGCGCAAGGCGGTCAACGTGAACCTGAGGCGCGTAGCGCGCTGCAGCTGTGCACATCCATGAAGTGCGGATCCTCGTCCCGCTATCCAAGAACGGGTCCCAGCGGTACAAGTGATGAGATCCTCCGTAGCGGCCCCAGTCTTGGGGGAATTCAGGATTTCACATGAAAATGTCCCCATTCCTTTTGGCCATTTGACAGCGTCGAATCACAACGTGGTGGTGCTGTTGATCGACAATACGTATCACTCAGTGTGGCTTGACTTCTACACACCCTGCCCTGCTCCGTATCCAACGGTCTATTATAGGAGTGGGCAACAAGCCATAAAAGGGGTACATTGCTGAAGATTTGAGTGCTTAATAAGAAGTACTATTCCTGTTGGACGGAAACACCCACGATCGGCACAGCACTTGCCTTGTCTTACTTCAAGAACAAGTTCCCGGCCTGAGCTGTGTTTCTTTCCCTGTGCTGTCTCCTGGTAACCTGTTGTCGGCTTGCTCTTTCTCTCTTGTCCTGTATTTTTGTCGCAGGCCCGTCCAGACAATCGGGAAGAGGTTACCGCCTTTGCACAGAAGCTTCCATTACTTACAACCAGCCCAACCTACTGCTAGCTCGGCAGCCTCAACCGCAGTGCAGGCGCACGAAGGTGCCAGATTCCGCCCTTTTTTGTCAGCCTGCCGTGACCAGGTTCCTGGCATTTCGCCCGGTCCTTCGGTCTGACCGCAGGGGTTGAAGGCGTTTACCCAATCCGGGACCTACGACAATACGGATAGAAGCAAACATCAAAAAAGAACAGTCTCTATCACCCTCGATCAGCAGCCCAGACCTTATTGGATATTTTGTGCAGATTGCACCGGACCGTTGGGAGGAAGGGCTGCAAGCTTTTTGGAGTCCCGGGCCCCCGCGACGACAATGGCCGCTCCCGATCCCGCTCCGACTCAAGTCAACGGCGCGAGCAAGATCTCGGAGCCGGGCCAGCCCCAGTCTCAGAAACAACCTCTCCGAAACGGAGCATCGCCAGGAGTCGAACAACAAAACCTATTGTTGACAGGAAAACAAGAGCATTGTCGGTTACTCTCTGCCCATAAAGCCATACATGTTAGCATGGACTGACCGAGCCTGTTGGCGCGCCTTGCGCTTGTGCTACACACCTTCCAGACCTGAAGCGCGAACTTATCTCAGAGCAAGTCAAATGGGAGATCTCAGAGCTCAACTCTCCCACGGCCCTTCGCCGGTTTGGCGCCCCTTTCAAGTCCGATGTGGGCGAGGTGTCGCCTCTAGACTCGGAGTTGCCCATTTTGAGGTACATCTTCGTCCACCATATCCGAGAGTTTCCCTTTCTGGACAAAGCCAGAGAGAAGGAGTTTTGGCAGGATAAGTTGCAAGTGGTAGGTTTTGTTCTCAGTTATTGTTTTTTAGTTGATTGGCTGAGGCTGACACACCCTAGTTCCTGGAGAGCTTTGCAAACAAAAACATCTCGTCCTCGGAGGACCGCCTGGAAGAGACCAAGAGGCGAAAGCTCGCTAACAAGGCCAAGAAGCTGGTCGAGCTGATGATGGTGTCGGGTATCCCGACTGCCTCGGGTTTTGAGGAGAGGATAAGGTTCTCCGAAATCGAAATCGTCGACGCCAATCCGACCGAGACGGGTGTCCTCACGACGCTCCCCGAGGGCAACTACTTGAACGGATGGGACGTGAACGTCGCCGGTGTCCGGATGATCTCGGAACGGAGGAAGCTCCGGCACCGTAAGCACGCTGTGGGTTTGAATCTTCGTGCCGGGGTGTGACTGCAGACTACTAACAGCATGTGTAAAAGGAATTCATCCTCCGGGTCAAGAGGAAAAACGGCGCCGAATATCACATTGGCCGGCGATACGGAGACTTCGCTCGATTGCACAAGAGGCTACACACCGAGCTCCCAGGGAAGATCCTCCCCTCCCTTCCGCACAAGAACAAGTCGAACATGACGGCCCTTAACATGGGAGTTAGCGTCGATGGCAACAATTCGGATACGGAGTCTGTTTGGTCTGTCTCGACTCAGCTTCGGAGTAGACATTCGGCCAATGGCTCCATCCATTCGACGCAGTCGGCTCGATGGAGCAGCACGGCTCACAGGCTATCGATTAAGGGTAGGTGATGGCACATCATTCAGGTGATCAAGGCTAACTGGTGACTAGACCAATCGAGCGACGGGCTTTCTCCTCGGTCATCAGTGGACACTAGGAATGGGAGGTCTAAGACCCCTTCGCTCCGGCGTCCTGAAACTCCCCAAGCGCAAGAGCCTGTCATACTATGGCGGGAGAGCCAGAGAGTTTCGCTGCGTGCTTTCCTACGGTCCCTACTACAGAACTCCCAGATCGCCAACACTAAGGCTATTGAGGACTTTTTGACAGCAGAACCGATCACCTTGACCGATGAAGACCGCGAGGATATCGCTCGTCGGAAGCTGCTTGATCAACGGCGAGTAGAGGAGCAGAAGAGGTTCTACGAAATTGCGAGGAAGCGTGCGGCAGAGCTGGATGTTTACATGGAACAGTAGGTTGTTCCCTTAGAGTAACGAAAGACTCCGATATACTAACGTTGCCCAGATTCCGTCAAGACATAGTAGAGCGGAACGGTTTAACCATGCTCTTCAAGGAGATCCGGGAAAAGGAAACCATACAAGACCTGAGCCTGCAGTATCAGAAGTTTGCCGAATGGCTCCGCATCGAGGTTGCAGCAACTATCTACCATCTCTTCCTCGCAGAAGATAACTCGCCGGAGCTGTTCGCTCAGGCCAAGAAGATTCACTCCCTGATCCCATACACTCTGATGAAGAACGTCATTCGTGTGGCCAACCCGGCAGCTGTCATGTCTAGCATCCTGGACATCTTTTTGGCCCAGCCTTTCGGAACACGATCTTTGATGCAGCGCATATTCGCTTTAACGCTGCACGACGGGATCAGGGGCTTCCAGCGATCGATCGATATCCTCGCGGAGAAGATTGGCGACCCCATCTTTGTGAGCAAGCTGAAGGCATACACGGACGCCGAAGAGCAGGTCAAGGAAGCCATCAGACAGGAAGCGACTGGCGATGGGGTTGATATCATTGTGGCCATTCTCCGGTCTGAGCTCCTCGGGCCCCCGCTGGAGTCGGCCCAGCTTGAACAGTTGTGCAATGCTTATGTAGCATTCAACAATGCAGTGGAAAACGTGGATGCGGACCTGCGGCAGGGCGCCGAGCTCTTCTCATATCTCAAGCAGCTGATGAAGCTGTACATACGGCAACGCGACAAGGCGATGATGCTGAGCCTGATCGAGGAGCCGGTGACGCTCCAGCTCTTCCGTGACCTGTTTACCATCTTCTACGAGCCGCTCGTACGCGTGTACAAGTCGGCCAACGTTTACAACAGCGTGACGGACTTTGCGCAGTTTGTCGACGACCTAATCCAGGTCGTGGAGAGGTGTCGAGACCAAGATGCGTCCGCGGATCCTAACCAGACGGTGCAGGCCTTCATCGACCTCTGCCAGCGGCACGAGCATAATTTTTACAAGTTTGTGCACGAAGTGCATACGCACGACAACGGCTTGTTTACTCAGCTCATGGGCTGGATCGAAGGCATCCTCGAGTTTTTGCGCAAGGGGCCCAAGAACGGCGCGCTCGATATGAATGCGCTGTTCGAGGAGGCCGTCCGTTCTGGACTGATTGACAAGGACAAGGCCATCGCTGAGATCGATCAGCTCATTGCGTGGCAGGAAGCACGCAAGCGCTGGCATCACAACAAAACTCGGCAGAAGATGGCTGCTGAGGGGGGACCGCCGCCCGACGGAGCGAGCGATGCGGCCATGCCGGGTTTGACGGCATTCCGGTCGGCAGACTTTGGCCTCGATCAGGATGATTTGGCGGAGATGGGGTATGATGAGGATGATTCGGATGACGAGGAGCAAGCTGAGGAAGAGGATGAGTTGGATCCTATTGAGGCGGAACGCAAACGGCGTGCGCGCAGACAGGATCGGCTGAGGAGAAATGCGGGCGAGCCCCAGAAGCCGGAAGTGTCGGAGGTGCATAAGTTGAAGGCGAATTTCTTGACTATGTTGAGGAGGGTGCTGGCTGAGTAGGAGGGGAGTCGAAGAGGGGTTGGCTTGGTTCCAGAGGTTGGGATACAGGGTGATTAGACCTGTTGTCATGGGTGGGCTTTTTTTTTTTTTTTTTTTTTTT
>Ga0065720_1019815_pt1 | contig 19827 bp, 19 predicted proteins | sample Thericmetagenome_FD_59107 | JGI IMG/M metagenome (GOLD analysis project Ga0065720, IMG submission 59107) | Thermophilic microbial communities from the Joint Bioenergy Institute, California, USA of rice/straw/compost enrichment - eDNA_2 v2... | ecosystem: Engineered > Solid waste > Grass >...
GGCCGGGGGGTGGGAAAAGGGGGGTGGCGGGAGGAGGGCTCTACAGGTACAAGGTACCTCTCGACCTTCGGATAGGAGCTACCCCGTGTTGATGGGGCAGACGCAGGCTGGCTGGCTGGATGTACATACAACGGCGATCCTCACAGGGGCTTTCCGGTATGGGCTACCGGTAGAATCCGCGGGAGAAAGCTGCAAGGTTAAGCTTGTCAGCGCGCTTGTTTGGCACTCCTCCCTCAAGAGCTAACCAACATCATTAGCCAACCTTACCCCAGTTGACAGCCCTGGCAGGTGTTCTCTGCTGGTCTGCATCACCTTGATTGCGGAGAGGACAGTATGGCAAGGTGAACAGGGCACTGCTTAGGCAGATCATTGTGTTCTCTGGTAAAAGTACCAGTACAACAGTAGTCTTGAGGGAGCAGGATTGGGTATGGAGGCCGTTAGGAGAACAGCGTAATCTGTACAAGATTACCTAGGAAGTCCATCCTGTGTAGCAGAGAAAAGACGTTGTTAAGAATGGAGAGTGCAGTGAGGATAGAGAAGCATTAAAGAGTGAACTATGAGGCTGCGTCTTCTAGGAGCGCGTGTGTCAGTCTGGGGAGTGCATGTGTGCCTGTGTCTACCTAGGTCTAGGTGTGTGTCTATTCTGTGAGTTGGGTGTGCTAAAACTGGAAATGCTTGAGTTGGGTTTGGTTTGCACAAAGACCCCTCCGGCGCTGTGGCGGCCGGATCGCCAGGCTGAGCAGAGCTGGGCCTTTCGCAGCGTCACGACCAGGGCGGTGACACACTGTGTACTTTCCGTGACCCTTAGGGGAGCAGCAACATTCCCACATACCATCTCTGATCTCTGGTGCAGATGCAACAGAGTGCACCGCGTCTGAGATGATGAGAATAACTGAGCGAAAATTGACCAGCAGATGTGATCGAAGGGTGACTTCTCAAAAAATTCCGGTAATGACAGCCGACGACCACTGCTGGGCCCGAGCTGGGCACGGTGGCCGTTCAGTCGGCCAGAAGCAAATCCGGGGACGATGACGGGGTCGTGGTTAGTGGTCGCCTGGCTGAACAACCTTATTATCAAATGCAGATTGCCCATTCCAGGGTTGCTGCTTCTCCTACTCATACTGCTTGGTAATCCAGGCATTGTTGTGAGAGTCGTCGGGAGCGTCAAGACTGCCCATTCGGCCCACGGGAAGCAGGTCGGCCGAGCCGGGCAACAGACACCAGCTAGGGAAATCATATCTGGGTAAAGGAAGCATCGGAAGCGTGCATACTAACGGGAGACACTCAACGGGGTCGAACCAGGGGCCCTGGAAAAGTGAGCAAAAAGACGGGGCGGCCGGTCGAACATGTCCAATGATGATGTGACGACGGGCCTCATCAGGACATTTCCATGGTGCATAATGGCAGCTTTCTAAAAGGCATAGTTTCTGCAGCGGATTCGGTTTGCAGTAACCCGTGTGTTCCATTCTAGAAGCTCCTGTCGAAAACAATGCAGGTCCTGCTCAATTTCCATGAAGCCGCCCGTGCCTGTGTCTGCGCCAATCTCTGCCAATCTGCTTGCCCTCATGGCAAGCACCGGCAACTCCTGCAGCGCGGTGATGATGCATTCAAACGCGTGGAGAGATGGATAAGCCGGAGGGAAACTACAGGAGGTTGCTGCAAAAGGTTCTGGAAAGGAAGTTGCCATGTTTCAGTCATGTTGAGGTCCAAACCCCCAAGTTCCAGTGAATTGCTCCTCCTCCGTACACAACGCCCCGCTTGGCAGGGCCCATGAGCAGTGATTCAGGGGCACGATATGGTAACCACCAAGGCCATTTCTAAGTGTTGAGTCGAAAGAGACAAAGCGATGGTTTCGCAGACTGCGTTGCTGACTGACCAGATGAGCTGAAATTAGTGGCGCGCGGACGACCTGCGTTCCACGTTCAGGTTCTGGACCGGGAAGCGACATCCCCTGATGTGAGCGAGGGGAAGGATGCGGTCCCACGTTGGCGGAGATAATGGAGGGATGGTGACAAGGTCGGAGAGATAGTATCACGACAAGGGCTAGGGCATGCTTCTGTACGCTCAACTCATTACTGACTTTGGGATCGGCGAAGAGTCGGCGCATACCAATGCAGCATCGGCGTCCCTCATACACGTGCGCAACGGCCAGCTCGACGGCAAGGTCGCCTGGACGGGCCGACCTTTGCAGGAGACCACCCCCACGCATCCCGCATAATCAATGTCGACCACGATCGAGGCGGGGCAAAGGCAGCGAAGAGTCTTGGTTTCACGACAACGGATGCTTTACTTGCGGTAGTAAATCTGTACAAATGTTAGCATCCAGTCTCCAGAGAGACATGCTCAGTCATGCACATACTTTCTTGAACATAAAGTGAAGCTGGAGGATACCCTAAGGACGAAAGCAATTAGCATTTTAGGCTTATTCCCTAGTACCTTCTCAACGCTCAGATCTTCTTAGGCAATCATAATATGGCGACGGACCAGTGGCGGGAGCTGACAGGGAGGGGATGGGGCGGGTCACGGCGCAGGCTGGCGACTGATGCAGCCCCCCGTGCTGCCAGCCGGCTTACCATGATGCCCCGCGGATGAGGAAATGAAGAGCGTCGCGGAACACAAGGCATAGGAGACGAAGAGGGGACATGGAGGGCAAAACACGTGGTTTGGTGGTCCACGTACCTTGTCGAAGCAGCTCTTAAAGCCACGCTCCTTTTTGGCACTGTAATCCCACTCGCGGTCGACGATGCGGAAGGCAATGTCCTCGTAAGGAGGACCAGCGATGAACCGGATGAGGCAAGTGTCTTCTTTACCAGCTGGAGCGTTAGACTCGCCCTTTTTACGGCCATCGTCGCGGATAATCTTGTAGGTTGGAGCCTTGGTTTTGTCAATAAGGTCAGGGTAGAATATATTGAACCGATAGCCCTGAACGACCTTTGGAGGCGGGTTGGAGTGGTCGTAGTGTGTCTGGTTGTACTTGTTCCACTCATAGCCCATGATCACCCGGTTGAAGTAGCGTGGCTTCCGCGGCCGGTACTTATCGGCCCAAATCGGCCTGGGGATGCCGGGCACGGCCTCCTCGGCCGTAAAGATCTCCTCGTTTTCGCTCACGCCGCGGGCTACTTCACGATCAAGCAGTGCCTTAGATGCCTGAGAGAAGTCTTCATTTCCGGTTGACGCAAAGCGAGCTGTGCCGGGAGGTGGAGCTGATGACGAAGAGGCCCCTGTTTTCGAAGCAGGGACAAGAGCCTTGGATGAGCTCTTGCCTGCCGTGGGAATAGCATCCAGAAAACCATCTGACCCTTCTAGTTCTTTGGCCCGTTCGGGGTCCCGCAGGCGCAACAGCTGAACACGGGCATCTTTGATGGCGGAGCACACCTCCTTCAGCTGGGCCTTAGCCTTGTAAATGAGAAGGCTCTTCAGCAACTCCTCCCAATAATCCGTGTCAATTGGTTCATTGGACTGAAGCTTCGCCCTGATTTGCATCTCCAGAGCCTCTAGTTGGGTCAGCGTCTTCGGCGCAAGGATTCTGTCGACCTCAGGAGCGACCGCGCTAACAGCTCGGCCCTCGGGTGGTAAGGGCTTCAGCTTCTTTCGACGGTCAGTGCAGAGGGCAAGCAAAGCTGTCCAATATTTCCGGTTGCGCTCATTGACCTCGAGTGTATGGTACGATCGGATATCCTCATCCAATTCCTGGAGCTGGGACTCGTTCAGATCGCGGATGACGGCCTCGGGATGGGGAATGGGGATATCGATGTCGGCATCATCATCATCGAACACATCGCGGTCTGGATCAACCCAGCGCAGGGCAAACGCCAAATAATCGATGGGTTTTGCGCGCTTCTCGCGGATGCGGATGTCGGCCTTCTTCTTGGCCTGCTTCAGTACGAACTTGTCCTCTTCAGCCACGAACTGCTCTGCTTGTTCGTCCTGAGTAAGGTAACGAGTCGCAGCTGCTGTCGCGGCGGGAGTAGTCGTCTTGTTTTGTGGTTGACGGGATGGCTTTGAAATGCGGTTGGCCGAGTCGTAATGAGGAGCGGTGATGTCGCGGTCTCGAGGCCTGTCGCGATGTCTGTCGCTTCGGTCGTTCCTGTCTCTGTCCTTCCAGCCATTGATCATGGCCGCTCTCTCAGGATTCATATGACCCATTTTGTCTGCAGTTTAGTAGTATGTAAGATTTGGAGTCCTTCTGGAAGTTGTAGGGGATACACACGACAGTTTGATGGAAGGTGGAAGTTGAAGTTGGTGATGTTCAGGCTTGGAACAGGCTGAAGGTCACCAAAACCTACAACCCTGCAAAATCTCTCCGCTGCCTTGATCCCCCGTATGCGCCAAGATTGATAACAAGTTGAGAGCATGTGTTAGACCCGCACAAGCATGCGCCAAGACAGCCCCACCGCAGCTGCTGGGCAAGATCCAGACCTCTCCTGGGGAGTGGAAAGGGCGCGACAGCAGCTCAACTCTCAACCCCAACCCTCTTCATTCGACCCGACTCTTAACCACATCACACTCAACCATCGGCAATCGTCAATGCGTGCTCTGCACTGATAACACGACCGTCTGGGAATCGACCCAACTGTACAGTGATTGCAGTGTCGCGACCCCAACGACCCCGAGATAAGGGAGGGAACACAGATCGCACGGACTATGACACCATGAGCCTGAGCCTGGATTCTGCCCGCGACCACGATAACGACAACCACGACAACGACAACCACGACCAGGCCACGACCTCTATAACGCGACCGATATACGCATGGATGTCGATCGCTTGATGTCGATGCCCCGATTACCCACATAGACTCGCCACCATGTACAGCATCGGAATGCGAAAGCTGCTGGGCAAGTCGAATACTGACTTGACATCTCATGGGTCGCCCCCTTCGGGAGGACGAGCAGGTCCAGCAGCAACAGCAGCCGCCGGTGGCATTACCAGCTCTCCTGTCGTTCCCAACTACCGCCCAGCTGTCTCACAGGATACTGTCTATGCTGCTGGCGTGCCGATCGCCTGCCTCGACAGCTCCCCCGATGGTCGTTCTGCCATCTTGGGAGGACGCCATGTACTGAAGACAGTCACCGTTGAGGGGCTGACGGTTCGCGAGGGTCTCGACCTGCGATCCCTCCTTGTTGCCCAGCCTGCAATGCGCAACAATAATCCAACGTCGGTTGCTGACCAGCTTTCAGTCAAGGCAGTCAAGTGGGGAGAGGTCGGCGGCAAGCAGGTACTCTTCACTGCGTGCACCACGGGCAAGGTATTCATGTACGACCTCGTCACCGTCGGCTCCTGTGGCGCTGGTGCCCCCGTGGACTGCGTTCAGATGCGAGAAGACTCACGGCAGGTCAACGCCCTCGACATCAACCCACACCACAGCACCTGGCTGCTATCCGGCAGCCAGGACGGCATAGTTCGCTGCTTCGACGTGCGCCAGCGAACCGAGACCAAGACGGGGGCGACCTTTCGGTCCAAGCAAGCCTTCAAGTGCCACGCTGACGGCGTGCGTCATGTCCAGTGGAACCCACGCGATGGCTTCCTCTTTGCCTGCGCCACGGAGCAGGGTAACGTGATCAAGTGGGACATGCGCAAGCCGAACGCGCCCATCTTGCGCATTAGCGCCCACGAGAAGGCCTGCTCGGCCATGGCCTGGCACCCCGACGGCGTCCATCTGGCCAGCGCGGGGCTGGAGAGCCGGTGCTACATCTGGGACATGTCCAAGCAGGACAAGCGCCAGAAGCCCAAGTGGACCATCGCCACGCCGTCGCCGGCCGGCACTCTGGCCTGGCGCCCCGGCCAATGGTCCGCCACGGCACAGGGCAAGCGCACCTCCCAACTGGCCATGTCCTACGACGAGAGCGGCCAGAAGCGTTCCGGCATCAACGTCGTGCACGTTTGGGATCTTGCCCGTCCTACTATGCCCTACAAGGAGATTCAGCGCTTTGATGCCTCTCCATGCGCCATCCTCTGGCACGACCAGTACCTTTTGTGGACGGCAGGTCAGGATGGCATCTTCGCCCAGTGCGATGTGTCCTTCGCTCCCAAAGTCATTGATCGCCAGGCTGTGTCGACCATGGCCTTCTCCCCGCGCGGCGACGTCATGATGCTTCTCGACGAGCGGGCACCGCCTCCACGGCCCCGGCCACACATTTTGCACCACGACGCCGCCGTGCCCCCGGCATCGGTGCCCTCCGTGCCCAGCATGACCTCTTATAGTTCCAGTCCTACAACCCCGCGCTTCAGTGTCAGTCGCAGCGACTCTGAGGATGACGCGATAGGTACCTTCATCGGGCCTCGTCGCCGCAGCAGCCGACGACGCAGGCCTAGCACCCGCTCCACAACCACACTCAGTACGACACCGCCAGCTGGCCCCAGCATGGAAGATGTCATGTCGCTCGAGCAGACGATCAAAGCGACGGGTGTCTACAGACCGCAGCAGGCCATGGCTGTCGGCCATGTACCCGCAGCTGCCAGTCCTGAAGTGTATGAGTACCTGTCGGCGAACTACCTTGAAGCCCTGTATCGGGATCTTCCAGGTCGTCCCGGCAGTCCTCCACTGCCACAGCGCATTGCTACGATCCTGGATCACTATGCTCTGGCTGCCACCCATGTAAGACAGTTCAGGCTAGCCCAAACCTGGCGCATTATCGCCTACGCTGTGGATTTGATGCTTCATCGGCGTGCTCAGTATCACCTGGAGCGTCGAAGGGATCGCAATCAAGACTCAATGAGGCGAAAGAGCTCCGCTAAGCCAAGGTCTCTTGTGGGGTTGTCCGACCATGACAATCTTCCGGAGATGTCCGTTGAGAAGGTTCAGGATGACCTAGTGGCTTCACGGAAACCAGTGTCCAATCTGGCTGTGTACGATCAGTCGCTTCAGTCGAAATCGGTGCTGCCCTCGGAGCAGGAGAGCACCTCCAACATGCCTACCCCAATGGTCCGTCCAGTCCCTAATGACACCGCTGGTAGCCAGACAGATGAGGCCGACAGGGAGTCGGCAGCGTCTGTTGTCGGGGAGCCATCTAGCTTCACTTTGCCTCCTCCGGCAGCATATCCCCCACCCCAGCTGCTACGCAGCCGTCTCGACTCGGTGCCGCTGTCTGTCGTTAGTCATGACAGTGCAGCTACTTACGCGAGCACTGAGGGATATGACTTCTACGACACTGAATTCCTAGTGAAAGCAGCTGATGAGGCGAGATCAGCTTCTGAAAACTCTCCAGATATCAGTCGCAAGCAAAGGCAAGACTCAGAAGTTGGTTCGCATGCGTGGTCAATCTCTGACCAGAGCAGACGGCCTACCGGGTTGTCAGAAGTTGAAGAAGGGCAAGCTGCAAGGGCTGCCATTGTCGCTGAGCTTCAGAAATCGCATGCTCAAGAACTGAAGAGTTATGAGAAAACCAATCAATTTTCTGAGAAAACCAAAACAGCGGTCCCGCCCCGGGTTCCCCTGGAACGGACAGAGACAACTATGACAGGCATGACAGGCTTCACAAGCTTTACCTCCTATACCGACAAGCATCATCTCATCAGCCAACCAACCGACCTTTTTGACTCACCCTATGCATCACAAACAGACATCAACTTACGCGGCTCGTCCATCCTACATAGCATCCCTGAACCGGCAAGCCCTACCCGCCCCGAACACGACAAATCCCCCTTCGTCATCGAAACCGACTACCTCTGCTGGTCCGACGACCCTCCGTACCCCTACTCTTCACGTACCTCATCGTCCTCGTCAGCACTCACTTCCTCCCCCCTCCATCCCTACACCATCATCTCGCGTGCCCTCGCCTTCGAAACCAAAACCTCAGCCCTCAATGCTTCAGCCATGATTCTCCTTCTTAAGCCCCTCCTCCCAGACGACGTCATCAACAAGCACCAAGCAGCCGCCATCCTCCGACAACACCATTCTCGCCTAATGGGCATGAAACTCTTTGTCGAAGCAGCCCTGCTCCGCAAGTTGTGCATGCAAGGTTGGCCCGGCGGTGCGCTATCCTCCTGGGGGGATAACTACCCCGCGGTATTTACTCCCGCCCAGCAGGGGGTGCAAGCCAGCTTTCTGTGTACGTCCTGCAACCGGCCACACGATATTGATCGCTCGAACCCGAACCTTTCTCCCGATGCCCTCTGGAGATGTGCCCGCTGCCGCTCAGTAATGGCTCCCTGCGCTGTATGCGGCCATCGTGATACCGCCCCTTCCATGGCCTCTGCCTCGCCGTTGCCGACACACATCCCTGCGAAGCACTGGGCAAACCTCACACCCCAGCAACAAACCACCGACGAAAATGAGCCAAAGTTAACAACATGGTTCTACTGCCCCAGCTGTTCCCATGGTGGACACGCGTCCTGTCTCCAAGCATGGCATGCCGCACTAGACCCAGATTTCTCCTCCTCTGAGCCATACCTCTATCTGGAAGATCCGCCCGGCGCTGAATCATCTGACGGGTGCTGTCCAGTCGATGGATGTGGACACACCTGCCTGCCTTCCCGCTGGAGAAACGGTGATGCTGTCCTTCTTCGTGGGGAAGAGATCTCCCGCGTGACGAGGGAAGCCTCACGCGCACTAGCCCGGGGCAGCGCTGTCGCCAACGAGGTAGGCGCGCCCAGCAGCAGTTGGGTAGGCGGTGGAGCGGGCAGTGTGGTTGGTGACCAAGCAGGCGGGGATCATACTGGGGAAAGGAGTGGGGATAAGGTGATGCCGAGCGGTGGTGGTTCGGGGGCAGGTACGGGTGCGTTGGTGAGGAGTGATGTAAATGATGTGCCGCAGAGTCGGGCGGTTGAGACGGTGAGGGAGGCGTTGGCGAGTGCTGGGTCGTATGTGGGGCAGGGGGCTAAGGTTGGAACGAGTATTTTGAGTTCGAGCCCGGGGAGAAATGTGATATCGGGAGATAGGGAGAGGAGGAAGAGTGTGAAGTTTGTGGCAGATGAGAGGAAGTAGGGGGATTTCTTGGTTATTGTTTGGATCTTGGAGCGCGGTTGCTGGGGTCGGTTGCATAGACAGGTCAAAGAGGGAGAGCGCTTGAGATGGCGGGATAGAATTGACATAGAGGTGTAATCTAACCATCGTTCATATTGGAAATATACTAATCAAATGCGATATTCAAATAAATTCTGTTTTCATTATACCCAAGATCGCTACTTCCAATAAACAACGTAAACACAAAATCCAGTCTTTCCAATACAACCAAAATCCAAAAAGTCAGCATGATCCATCCAACCCGACCAAGTCCCATCTCCAACAGCAAAACGATCGATCCTTATAACGCCGCCCCCCGCGCCACAACCTCAACCTCGATCTTCACTTCTCTATCAACCCTGACTTTCCCCCGTTCCACACTTAACCTGCTATTCCCTCTCTCCGCACTTCCCGATGTCCGTCCCCTCTCTGTCAGCTCAAGTTGCTCCACATCCACATTCCACGTACTACTCCCATTATCTTCCAACTCAACATAACCTCTTCCTTTCTTCCCCCCTCCTGTAGCACTCCGCTCAATACTAACCATCATCTCATCCACGGGACTCAACCTCATCACCTTGGACGGCTTGCTCCCGATCGTCGGTGGGCCACCGGGCCCGATTGAACCGCGGTAGCGATTACGTACGCCGCCAGAGTTGGAGGAGGAATCACTGTAGGGATTGCTGCTGAGCAGACGGGGCCAGAACTTGGCAAGGAGCGGTTTGAGTGTCATGACCGAAGCACAGATAATTGCTGAATTGACTTCGACTGCGGTGAGGTAAGAGAGAGAGGCAGCCCAGTATGTCCAGTCTGGGTCGGGGCGGGTGTGCATCTTGATGAGCTTGAGGAGACGAAGGATGGAGATGAAGCAGACTCTGCACGGAAGGTTAGTGACTTCACAGCCAGTATATGACATCAGGGTGATCTTACAAGAAGCCGAATCCGAAGACAAAAGAGAGAATGACTTTTTGTCGGCGAGGCAGTTTAATTGTCCAGACGACCGGCATGGGCAGCATGAAGATCAAGAAGTCCGTGACTTCCCAAGTCAGCCATCAGGCAACAACCAGTCCTCAATCAAGCACCCACTTACCCATATGCAACCCTGTATTCGACCACCAAATCGACTGCGGATGGCAGTATTTCTTTCCTGTGTAACGAAAATCCCAGTACGAATGCAAGGGGATGCACGCCGTGAACGTGCATAGCACCATGTATACGCTGACGATCAGTACGACGACGAGCAGCACGATGCCCGCTTTGCGCGCCCATTTGAAGGCGAAGATGTGGATGTAGAGCAAAAGAATGGAGAGCTTCGAGAAGCTGAGAGTTAGATGGTAAAAAAGAATACTGTACCAGGCCGCCTGGGGTGGTGTTAGAGGGGCTGGGAAGACGGTGAAGGGGATACATACCCTCGACCACGCGATGGCGCCGTCAGTGTCGGTGGAATCAAGGTCCCAGACGTGTCGGCCGGAGCCATGAATAGCTTCTGGGAAGACATTAGCCTTTGCAAGGGGAGGGAAAGCAGAGTTGGGAGGATACTCACGGTCTATTAGTCCCGCACATGTCGCTCCAGCAAAGACCTGAGCAAGCGATCGTCAGTGGCTCTATCCTTAACCCCCTTCTTCGATGTTCCATACCAACGCCAGTAAAATACACCAATCAGACCAGCTGAGAACATGGATAATGACTCCTCTTGTGTAGAATCTCAGGCTGACAAAGAACGCAGCAATGACCCAGCAGACGCTGGCGGAAACGATGATGTTGACCTGACGAGTGTCGTGAGGGAGGTCTTCAGGAGCTGATAGCCAGGGCGCCCCATTCTCTGGGACAGTCTCGGTGTCGCTCATTCCAATATCTTCCAGAGCAGGTTTCTGTCAATTGCAACGCATGCATTCTCACTTTTACCAGGGAGAAGGCATATCTCTCCGTGTACTCGACAGCTTCGCTCGCTAAACAAGTTGCACCGAGTTCAGAGTAATTCTGGATTAAGATTTCGCAGCCTCGGGGTTAAGAGGTTAACTGAGGACTTGTAAGATTCAGACCGTGGTGGCAACAAAAACTCTCATCCAATCAATTAGGGGGGAGGGGCCTGTGCCGCACCTCTACAGCCTTGAGAGTCAGGGGGGGCTGCCCCGTCAGGTCGTACTGCATACAAGGAAATCTGCCGGTAGCCCGACCGCTCCTTCAGCGGGGCACTTTTGCGAGCCTGTTGCTGTTGGCTCAGCTTGCATATCCCAGACGCCGAGACGGCTGCCAATGCAACCCAACGGCTCGGAAGGATTTTGTGTGAGAAGACAAGGCCAAAGTCCGGGGAAGTGGAACGCGGCATGCCGGTTGGTTCTGATGGTGCTAGCGCCGGTATATGAGTTATAGGTGGTGTCATGGCTTTTTGGCAGGCCTAATGATGGTTCGTCAGAACGAGGTGATGATGAAAGGACCGAGGAAAAGGCGTAACACAAGATCTGGAGTATCAACCTGAGATTCAATGAAGCATTTAAATGGATCGTATGTCTGATAGATAGAGACCGTTCTGACAGAGTCATGATATGATTTGCTGTCCATATATGCCCTCAACTGCAAACCGATGTTTTCAGCTGCTTATTTTGCAGCCCGTCATCCCAGCCATATTCGGGTTTGACCTTCAGCGATATACGCCAAACTCTGTCATGTAGCTATTGGCAGATGCACCTTTAGGTATATCTTCGCTGCTGCGAAACATCTCCTGAAAACTTCTATTAAGGACTTATCCCTGAACTGTAAATATTAGAGATTGGATGTTGACTACTTCCCCAGACATAATGCCACACTAAAGTGGTCACCACTTGCATTGTGACTTGCCAATTGACTTTCCATGCATTTCATCTTGGTTTCTTTTTCTTCTTTTCGTTGTTATTCTGTGGCACCCGTCATGCTTGACAGATTCCCTTAGGGCCGCATGTCCTGCAGGGCAACGCCCAAATAAATACTCCCGTCCACATCGCCATTTTCTTTTGCATCCAACAGATAGGAACAAGCCATATTGGAAGATATCTAACTGGCGCAGAATAACCCCGTCCACAAATCCAGAGTAATACACCATCTAGCAACGTGAGCAGTGTTACATCAATGATCCGTTATTAAACAGTTCATGAGGTTGCTTAAATGCATTGAACTGAAGAGCGTTAGGACAAGTGAGCAACTGCTTGGTCTCGAACAAAAAGATTAGAAACGAGAACATCATACATAAAAACCCGGAAAATCTCAGTATCACTGCAGCCACCAACACACTTCACCTGACATATATCACTAAGCCATAACACAAGAGGAAGATCAGAAGGACCGTCGCACGTGTACCAAGGCTCCGAGCTGAACGGAACATCATATAGAGTTGTAGTCACTTTTTCCCCAAGATAAATCCTCCTCCTCCCTTTTTACCGATATTCACTGCAGTTGATGCCTTGTTGCACCAGAATTTACTAGCTTTGTCGATAATTCTATCTGTCATCAGATCCTCATTCCCATATTCACACTTACAAGTCCATCGTGTCTTTCACATCTACCTTACCGATCTACAGGCAGCTTTATAATGGTCATAGTGAGCATTGACGTCGGGGTCTTGTGTATCAAGGCTTGGCCCAATTCCGCGGGTGATGCGAAACAGGTCGTCGGGATGGCCAAGTTGACTGGAATGGAGTGACATCGTTCTTGAACTGGATCTAGTTTCGGCAGATCTCGAGGAGGCCAAGGAACTTCTCAGCAACAGAATCAGTATCGAATTATCATTCAAAATATTTGACAGAAGCCACTATTTCAAAGTCTCAATTGGGAGATCTCGCATTTACTGAACATGACCGCAACTCAAGCTGACTCATGCGACAAGTAACCTTTAGCCCAGTAGTATTTTTGATGAAGAAGCGGAAGCGGCCGGATTATGCTGGACTTATTTCCATCTCACGTTCATTCTGAAGTACAATGACTCTGTGGTGAAGAAAAAGATGATTAATACCTACCACTGTACTAACACGGGGAAGGGAAACCCCAATAAACACTCTAACCTGGAGATCCCTGAAGGGGAGGAGTCAGAATCCGACTAGGAATAATTACATGTCCACAGCGGCAGCTTTTGGAAAGAGCAATGTTATCACGTAGCTAGTGGTTTTGTTCGATATCCTCTAGTGGATCGGGTGTTAATAGAGTAACTAAGTACAACATACTCCCCAAACGGATTGCCAGTGTAACCATTGATGCTTATGTCGAGGGGGGGATATATAGACAGTTGTCTCGTGACCCTTTCAATCGTCTGATGCCTTCTATGCCTTATCATGACTAGCACTCTATGAGTAACGCACCATCTCCCTCTAGCCTTCCCTTAAGGAGCAAGCAAGTCTATGCAGTTTTCATACATTGCTTCATGTTGACGCCCTGATCAGGAGCATGTGGAAATTTTCGGTGTTTCGTTACCTAAATGGCCGCGGGTCAGTTCCATCCTGAATGCTCATTTAAGATGTGCAGACACACCCTCTCATTGAAGCCCTTAGTTAACTACCTGCTACAGAATGCCATTGAGGTCAAGGCTCTCAGGGGCTTTCATAGTGTCTCAGTTGGTGCTTGTCCAAAGGATTTGACTCAGATCGTCCTTGCTCCAATACCCACGTCCTCCTCTGTTAAAGATTTGTCTCCTTTCCTTCCAAGACTTTCGCATTTTCGCCTTTTCCTCGTAATCATAACGTCTAAACTCTTCCAACAAGCTGAGCTCCCGAGCGTATGCAATCTTCTTCCGGAGCTCTTCATCTGGAAGTAATGTTTTGGGCGCATCCCAAATAACATATCCCCACTCCCGAAGGATGTCGTGTCGAGGGTTATAAATCAGATCCTCCCCTCGTTGCCAACAATCTTCATGAGCTATCCTCCATATCCGGAAAGGAGAAGACTCATGACCATCGGGGCCATTCGCAGGCCAGTTGAGGTCTATCCAGTCTCTGGATCCGACAAGGTCTTCTGACACCTGAGTGTCTAGGTTTTGCCAAACCAGCGGCCATTCTTCTGATGAATTGCCACACCGGAAGTTGACAGCAAGCATGTGCCTGCTTCGTGGAGGGACCTGTCCGAACGTTTGACAAAAAATACTGTATCTTTCGTTGTATGTCTTTGTGCGATGAAGTTTATAAAGAAAGTCAAGTCCCTGGAACAGCTGAAGGCGTGATGTTAATTCGAGGATATTCTAAAGGGGGAAACGGTACTCTGCGGATACTGAAAACTTACGCAAGCCTGTTTGTATTCATTCCATTTCCCCTTCACCCTCCAGTTTACTGAATTCGCACCCCACTGGACATCATGCATTGCAACATCATCAAATGCTGCCGAATAGCTCTTGTTAATCATCACAGCGCTATGTCAAAGGGAAATAGTTCATACATACCTTCAGACAACACACGTTCAAAGTAGTCATGAATGCATGCTAACTGTTCATTTACCCATGGTGAAAAAGGGTGAAAGAACCAGACGCCAAGACCAGTCCCTAAGAGTTTCCGTTCCTTTCCTGAAAACGGATAGTTGAGAACATTACAATACCACTGAAACCGGTATATCGCTCGCTGTATACGAAAGATCTCATCCTCGGACGCTCCTGTGCAACTTCGTCGTACCCCAAGGTGGCGACGAGCTTTCGGTAAAGTCGTGTCAATGTACTGTTTGGTGAAGTACTGTACCCTGGAATGTGTCTTGCTCAAAGAGTTGGCAATTTGCGGGGTGAGTTGCAGGGGCTGGAAGCAGATATCTGGCTCTGCAAGTTCAAACATGAACTCCGCATCGTGGAGAAAACGGCCCAGCTTCAGAACCTTAGACCGTTTGTAGCTACTCGACGCAGCTCTCCATGTCCGGCGAGCGTAAGCCATGAGATTGGCAGGAATCTGGTTAGTGATGATTGCTCGGATGATTTGATCGCGCATTTCCATAAATGCATTATAAAAAGAAGAGTGTGCGAAAATAGCTGCTGACAGCGACTCCATACTGTCCAAATTCATGAGAACAATGGTCCACAGGTGCAAAGGTATTCTTGAGAATGAAGGCTCAATGGCGGTGTTGCGAGCTGTTTTTGAAAGCCCCGAGTCCTCCATGCTGATATCGTTGCTGGGGCATTGCGAGTATCCAGAACCTGTGTGATGGGAATCATTATTTGAATGGTCCATGAGGTACATCGGAGAGCCGGAGGAGTGCAACTGCTGTTGCTCTAGGGCCGATTGATAGGAAGGTGAATTGGGCAAAGTGTATGGTTGGTGAATCACTGCAGTTTTCCCACGGTGCTGCCCTGCATCTATCGCAAATTGACAGTTGGTTTGATAAAGTTTGCAACATCAACAGCAATATATACTACAGTAAGAACATCACAAAAAGGCAAGAAAAGAGGAAAAAACGACGATGCAGCAGCTTCCTCGAACCCGTGCCACCGGCTCGCAGAGGCGCTTCAGCCTGCACGTGATCAGCCGTCAGGTCCTGGAGCGCAGTGACCTCAATAGGTGCAATATATCTCTTAATTGGATTGTCCAACATCGTTATAGCCATCAGGTTTCCTACTGTTGGCCTAGTGTTGCCGCGTCGATGCATCATGGCCTGTTTCAGAAGAACCATTTGCAGAGCCACGGATGCGACACACTTTGGCGTAAACCGCCCGTACTTGGCTTCTCAAGAGGTATGAAGTGGTAAAGAGTGGAGGCTCAAGAGCATAAACTCTAATGAACCTACTATGGAAAAAGAGGAATGAAAATTGAACTAACAAACAAACGCTGGACTGCATTAATGAGCTCCATACAAATGTACTAAACTGTTGAGCGCACAATAAACTTGGGCCTTATGTGTTGGCCAAACACACTACGTGATTCATTGATGGTTGATCTACGCCTACCCTCACCAGTGACCGTCCCATGAGTTAAGCTTGTTCAAGTGCCATCCAAGTTCGGCATGTCCCTGTGTGTAAATGATTATGGCCATTTAAGTGGCCGAGACGGTCACTGAGTTTGAAGATGTGTTTCTTGCGTCTATAAGAAGGTCACGATATCCCAGATGCGTCAACTCTACTCGCAGCATCATTCCACATTACGCAACGCTGGCCGTTGGTATTAGACATAAATCTCACTTCGACTTGGTTTATTAACAGCCTTCCACACTCTGAGCACTTCGCGGAGATCCGAATCTGTTCTCATTTGTGTCAGGCATCCTTGTTTTGTTTTCTTCTTCCAAAAACCTGAACCCGACCCCAACTCTCATTTATTAGCGCGCCCTATTTGCACTGTTTTTGAAAGGCCTCAAGCTGTTCAACTCTTTGCAAACATGCCCAGTTCCTCGAGTAACAAAAGCGACGGTCGCAGCAAAACCAGGGGCTATGCTTCGTCTGAAAAATCAACATCCTCTGAGAGTGAACGCTCTCAACGTCATTCATCCAGAACTGACGCGGCAGTGCACGGAATGGCTGCCTTACGTCTGTCAGACTCTTCGCCGGCCAGAAGATCAGTTAGATCACACCATTCAGGATCAGACAGGGAAAGTTCCTCGTCGAGTTCTTCACAGCCCAGAGGATCAGAAAGATCCCACCATTCAGGTTCAGAAAGGGAAAGCTCTAGATCGAGCCGGTCCTCATCAAGGACATCAGACTTACAGCACCATTCAACCAGCAGGCAGACTGGCAGAGCTGGTGTGGCTCCTAGATCTTTCTTTCGTACGAACACAGATAGTTCAACAACTTCATCGTCATCAAGCTCCTACGCTGGAGACCTTTCAGGTGGAGCGGATGATGAATACGACGATGATCCGTTCGATAGGAGTGAGCAGTATACCGGTGAGAACCAGTGGAGTGAGGAAGAACGTCAAAGAACCCATAGCGGTCGTCGGACTGCCATATCAGAATCAGCTGGCTTTCTGCATAATTCCGGATACTCTTCTTCAGATGGATCTGCCAGACCAAATGCTCGTGACACCGGTCACAGGATCAAGGAGCGGCGTGGACATCCTCAAGTCCGCACGACTGATTATCATTCCGGATTCAGTGATCAGATGGAGTATGTTAGCGTCAGCGATGAATACGGCCATAGGAAAGAAGAAAGATTTCGTCCTGGAACTGATATTGCACGACGACACAAGGAGTATCATGACCATCAAAAAGCGGCAGAGAACGCCGCTGGGAGGTACATTGATCTAAGGGACAAGACACCGAATCGTCGACAAAAGCTCCAGGGTCCAGATGCTGCATGTGGAGCCGAAATTCCAAATCTTCGAAAGAACTTTACCACTACTGAACGTAAGTCGGACATGATAAGCTCTTGAATGAAATGTCATATATAGTCTGAAACTGACCTTATGTCAATAACAAGATCGTGAAATGCGCAGCATTTCACATGAAGTATTTCATCATAAGAAGCTGTAAGTACTCTTGATTTTGTTGAAGATGTTACTACCTTAAAGGGATGACAGCAAATATAGAGCTAATTCCGATACCTTCAATTTCATAGGGAGTACGAACGCCGAAAAGATTTCAATAAGGATTTTGAAAATGTTTGGATTAAACGTGAAAAACAAACAGGCCATTCCTCTGTGCAGAGCCATAAGAAGGTTGAAGAAGATGCAGCCATCAGTGCTATTAAGTGGAAGCAGATCGAAGACGCCCACACACAGGCACTCTTGAAGCTTGGTGCTCGAAAAGAGGACCTCACAGACCTGAGTTCCTGGTCCGACAGTTCTGGCAGTAGATGAGAAGATCTGCTGGTCACAGCCACTGCATGCGGTATGACTCTTCGCCACCATCGATCTGAAATTCTGCTCTTTTGCGTTTCTTTTTCCATTTTGATAAATGAGATTGGATTCAACATTTATCCTCAATTAGCGCACAATACAGACTGAGTTGGAAAGGATTGAGGATCCCAGAATGGCTAGGCTGTTGAGATACACCAGAATATTAGCAAGAAAGTGATTCAGAAACTGCAAGACTTTGCTTGTCGGTGACATCGAAGACGCAAGTCAATGTGGCCGTCGCTTTAAGGCAACTGATATTTCCCACAGGAAGCAAGCTTTGAAAAGTGGAAGCGAAATTTGGCTTTATCTCACGTATGAATTTCTCGAAACTTTCAATGGTCGGATCATCGCAGGTGTAAACCCAACGGGAAGTCCTCCATACTTCTAACAATCCAGAGAGACCCCCTGAGATGGTTCGAGAGATGTCAGGCTGCTGGATTGAGAGACTGGAGTTCTCACACAACCAAAGCGGCCGTTGTCACAGTTGGCAAGCAACTGTTTGTATTGCTGACTAAAGAGTTTCTTGGGCCAGATGGCTCTGCTTGGAATCTATATACATCTCATGCACTCTTGACACCCGGGAGGAGCTCGAGCAGTTTGCATGGGACGTGTTCGATACCCTCGCCGGAGTGGCAGGCCGTTTTTCGACCCTCCCCAACAGGCACACAAAGAGCGTCTCCTGGTGGTCGGAAGTGCTGGCCACGGCTAGGGAGACTGACCCCATAGTCTACCGCAAGCTCTGCAAGGAGGTCAGGGTGAATTTTTACAGGGAAAGGGTTGCCACAGCCTCGACCCCGGCCGGAGTGGGGCAAGATACTTAGATGGCGCAGCGGCCATTCGGACGACCAGCCTACCGTCATGGTCGTGAACGGAAGAGTGATCTCGGACACGGAGCGGGTGGCGTCTTACCTCGCTACTCAAGCCTTCCGCCCTGCAGGAGCCCAAGAGGGTTCCCGCCCCGCTTGGCCCGGACCCCGTCTTCCCCCTGAGTGGGCAGCGAGGCTCGCTGACCGGCTCAGCGACGATGAGCTCAATGATGCCTTCCTCGGAGCCATCTCGAACACACCCGGCTCCGACTGGGTGCCACTGACATTTCTCAGACACACCTGAGAGCTCGTTCGTCCAGCTGCCCGGACTATCGCCGAAGGTTGCATAAGATAGGGGTTCTTCCCGAAGACCTTCAAACAAGCGACAGTAGTCACCCGCTCGAAGCCCGGGAGGGACCCGCGATCATACAAGGGCTGGCGGCCGATCACTGCTGTCAACTTTCGGCAAACGTGTGGAGAGGCTTCTGGCCCGAAGGACGACAGCGGCGGCGCTGAACTTGGGGCTGCTCCCCAGACGTTGCAGGAGCCGTCCCATAGATCCGCGCTGGACCTCGTCCAGGCGCTCGTGCATGACGCGGAGACCATGTCGAGACAAGGCTACCATGGGCTCCGGGTCACCCTGGATGTGGACTCGGCCTACCCCTCGGTTCAACCGCCGATACACCGCGAGGTTCTCACGGACCAAGGCTGGCCATACTGGCTCTGCAAGGCAACAGCCGACTTCTGCCAAAATCACCGCTTCTCGTTCCCGTGGGCACAGTCGACTTTCCGCTCAGACACTGGTCTCCTATAAGGCTCTCCATGGTCCCCAATCCTCTTCGTCCTGTACTCCCTACTAATTATCAACCCCTCGCAACAGGAATCTTCGTTTATGTACATGGACGACCACGCATAACTCTCATGGAGCAAACACCAAGTGCAACTAGCCCATCACGCATCCCTCAAGGTCGGCCAACGTTGGACCAAGGTCCGGGGGCTTGGCCTCAGGATCGATCCTAACAAGATAGAGGTCCTGTATATTTCCCCCGGGGGGCTGGGGCAAAGCGAGGCAGGCTTGATCCCGCAAACCTTTCGACACAGGTGGAAGGGGCGTCCATTTTCCCCTGGCAAATCCATCAGGTGGCTGGGCGTCTCGCTGGACCCCAAGCTCAGCCTTGCGACGCAGGCGGCCACGAGGGCGTCAGCGACGACTGCGGTGGTAGGGTTGATCAAGCGCCTATTTAACACGAGGGTCCGGGGGTTCCCCCCCGCGGCTGGCCCCAACATCTTCAATGCAGTCGTCACCCCCTCTCTTC
>Ga0065720_1003277_pt1 | contig 19783 bp, 16 predicted proteins | sample Thericmetagenome_FD_59107 | JGI IMG/M metagenome (GOLD analysis project Ga0065720, IMG submission 59107) | Thermophilic microbial communities from the Joint Bioenergy Institute, California, USA of rice/straw/compost enrichment - eDNA_2 v2... | ecosystem: Engineered > Solid waste > Grass >...
GCCGGCGGGGTGTGTGGCCGGTGGGCGCTCGCTGTCCCGTCCCCGGTGACCGCGCCCTTGCGTCCCCGGTCGCGGCTCCGCCGCGTCGCCGGGCGGGCCGACGGCCGGCTCCGGCGGTTGGCTCGGCCGGTCCCGCGGCGTCCGGTGGTGGTGATCGTCGATCGGCCCCAGGCGCGAAAATGGCCGGAGTTCCGGTTCGATGCCTCGATGCGTGTCGTGCCTGGTCAGGGCCGGTTTTTCCGGCTTGTACGGCCTGGCTCCGGGCGGTTTTCCCGGTTCGCGCGATCGTAAGCTCCTTGACAGGGGGTAACCCTCATGCCACCATCGCCGCAGCCGCGCGAATGTTGCTCGCCACAACAATAGCGCCTCGTCCCTTCCCACCTTGACGTCACAGGAATCGTGATCATCGATCTAGATAACGTTTCAGTGAGCGTGGATAACGTTATCCACTTGATCGACTTGGGCGTCGAGACCGCTCGCGGTGGTGCGGGGGATCGCGGACGAGGCGGGCTGGGGGGTATACGTGAACGCCGATCCAGTCGCGTCCACCGTCTCCGTGGAACACGACGCCGCCACCGTGCGGACCGTGCCGGAACTCGCCCGGCTGCTGCGGCTCCTGCGTCGTCGCGAGGCGCGGAACCGGGATGGTGCCGCGCTGACGTACCGCGAGCTGGCCGCGAAGACCGGCTGGTCCCACGCGATCATTGGGGAGTACCTCGCCGGTACGGCCCTTCCACCCACCGATCGGTTCGATCAGCTCATCCAGATCCTTGGCGCGACGCGCTCCGAGCTGGGCCCGCTGGCGACCGCCCGGGACCGGGTCGAGGAGCTCCGCCGGCCGAGCCGCGCCGCATCGGCCGCGAACGCCTCCCGATCAAGTGAGCGCGTTCCGCGCGAGCTGCCGGCGCCCGTTCCCGGGTTCGTCGGGCGACGGCCCCAGCTGGCCGAACTGAACCGGATCGCGGCCTCGGCCGGGGCCGAGACCGGCCTGCCGATCGCGGCGATCTGTGGTGGCGGTGGCGTGGGCAAGACCGCGCTCGCCGTGCACTGGGCGCACCGCCGGGCGGCCGACTTCCCGGACGGACAGCTCTACATCGATCTTCGGGGGTTCAGCGCCCGCGAGCCCGTGGCCGCGGTCGATGCCCTCGGCCGGTTCCTGAACGCGCTCGGGGTGGATCCCGACCGGATCCCCGCCGGCGTCGACGAGCGCGCCTCGCGCTACCGGACCATGCTGGCCGGGCGGCGCATGCTCGTGGTGCTGGACAACGCCGTGTCGGCCGAGCACGTACGGCCCCTGCTGCCCGGGAGCGCGACCTGCATGGTCGTGGTGACCAGCCGGGACAGCCTGGCCGGCCTGGTCGCCGCCGACGGGGCGCAACGCATCCAGCTCGATGTCCTGGCCGAGTCGGACGGCATCAACCTGCTGCGCGCCCTGCTGCCCGACCGGGTCGACGCGCAGCCACAGGATGCCGCCGCGTTGGTGCAGCTCTGCGGGGGTCTGCCGCTGGCCCTGCGGGTCGCCGCCGAGGTCGCCGCGTCGCGCCCGGACGAGCCGCTCAGCGAGATCGTCGCCGAGCTCGGCGCCGACCAGGACCGGCTGGAGCTGCTCGACGCGGGCGACGACCCCAACACGCTGCGCGCCGTGCTGTCCTGGTCGTACCGGCGGCTGTCGTCCGGGGCCGCGCGGCTGTTCCGCCTGTTCGGAGCCGAGCCCGGCCCGCACCTCTCCCTGGCCGCCGCCGCGAGCCTGGCCGGGGTGTCGCTGTCCACCGGACGCCGGCTCGTCGGCGAGCTCACCCGGGCGCACATGCTCGCCGAGGTCTCGCCCGGCCGGTACGCGCCGCACCAGGTGCTGCGGGCCTACGCGCGCGAACTGCTCGACGACGAGGCGGCCCACGATCGACGTCCAGCGATGCGTCGACTCCTCGACCACTACGTGCACACGGCCGACCGCGCCGACCGGGTGCTGGACCCCACCCGGACCCGGGTGGATCTCGTCGAGCTGTCAGCCGGCGTGGTCGTCGGTGACTTCCCCACGGCGGCCAAGGCCAAGGCGTGGTTCTGCGCCGAGCGCCAGTCGCTGCTCGCGGCCGCCCGTCTCGGCCGCGACTACGGGTTCGCCGAGCACACCTGGCAACTCGCGTGGGCCATGGCCACCTACCTGGACCGCAGCGCCGGGTGGCTCGACTGGGCCGCGGTCAACACCGTCGCCCTCCAGGCCACAAGCGATCCGGCCGCCCTGGCTCAGGCCCACGCCGGGCTCGCCCAGGCCTCGGCGCGGTTGGGTCTGGCCGACGTGGCGGAGGAGCACTGGCAGCGCTGCGCCGACCAGTTCGCCCGGGCGGGTGACGCGCTCGGTGAGGCCGCCGTGGCCGCACACCTGGCCGACATGTACGTCCGGGCCGGTCGCACGGACGACGCGGTGGAGGTGGCCGAGCGAGCCGTCGAGCTGTTCCGGTCGCAGGGCGACGAGGCGGGCCTGGCGGGAGCGTTGACCAACGCCGGCTACTGTCACGCCGTCGCCGGTGACTACGACCGCGCGTTGGCCGAGTGCACCGAGGCGCTCGACCTGTGGCGACGCCGGGGCCACCCGACGGCGGCGGCGTCCACATTCGACAGCCTCGGGTTCCTCTATCGGCGCATGGGCCGGTATGACGAGGCCGAGCGCAACTACCGACAGGCGCTGGCGGCGCACCGCGAGCGCGGGGATCGCCTGCAGGAGGCCACCGTGCTGCGGCACCTCGCCGAGATCCACGAACAGATGGGGCAGGAGACCCTGGCGGGCGACGAGCGTCAGGCGGCAGCGTCCATTTTGGACGAATTTAGTCACGTTGACGCGAATCACCTACGGGTCCGCCTGAGCGAGACGGTGCCCCGCCGGCGCTGAATTCCGCGCAGCTCGCCGGAGCGGAATCTGCGGGTAACTCCGCGCAGCTCGCCGGAGCGGAATCTGCGGGTAACTCCGCGCAGCTCGCCGGAGCGGAATCTGCGGGTAACTCCGCGCAGCTCGCCGGAGCGGAATCCGCGGGTAACTCGGGTGGCTGGGCGGGGTGGTGGGCACGGGGAGGGCATTTGGCGGGCGGACGCCACGCTTGGTGGCCGACGCCACGCCCTGCGGCTGACGCCGCCCGAGCGCGCGGCCTCGGGCGGCGTCCCTGTCAGGGACTCGTTGTTCGCCGTCGCGTGCCCGTGGTGGCCCTGGCGTGCCTGGGTTTGCCGTGACGAGCCTGGGTTCGCCGTGACGTGCCCGTGTTTGCGCAACGTGCGCATGCGCGCACGCTGAAACGATGGGGGCGGCCGGGCGCGCTGAATGGATGAGGGTGGCCGACGACCGGAGCGCGAGGTGACGAGCGGAGCATGGACGGGTCCCCGGCCCGAGCGCACGCCCGCATCGGGCCGGGGACGGTGACCTGGTCGCTCCCCCATCCGAGCGCACGCCCGCCGCGGAACGGGGGAGAGTGACCTGGGTCGTTGCCCCGGTCCGAGCGCACGCCCGCATCGAACCGGGGACAGGCGACCTGGGCCGCTCCGGCCGAGCGCACGCCCGCATCGGACGAAGGGCCCGTACACCCGGGTCGTTGTCGACCACTGGGGGTCACGGGTGAGGATGCCCCATCCACATCCGCCGTACCCGCGATCCTGGACAACGCCGTACAGCGCCGGACAGCGCCGGACACGGCCCGGCGCGTTTCACGTGTTTCATCGACGATGACCGTCTCGTTGCCGAATTGTTACCGCCGACAACAAACTTGGCGGGCTCGGCATCTTGTGTCGGGGGTCACTGAGGGAATACGTTGCCGGGCACAACAATCATCGGCCGCCAGTGACGGTGGCCGTTGCAACCCGGAAGCACCACTAGCAACGACGCGGAGGACCCAGCCGCCGATAAGTGGCCGTCCCCCACAAACCGTTCCTCACACCCAGACAGGAGATCTGGCCATGCGTAAAGGTGTCATCACCTTCGCAGCCGTCGGGCTCGTGGCGTCGCTCGGCCTCGTGGCCTGCAGTCAGCCACAGGAGACCGGTGGCACCGAAGACCGGCCCAAGGTCGGCGTGATCCTGCCCGACCAGGCCTCCGCGGTCCGGTGGGAGACCGCCGACCGTCGGTACCTCGAGGAGGCGTTCGAGGCCGCCGATATCGATTACGAGATCGTTAACGCACAGGGTTCGACCGAGAACTTCCTGACGCTCGCCGACCAGCTGATCACCAGCGGTATCGACATTCTGATGATCGTCAACCTCGACTCGGGCTCGGGCGCCGCGGCGCTGCAGAAGGCCCGGAACGCGGGCGTGAAGACGATCGACTACGACCGGCTCACCCTCAACGGCGGCGCCGACTACTACGTGAGCTTCGACAACGTCGAGGTCGGCCGGCTGCAGGCGCGGGGCCTCATCAAGTGCCTGGAGGACATGGGCGTGGAGAACCCGCGCATCGTGTACCTCAACGGCTCCCCGACCGACAACAACGCCACGCTGTTCCGCGAGGGCTACGACGGCGTGCTGCAGGACAAGTACAAGGAGGGCTGGGTCTTCGTCGACGAGCGGTCGGTGCCCGACTGGTCCGGCACGGAGGGCATCACGCTCTTCGAGCAGATGTTCACGGCGCACGGCGGTGGCATCGACGGTGTGCTCGCAGCCAACGACACCCTGGGCAACTCGGCGATCACCGTGCTCCGCAGCAACGGCCTCAACGGCAAGGTCCCGGTGACCGGGCAGGACGCGAGCACGGCGGGCCTGCAGAACATCCTCGCCGGTGACCAGTGCATGACCGTCTACAAGGCCATCAAGAAGGAGGCGAACGCCGCCGCCGAGCTGGCGATCGCGCTGGCCAAGGGCGAGACGCCGGCCGGCCTGACCACGGTGCACGACCCGGAGGGCAACCGCGACGTGCCGTCCAAGCTGGAGACGCCGGTGGCGATCTTCAAGGACAACGTCAAGGACGTGGTGGATGACGGCTTCGTCACCGTCCAGGAGCTGTGCACCGCGGACTTCGCGGCTCTCTGCGAGGAAGCGGGCATCTCCTGAGGCTCAGGCCTCACCGTGGCGCCGCGTGCCATCGCCCTGCCGGTGGCACGCGGCGCCCACCGCCGTACATAGCCCCCTCCAGAGGAGTCCATCGACGTGACGACAACTGTAAATTCTGACTCCGCGGTGCCGCTGCTGGAGGCCCGCAGACTGTACAAGAGCTTCGGCCCCGTGCAGGTCCTGCGCGATGTCGACTTCTCGGTCTACGCCGGTGAGGTGACCGCCCTGGTCGGGGACAACGGGGCCGGAAAGTCCACATTGGTCAAGTGCCTCGCCGGGAGCCACGGTTACGACGCTGGCGAGCTGCGCTTTGACGGGCGTCCTGTCACGATCCACAACCCTCGGGACGCGGCGGAGCTCGGCATCGAGATCGTGTATCAGGATCTCGCGCTGTGCGACAACCTGGACGTGGTCCAGAACATGTTCCTGGGCCGCGAGCGTCGTACCGGTCTCGTGCTCGACGACGCGACGATGGAAGAGCTGGCGATGAAGACGCTCAGCTCGCTGTCGGTGCGGACGGTCAGCTCGGTGCGGCAGCGGGTCGGCGCCCTCTCCGGTGGCCAGCGCCAGACCGTGGCGATCGCCAAGGCGGTGCTGTGGGACAGCCGGGTCGTGATCCTGGACGAGCCCACCGCGGCGCTCGGCGTCGCCCAGACCGCGCAGGTGCTCGAGCTGGTGCGCCGGCTCGCCGACAACGGGCACGCCGTGGTGCTCATCTCGCACAACATGAATGACGTCTTCGCCGTCGCCGACCGGATCGCCACGCTCTACCTGGGCCGCATGGCCGCCCAGGTGAAGGCGTCGGAGGTTACCCACGCCCAAGTCGTCGAGCTGATCACCGCCGGCCGCAGCGGCAGCCTCGGTATACAGACGGAGACCACGACCACGAACGGGTACGAGGGCAACGGAGTAGAGCTATGACCACCATGACGCGCCCGCCGGCGGAGGTCGTGACCGCGCCGCAGCCGCCGTCGCTGACGGAGTATGCGCGGGCGTACTGGCGACGCCTCCGTGGTGGCGAGATGGGTTCTTTCCCGGCCGTGCTCGCCATCATCGTGCTCTCGCTCGGCTTCGGGATCGCCAAGCCGGTGTTCCTGACCCCGCTCAACTTCGCCAACCTGTTGCACCAGTCGGCCGTCTACATCGTCGCCGCGATGGCCCTGGTCTTCGTGCTGCTGATCGGGGAGATCGACCTGGCCGCCGGTTGGACGGCCGGGGTCACCGCCGCGGTCATGGCCAAGCTGCTGGTGAACCACACGGTGCCGTGGTACGTCGCCATCCTCGCCTCGATCGTCACCGGCGTGGTGATCGGCTTGCTGCTGGGCACGCTCGTGGCCAAGCTCGGGGTCCCGTCGTTCGTGGTCACCCTGGCCGCGTTCCTGGCCTTCCAGGGCGTGCTGCTGTGGTTGGTCGACCAGGGCCAGGTCATCCTCATCACCGACCCGGTGATCCGGGCGATCAACAACGACAGCTTGCCGCTGTGGGCGGGCTGGGCGCTGTACGCGGTCTCGGTCCTCGCGTTCGCGGCGGTGCAGCTCACCCGGCGCGCCCGCCGGGCCCGTCGGGGTGTCTCCCACGACCCGTTGTCGCTGGTGGTCCTGCGCATCGTCGTCGTCGCGGCGGTCGCCGGATTCGGTGTCTACGCGCTGAGCGTGAACCGGGCGCTGGCCCGGGGCAGCGTGCAGCAGGGCGTGCCGATCATCGTGCCGATCGTCGTGGTGCTGCTGGTGCTGCTGACCTTCGTGCTCAAGCGGACCCGGTTCGGCCTGCACCTGTACGCCCTCGGCGGCAACGCTGAGGCCACCCGGCGGGCCGGTATCCCGGTGGACCGCTTGAAGATCGCCGCGTTCACCCTGTGTTCGACCCTGGCCGCCCTGGCCGGCATCATCCAGGCGTCGCGCGCCAACTCGGTCGACGGCAAGTTCGGCTCCCAGCTGATCCTGTTCGCCGTCGGCGCGGCCGTGATCGGTGGCACAAGCCTTTTCGGTGGTCGGGGTCGGATCATTGACGCTGTGTTGGGTGGTCTGGTCGTCGCCATCATCGCCAACGGCATGGGCTTGCTCAGCGCTCCGGAGTGGGTCCGGTTCGTGGTGACGGGTCTGGTGCTGCTGGTCGCCGCCGCGGTTGATGCGCTGGCTCGGCGGCGGTCGACGGTCGTCGGATTACGCTGACGCGATGCGCGCCGCCCCCAGCCAGGAGGAGGTTCGCCGGCACAACCTCGGCACACTGCTGCGCCATGTCCACCTGCGTGGACCCACGTCCCGCGCGGAGCTGACATCCCGCATGGGGCTCAACCGCAGCACGATCGGAGCCCTCACGGCCGACCTCATCGCCGCCGGGCTCGTGACCGAGGAGGTGCCGCGGGATCACGGCCGGGCCGGACGCCCGTCTCTTGTGGTCACTCCGCAGGCCGAGCGGGTGTACGCGTACGCCTTCAGCCTCGAGGTGGACCGGGTCGTCGCGGCTCGGGTCGGTCTCGGTGGAGTCGTGCTCGACCGTCGAGAACTGGCCCGGCCGCGCGGCGACCGGTCCGCGGTCAAGGTGGTCGCGCCGTTCGCAGAGTTCGTGCGCGAGTCCGAGAAGGGACTGGCCAAGCGCGGGCTCTGCGTCGGCGGCGCCGCCGCGGTCACCGCCATGGCCCGCCTGGAGGACGGCGAGGTGCGGCTGTGTGAGCCCGGCGCGTTGGACGAGCCCTTTGCCGCCGCCATCGCCGAGGCCCTCGCTGACACCCGCGGCTCGGTGCCGCCGCTGGCGGTGCGCAGCACCGCCGACCTCGCGGCGTTGGCCGAGCACGCCCGGGGCGTGGCCGTCGGCTGCGCCAACGTCGTCTACCTGCACGGCGACGCCGGCGTGAGCGGCGGCATCATCGCGGGCGGCCGCCCGCTGACCGGCTACGGCGGCCACGGCGGCGAGGTCGGTCACATGGTGGTCAACCCCCAGGGCCGGCCCTGCGGGTGCGGCTCGCGCGGGTGCTGGGAGACCGAGATCGGCGAGCGCGCGCTGGTGCGCGCGGCCGGGTACGACGGCATCGGTCGGTCGGCGGTGCTGGCCGTCGTCGACGCCGCCGCGCGCGGCGACGCGATGGCCCAGGCCGCACTGCGCCAGGTGGGCGACTGGCTGGGCTTTGGTGTAGCGAACCTTGTAAATATCTTCAATCCGGAGCTCGTGATCTTCGGGGGCACGCTCCGGGACGTCTACCTCTCGTCGGCCGCCCAGGTCCGGGGCCGGCTCACCCGGATGGCCCTGGTCGCGGCCCGGGAGCACGTCCGGCTCCGGACGCCGAGCCTCGGCGACGACGCGGCCCTGCTGGGTGCCGCCGACCTCGCCTTCGAGCCACTGCTGCGCGACCCGCTGGAGCACGCGGCCTAGCCCGGTCGGGGGCCATGTCCGGGCGGGTACGANNCGGGCCACCTGCGCGAAGCGCGATTCCGGGCCACCTGCGCGAAGNGCGATTCCGGGNNACCTGCGCGAAGCGGGCCGGCTCAGAGCAGGGCGGTGCCGAAACAGGTGCAGAGCACCAGCAGGGGCAGGCCGACGATGAGGAGNAAGAAACCCAACCCCGGGCTCTTGACCGGCGTGAACCCGATCGCGCCGGAGCCGAAGCTTACGTACGGCGCCGCGTAATAAATCGTGGCGGCCGGGTCGGCGCGGTTGTCCACGGTGATCTCCGCCTGGCCAAACCGCCAGAACCAGGGCATCCAGATCTTCACATGGTGCACGCCCGGCGGGACGGAGACGTGGTTGGCGCCCCACCGCAGGCCTACCGGAAACCCGTTGACCTCTCCCCGGGGTGTGATCCAGGAGCCGAGCAACGGTTGCTTCGTGACGATGGTCAGCGCTGACACTGGTTGGGACGGCGTGGTCACGGCGGCAGGCTACCAGCGCGGCGATCGGACAGGGGGAGGGCTGAAGGCGCACTCCGTGTCCGCCACCCCCGCCCAGCCGCCCGAGTTGCAATCCGTGCCCGCCACCCCCGCCCAGCCACCCGAGTTGCACTCCGTGTCCGCCACCCCCGCCCAGCCACCCGAATTCCCGCCGTCCGCCCCGTACGCTGGCCCACGATGGCGTTGGTGAGCAGCGCGGCCCTCGCGGTCGTTGCGGTGGCGATGGCTGTGGTCGGCCTGCGGGCCTGGCCCCTGTGGCGGGCGCTGCGCCACGTGCGCCCCGCGACGCCGGAGCGTCTGGTCGCCGCCGCCCGGGACGGTCGGTTCGACGGGCGCATCGTCGCGCTCGCCGGCCCGGCCAGCGCCGGCCCCGAGGGGCTGCTCGTCTCGGCGATCAACCAAGTGAACTGCGTCTGGCATCGGCACACCGTCCACCGCAGACGCATCTACTACCGCACCACGGCGGGTGGCGGGGTGTCCCAGCGCGCCTCGATTCCGCGACGGGTCGCCCACGCCGCAAGCACCGAACCGTTCCGCCTGGGCGACGTCGAGGTCCGTCCGCTGGGGATGCGTGTCCACCGCCCCCTCGCCTGCGCCCCGCGGATCCTGCCCGCGCTGGCCACCGAGCCGTTTCCGGAGGCGGAGGCGCTGATGGGGCGGCCTCCGTACCTCTACCGGCACCGCGAGTGGGTGCTCCGGCCGGGGACGCCCCTGTTCGTGCTCGGCCAGGTGCGCTCCATCGGTTCCCGCGTGACGCTGCGCCGCCCGGCCCGTGGCCCCCACATCATCTCCACCTGGCCCGTGGGGCGGCTGCGGGTCTGGTCCGCCGTCGTAGCCCTCGGGGCTCTCGCGCTCGCCGGGGTCGCGGGGATTGCGGCGATCGTCATGCTGATCGTCCTGGGCTGACGTCCTCCTGGACTGACGTCCTCCTGACATGACGTCCTCCTGGGATGACGATCCATGGGCCGGGAATGCCAGCGGATCGTTGCGCGTTCAACAACCGCGTGACAGACGTGATCAAGGTCGACATCTGGTCGGACATTCAGTGCCCGTGGTGCTACATCGGCAAGCGCCGGTTCGAGGCGGCGGTGGCTGCCGCGGCCGTCCCGGTCGAGGTCGAATACCACAGCTTCGAGCTCGCCCCCGACACGCCATTGGACTTCGTCGGGTCGCCGACCGACTACCTGGTGCAGCGCAAGGGCATCCCGCGGGAGCAGGCCATCGCCATGAACGATCACGTCACCCAGCTCGCGGCCGAGGTCGGCTTGGAGTACCACCTCGACCGGGCCAAGCAGGTGAACACGGTGCGCGCCCATGAGCTGCTGCACTTCGCCAAGGCGTCCGGCCGCCAGCTTGAGCTGGTCGAACGGCTCTTCCGGGCGTACTTCACCGAGAGCCGCAACCTCGGCAGCGTCGACGAGCTCGTCTCGCTCGCGACGGACGTGGGGCTCGACGCGAACGAGGCGGAGCAGGCACTGACCGCTCGGACGTACCTGGGCGCCGTCAAGGCGGACGTACGGCAGGCCGCCCAGTACGGCATTCGCGGCGTTCCATTCTTTGTCATCAACGGCCAGTATGGTGTGGCGGGGGCACAACCGGCGGAGACCTTCGCCATGGTGCTGACCGAGATCGGGGCCCGAACGGGCGCCCAGGACGGGGCTCAGCCGCAGGCCCGGAAGGGAGCATCGTCATGACGGACGAGTCACCCGCCCTGGGGCTCATCCCGCTCGGCGACCCGGATGCCGGCCTGTGTGTCGATGGCGTCTGCCACCTGCCGCCTTCGTCGGGGCTGTCCGACGCTTCTGGGCTGCCTGGCGCTTCTGGGCTGCCGGTCGTGGCTGGTCCGTCCGCCCCGGCGCCCGGGGCCGGTTCGGCCCGGTCCGACCGGGACGGGACCGACCGCCGGCCGCCCTCCGCACCGCCAGCGTGAGCCGGCGGCGTCCGCGCGTGTCCAGGCTCGCGTCCCGAATTTCCGCGCGTCTAGGCTCGCGCCCATGGTTTCCGCGCGTCTAGGCTCGCGCCCATGGTTTCTGCGCGTCTAGGCACGCGCCCACGGCTTCGGTGCGACCGTCCGGTCCGGTGACGGAATGACGCCGAAGCGACCCACGAACCTGGCCCCCACGCGCGAGCTGCCGGTTGTCATCGTCCGCCCGGCGCGCCGTAGCCGCTGGTGGCGCTGGGCCACCGCGCTGTTTCTCGCGCTCACCGTGGTCGCCGGGCTGATGACGTACCGGCTGTTCGTCCGCCCCGAGCTGCCACCGCTGCCGGACCGGGCCGATGTCATCTTCGTGCTCAGCGGGTACGGCGACCGCGACCACATCACGCGGCGACTGGTTCGGGAAGGGCGGGCGCCCGTCGTGGTGCGGTCGACGACGGCGGAGCGGGCCGCGGCCGGCTGCCTGTCCGACCTGGCCGACACGGTCACGGTGATGTGCATTCACCCGGAGCCGTACACCACCCGGGGCGAGGCACGCGCCATCGCGGCGTTGGCCGCCGAACACGGCTGGCGGTCGATGATCCTGGTGACCACCCGGGATCAGGCCTGGCGGGCCCGGGTCCGGGTGAGCCGGTGCTTCGACGGCGCCATCTACCACGCGATCGCCGAGCTGCCGCAGGACATGTGGCCCCGGCAGGTCGTCTACCAGTGGGGGGCCACCATCAAGGCGTTCACCCTGGAAATCCCCTGCTGAGGCACCGCTAGGACGGTCGCCCCTCGCCCGTGTCGACCAGGGCCTCCAGCGCGGGAACGGCGTTGGCGATGGCCCGCCGTTGCGCCGGGCTCAGCTCGGCCAGGTGGCGAGCCAGGTGGTTGGCCCGGGCGACCTGGGTCTCCTGGACCGTCTGCCGGCCGAGCGGGGTCACCGCGATCAGACTGGCCCGGCGGTCGGCGGGGTCGTTCGTCCGCTCTACATATCCGCCTTCTTCGAGGGATGTGAGCATCCGGGTCAGCGTCGGGGGTCGCACGCCCTCGCGCGCGGCGAGATCCGTGGGACGCATCGGACCCTCGGCTGACAATGTGGACAGTGCCGACAGGGCACCCGGTCCCAGGGCACTGGGCACCTCCCGGCGGAGCAACCGGCCCAGCCGCGCCAGCACCCGCTGCAGCCGCGCCGTGAGTTCGGTCGCGTCGGACTCCGTCACGGCCAACCTCCTTTGTGGATGATTCTGGCGTCGCTGGGTCAGTGCCTCACTTATCATGGTCACCCTGTCGCCGCGACGGCACGCCGGGCCGCGGCCACCGCGCGTTCGGCCGCCTGGCGGGCGGCCCGAGCGGTCCGGGCTCGTTGGGAGGCCTCGTCGAGCGCGGCCCGCAGCCGGCTGAGCTCATCGGCGATCCGGTCCATCTCATCGTTGGCTGCCCGCTCCTGCTCCCACGCGGCCGACAGCGCCGCCTCGGCCTGCGTCAACCGTTCGCGGGCGGCCTGCTCCTCCTCCCGCCGTCGTCGCTCGAGCTCGGCCTGCTCGTCCGGCGTGGTCGGGCGCACCGCCGGTTCGGGCGCCGCCCGCCGGGCCGGGGACCGGGTGGTCAGGGTCGACGTCGCTCCGGAACCATCGCCGAAACCGGTGTAGGAGAGCGCCTTGACCACGCGGCCGGACCGGACCAGGTCGGCGGCGGCCGGGTCGGCCATGGCGGCCGCGAGGGTCGCCTCCGCCTCGGCGAGCTGCGCGGCCGTCGGCGGCGCGGCTCCCGCCTCGGCGGCCAACGCCCGGCACTGCGCCAGAGCCTGGCTGATTACCGTGCGCCGCCGGGTGGTCAGCGCGCGTAGTTGCGCCGCCGGGACCGTTCCCTGGGCCGCGCGGATCTGTTCGCCCAGGTCGATGAGCTCGGTGACGACATCGGGCCGACGCAGGGCGAGCAGGTTGACCAGGTAGGCGCTCTGCGTCGGCCGTCTCAGTGCAGCCAGTTGGCGGGCGGTCGCCGCGTCCCCCTCGGCCCGGGCCTGGGCCACCGCGGCGTCGCGTGCGGCCGTGAACATCGCGGGCGGCAGCGCGTACAGCTCGTCGCCGACGTCGTCAACCGATCGCATCTACTCATTACACCCCGGTCCGGCCTGGCGGTCCGGCACTGACATATATGCCGGATCACCGACATATATGTCGGACATGTCGGGTTGTGATCCACCCTGGACATGAGCCATTCAGTTGGGGAATCGTGTCCGAATGGACAGCGTGGGTTCCGCAGCGCAGGACCGCGGACCACGATAGGGAGGCGTTTGCGGACGGCCAGCGGTGACGCGCCGCTGGCTGTGTCGTTGAGGCAACGTGAAGGAGCACAGGGGGTGGCGAGGCAGACGAGGGTGGGCAGCCGGAGCACAGCGTCCGACGCCGAGCTGGCCGGTGCCCCGACGCGGATGCCGCACGTTCGCCGTGTCGTGGTCGTGATCTGCCTGGCGACGGTCGCGGTGATGTTCGGGGCGGTGGTGCGTCAGTCGTGGAATGCGACGTCGCAGGCCGCGGAGGTCGTACGGCTGGAAGCCGCGGGGGCCGCGATGATGCACCCGATGACCACGCTGCTCACCGAGCTCGTCACGGCTCAGTCGGCGGCAGTGCGCGGCGGCGCCGTCAACCAGACCAGCGTCCGCTCCGCGCTGGACCGGTTGCAGAACGCCAACGCCCGGTACGGGGCCGCTTTGCAGACCACGCAGCGCCTGAACGACCTGGCCACGCAGATCGAGGCGGCGTTCCAGGCGGGCGAGACGGGTCGGGCCGCCTACCAGCGCTACTCGGCGGTGATTGACCTCGCCATCGACCTGATCCGGGCGATTGGGGACTCCTCCCATCTGGTGCACGATCCCGATCTCGACTCGTACTACCTCATGGACGCCGCAATCGTGCGCCTGCCGGACGCGATGGTCTACGCCGGTCGGGCGGCCGACCTGGTCGCGCTCGCTGATTCCGGCAACGAACTGACCGGCGAGGACGCGGTGCGGGCCGCGGTTGCCCGGTTCAACGTGTCCAGCGACGCGCGGCTGGTCAGCGCGGGCTTGTCGACGAGCGTCCACTACACGGAGCGTTCGGAGCTGGGATCGAACATCGTCCAGCAGCTGGATGCCTTCCAGACCGCGGCCGATGCCTTCGCGCCCCCGACGATGCTGCAGGAGCTCGCCACGACGGTGCAGGCGCGGGCGATGGCGGAGAACGCGAGTCGGGTCTTCGCGGCCGCGCAATCGCTGGCCCACCTGCTGCTCAGCGAGCTGGAGGAGTTGCTCGCGGTGCGCGCGGAGGGCTTGGCGCAGCAGCAACGGCTCTCCGCGATCGCGGCTGCGGCCGGCGCGGTGGTGATGGTCGTGATCGCGTGGCTGGTCGTCCTGCCCGGCCGACGCCGGGCCGCCGACGGTCGACCGGGCCGCGACGCACCGACGCCCGGCCGCGGGTCGCTGGCGGGCCGAGTCGCCGTGGACCGGCTCGGGGACTCGGGCCGCACCGTTGCGGCCGTCTCCGGCTCCGGCCGCGACGGTGAGAGCGGTCCAGCCGCCTCCGGCTTCGCGGGTCAAGGAGCGCGGAGCGTCCATGCTCGGTAGGCTGCGCATCCGCCAGAAGCTGGCGGTTCTGCTCGCGGTCCCGCTGGCCGCCGTGGCCCTTGTGATGGCCGCGCTCACGGTCGATCGGGTCAACCGGGCCCGCACCTATCTGACCACGGCCGAGACCGCGTTGGCTGCCCGCGAGGTCGGTGACCTCATCCAGACCCTGCAGCAGGAGCGCCTGCTCGCCCTCGCGTACCTGCTCATCCCCTCCTTCGATCGCAGCGCGATCCTGCGCGAGAGCCAGACCGCGATCGACGCGGCCGCCCGACTGGCGGCGCAGCCGCGCACGGCCGCCATCATGGAGCGGGCTCGCTGGTCGCTGATGGGGCTCGACGGGTTGCGAGGTCGCGTCGTGGACCGCACGGCCTCCCCGGTCGTGACCTACTACGCCTACCGGTCGGCCATCGCGGGCCTCATCCAGGCGCTCGACCTGGCTCGCCTGCCGGCCGCGGATGCCGATGCGCTGCGGGAGGTGCTCGCGCTCGACGCGCTGATCCGCTCCAACGAGGAGGCGAGCAGCACCGGCGCGATCCTCATCGGCGCGATCGGCGGCGGCGGGTTCACCGGCGTGCTGCTCCGCTCGACGATCGAGTCCGACGTGAGCCACCTGACGCGGTTCCGCCAGTTCGCCGATCCCAGCCATCTGAGTCTGGTCGACAAGGTGATCGGCAGTGAGGCGGCCTCGCGGCTGCGCTCCCACATCGATCTCGTTCTGGCCGGGGGTCCCCGGCGCAGTGGCGACGTCTCGGACGCGCTGTCAGCGGCGCTCACGTACACCGGTCTGCGCCGGCTCACCCAGGACCGGGTCGCCCGGGACGTCGCCCAGGCGGCTCGGCGCGACGCGACCGCCGCGACCACCACCGCCGTCGCGGTGGCGGTCGGCGCCACCCTGCTGTTCCTCGGCGTGGCGGCGCTCGCGGTCATGGTCGGCCGGTCGATCGCGGGTCCGTTGCGGCGACTCGCCCGCGCGGTGGGTGCGGTGGCCGAGCTGTCCCGGGCGGAGCTGGTCCGGGTCGCCGACTCGGAAGAGCTCGACCGGGCCCCGCCCGAGCTGGCCTCCGTCGAGGTCGACAGCGATGACGAGATCGGTGAGCTCGCCGACGCTGTCAACCGCGTCCAGGCCACCGCGGCGAGCCTGTTGGAGCGACAGGCCACGGCCCGGGCCAACGTCGCCACCATGTTCGCCAACGTCTCTCGGCGGACGCAGAATCTCGTGGACCGGCAGCTCCACCTGATCGACGACCTGGCCAGCCAGGAGTCCGATCCCCAGGCCCGGGAGCGGCTGCTGCACCTGCAGAGCGTCACCACCCGCCTGCGGCGTACGGCCGACTCGCTGCTCGTGGTCTCCGGCACCATCGACCAACAGATCAACGCCATGCCGGCCCGGCTGGCCGCGGTGATCGATTCCGCTCGTCGAGAGATCGACGGATCACAGCGGATCGAGATCGCCGACGGCTTGCCGGACGTGGCCGTGGGGGCCGAGCTCGTCAGCGACCTGCGGCTGCTGATCGCCGAGCTGCTGGAGAACGCGGTGAGCTTCACCCCGCCGGGCTCGCGTATCGAGGTGCGCGTCAGCTACGAGCGGCAGCGCTCGTACGCCGCCGACTGCACGGTGATGATTGTCGACCACGGTCTGGGCATGAGCCCGGCCCGGATGGAGGAGGAGAACCGGCGTCTCATCGAACGGGAACGTCTCGACGTTGCCCCGACGCGTGTACTGGGTCTGTTCGTGGTCGGCCGGCTTGCTCGTCGACACGGTCTGACCGTCCGGTTGGAACCCACCCCGGGCCGCGGAGTCACGGCGGTCGTCCGCATTCCGGCGCGGTGGCTCGCACCCGCGTCGGCCCCGAGCGGACCGGCCGGGCTCGGCGTCGTGCCGCCGCTCGCGGCCGCCGCGATCGAGAGCGCCCAGCGCTCCGGACCGTTCCCGTGGCTCACCGCTCGCTCCGGTCCGCGGGCTACAGAGACGGCGGCTGCGGCGGCTGCGTCGACCGTGCCCGCCCCCGCCCTCGCGGCCCCGGTGCCGCCCGCGGCACCCACTGTCCCGGTGCCGCCCGCGGCACCCACTGCCCCGGTGCCGCCCGAGCCACCCACCGTCCCGGTGGCGGCCGGCGGGCCCGCTGGTCCGGTGCCACCCGCTGCTCCGGTTCCGCCGCCCCCGCCCGGGGTCGGTGTCGCGGCCGGGTGGCCCCCGCCGCGCGGCCGAGCGGCCACGAAGCCGGTCCGCGTGCGTGACCCCGAGGCGGAGCGAGCCGCGCTGGACGATTACGCCGCCGGCATCGCCCGGGCGGCCGCCACGACGTCAGGGCCCGGGCCGTCGAACTCCGCTCAGCTCGCCGGAGAGGAGTCGGGGAGCGCGTCGGGCCAGCCTACCGGCGGTGCCACGACCGACCCGCCTGCCCCTATCCTTGACGAGACCTCCCCCCACACCGTTCCGGCACCGACCCTTGTGGAGAGGCATTCATGACCGCCGTTCAGCAGCAGCTCAGCACCGAGGCCCAGCAGTTCAACTGGCTGGTGAACCAGTTCGCGGGGAACACGCCGGAGGTGATCGACGCCATCGCCGTGTCGGCCGACGGGCTTCTGATCGCCATGTCCAACAAGCTTGACCGCAACAACGCCGACCGGCTGGCGGCGATCACGTCGGCCGTCATCAGCCTCGCCCACGGTGCGGGGAAGGTGTACGACCTCGGCGAGCCGAACAAGGTCATCATCGATCTGGATGGCGGCTACGTCCTGGTCAGCTCGATCAGCGCGGGCGCCACGCTCGGCGTGCTCGCCACCCGGCAGGCCAACCTCGGCAACCTCGCTTACGAGATGGCGGTCTTCGCGAACCGGGCCGGCGAGATCATCTCGCCCCAGATCATCGAGGAGCTCAAGAGCTCGATCGCCGGTGCGGGCTGACCCAACACCGTCCATAGTGGCCGGTGCCCGGTGACGGCGTCGGCGGTTGATGTTCGCCCTGGAACCGCACGGTCGGCGGCGGGTCGCGGATCATCAACGTGCCGCGGAATAACAACGCTGTCATGGGTGCGACAGCGTTGTATCCACGCGGCCCGAGGTCGGAAATGCGGCCAGGGTCGTGCCAGACTCGTCCGATGCTGCAGAGTTTGAGCATTGGGACTTTTTTCGCGTCATTGAACGAGTCGTTCAATGCGGTTCGACGCGGGTCGTTNTATTGATACAATTACATTGTTCAAATGATGCCCTTATGCTCGGAACTTAATGGATTGCTTAGGTAACAGTCTTCTACCAATGGTGTTCAGGGTGGCACGCAGCGTGTCTGGTGTCGTACGGTAAAGACAAGACGCAGCTCGCCCCGCTGCTCGGTGTCAGATCGGGTAACTGCTCGATCTGATGGCTGTGCCGTGCACAGCTACAAATCGGCATAAGTCAATCAACGACCGTCACTCCGTCTCGGCCCGCTCGTTTGTCCCCACGGGAGCGCGCCGCCCGATACGCATCGGAGTGCGGTGTGCTGGTTGACACGACGGCGCCCGCGCGGCGCACCGCCGGGCGGAGTGGTGAGGGGAGGGCGCGGTGGACGACCAACCTGTGGGACGGCGGGTGGCCTTGCTGAGGACCCAGCGCCGCATGTCGCAGCAGGTTTTCGCGGATCGGTTGGGTAAGTCGAAGAGCTGGGTGGACAAGGTCGAGCGGGGAGTGCGCCGCCTCGACAAGTTTTCCACCATCGCAGAAATTGCGAATGTCCTTAATGTTGACGTATCTGTGCTGATGGATGGAAGCTCCGGGCCGTCCCACCGGACTCGAGCATCGCGCGGTGCGCCGGGGGTCGACGTCAGTGAGACTTCGGGCGGCCCTCGAACGTTACGACAAGATCAGCGGCCCGCTCGCCCTACCGTCCACGGCGATGCCGCTCAGCGAGCTGCGTAAGGCCGTGGACCACGCCTGGATGGCGTTCCAGCACGCCAACTACGTGGCCCTGGCCAAGATGCTCCCCAAGCTCATCCGCGACGCGCAGACGGCCGGCAATGGCGGCGAGGGCGACACCGCGCGCAGCGGCGCGTACCTGCTCGCCGAGGTCTACCAGATCGCCTCGTCGACCCTGCGCAAGCTGGGTGAGCACGACCTGGCCTGGCTGGCCGCGGACCGGGCCACCATGGTGTGCCAGCGGGCCGGCGACGAACTGCTCGCCGCGCTGGCCACGGATCAGGTGGCGGCGGCGCTCTCGGCACTGGGCCGGGTCCGGCCCGCGTTGGAGATCAGCATGACGGTCGCCAACCAGGTCGCTCCCGAGGACACCCACCGTGCGACGCCGCAGCACCTGTCGGTGTACGGCATGGTGCTGCTGCGCGGGGCGCTGGCGGCGGCCCGGCTGGGTGACGCCTACACCGTGCGCGAGCTGCTCGCCGCGGCCGAGGCGGTGGCGAAAGAGGTCGGCGACGAGAACTTCTACTGGACGTGCTTCGGGCCCACCAACGTGGCGCTGTTCCAGGTGGCCGCCGAGGTCGAGCTGGGCGAGGCGGCGCGGGCGCTGCGGACCAACGATGGCATCGATCCAGACGGCTACGCGGCGATGTTGCCCGAGCGCCGGGCCAGCCACCTGCTCAACGTCGCCCGGGCGTACACGCAGGTCGGCGAGCTGCAGCGGGCCGCCGAGTCCCTGGTCGAGGCGGATCGGTTGGCCCCCAACGAGGTCCGGTGCCGCCCCGTCGCTCAGGAGCTGGTCGTCGACCTCATGCGGCGCACCGGCAACGCACCGATCCCCGGTCTGATGGAGATCGTCGACCAGATCGGTCTGTCGGCCACGGCCGGCGCACCCCGCTCCTGACCTTGGTAGCCTCGGCACTCGTGAACATCGGCCGCGTCGTGGCGGCGATCGAGGCGCGGTACCCACCGAGCACCGCCGAGGAGTGGGACCGGGTGGGTCTCGTCGTCGGCGATCCCGACCAGACCGTACAGACCGTCCTGCTCGCGGTGGACTGCGTGCACGCGACGGTCGACGAGGCGGAGGCGGTGGGCGCCCAGCTCATGGTGGTGCACCATCCGCTGTTGCTGCGGGGCGTCCACTCGGTCGCCACGACCACCTACAAGGGCTCGCTCGTGCACCGCCTGATCCGGGCGGGAATCGGGGTCTACGCGGCGCACACGAACGCCGACGTGGCGAACCCGGGGGTCGGGGACGCCCTGGCGGCCCGGCTGGGCCTGCGCGACGTGCGCCCGCTGCGCCCCGACGGGCCGCACCCGGGCCGGGTCGGTCGGGTCGAGCCGGCGCTGCCGTTGGGAGCGCTGGTGGCCGAGGTCGAGCGCCGGTTGCCCGCCACCGCCGTCGGGGTGCGGGCGGCCGGTGACCCCGACCGGCTGATCCGTACGCTCGCCGTCGTCGGG
>Ga0065720_1019817_pt1 | contig 19764 bp, 10 predicted proteins | sample Thericmetagenome_FD_59107 | JGI IMG/M metagenome (GOLD analysis project Ga0065720, IMG submission 59107) | Thermophilic microbial communities from the Joint Bioenergy Institute, California, USA of rice/straw/compost enrichment - eDNA_2 v2... | ecosystem: Engineered > Solid waste > Grass >...
GGGTGGTGGCGTGGCAGGGGCAGATCGCGTCTCGTCTTGGTTGTCTTGGTCGTTGGCGAGCCCACCGACGAGGGGCACATGCGAGATGGACGAGATGGAGTCTGTGGACGACTTGGACAGACAGAGCGGACAGGGTGATGGTGAGCGCGTTGTTTCCAGGACGGATGACGGCGCTAAACCCACTGTCAATTCCACAGGGACGCGTCCAGCGGCTTGCGATGGGCCCACGATGGCCATGATGGACAGCATTGGCGCTGACATGGTCGCTGACAGCCGAGCCAACTCGCCCAACCGACCAGTCAACAACTGGCCCCCGGAGCAGCAGCGTGAGCTTGGATATGGATGGTGGATGCCGAACCTCGCCCAAGAACCCGAGCCAGGGGAAGCAACCCCATCAGCACTCCCCCATTGGGAAAGACCCCGGATGACAACAGCGTTCGGCTTCGATCCCGGCGGCTGCTGTCCGGGCTGGCGGTTCTCTTTCTTCAGGAACAATTCCAGCACATCCCACCACAGCCTTTCCTCGTGTCTTTTCCTGGATCATGACAGTCTGAAGACACGCCCCTCAACCACCACCGTGCTGTCGTTGCGCGACGAACCACTGCCGCCGTCACCGTCGCCAGCGTCGTTGCTACAGCCCCTCAACAGTTTCTATCTTTCTCCCACGGTATCAAGATCGAGTATTGTTTCGAGTCTGGAGGAACCGGTCCTCGACAGCTGCGACAGCGAACCGACGAGCGACGAGATCATCATGCCCAGCACAGCCGCCTTCGACGCTTCAGCAGACCGGTTCCTGGCGTCAAGCAGGATGGGCTACGGCTCAGTGCCTGGGTCTAGACTCGAGTCCCGAGGCTCGACATCCACCAATGCGACCGGACTGCGTCCTCATTCAGCAGCAAGCAGTAACCGGGCAAGTGAACGTGCTGGGAACCCGCTGCTGTTTTCTCGATGGACGAAGAAGCACCAAGCGCACCATTGCAGCCCGTCACGTAATGGCAATGGCAGCAGCAGTAGCAACGGCAACGGCAATGAGACATCAACGCACCGGTGGAGGGAGTTGAGCCGACCCTCGACGGAGCGCAAAGCGAACCCCAAGGTCAAGCCGAAGCGATTGACTCGTGTGAAGGACAACGACATCGAGAGCCCGGTACCGCAGACACCGGCAATGCCGCAGATGACGCGCGAAGAATTCGAGGCTCTGCCGCTCGCAATCCAAAGAAAGGTGTGTGATGTTTTTGGTTTATCTCATTTCGGATTTTTCTTTTTCTTTGTCACACTCGAAAGTTCTATTCACTGTCGGAGCATGTTTTTATCTGCCAAATCCAGGCTGTTCGAATCATTCAGGGAAGTCCATTGGCACAATCTCCATGGACGAGAATTGGTCAGAACAGTCCATCACGATCCAGTTTTCTGGCCGCTGGTGTGCTGTGGTGTTGCTGGAGCTGCGCTCCTCAGCGGAGCTGGGCCAGAGAGCTTGGCATCCATGGCTTGCTGCGGCCAGCCAACCAGGGCTCAGGCAACCAGTGTAGGGACGCACACTCCAGCACCTCGATCGCAATCCTGGCCGTTTCTCCACGCGCACATCCCGGCGGTTTCTTTGTTGGTGGCGACGGAAGATACCACTGGACGGAATCTCAGGCACCAAGTCCTCGCGGGAGGCTGAGGGTCAGGGCACAACGGCCCGTGTCCAGGTGTCTAGTCCCAGCCCTTTACCACCACTTGGGCAGGCCTCTCGCCAGCCCCTCCCCTCACCAGCCTCAGCCAGCCCAGGCCGGGGACTCAATCAACAGCCACCAAGCATGGTTATCGCATTGAAGTCACTTCCCCGCAAGTGCTGGGTTCCAGGTTCCATCCTTACTACTGCGCGGCTAGCTCTGTTCTCACTGTCGCGCCGCGCACACCGACAGCCAATAAGAATGGCACACTCAACGCAGCATCTCGATCCTCGATATTCGCTTCCGTGTGCTCTCATAGACTGGAGGAAAGGCGGGCCATGGGTCTGGGAGTTGCCCATCCCAGTATCCCCTGTGTACCTCGCATTCCATACTGTGTTCTATTCTTTTCTGTTTCGTTTTGATTTGGCACGCGTCGGGCCGTTGTAAGTACAAGGCACTCGAGCTGGCGGCAGACGGGCATTTGGACGTGTCGCGATGTGCCGTCCTGCTGTGTAGGTGTGATGGGTGTTGTGTGCTGTGCGTGGTGATGGCGAGGACGATATGTGTGGCCGTTTCACCTCATGCATCGCGACAATGCAGTCACACTTACACTAGGGATCACAACACCACGTGCAATGACTGCTGCTTACCCTAGGATTACCCAGGAGAGCTGTGGATTGTGATGAGTGGTAAACGCTGCGTGGGCGGTGATCTACTGTCAATCCGTGGAAAGTTTTCATGGATTTTGCTTCTTGCACGCGGTTGCCGAGTGGCGGTTTCATGGCATAGTGTGGTGATTTGTCTCACACAACGCTTGTTGCTTTTGCCCCAAATATGCAAATCCATGCGAACGAGCCTTCCTTTCTCCCACTCAAGCGGTGGGCTGAAAGTCGAGGCGTCGAGGCGTGCTCTGATCGACGCCAACGCCAACGCCGACAACGCCGAAGTCGCTCCCTGCAGTCTGCAGCATCGCCGAGACGCCTTGGTCTCCCTTGGTGTCACTTGGCATTGCATCGCGCGTGCGGTGATGGCAGCGCCTCGTGTCTTGCATGCAGAGGATAGCAGGATTATGGATATCAGGATAACAGATTGATAGTTTGATAGGTAGTGTAGGGTTGCTAGTTGCTAGATAGTTAGCTGCCAGCACCCGCGCTCACCACAAGCTACCACAGCAGTCTTGTCAAGCTATCATCTTCTGCCCTACTCACCCTCCTCCCCCTCTTTCTTTCTTTTTTTTTTTTTCCTTCGCTTCTCCCCTCACCTCCCTCACCCGATATCTTGATATCTTTTCACCTCAGTGTATTTGCTTCTATTCTTTTCCCTTGGCCATGAAATGAGATATCCCGCTATCTGCCGAGCTTGGGACTAAAACTTTGGCTTCGCTCCAGTACTTTTCGACTCTCGAGCGCCTGCGCTTTGCCCAAGAGTCGTGCCTTATCGACGAGGTCTCGCAGCATTACAACGACATCACAAACTACAGGCACGCGCGTCGCAGGTCTGTGTCCGAGTCTCACTCCTCCCGGTCTGATTCGCCGTCGCTTGCCCCTGAGGAATCAGCGGAAGGCTCTCCGCGAGATCCAGGTCTCGGGGCTAGGAGCCGGTCACTGGCCAGCGAGATTTCCGACACTACAGACAAAGCTGTGTATAGAGGGTTGACTGGGAGCAGAAATTCCTCTCTGCTTAACCCGCCGGAATCTCCTCCATCCTCTGCGAGACGGCACAGCATGGATTCTTGTAGCGGCCCAGGCAGGCCGCTCGATCGCGATGGCGAAGGAGAAGGTGAAGGCTACATTCCCCCGTCCTTCTATGACAGCTTTCGGTGGCTGGATGAGGAGGAGAATCTTGACCTCCGGCTCTACCTGGACGATTACCATGCCAATCTACGGGAGAGCGTGGTCAGCGGGAAACAAAGGCCTTCGTTTCGACGGCACCTGTCCATAAACAAACTTCCTTTTGGTCGCCGAAACTCGCTCTCGGCGACGCGGCCAGCAACAAACGACGCAGCAATAACAGCAACTTCGTCAACGACGACAACCCGACCGGTCCCGTCTTCCAGCCCGGCTCCCGATGTGGCAAGCCCTCCTATGCCTGCCCCCAAACGCAAGTCTCGCACCCTGTCACTCATCACTCCGAAACACTCCCAGCAGCCCTCCATCAGCGCATTTGACCCAACAGCAGCGCACTACCAGGACCCGGAGGCTCGCTTGAAGCTCCGCGTCTACCTCGCCTCTCCACAAAAGTTTGACGAGGCTGTTCGGTTCGGCTTCCCGTCCACTGATGTGCTTTTTGGGAACGGCAGCTTTCTCGGGGATGCTCGGAGCCGCTCACGGCAGCACAACCACTTTCAGCAAGACTCAGACGGCTCCTTGAAGCTAGGTGGTACTTTTCTTGCCGATGACGACGATGACAACCTTACCCTGAACAGCGACCAGCCCTCTGTTGCAGAGCCGGATTCCCCCAAGACCCCAGAGCCTTTCGAATCTGCGAATAATGCTACGCCAAAGCCTAGTTCAAGACACCATCATCACGCTCGCTACGCCTCGGCTGATGTGTTGGGCGGGAGTGGCAAGAAAATCCTGCTAGGAGATGGGCCTGATGTATATACGCAGGCCCCAGCATCCTCACGCGAGATGACGTTGCGCATGACTCTCACACGGCCGGACCTGCGTTCCCCACATGAAGAGGAGGAGATCTATGGATGGCAGCAACGGCAGTACCATCAACAGCATAGGGCGTTTCATCAGCACAGCCATAGACCAACAGCCCTGGCAGCTTCGGCCTTGTCTTCGGAGGGTTACCATTACGGGGACTATCGGTGGAATGGCAGTGCTGGGTCAGGGGAGAAGGGGGTGAATCCTGTGAAGAGGATCTGGAATAGGGTAAGACGAGGATAGTTGTGTTAGGTTTGTGTTTGACAAACCTGTCCGCTCTTTTATGTTACGGGTTCTTCTCATTTCCTTCTTCCATTCGGCAGCGAGGCGTTGGCGGTGTTCTTCTTCCAGGTTTTAATGGCAAGTTTACCTTTGGCAATTTGGGTGGGTGGGTGGGAAGGTAGGCTTTGACGGTGGTTTTGGCTCCAATTGATATAAAATCACATCACATCCCTCTACAACTGCCATCTCACGATGAACCACTTTCTTCCTTGTCCGCTCCCGTCCTTGTTTTAGACACCAATCTTCATCTCACAGAACGCAGTGTTGATAGGTAGATATGATGCTCAAGATATGCAAGCAAGACCACACTGCTCACTGCTGCCTATCTAGCTGTTTTTACTTGGTGACCCCTCATATATTGTAATCAGGTCCTTACAGGTTTCGCTCTAGCGTACCTTTATTGCATGTGCATGCCCCCTTCGAGAACCCTGCGGTGACCGTGCTCATGACCCAAGGATATCCTCCTGGCCCCCGCTTCGCTTGCGGCCGGACCCCGTGGCGAATGGAGCTGCGAACAGACGCATGTTTGCTCTCAATGTCGGTGCGCGGCTGCACACTATTAATGAAAAAGCAGCTAGAAACGCTACATTTCACTTGCTTGGGCTGGTTGATGGATACTACCTCCTTATTACCTCCTTTACCACTAGACAGGAATGCTAACTATCTCTTGCAAAATGCATGCTCCTGTCGCTTGATGCTGCAATGGTGTCTCTTCAAGCTGCTACTACTAGTGTGGTGGTCATGGACAAGAGCCACGGTTGACCTCTTCCAAGCACCAAGAGCATACGTGCCTACAGCAGTCGACAAAACTGCTCTGTACCGAGTCATGCATGATCGGCTGCATGCAAAACAATATTACTATCTACTACTACTTCTTATCCTGCAGGAGATGCTTAGCGGTGCATGCGACCTGCTGTTAAATAACTTTCTTGTCTCGTCGGCGTTCCATCGGTTCAAGCGTATGCAGGTGAGGGTGGGATAGTAGCAAAGGCCATTGTGTTCATTCTCTGCCGATTGCACCCAAGCTCTGCTTGACGCATGGTCAATGGAACTGCACAGTTTCTCAGTGGCATGAATGTAGCTATCGCCAAGGGACTTGGTGGTATCGGCTGTTTAGATGACACCAAAAAAGGGGAGGATGTACTCAAAGAGGGAGAAAGTGCAAGTGTTTGGATCAATCTAAGCGCCTGATGTTACCTTGGTTGTGCGTGCTTAATCCATCCACCTTTACAGTGTTTGGTTGTTGAGGATAGGGAGCCGGAGTCTTTCAAAAAGGGACCCCAAGCCCCCTACCTTGAAGGGATCAAGTCTATGTAGTGGAAGTGGGAATGAATTGAAAAGATGTTGGTGATAGATACAGCACATGATCCTCTTGCTTGACTGGTGAAATTGAATGATGAGCATCAAGGAGTTGAATGCCAACGTCAAAAAAATGGAGTTAAGCTCTGTAGAACCAAGAATCATCCAGCTCGCTGCGCTCAAGTTTGACTCTGGCTTTTCGAGGTCGCTATATGTTTCGAACTTTTTTTTGACACACGTACATAGAGGGGTAGGTAAATACATTTATGACCCTGCGATTTGGTTTTGCAAAGAGATGACTTCCTTCCCTTACCACTTCTCTACGTTTTCCAAACCATAAGAGAGAAGACCGACCCAAGCAACCAGAAAACTAAGGTATGAACCATTGTCCCCCATCTAAGTCGCTAACTCTTTGACGTACCCGATATACTTAGGCCACCCTACTACCGGTCTTGGGTTCATACCTCCTCGTCACTGTCATCCTCCCCAAGCAGCTCTCCTTCATCATCAGGAATGATCGCGTAATCCCCGCTTCCCCTGGCAAAGCTGTCCCTCGTGGTAAACCTCCTGGTACCCCCAAGTCGACTCCATCTTCCACGGCCCCCACCATAGTAGCCGCGGCCGCCCAGGCCCAATCTCTCCGTATAGCCCTTTGCGCTCCTCCACAATGCCCCCACGACGAGAGGCATGGCACCGATGACTGCGACGACAGCGCTGAGCGCAATGACGGGGTACTTGACCCAGGGCCTGTCAGAGTCAAACACAGCTCCTGAAGGACCACCGTTAGGCTCGCCGAGCCGGATCTGGCCAAACTTGCCATTCCAGTTGCGCCAGACATACCAGCCGGCGGCAAAGGCGATAGCGAATGGGATTGTAACGGCAAAGAATATAGCCACAGGCGAGGTAGCATGGGCCCTCTCAAACTCCTTCTCATGACCGGCACATGGATGGACAGGCGATTCGGTGTCGAGAGCCAGGCCGCCTGAGCAAGTAGTCAGAGGGATCCGGCGGTAGCCGGTCGGTTCGTGGTATTCGATGGCATCTGGATGTTCCGCGCACCAAACCTCAGGGGATTTTGGCTTTAGACCCTTGACCAACTTGCATTGCCCAAAGGGATCGAGTTCATAATTGTAGTCGCTGTGATATGAGTCAGTATTGGATTCCGGCGTAGATGAAATGATTTACATAGCGAGCATGGACTCACCATTCAAAGTCCTCTCTCGTGCAAGTGCAGTTCAACTTTCCGTACAAGGGCTGTAGTTTGAAGTCGTTGTAGCACTTCCTGTCGGCCTTCTTACGCAGGTATTGCGAAATGTGGCCAAATAGACAGCCATCTGGTTGCAAAGGATGCTTCGGCGACCAGAGATAGTAGTCTGATTTCTTCGGGTCGTCATCGTGTTTGCAGACGCGCTCGCTGAAGCCGGAAAAGTCGAGATTGATGGTAAAAGTGCCCTTGCTGTCCCGGCCCCAAAGCAAGAAATTGCGAGAACTGCCGGACCGCAATGTCGTCACATCCCAGACCTCGACCTCTTCGGACGAGAACTGATAGTCATGCCAGGTAGCACCTTGATCGAGTGAGTACGAGAGTGTCTTTGTCTTCTTGGGACCGGTTGCGGTAGTCTCGACCAGGACAATAATGGAGCCAAGATCGCCCATGGCCCACGTCCATTGACCCTTCTTCACCCGCCTCCATGTAATACCAGCATCGGCGGTCATGAATGTGTCGGCGTCTTTAATATGACCCAGTGAGTCGCCAACATTACCCCATCCAAACATGAGACCAACAGCACCCTGGGACGAATATGTCTTTCCGCGATCCTTACGTTCCGTATACCCATGGATATGCAACGCGCACTTCTCATTGCCCTGTGACTGGCACGGGAACCTGCCAAACTCATCATGCGCGGGAGTCGGAAGGTAAGCCCAACGCGCCCCGTCGTTATGCGTAATCTTGGTCTGTAGTTTCTTAGGCGCGTTACTCTTCTTTTCGTCGGGATTGGCAACAACATTGACCAGCGCCACGCCCTCCAGACCAAGCATCTTCTCAAAGTCGACGTAGAACTCGTCATTGCAGTTGACATCATGAATGCTGACTACGTACGACGTTCCATTGGAGTTGCTCTTCAAAATGGTGCCACGTGTGCGACCCTCAGCCAGCTCTGTTGCGACAAACAGGTTGACGGCATGTGTCGAGCTATCCAAGACCGTGTATGCATGTTGATGCGGAACGTTGAATCCGTATGGGAACTTGGCCTCGGCGAAGATGGTCCCGTCAAGACTGGCAGAGGCCTCTAGGGTCTTGTTGACTGTGTTTTCCGTTGCGACAACAATGAATTCGGCCATGGTGGCAAAATCCTTCACATTCTTGCTGCGGATGTGCTCCGTCTCAAACCAGTCATTCGATGAAACAAGCACCAACGGGTTGTCCCTGCTGTTATCCTCCCGCTCATGCTTGAGGCAGAGAATTTGTTCCTCTTTGCGGTTTGGATACTTGTACGCACTAGACCCGGTAAACTCGCAGCGTTGGACATATCGCCCTGCGATTCTCCAGTCTTCGTCACGGTACTTGGTGTACCAAGCAACAGGATAACAATCCTCATCGTCACGGTCGCATTTCTCGCCCATCCAAATCAACCAATCTTTCTTGTCTGGGTGGAAAGCCAGGGGATAAGGCAGCGGACTCTTATCGCCGGGCTTGCTAGGCGCCTTGAAGCTATGAAAAGTTCTGCCACGGTCGGCAGTGTAATAAACCGTCTTGCCTTTTGTAATGAAGAAGACCATGTCCTTGAAATACTGATGCGGGATAATAGTTGTGATGTCGTCGTCATCCAACTCCTTGGGGGCGTGCCAGGTCTTGCCATGGTCGTTCGTGATGTGAATGCGCCCTGGCTTGTTCCCCTTCCAGCCACGCAGAATAACGGTTTCATCGTTGGACGAGCTGGAATCACCACGTTCCAAGTAGTGCTTCTCCAGGAAATCATAGTCGCTAAATGCCTTTTGTGTCTGCTCGATCTTATCCGTCGCGGGAACAGATGGCTTGCCACCACCCACGATTTCGGAACACTTCCTTTCCACGTCCTTGTACTTTTCGTCCATTTCCTTTGTGGGCTTGCAAGTGTTGCCAGGGATCTTGCGATACCCAGATGTTCCCTTGAAAGTGGCATCAGGTTTGCCGTCGCGGCACACACCTTCAGGTGGTATGACAGGACCCTTGGCAATGCACTTGCCATCTTCCCGAACGAAGTTGAAATCGCACTCGTAGTCAAGATCGGTGCAATCACAATTCTTGGTCTGAGGCTCAGGGTGCTTGAACGGCTGCTTCAGGAAGCACTCTGCCTTCTTTTTCCGCCGACGAAAGCTCTGGGTGTGTCCCATCAAGCAGGTCGGCTTGCCGTCTTTGTCCACGCGCGCAAACCATTCCTCCATATCAGAGTCTTTGCAGGTTGCCTCGTGCAAGCCCTCAAAGTCAATAGCAATGACCTGCCACTGAGGGTCCTTTTTGGTTCGGCCAATCAGAATAAACTTCAGGCTGGCCGATTCCTGCGTGGTCGTCAGAATGTACGGCTGGATCTTCAAGCCGTCCGGCAGCTTCTCCTGCTTCCAGGTCAGACCATGGTCGAGCGAGTAGTTGATCTCATCGACATCAGGCTCCTTTGAATCGCGCACGGCAACGAGGATGGATCCCTGGTCTCCGAACTCATATTTATGGGGGCCATCTAATGCCTTGATCCACGTCTTACCCGCGTCGTCTGAGACATAAAGATTGCCGTCTTCCCAGTAGTCCTTAAGATAGTCTCCGGTATTGCCGATGGCCATGACCAAGCCTGGAGCAGGGCTAGAAAAGACACGACCCACATTGTTTAGTTCTGTGACGGAATGCAAATGGATCCTCTTGCCCTCGGCTGTCACATCTTCGAATGTCCTGCCGTCGTCGAACGTAATCTCAGTCACGACCTTCTTCCTGGAGCCAGGCTTCTGTTCGATCTCCTCCCAGTTGGCGACCTTGTTCACCAGAAAGATACCCTGAATGCCACTGATCTTCTCAAAATCAACGTGACCATGGCGATTGCGGTTTGTGTGTTCGATGTTCTCTGTGAAAAACGTGCCGTTGGAGTTACTGGTAAACAGGATGCCCATGGGGTTTGAAGGACGTGTTGTCATGACATCGATTTGGATGCTGTAGTTGGTGCTCTCCAGCACCGTGTAAGCCTCTTGGAAGACGCGATGATCATGGCTGTCACGGGGAGTTGGGAAAACGGCCCGGTGCCATTTTTTGGTGTCCCCAGTGATAAAAAGGGCCATCTCATCTGTGTTGACGGATGTGGTCGCCACGAGGATCCATTTCTTGACAGCAGCAACGTTCACGACGCCCTGAACCGGCTTATCGGTGTCCAAGTTGGGCTCAAACTCTTGAATGTCTTTGCTCTCGCTTGTGCTTTTGAAAAAGTTATCTGAGACAACCAAGCGTTGATCCTGCTTGAAGGGGGAAAGGGCATCCCGGGCGATGCAGAGAATACGGTTGCGGTCCAGGTCCTCGGATCCTGTGGTGAACAACTCTGAGGACTTGGCCCACCAGCAGCCATCCGTGTTGGTACGCAGTGTCTTGGCTGGTGATTTGAAGCCATCAAGTGTGTACATGGCAACCTCCTGACAGAAGATGCCCTGGCAAGCCATGCCATTAAATATGATGCGGTCGGGGTCGGAAGCGTGGAACTGCAAGATGTCAGGACGGAACATGCTCATCTCGGCTCCTGAGTCAAAGCTCAGCCATGTCTTCCCACGATCGCTGGTACGATAGTGGCGGGTTCCCTCGGTGAGGATGTATGCGCGCTTGGGGTCGAATTGGTGCATGTAGAGCATCCAGGCCTTCCCATCGGGCACATCGCGCACGCGTTCCCACGTCACGCCCGAGTCCTCAGAGCGAAAGACATTATTGTCGTCCACATCTTGGAAGAGCACGACGTCGGAGTCAGGGAAGTAGTTCAAATTTTTGGGAATGTTTTCAAAGGCCTTGGTATGGAAGCTCGGCCTGTCGTTTTTCGCTTGCAGAGGTATTGCCCAAAGGGCAGACGCCAGGAAGGCCGCCACCTGTAGAGCTCCCCTGGCCCTCATGGTGCGCTATGTGCAGGCTGAGCTGTCATGAATGGGGATATTGATGGAGCAGGATGTCAGCGAAGGGCAAGCGAGATCCAACACGCAAACAGCGCAAGGAGGTGAAAGGTCGGGTCAGGCAGCAGGATGGAAGAACGATAGTAGGTAGGTTACGTTTGCTCCCCGCGCCCCTCGCCGTGCTTGCGTTATCGCGTCGCTCGTTCGTCCAGCAAGTGGAGCCTCTACGGTTGCAACTGGCGCAAGATCGTTACTATGTACTTTGGGTCGTCGATGATTCAGGAACCACAATGTTGAGAATGCATCCGCGAGCAGGCTGCTAGGAATCCATCAAGCATGCTGCAAAGTGCTGATGGCACATGGCTGCATCGGAAGGTCTGGACTGTCTTATTCTTCCATTTCATGCCACCCTGAGCCAGTGCCTTGCGCGGCGGGCTGGGTGAAAGCTGAAACAAAGCTCACCAATAACAGCACGTCCCAAGCTTGATAACCGATAAGCCAAGGGGCAACGTCAACAGACACTGTGTAGCAGAAGTTGGTTGATGGGCCCAACTTAAGCACGTCATACTTGATGCAAGCATAAACTGCAGACAAGCAGAAAGAAACTCCACACGAAGTAAAAAGCTCTCTACATACAACTTGAACATTTACCTATCATTGACAATGTGGGGGCAGAGCTGTGAATAGGAGGAGGTGTACAATGATGATTAGGTAATGAATTAGATAGTGTCCTTACATCCAAACTCTAGAACAAAGCAGATATACCACGAATTTTGTTTTCTAGACAGTCTGTGTCATATAATACGCCAAAACAATTCAACTAAAAAACTCTAAGTACAAGCAAAAAAAAGTTGTCCAAAAAAATCGCGTCGTCCGGCCAAGTTGATGCCACCCAACAGGGTGTTAGGGCAGCCATTGTCGCATGCAGAAAGGGATGTGTACGTCAATGGGCTACTAACCCTCTTCTGAGTGAAATCCGAAGGCATACACACATTCGAGAATAAAATGCGACTTTAACTCCCCACCCACTGTCCCTGCCCGTTAAATTGCTGCGATAGTTGTTGGGAAGCGCCAAACCATCGGACGTTGCGAGCGCCGTGGGCCTGCAGCAGCGGGTACGAATGGAAGGTAGCTATGACCAAAGATCCTGATCGAGTCATCACCTCAAGAGCTCTTCTTGAAGACAATGGTGGCCGTGCCGCCCTCGCGCATGCCGACCTGTTCACTATGTTAGCTTCTCTACTGCAAAAGTTACCGCTGCAATAAGATGGGATCTACATACCGTGCAACCAGTCGAGCTGCCGTAGTACTTGCCACTCTTGAGATAGCATGTGCCCGAGATGTCACCGATGATTTCAATGTCGAAGTTAAGAACAGCATTGCTGGTGGGGAGGTTGGGGAAGATTGAGATATACGTAATGCCGTCCTCGCTCTTGCCGACACCAATGTTGGTCGGCGCCCAGTTGCCGGCAGACTCGGGGTACTTGGAGCTGCGCCAGGTGCAAGCCTCCTCAACCTCGACACCCTCGTTGTTGACATAATACTGAGCAGTCGTCGGCATGCCCTTCCAGCGGTAGTACGTCTTCGAATCAGGGTTGGTCAAAGGGTAGGTGTTGCCGGGATACGTGTCGAGCGGGATGATCATGTTCTCATTGCCCGGATAATCGGTACGGCAGACTGCAGCATTGCCAGAAAGCTCATTCCTGACGAAAACGCCTCCGGCACCCGGCTCGCAGAGCTTGGTGTACTTAGGACGAGTAAGCTCCAAGAATCCGTCTTCGTTGCAGTACAGGCCGCCGACGGACTGGCCAGTAGCACCCTGAGACTCCTCAGGCCACTGAGTCTTCTGGTAGCCAGGAGGGCAGGCATATGAGCACAGGTCACCAGGCTTGCAGCCACCGCTCACAGCTGTATAAATGTTGTCAAGAGCGACGCCCTTGATCAGCTTTCCAACCGAAATGATGGTGGTCCAACCATCGGTGCCCGACCAGGGAATCTCAATAGCGCCATACTCAGTCGGGACCTTGCTGCATGGAACCTTGCCGCTGGGGAAATCGGCATCGAGACCCTTGGGGCCCGACGGTTTGGGAGCCTCCTTGGTAGGCTCAGGAGTAGGTGTCGAAGAGGTCGATGTACTGCTGGTACTGGTTGAGGTGCTCGTCGTCGTTGGCTCAGATGTAGCCTTCTCAAAGAATTGACCACCGTGCTCAGGACCTGCCAACGAGGTGCTAACGATCGGAGGAGGCGCGGTGAAAGTCGGCTTCGACGAGCCGACAACGTAGAAATCGCCATTCTCGATGCCCTTCTCCGCCTGCTCAGCATCGATCTTCTTACCATCCAGCCAATACTCGGTGACAGTTGGGCCCTGGACAACTTTAGTGACAACCACGGTATCGCGCTGCTGAAGGTGCTGATGGTCGTGCTTCTTGGCGTGAAGATGGCGATGGCCGTGATGAGGTTGAGCGGTGACGCCGACAACCGCGGCCGCCGCAACGGCAGTCTTAACGAACCTCTTCATCTTGATGGTTTACACGGCGGTTTTCGCTCGAAGATTGGAAACTCTTCCTAGATTGCCCGTTGTCTACATCAGTGTCGTGTCGGCGCATAATTGTCATGATGCCCAAAGTATCAACCGCCAGTCACCCGCCCAAGTGCTAGACAGCACAACGATCCACACAAGCGCAGAGTTCGACACGTGGTGTTCGTTTCGACCATGAGGGGGCTGCTGTTCGGCTGAGACTCCCGCGGCATTGGTGGAGGAACTTACCTGCCGATGGATCGTTAGATTCTCACGAGTCAGTGGGAGTTAAGCGCAATCAAGCGCGCTGGCCGGAAAACGCGGATTTTGTCGGGTATTTGACTTGTATTGATGTCTGGTTTCCAAAGGAATGTGGTAGAGAGTCTGAAACTCTCTGTTGGATGGAATCGGCGCCGCAAAAAGGGGAGAGAAACGAACGACCGACGGTTGGTTGGGGAAAAAGAGTGAGGAAAGAGAATGCGCGGAGGACGACGTGGAAAAGAGTGCGTGATGAGCCAGCGACAGGGCCTCCAGGGAGGGAAGTGGGCCAACTCGAGAGGAAAGGGGAGCGAAATGAGCCCTGGCCGGGATGCTTTGCCTAGAGCGTGCCAAGACCAGGGCAACGACTGGGATGGTGCCGCTTGGCGAGATTGTGTAAACCCCTGAAGAAGGGCGGTTCCTGGTGGTTCCTGCAGGTACCATGGTGCAAGGCCAGGGAATGGCAGCCAAAAACAAGGACGCCAGCTGGGAAGAAAGGGAAGAGAAATCATTTTGGAAAATATGCAATTTTTAAAAAAAAAACCTGACTGTGCGCCTTGACATGCAGAGAACAGCTTAAGCTAGAAGAAGAGAACGATAGGCTTGCATCTGGTCTCTGTCCTTTGAGCCATACATTATAAGTACATCACACTGTATAAGCGGTGATCATAAGACGGTACTACTGTTCCCTTCATCAAAGTCCGGTGAACATGCTGTCCGCTGCTCTGACCATCATCACCCGTTTCGTCAAGTCCAGTCTGCCCGCTGGAGAATTGATCTACACAGGAAGTACATCCAAGTTTTGCGGCCACACCGTGTGGCGCTCACACTTCCTTACATCATTCCATCCAAATGCCATGTCGTACTCACCAAATTGACCTGAGTATGGGGCAATATCGTGAAGTGCTAGTGCATTTGAACGGTGTAATTCCGAAGCATGCTATTCGGGGAGTTCTTCGATCCAAAGTTATGTTAGCCGGAGACTTTGCTCACTGTGCAACACACTGTACCAAAGGTACAACTTAAGTCTCGAGGACGCAATGACACATGAGGCTTCTCGTGGCCATCGCCTGCTAACGATCAGCAAACATGGTCACCGTCGAAGTGTCCACACCAAGACTGCACATGGGTTTTGAAAATGCTGGTCAAGCACAAAAAACACGAAACCAAATCTTACACCACCGGAGAGTACTGTCACAATAAGTAACCGCTTTTCCCGGACCATCGAAGTGCTTTGCTTTCTCAAGATCAAAGTGCTCCCTATTTAGATAGGTAGCTTATCTCGAACCATTTGGCTTAGCCGCCAACTGCCTACATCAGCGTTCCACAAAGTCGAGCTCAAACAAGCCGGGCAAATCGGTCCCGGCTGGATAAACACATCGCACTTCCCTCTCTTCTTTCAAGTCCTGCTTACGTCAAGACTTTTGCACGCTATACATAGATCTGCCGCTTTTGTAGACAACCCCATAAACAATCGTTCTCATCAAGTGTAACGAAAAAGGAGGGTATTTACTCCGCATCATCCATTGCCGTTCTCGAAATGAAGAGTTTCGAGGTGCATTTTCTGGGAGCCAATGAAACGATAGCTTCGGCATTTTGCCGGAGATACCAAATCTGCGATGGGAGAGGACTCAGCCCTTGATCGGATTCATAGATTTGCGATTGGTCTACTGATTCCAAGCAAGGCATTATTTACACAATCATGTAACCCCCTTGGCCTTCAGTATTTTCTTGGTTTGTAGCAAATTGTCTCGTGATCCCTCCATCCTACATGACTTGAAGACTGAGATGGTACACAGTGCAAAATAATTATCAATTTCCGTGCGTTTGTTACTTACCTAAGTATATAAACTTAAGTGGACCATTGGTCAATACTATCGTTTTGGGAGCTGATTTTCGGGTTCGAAGTCGAAGGTCGACCTGAGTATATGGGAAAACCACAAGAAGCAGGTATCACTAAGATGTATGAACAACCCTATTTGCACGGAGGATAGCACCTGCTCAAACAACATAAGATCTAGGATAGCTAGCCTGCTGATTAGCTTGTTCGGTGATACTGTCATTGAGCAATGGTGGTCTAACAAAAACACTTCTGACTTCCTGGATCATGCATTAGGCTGTCATATGAGTGTGGAAACGCCCTCTTATCTTCCCTTGCCTTGGCTTGCAGTTCATCTAGGGAAAGCACTCTCAAAAAGAATGAACAAATGGTCAGGTTGCTCAATACAGCTTGGCATCGTGTCCAGTTACAAGGCATTGGTATGGTCCATAAAATCCATTGGCGAGGTTTACATATGTGTCGAAAGAGGAGGCGTTTCCATCAGTTAAAAGTTTTCTACCTCTGAGTTCGTATATTAGAGAGAACTCAAACTTGTAGAAGTCCTCACCAATCCGGACTCTCATGGTTAATCTTAACCCCCGGTCAATGATGACGTCGAGAAAACCCATGCAATGTGTTACGGCCATGATGTTGGCCAATCAAGAGGAGGTTTGGTACGATTAGGACATCAGGCAATTAGAAGGGTGGGAAACTATCAATGCTAAGAAAACACTGTTGATCGAGCGCAACACCTGGTGACAATTGAGGAAGTGCTTGGTGACAACTGGAATGACAGAGAAGGCATGTCAACAATTCTTGAGTATAAGTAAATAGAATCGCTCCTTCCCAGAGCCATGACGAGAACTCCTCAGTCAGCGATAGAAACAGTTTTCAGCCAACGACTGGTGACCGCAGTGAATCACATGCCCTGTTGTGTGAGGACCCCAGTCCCTCAGGTTCTACAGCCTGGCCACTACGTTCGAACACAAGTCTAAAGCCATGCACGTCGCGATTCAACCTATACTCTTACCCCTCGAGCATACTCTGATGATTTTTGATAGTCTGTTTCTACGGATTGTCTGTGACGATTTCACAACCTCCTGAGATGGGCTCGAAGGTAGTGGCTTGGGTTGTAGAACCTAAGGGACTGGGTCTTCACACAGTAGAGTAAGTGGTCGACTGTGGTCACCAGTTGTTGGCTGACAACTGTTTCTATTACTGACTGAGGAAGTCCTCATAATAGTTTTTGGATGGGAGATTCTAGGTACATATTTATAGTCGGAGATCCTTGGTATGCCTATCCTGCCATTCAGATTATCATCGACCAAAGTTCAGGATCATCAAGGGTAGAGGTCGAATGTTGGTGGTTCTTGGCAGCAACAATCTTTCCTTGGATGTGATTGGTCTGTCTTCTGCCCCTACTTGAGGGTTCCTCATTGGTCCTCCTCCACTACCCGGGACGGCTGGTGGTCCACATCTAGGACGTAACATTATCCATCTCGTTGGCATTGATTGAAGCTTCCACATGATCACGAGCTGCCAGTCGTGAGGGTGATGTAAACAGAAAATGAGAATGGGCACAAGGGAAAAATGTTCTTTACGAATGTTCGAGAGAAAACTAAGTAAGACTGTATGATGCCTATGGTGTAATGGGCGTACGGGCCACTGTGATAAGGGACAGTTTCTACCTAGGTGAATCCGCGTGGAATAGGTATCATTGAGCCATTGGCTTGAAGTGGATTTGCTTTAGCTTCAGGTTGGATTCTCCACAACCACTGCGCTTTTTGTGCTCGAAGTGAGAATTACAAGCGCTGTCATAAAATACGTTAAGGTGCGCTATCCTTGATACGCATGGTGCTCTGCACTTAGGACTCTTGAATCACCCAGGCCATTGAGCCTCCAGATTAGATACCGTTGGACAGTCGGGAACAACCAGTACCAGTGTAACCGAAGAAATACGGGGATCCTGAGATTAACTAGCAATCGTTCCCACGGATCTCATCAGTGTTATGACATGCTCAAATCACCTCGGTATCACTCAGGACAGTGTTAGAAATGGCCGCAATTATTTGCAGAATCATACTATCCATTATATTCTTGCCACATCTATAGAAACGCTTTGGAATGTCTAACATTGATGGTCCAAACTTCCAGAAACCACTTTGTATCTTCGGAGACCCCAACACAATTCCCGACAGTTAAGATCATGGCCCGTCGAGCATGCCTAACTTAAGCGTTTATTGCCGTAAAACTCTTTTGGCTGACCCATGCGTGGCGCCCCAGCCCAGCCTTTCTGCATACTTTGGAGGTTGCGTACTGGGTATCAGTTAGCTAAGATGTAGGTGAGAACTGAAGTGTTTATGCCCTTCGAATATCACGCAGATGATCCGGGGTTGGCAACAGTACCTATATTAGGAATGTGGTTCAGCTTAGGGAACTAGAAAGCCTTTCAAACTTTTCATGTACACCAGAGCAGGCAACTACCACCGTGATTCATTGTGACACATATAAAAACGCACGGTAGGAACCGTATCGCCTAAGTATCAACTGCGTAGCAATTTTGGATTGGTTCTGCGCATTGAGTGACGCCCTACGCCTCGTTATCCGTTTGCATAGTGCTTTTCACGGATATATGTAGAGGACAGCACAGCTCGCACAGTAGCCAGCGAGAGCAGATGTACCAATTTGAAGTCTGGGACAGCGACCTTCTCTGTCCTGGCTCCTCGGGCTTGCTCAGCATCTGGCTACCTGCCGTTTGTGTGATGATAGTACTTGAAGTGTTAGTGATACGCAAATATAAGCAGACGCTATGACGATCTTTTCTCCTGCGAATGTTTCTTGACGGAAGTGTTTTGTGTTTCCGACTTGAGTTCCTCCACCTGTCGGTTGGTGAGGCTGGGCCAAGCCTGTCGATTCGGCCGTTTTGCTATGGAACAAGACATTGCGCGGATTAACTGTGTGATTCACTAAATAAACAAGCTTCAGCCACTCTTACGATCCTGATTCGAAGAAGGGAGACGCCGACTCGGAGCACAGACCCACCGCTGCATTGTGGCGTTCTTGCACAGCCATCAAAGCTTGGCAGCTGGTACTTTTGGCTTGACCCCACATAGTCCTATTAACAGCTTACTGTGTAAGCACTCAAGACCCTGTTTCCTACGGTTGGTGTTTGCTGCTTGCTGGCCGCAGCGACGGGGCGGGCTGGAAAGCACTGCGTCGCGCTGCATCCGCTCTCCATTTTTCCTCCTGCGGCCTGCCCCGTCGCCTCAGCCTCGACCTTCGTCTTCCACTGGGGCTGCTTCCCACCTTGTGGCCATCACAGCCAACGCCAACCTCAATTCCAAGCACGATTTGTTTCCCACACCAAGTGCGAACCACATAGGTTACTGAGCCCGAGTAGACTTGTTGAGTACCGGAAAAGGTGGACGTTCATTGTTCAATTATTTCCGACTGACTTGCCCCTCGATCGTCGTTCATTTGACGCTCCGTCGCCTTGCACTCGGGGAGCTCTCGCCACGATTCTCCAGCCACACATCAAAGCCTCCAAGCCGGCCGTCACCTTGGTGATGCTCGTCGACCAACGGTGACGCTGTGCAAGCAACAGAGTGTGTATTAAATGAGCCTACAGTCTCATTTTTGATTCTGGACAGCTTCCTTTGGCTTGGCACGGCCTGTCTTTCGACAAAATGGCCTCCGATCGGGGTCCCAACGCGGAAAGTCCGCGAGTTGGCTCGGCCGCGCCGCAGCCTGTTGTAAACACTACCTTTGCCGCCGTCGCCGATGCATCTCGACAGAAGTCGCTCAAGCGCACACGTGAGACGACTCCACCAATGCAAGATGCTGAGTCTGGGGGAGACATGTCGCCATCCAAGATCGCCCGGCTGGTCGGGTTTGCGAGACAGTCGCATCCATCTGACGCGCCCCGCGACGAGGCAAGCGGGCAGGACGAGGAGGCCCAGCAGCAACAACAACACCAGTACCATCAGCCTGCCCCGCCGCAGCCACAGCCGCTGGGCCAGCTAGAACATAGCGACGCCCAACCTGCGACGCAAAACGCGTTGAACGACCTCATGGCCAGCGTTGCGACTGAGATAAACAGCCGATCCCAAGAAACACCTCCGGACGCGGGTCAAACTGACATCGAAGCTGCGGCGGCTGCAGCTGCGAGAGCGC
>Ga0065720_1002121_pt1 | contig 19735 bp, 15 predicted proteins | sample Thericmetagenome_FD_59107 | JGI IMG/M metagenome (GOLD analysis project Ga0065720, IMG submission 59107) | Thermophilic microbial communities from the Joint Bioenergy Institute, California, USA of rice/straw/compost enrichment - eDNA_2 v2... | ecosystem: Engineered > Solid waste > Grass >...
TAGGCGGCGAGCCGCTCCGCCTGCTCGGTCACGGCTCGCTTCACCGCAGCCGTCGGCGTGGTCCACAGCTCGACCTGCAGGCGCAGCCGACGGCCGGACTGGCGCGGCCGCCAGATGCCGACGAGGTCGCCCTGGTGCAGGACGGCGCCGGGCCGGCCGAGCACCATCCAGACCGACTTCGCCCGCTCGGCCGAGGGCACGAGCAGCGACCGGTCCCGGGCCTGCAGGAACAGATCGAAGGGCGCCAGGAGTCGAGTGACCTTGGCCGGACCGCCGGAGAGCGCGTCCACGTCGTCGGCGAGTACCCACCGTTTCTCCCCGTCCACCTCGACCGGCACCGCGTCTTCGGGCCACCGCTGGTTGATCACCTTGACCGGCGCATCGAGAAACTCGGCCACCAGCTTGGGGGTGGCCGGGCCGAGGAAGCGCAGGTAGCCCCGGACCAGGTCGAACCGCGGTGGCACCGTGGTGGCCGGCCGCCACGACGGTACGCGCCGCAGCACGGGCGGGGAGGTGTCCGGCTCCAACTCGAGCCCGGCTCGGGTCGCGCCGAGCCGGAACGTCTGCTCGTACAAGTGAATGGCGTTGCAGGGCCGGCAGGCGCGCCGGTACGGCTCCGGCAGACGCTGAGTGACCTCAGTGGACACCTCGCCCTTGACCATCGGCCGGGTGACCACGGCGCGCATCGCCTCGGCCACGGCGTCCAGCGCCGTCAGCGGGCTGATGCCCGCAGCCTTCAGCGGCTTGGCCGCATCGAAGATGCGCTTGGCCGCGTCCTCGTCCGAGTACGGCTGCACCGCCGCGGCCACCGCCGCCAGGTCGGCCCGCCGGTACTGGTGGGGCGCCCCGCGCAATGTCCACAGGAGAACGAGCTCCCGGTCGCCGATGCTGCCCGGATCGATCCCTCGGCAGGCCAGCGCCCACAACGCCCCGTCGCCCCCGGTGTCCTGGACACCGAAGTCCAGCACCGCGGTGTCCGCGACCGTACTCGAGTCGCGATCGAGTTGCTGGGCCCGGATTCGGAAGCCCAGGACCGCGTTGCGACCAACCGAGACGCTCACGCGCCCAGTCTAGGCCCCGNCCGGGCCACTCTTGCCGTCGGCGAGGTCAGAGGTCGGTGTGTTCGGCCCGACCGACCGAGCCCGTCACAGCGGTTCGTCGCGCCTCCGCAGTTCATTGTGGACCTGCGCCGGCACGGCGAGGCGGGGATCGTCCCGGAGCAACGTCCGTAGCTCGTCCAGCGAGTCGTCCGGGTGGAGCGTGAGCGCCGCCAGGCGGTCGAACAGCGACACCAAATCCTCATCGATCTGCTGGTACGGGCCCGGCATCGCGCCCCAGGTGTCCCACGGCAGCAGCTCCCGATTGGTCAGGGCGGCCGCGTCACGCATGAGGTTGCCGGCCACCCACCAGGCGCCGCCCTCGCCGATGACGCTGAGCCCGTACCGGTCCGGGTCGGCCTGCCCGGTCCGGTACCGCCGCCACACCTCCCCAGCCACGAGAAACTGGTCGCGCGGCACGTCCGTAAGATTGAAGTCTATCTTCAACTGACCACGTTGGAGAGCATCGATCTGTGCATCGACCAGCACCCACCGCCCCGCCGCCGAATCCCAGTACTCGCAGACCCAGTGGTCCTCGCCGAATCCATCGGCGAAGTACCGGGCGAACCCGCAGCGGGCCCGAGCGGGGACGCCCTGGAAGCGCAGCATCGCCACCAGGAGGACCGTGTACATCCGACAGTTGCCGACGAGCCGGTGCGCCGCGTCGCGGGCGACCGAGAGCGGACGGCCGTCGCGGGCGACGATGTGCTCGAGCAGGTCCTCCGCCCGGCGCAGGTGGGCGGTGGCGCGATCGGCGTCGCTCAGCGTCAGTCCATAGGCGCCCGCCCAGTACTCGTGCACGATCAGGCCCTGGGTCACGGCGGCGAGCGCGGCGACGTCGTGGGGCAACGAGGAGAACAGGGCCGCATGCCGCCCGGGCCCGGTCATGACGTCGGGCTGCGTGTAGTACGCCAGTGTCGCCGGCTCGACCGCCGTCATCTCTTCCCTACCCTCCGTGCCTGAGCGTCGTCTGTCCCCGGACGAGCCCCGACACTACCGAGAAATCGCGTCAGCCGGAACCATCGATGAGCTCGTCGGCCAGCAGGTCCATGAGCAGGTTGTCGTGCCATTCGCCGTCGGGCCCGCGTTCGTAGCGGCGCATCACGCCGACAGGCCGGAAGCCGACCTTGCGGTAGCAGGCGATGGCGGCCGCGTTGTCGACGGCCGGGTCGATCGTCAACCGGTGATGTCCCTGTTCGGTGACCAGAAAGCGCGCCAGGGTACGGACCGCGTCGGTGCCCACGCCCCGCCCGTGCACCGCCGGGTCCACGAATATGTCGATCTGGGCGTGCCGATAGTCGGGGTCGGTCTCCTCGGACCACTGGATTCCGCCAACCACCCGACCATCCAGCTCGATGACGTACAGGTGGGCCTCGGGATCGGCGAGGTCCTGGGCCACGGCCTCGGCCAGGTCGGTCCCGCCGCCCCAGTACCGGCGCACCTCGGGCGTGGCCCGGATTCGAGCCAACTCCGGCACATCATCCACAGTGGCCGGACGCAACATCACCCGCGCCCCGGGCAGTGAGGTGTTCACGGCCTCACCCTACCGGCGCGGCCGGCCGCCGGCGGCGCCGTCAGGAGCCCAGCCAGCATCTGCCGGATCGTGGCGCGCAGCTCGGCGGCTGTGCGCGAGCCGCCCGCCCCGGCGAGCTGGTCGTAGACGAGACCGTCCAGCATGGCCGCGAAGTCGCGACCGGCCCGGTGGGGATCCGGCGCGCCGAGCTGGGCGAACGCCTCGCCGATCGTGGCCCGCAGCGCCGCCCCGGTGGCGAGGAAGCGTTCCCGCAGCTCGGGATGGCGTACGGACTCCAACGAGATCTCATACCGCGCCAGCATCCGCTCGCGCCCGGGCCCGGTCCAGTAGGTCACGATCTGCGTCACCATGTCGGCCACCGCGTCCAGGTCCAGCGCCGCGGGCGGGGGTGCCGTAGCCGCGTCGGCGAGGTCGAGCGCGAGCAGCCGCTCGGTGACGCCGACGAGCAGGGCGAGCCGGGTCCGGAAGTAGTACGACGTCGTGCCCTCGGGCACCCCGGCGGCCCGGTCCACCGCCCGATGGGTGAGCCCACGCATCCCCTCCCGCGCGATCACTCCGATCGCCGCGTCGCAGAGCTCATCGCGCCGTCCTCTGCTGGCTCGGGACGTGGTTGTTGTCACAGCATGGGATCCTCGCTCACTCGATACTCTACACCTGTAGAGGATCGGAGGACACAGTCATGGGCGAACGTTCCGCCATCGTCGTCGGGGGCGGTATCAGCGGCTTGTCGGCAGCGATCGCGCTGCGCCAGCGGGGATGGCGCGTCCGGGTGCTCGAGCGCACCCCCGGGTCCACCGCGGTGGGCGCGGGGATTTCCTTGTGGGCCAACGCGTTACGTGCCTTCGATCGGATCGGCGTCGGGGAGCGGATCCGCGCCTTCGCCCTGCCCGAGCGAAACGCCGGCATCCGGTCCCAGAACGGCCGGTTCATCGCCCGCGTGGACGCCGACGAGCTGGCCCGCCACGTCGGCGAGGTGGTCATCCTGCACCGGGCCGACCTGCTGGCCGTACTCAGTGAGGCGGCCGCCGGCCTGACGCAGGACGGCGTCGAGGTCCTGTCGGTGTCGTCCACATCGGACCGAGCCGAGGTCCGACACGCAGGCGGGGTCGAGTCGGCCGACCTCGTCATCGGAGCCGACGGCATCCACAGCGTGGTCCGGCGGGCCCTGTGGCCCGAGGCGCGGCCGCCCCGGTACGCCGGCTACACGGCCTGGCGGTCCGTGACCCCGCCTCTGTCCATTGAGGAGGAAGCCGGCGAGACCTGGGGCCGCGGCATGCGCTTCGGGTACGCCGGCCTATCCGACGGGCGGGTCTACTGGTACGCGACGGCGAACGTGCCCGCGGGCGTGCGGGCCGCCGACGAGCTGGCCGAGTTGCGAGAACGGTTCGCGGACTGGCACGAGCCCATCCCGACCCTCGTGCGGGCCGCCACGACCGTGCTGCGCCACGACATCTACGAACTGCCCGATCTGCCGAGCTACGTCCGCGGCCGCGTCGCCCTGGTCGGCGACGCCGCCCACGCCATGACCCCCAACCTCGGCCAGGGCGGCTGCCAGGCGGTCGAGGACGTGGCCACCCTGGCCACGCTGCTCGACGAGCACGACGTTCCCGAGGCCCTGGCGCGTTACGACGCGCTGCGCCGCCCCCACACCCAAGCCGTGGTCCGCCGGTCCCGAATCGCCGGCCAGCTCGGCCAGTGGTCCTCACCGCTCGCGGTGGCGTTGCGCGACCGCGCGCTGGCCGCGCTGCCAATGGAATCGATGATGATCCGTCAGCTCCGGCCGATCCTCGACTGGCGCCTCCCCACCGGATGCCGATGTCAGGAAGGACTCCCTCCTGGGCACCAGGCGTCAAGAGGGCGTCCTTCCTGACACGGGTCGCCGCCCAACTCGGTTGCCGGCGCATGGGCCGAGCACTACGGTTCGACTCATGCAGATCCGCCCGGCGCAACCACACGAGCAACCAGCCGTCGAGGCACTCGTCGCGGCGGCCTTCGGGGAAGAGCCGGGCGGGAAGCTCACCCAGGTACTGCGCGCCCTCGACTCGTCCGGGGCGGTCCGCGCGAGCCTGGTCGCGGTCGACGGCGACCGCATCATCGGCCACATCCAACTCAACCGGTGCTGGCTGGACGCACCCCGGGCCCTGGTCGAGGTGCTGGTGCTCAGCCCGCTGGCGGTCGATCCCGGCCGGCAGCGCCAGGGCGTCGGCACCGCCCTGGTCCGGGCGGCCGTCGCCGAGGCCCAACGGCTGGGCACACCCGCGGTGTTCCTCGAGGGGAGCCCGGACTACTACGGCCGGCGGGGCTTCCAGGCCGCCACGCCGCTCGGCTTCGTCCGCCCGTCGACCCGCATCCCCGAGCCGGCGTTCCAGGTGGCGTTGCTGCCCCCATACGAGCCGTGGATGACCGGCCAGCTCGTCTACTGCGACGCCTTCTGGGCCACCGACGCGGTGGGCCTGCGCGACCCGTCGCTGGCGACGCCTTCGGCGGCCCCGCCGCGTCCGGCCGCGGTGTGGGTCGTGGCCGGGCCACCGGGCGCCGGAAAGTCCACTGTGGCCGAACTGCTGGCCCGGACCCTGGCTCCGCCGGCCGCCGTGCTCGACAAGGACACCCTCTACAGTGGATTCGTGGCCGCCACGCTGCAGGCGGCGGGCCGGCCGTACGGCGAGCGCGAGGGGCCCTGGTACGACGAGCACATCAAGAAGCACGAGTACGCCGGCATGGTGGCGGCCGCCCGCGAGATACGCGGCCACGGTTGCCCGGTGGTCCTGGTGGCACCGTTCACGAGCCAGATCCACGCCGCCGGACGCTGGGCGGCCTTCGTCGACGCGCTCGGCGGGGAACCGGTTCACCTGGTGTGGCTGCGCATCGACCCCGCCACGCTGCGCCAGCGTCTGCTGGACCGAGGCGATCCCCGCGACGCGGCGAAGCTGGCGAACTTCGACGCGTTCATCACCGCGATCCGAGCCGGCCAGGTGCCGTCGGTCTCCCACTACGAGGTCGACAACCGGTCCGCCGGGCCCGAGTCGCTCGCCGCCACGGTCGCCGCGATCGTGGCCGCCGCCTGCACACCCGCACCGGCCGGTCCGGCCGCTACTGCGGGTCGTACTTGATGTGGTCGGGCCCGACGCCGAGCGCCACCAACCGATCGCGGAGGAGCTCCACCATCTCCCGGGGCCCGCTCAGGTACGCGTCGTACCCGGCCCAGCTCCCCCGGCGGGTCACCGCGTCCACGACCGTACCGGCCTCGTACAGGTACGCCTCGCCGGGCGACCCGACGAACGCGCCGTCCGTGACGGTGAAGACGAGCCGCAGCCACGGATACTGGGCCGCCCGCCGGATCAGGTCTTCCCGGTCGTAGAGGTCCTCGACCGTCCGGGCCCCGAAGAACAACCAGGTCGTCGGCGGGTTGGCCGCCCGCGCCAGCTCGCCGAGCAGGGCCTTGGCCGTGGCGAGCCCGGTACCGCCTGCCGCCAGGAGCACGCCGGCGCCAAAGACAGGCGTGAGCGTCACGGTGCCGCGGGCCGGGCCGAGACGCAGCTCGTCGCCCACCCGGGTGTGGTGCACCAGCACGTCGCTGAGCCGGCCGGTCCCGGTCGCCCGCACGTGCAGCTCCACCGTCCCCTGCTCGGTGGGTGCGTTGGCGATCGAGTAGCTGCGCCAGGAATGGGGTAGCCGCGGCGACTCCACGGTGGCGTACTGACCCGCCCGGTACGGGTACGGCTCGGCGGGTTGGACGTGCAGCACGGCCAGGTCGGGCCGGCGCAGCTCGTGATGCACGACGGTCGCTTTCACGTAGGGCGGCTCGCCCAGGTCGTTCTCGGCGGCCGCGCTCATCACCTCGGCGACGAAGTCGTACGCGCGTAGCCAGGCGGCCTCGTACTCGGCTCGCCAGGCGGCTCCGGCCCGCAAGCGCAGCGCCTCCAGGAAGGCCGATCCGAACGGACCATAGTGGACAGTCCGGACGCCGAGCTTGCGATGGGCCCGCCCGAGTTCCGCGAAGAGCGGCACGATGACCTCAGGCCGGTCCAGGTCCACCATGAGGCGTTTCAGTGACCAGGCGAACCGCTCCTGCTGCGCATGCAGCGATTCGGGGAACAGGCCCCGCAGGGCGGGGTTGTCCCGGAACAGCGCCGTGTACAGGTACCCCACCGTATCCGCCAGCGGCTCCACCATGGGCAGGCTCGCTCGCAGCACCTCCTGGTCGGCTAGACGCTGGGGCCAGGCGGCGAGCAGGGTCTCGACCCGCTCGCGCCAGTCCGTGGCGTCGGGACCGACGCCGCGCATCCGGCGGCGCAGCAGCATGGAGTGGTGCAGACCGAGCAGGTCGTGGTAGGTCTCGCCGTGCTTCGTTCCCCAGGACGCCACGGCTCGTCACGTTACTCAACCCCGTGGGTCCGGCGGGCGGAACGTAGCCAACACCACAGTCCTCGGCGAAACGCCCCCTCGTCGGCCTCCGTCGCCCCATCCTGGCTCCCGCGGTCGCCCGGCTCCGCTCCCGGCAGGGCACCGCCGGATGATGCCGGCCGGCGGGGGACGAGGTCGCCGGTCGTACCTCCACAAAGGACGTACGACCGGCGATGGCCGCCGTACGTCGGCCTCAGCGGTCCCGGGGCGATCGAAGGTTACGCATCGCCTCCAGCAGCGTGTCGTGGATGTACGTGAGGCCCGGGTCGGAGGTGCCGCCCCACTCGTCGCCGGTCGCCCCGGACGTCGAGTCGGCCTGGGCCGCAGCCACCCACTCGGCTTCGCTCCAGGCCGCGTCGGGGTCCTGCCGGTAGATCCACCAGAGGTTGCCCCACGGGTCGAGCACTCGGGACATCGTGGCGCCGAAGAAGTCTGTCGGTTCGGTCACGACCCGCCCGCCGAGGCGACGGGCCCGGTCGAGCGTCTCGTCGAGATCGTCGACATAGACCTGCAGCAGGCTCGGCGTGTACGGCCAGTCGGGCTTGCGGTCGGCGAGCATGACGATCGAGTCGCCGATGCGCACCTCGGCGTGCAGCAGCAGACCGTCGTCGTCGACCGTGTGCGCCGCCTCGAGTTCCTCTCCCCCGAAGACCTCGCGCAGGAAGTCGATCACGGCCAATGCGTCCTGNGTGATGATGAACGGGTTGACGGTGTTGTATCCCTCGGGAGCCAGAGGCTTGGACAACGCCGTCTCTTTCTTCCGCATGGTGCTCCTCTCCTTGGTCGGACGGGCGCGTGGGCGCCGGGCGCGACGCTAAAGACAGAAGCGGTCAATCCCTGGCCTCATTGACAGCCAGCCATAGAGGCGTACTGAACTCCCGCCGGCGCTGCCCGGCCGCGGGGCAGCGCCGGCCCCCGGGGCCGCCACGTGCGACGCCCGTATCAGCCCAGCCGCCCGGGACTTGGGCACGTAAACATCGGACATTTCGTACGTGTTACCCCACCGACGGCCAACCGGAAAGGCCGTGACCCTCGACGCGCACCGATGAGGTGGATAGCATGCCGGCGTCTGGACGTGCTGGCGCGCACCCAGGGCGCCCGACACCTGACGTCCCACGTCCCAACTCGTAAGGGAGCCACTTGATGCGCTTGTTAGGTCTTGTAAAACGTTCTCAACAACGTTCCCCACGACGACCACGACGCCTGTTCGCGGTCGTGGCGGCCAGCACGGTGGCCCTCGTCGGGTCGGTGACCGCCGCCGTCGTCGCCCTCGCCGAGGACGATCCGGTGGTGGTCCTCGCCAATGACTTCGAGGACGGGTCGGTCGCGCCGTGGCAGGGCCGGGGCGCCGCCACCATCGCCGTCACCGACGCCGAAGGCCACAACAGCGGCCACAGCCTCGCCGTCACCGGACGCACCGCCAACTGGCACGGCGTCCAGACCGACGCCATCGCCCTGTTCGACCACGGCGTCACCTACACCATCAGCGCCTGGGTCAAACTCCCCGCCGGCACCGACGGATCCGTCGGCATCAACTTCGCCGTCCACCAACCCGGCGCCCCCGACAACGAGTTCCCCTGGGTCGGCGGCCGCGCCACCGTCACCGCCGACGAATGGGTCCAGATCGGCGGCACCTACAGCCTGCCCGCCGGCCAAACCGAAGCCACCCTCTACATCGAAGCCGCCGACGACACCAGCTCCTTCCTCGTCGACGACATCCTCATCACCGCCGCGCCCAGCGGGCCGCAGCCCGGAATCGTGCACAGCACGGACTTCGAGGACGGCCTGAACGGCTGGGGTCCGCGCGAGGTCGGCGAGCCCGGCCACACGGTCACCATCTCGACCGAGCACGCCCACGGCGGCACCGCCTCCGCGCTCGTCTCGGGCCGCGACAGCCAGGGCGACGGCATCGGGCTGGACATCGCCCCGTTCACCGAGCCGGGCGTCACGTACGACCTGACCGCCTGGGTCCGGTTCGCGCCCGGGGCCGAGACCGACGAGATCTGGCTGAGCCTCGCCTCGACCACGGGGTCGAGCACGGCGTTTGCCACCCTCGGCCAGTTCACCAACGTCACCAACGACGGCTGGACGCAGGTCAAGGCGAGCTTCGTGGTGCCCGAGGCCGAGGTGTCGCTGCTCTACTTCGAGACCCGGTGGCAGGGTGAGGGCGTCACGGGCAACACCAGCGACTTCTACGTCGACGACATCGTGCTGGAGATCCCACCACCGCCGGTGGTGCAGGACCTCACGCCGATCAAGGACACGCTCCCCTTCCGCGTGGGCGTGGCCATCGACAGCCGGGAGACCACCGGGTCGCCGTCGGAACTGCTGCTGCGGCACTTCAACCAGGTCACGCACGAGAACCACATGAAGCCCGAGGCCTGGTACGACGACGACCGCAACTTCCGCCCGCACAGCGAGGCCATCACGGTGCTCGACTACGCCAAGGCGAACAACCTGGCGGTCTACGGTCACGTGCTGGTGTGGCACTCGCAGGTGCCGGCCTGGTTCTTCCAGGACGACAACGGTGAGCCACTGACCAACTCCCCGGCCCACCAGCAGGTGCTGCGGGACCGGCTGCGTACGCACATCTTCAACATCGCCGAGTGGCTGGCCACCAACTACGGTGAGTTCGGGGCGGGCAACCCGGTGGTGGCGTTCGATGTGGTCAACGAGGTCGTGTCGGACGCGACCAACGACCCCGGTGGCCTGCGCCAGAGCGAGTGGTACCGCATCCTGGGCGAAGAGTTCATCGATCTGTCGTTCCACTACGCGGACGAGGCCTTCAACCAGGAGTACGCCGCCGACGGCGCCGACCGCCCGGTGAAGCTGTTCATCAACGACTACAACACCGAGGTGAGCGACAAGCAGGGTCGCTACCGGGCGCTCGTCGACCGGCTGCTGGCCCGCGGCGTGCCGCTGGACGGCGTGGGCCACCAGTTCCACGTCAGCCTCAACACGCCGATCAGCGCGCTCGCCGCAGCCCTGGACCGGTTCGCCGACATCGACGGGATCGTGCAGGCCGTGACCGAGCTCGACGTCACCGTGGGCACGCCGGTCACCGAGGCGCGCATCATCGAGCAGGGCTACTACTTCCGGGACGCGTTCGCCCTGTTCCGCGACTACCACGCCAACCGCGGCAACCTGTTCTCGGTGACCATCTGGGGCCTGACCGACAACCGGTCGTGGCGGTCGACCCAGGCTCCGCTGGTCTTCGACTCCGGGCTGCAGGCCAAGCCGGCCTACTACGGCATCACCGACCCGAGCCAGCTGCCTCCGCTGGTGCGGTCGGCGGTCGTCTTCGGCGGCGACGTGGCGCTGGACGCGAACGCGTTCACCGCGGTCGAGTGGCGGCAGCTGCGGCCGCTGGCTCTGTCCGATGAGGCCGGTTCGTTCAACCTGCGCTGGGTCGACGACCACCTCACGGTGCTGGCGACCGTGGCGTCCGACGCGGCCGACGCGCTCGAGTTCGCGTACGGCGGGCAGACCGTGACGTTCACGAAGGCCAACCCCGGCTCGCTGGGTGTCGTCGACGACGAGGGCCCGGGCTGGCGGGCCGTGGTGCACCTGCCGCACTCCGGCGTCGCAGTCGGCGGCACCGGCACCTTCGACATCCGGGTCCTCGGCGGCGGCAGCGTGCTCGGCGCCTGGAACTCCCCGGGCGCGCTCGGCACCCTGTCGTACGTCGAGCCGCTGTCGTACCTGGAGGTCGTGCAGGCCAGCGTGGCCCCGGTCATCGACGGTGTCATCGACCCGGTCTGGTCCGAGGCGAACGTGGTCCGCACCGACAAGCGGATCGAGGGCACGACCGACGCCAAGGCCGACGTCCGCACGCTGTGGCTGGACGACACGCTCTACGTGCTCATGGAGGTGACCGACCCGGTCATCGACGTCACGGCGGGCGACCCGTGGCAGCAGGACTCGGTTGAGATCTACGTCGATGCGGGCAACGCCAAGAACGGGCCGTACCGCTCGCAGGACATCCAGATCCGCATCAACGCCGACAACGTGACGTCGTTCGGCACCGGCCCCGACGACCAGGCCGAGCGACTGGTCAGCGCCACGACGCGGACCTCGACCGGGTACATCGTCGAGGCGGCGATCAGCATGCTCGGCACCAACACCCTCGGCGCCTTCCACGGCCTGGACTTCCAGGTCAACGACGGCTCGCCGCGGGAGGGCCAGACCACCGGGGCCCGGACCGGCCTGCACAACTGGGCCGACCCGACCGGCACCGGCTACCAGAACACGTCGCGCTGGGGCGTGGGCCAGCTCGTCGGCCCCGTCGGACGGCCACTGCCGAACTGCACGAAGACGGTCAAGGGCCTGGTCCTGGGCAACCTGAAGGTCTCCTCGGGGGTCACCTGCCTGACCAGCAAGGCGATCGTCCTCGGCAAGGTCACGGTCTCGCCGGGCGCGAGCCTGATCTCCGACGGCGGCGTGGTGATCGGTCTGATCTCGGCCACCGGCGCTCAGTACATCGACCTGCGCGGCGGCGGCACCGGTCCGCTCAGCGTGTCGGGCACGACCCAGCACCTCTCGGTGTCCGACACCGTGGTGGCGGGCGCGGCTCAGATCACCAACAACACCACGCCCGGCCCGATCGTGATCTCCGGCAACACGGTCGTCGGCCTGCTGGCCTGCAGCGGCAACACGCCGCCGCCGACCAACAACGGCGACCGCAACCTCGTCGTGGGGGTGGCAACCGGACAGTGCCGCGGGCTCTGACCGCACGCGCTGACCCGGTAACCGGATGAAACAGGGGTGCGTGGCCTCGGCGCACGCCGAGGTCACGCACCCCCGTCAGGTTTCCCGTTCCCGAGCTGCTCAGGCGTCGCCCAATCCCGTCGTCGGTCTGACAGATCGATGTCATCCAGGTGCGTCGGAGTAGGCGACGCTCATGATGCGTCGTCGATGGTCAGCTGGTGGTCGCCGCTGCGGGTCACGGTCAGACCGATGTGGTCGCGGGCGGGCCGGCCGGCGCGTTCCCATTCGGCGTTGGCGCGCTCGACGTCGTCCCACAGGCGACGTGGGCCGTACTGCTCGACGGTGTTCTTCCCGACATCAACCATCGACCATGAACCGTCCGGGGCGAACAGCCAAAGCTGCTCGTCGCCGTCGACGGGAGTCAGGCCGAGTCGATGCACGTCGGGTAGGTGTAGGCCGATCCACAGGGCGACGGCGTCCTCGTCGAGGATGCTGCAGGGGTACGCGGTTTCTCGGACGTGCCCGTCCTGGTTGACGGCGACGCGCAGCGCGTCTTGTTCGTTGAGGATGGGGTGGGCGCGGGCCGGCATGAAGCTGCCGCCCGTGGGAAGGAATCGGCCGTACGCGACCCCGTCGTGCACGGTCAGTCGTACGAGCGGGCTTCCAATCGGCCGCCACAGGCTGACCACGATGTGCCCACCTTCGGTCGTCTGGTGCAGCCATGCCAGGGGTACGTAGGCCACCGAGCAGGTCGCGATGATGCGGTCGTACGGTCCGGCGTCCGGCCAGCCGTCGCGGCCGTCGCTGACGTGGACGGCGGGCGAGAACCCGACCTGGGCCAGCGCACGGCGGGCGCGTTCGGTGATGGTCGGGTCGATCTCGACCGTGGTCACGGCGTCCTCGCCGAGCCGGTGTGCCATGAGGGCGGCGTTGTAGCCGGTGCCGGTTCCAATCTCCAGTACTCGTTCGCGGCCGGTCACGCTGAGCGCGTCGAGCATGTACGCCATCAGGCTGGGCTGGCTCGAACTCGACGACGGGATGCCGGCGACCGGCTCGGCGTGCGGATCGGGATCGCGCATCTTGTCGAGTTGCGTGACCAACGACCGGTCGCTGTATATATGAGTCCAGTAGTGTGGGCACGAGGCGTCGACCCCCTGCCAGCGGCCGTCCGGGGCCTGGCGGAAGAACCGGGGGACGAACACCTCACGGGGCACCGTGTGGAAGGCGCGAAGCCAGTCGACGTCGATGATCCCTTGGCGCCGGAGTTGTTCGACGTAGGCGGCACGCAGGGCGTCGAGGTCGGTCATGGGGTGCGTCCTTCCAGAGCGTCAGCGATCGCCGACGCTATCGGCAGTCCAGTAGCGTCTTCGATCCAGGCCCATTGCCCGTTCGGGTTGGCTTCTAGGAACACGTAATCCCCGGCGGGAGTCACGATAATGTCTGCGGCGAAGAACCGCAGCCGCATCCGTTGCGCGTAGGCGCGAAGCTTGTCCAGCACGGCACCGGGAAGCTCAGCGGCGGTATAACGCAGGCTCGTATAGTCCGCGCGCCAGTCGCGGCGCGCGTCGTCAGACGCGGCGTCGATGCGGGCGACGAACGCTCGTCCATCGACAAACGTCACGCGCAGTTCGTGGTCCTTGAAGATCTCGGGCTGGAACAGGTGAGCGGTCAGCCGGACGCTATCATCGACGGTCTCGAGAGCCACCCTCGAGGTGTAGATCATCCGGTGATCACTCAGCCCGGCGGAGCGCAACGGCTTGTAGATCAATGGACCGTGTTCCTTGGCGAAGGCCCGCACCTCGTCGGGATCGTTGGTAAGCAGTGTCGGTGGCACGGTCAGACCGACGTTCGTCGCGATGGCCAATTGCAGCGGCTTGTGTTCGGCCCGGCGGATATCGTCGGGATGGTTCAGCCATGGAAGAACTGCCATGAGGCCGTGGAACCCGACGCGCGCCTCACGAGCTGACCACTCTGGCTCGGCCGTGCGGGCGTCGGGCTCGGTTGGGCTCGGTCGGCGCCACCACGCACACACCACATCGTCCAGGGTCAGGCGACGCCCGTCGGCGTCGAGCCGCCCGGTCCAGCACGCGCCGGACCGGGCCGCCATGGTGACCGCGGCAGGAAAGTCACCGGGGTCACATCGAAAGACATTGACGCCTCGCTCGTTCAACTCGCGGATCACGTAGTCTGCCGTGACGTCAGCGTCCGCCGTGAACACAGCAACGGTCGTCTTCATCGGTTCATTAGTCCTCGGTCTGGTCCCTGTCGTAGTCGTTGCCCGGCTTCGCGTCGCTGCTTGCCGTGGTGGTGCTGGTCTTTCCGGTCGAGTGCTTCAACGCTGGCACAAGGACGTCGCCGTCGCGAACGAGGTTGATCTGCCGGCCAGGATCGTAGATCAGTGCCAGTGGGTCGACTGGTTGCGGCTCGACTGTGACAGCGTGCCTAACGCCGAAAGGTACAAGTGCCTGCGTCATCGAACCTCCTTGTGTCGCAGCGCCTCAGCTTTCGCATGCTTTGGGCCTCGCCCAATACCTCCACTGTGGATACCCCATGTGGGTGATTCCGCCCCATAGATCTGCCGGTAGCTCCGGTAAGCAGCAGACGGCGCAGGACCCCGTACGAGGGCACCCTCAGTCGAGGAAAGCGCCACCGGTGATCACGTCACGTCCGCGATCAGTTGGCCGTCGCCGCTATCGAAAGGGTGCCGCTCACTGCACCTGGTCGGAAGGCTACGAGCGTCCCTGCGTGTCCCGAATCGACTTGCCGCTCGCTCGGACGCACCAGGACGCTAGGGACGGCCGCACGGCAGCCCATGGGCGGCCGGGCCTGAACCGCGCCATCAAGGTCCCATGTGGCCGAGGTCGTGGCTCCCGAATGAATCGGACACGTTGGGACAGCGGGTGAGTTCGTTCGGGTGCGTTCCGAAGCTAACCTTGGGTAACGTGACGGACAACGAGGAGACCTGCGGCAAGTGGATCATTCATAGCGAACGAGTCATTGACGCCACCAGACGCGCCGTGCTGAGCATCGCCGAGGTCGAGCTACCAGATGGCGTTCGCTTCGAGCAGTATGTGCTTCGGATTCCCCGCGCTGCCACCGTTCTCGTCTTGGACGACGATGAGCGCGTCCTCATGCTTTGGCGGCATCGCTTCATCCTCGACCGTTGGGTCTGGGAGCTGCCGGGTGGCTACCTAGCCCCTGACGAAGAACCAGCTGAGTGCGCCGCGCGGGAGGTCGAAGAGGAGACAGGATGGCGCCCCCGGAACATGGAGCTCCTGCTCACCTTCCAACCCGCAGTAGGCACGATCAACCAGCAGAACCTCGTCTTCCTCGCCCGGGGCGCCGACCCGACCGGCCTCCCGCCTGACATCAACGAGACCGCAAAGATTGGCTGGATTCCGCTCGCCGAGGCGTACGACCGCATCGTCAAGGGAGAGATCGTCGGCGCCGGCTCTGTTACGGGCATCATGGCCGTCCTACTCGCAAAGGCCGAAGGTCGCCTCAGTTAACGACCGATCCCTCTAGCACAGGTCGCGCGCGATCGACAAAGGCACGCACGGGGGACAGCCCAACATGTGGTGCCAAACGCTCTACGACTTCCCGTAGGTAGTCGTGCGACCGCGCAGAGCGGAGCTGGCTCGCTAAGTCGGCGGCCTTCTGCCCGACCGCTGCGGCTGCTTCGACCTCACCAGCTTGGACGTGGNCCTTGGCCAGGAGGCTGAGGTTGAACTGCTTGCCCCGCACGAAGCGTGTATCCATCTCCAGCGAACGCTCGGCGAACCTCCGCGCTAGGTCGCCGCGACCAAGCTCGGCGAAGCAGTGACCGAACTTCGCGGACAGGTAGGCCTCGTCGAAGTATCTGATCCACTGCGGGTCCTGAGCCCGATCCGCCCGATCGAGTATGCGTTCCGCACGGTCCAAGGCCTCCGCACATCCGGACTCATCTCCTTTCACGGCTAGGCCTTGGGCCTCCAATACGGCTGCCTCGGCCGCAATCGCCGCTACTCCGGCCTCCGTCGCGGCCTTGCCTGCTGCCCTTGCAAGATCAACCGCCTCATCGGCCGCATGCAGGTAGGCGGCCTGATGGCTCATCGCCGCTAGAATCTCGGCGCCGAGCGCCCGGTCGCCCGCCGACATCGCCAACCGCAACGCCTGGATGAGATACCGCTGCCCCAGGCCATGAAGACCGACGTCATAAGTGGCCCAGCCCGCCAGCTGCGTCAGCTCGGCTGCGGCCGAGAGCAGCTCCCGCCCGACCGTCTCCTCGAACTTCCCATTGGCCAGCAGCGGCGCGACCTCCCCGGCGAGGAAGCGAACAACCCTGTCGCGGACATGCCCCCCACCGTAGTGGTTGTCGAGCGTCCGAAACATGGCCGCCGCCTCACGGATGACCGCGACATCAACTGCCGTCACATCCACAGACCCAGTACCACGTACCTGCTCGTCGAGCCGAGATGTAAGCCAGCGAAGCGCTGGCGGCAGGAAGGCAGCGGACTCAAAGACCAGCCGGGAAGCGGCGATCCTGTGTTCGGCATCCGCCCGCCACAATATGACCGCCACATCCACTGCCCGCGACCAGTTCGGCGCGAACTCAAGCGTCAGCTTGGCCGACGCCTTCTGGTCCCGTTCAGCCGGCCTCCAGAGTCCAACTAACTCACCATCTGCTCCGAGCGCCTCNTCGATGCGCCGAACCGTCTCGGCCGAAGGCCANTGNGTGCCCGCCTCGAACGCCTGAAGCTGGCTCTTGTTGGAGTACGCCCGGACCGCGAGGGCGCGAAGAGACAGACCTCGGGCCATCCGAAGCTCACGCATCCGCGAACCGAACCGAGGATCTCCCCCCGCACCACGACGCATCCACATCTCCAAGAAGCCGGGGACTTTTGCGGATTGTACGGCGCAACACGCCGCGAGGCCAACGTACTGCCCGCCCCAGATCGGCTAGATTCAAAGCGGGTGCGGCCGACTGACTCCGGCGACGGCACACCAGTCCACGTGGGCGCGCTACCGCTGTGGCTACGTCGGCGGCGAGCCACCGAGAGAATAACGCGCTTCACCGGCCCGGTCGTGACTCGACCGGACCCGCGGAGGAGCGCAGGAATGAACACATAGACAGCGCTCAGACAAAACCTGGGAAGAGCTGGAATGACGCAGACCTCAATCGACGAGCGACAGGCTGGGCAGTTGCGCCGTGAGCTGGTGGCGGAGCTGGTGCGGGACGGTTGGATCGTCTCGGACGAGGTACGTCGGGCTTTCGAGACGGTGCCGCGGCACCTGTTCGCGCCGGAGGTGTCGCTGGAGGCCGCCTACGCCAACGACCTCGTGCGGACGAAGGTCAACGAGCAGGGCGTGACGACGAGCTCGATCTCCGCACCGTGGTTGCAGGCGGCGATGCTGGAACAGGCCAGGATCGAGCCGGGGATGCGCTGCCTGGAGGTCGGCTCCGGCGGCTTCAACGCGGCGTTGATGGCGGAGCTGGTCGGCCCGGGCGGCTCGGTGACCACTGTGGACATCGATCCGGACGTGACGGCGCGGGCCCGACGGTGCCTGGACGCGGCCGGATACGACCGGGTGCGGGTGGTGCTGGCCGACGCCGAGACCGGCATACCAGAGTACGGCCCGTACGACCGGATCGTGGTCACGGTGGGCATGTGGGACGTGCCCGCCCGGCTCACCGAACAGCTGACAGAGTCGGGTCGACTGGTGATTCCGCTACGGCTCCGTGGGCTGCGCCGGGCGGTGTGTCTGGTTCGCCACGGCGCCGGGCTGGTCAGCGTCAAGCACATCATGGCCGGGTTCGTCGACGTGCAGGGGGCCGGGGCACGGCCGGAGCCGCTGATCCCCCTGCATGCCGAGAACGTCACTCTGCGGCTGGACGACGACCTGGCCGTCGACGCAGACGGGCTGCGCATGGCGTTGCGTCAGCCGCGGATGTCCGCGTGGTCGGGGGTGCGCTTCGGCGGGCAGGAGCCGTTCGACGAGCTGATGCTGTGGCTGGCCACCGTGTTCGACGAGGTCGCGCTGCTGATCCACAACCGCTCCGCCGCCGCCCGGGCCCTGGTGGACCCGGCCACCCCATTCGGGACGCTTACCGTCGTGGATGGAGCCAGCCTGGCCTACCTCGCCTACCGGCGACTCGAGGACGACGTGTACGAGTTCGGTGCCCACGGCCACGGGCCGGCCGGCTCCGGGCTGGCCGAGGCGATGTGTGAGCAGGTACGCGTCTGGGACCGCGAGCACCGGGGTGGTCCGCCGGCCCTCATCACGATCCTGCCGGCCGGCACTCCGGCCGACCAGCTTCCGCAAGGGCGGATCCTGGCCAAGCGGCACACGATGACCGTCATCTCCTGGCCGGGGACCGTCGCCTCCTAGCTGCGGACCGTCACCTCCTGGCCGGGCGCCGCCCACCGCGGGCCGTAACCGACGGCCGGTCGGTGGGGACGGCGCGGGCTCGCCGGCTCCGTGGCTCGCTCGGTCGAGCCGCAGCGGCAGGGGCGCGCCGTCCCTCGCACCCCTGCCGCCGGGCGGACCATATTCAGTTGTCGGAAGGGGTCAGTTGTTGGCGCAGTAGCCGACGCTGTGCGTACTGGCGCCCGGTGCGAGGGTCCGGTTCCACTCGACGCCCGTGATGTGGTAGCGGTTCGACTCCAGGGCCTGCCGGTTGAAGTTCCAGGCGGTGTAGACGTTGCCCGGCAGACCAGGAGGAATGGTTCGCGCACCTGGATGCCGAGCAGAACAACGTACGCGCCGTGCTGGACTGGTACGCGGCCCGCGGGCTGGCCGAACCCGGCGTACGGCTGGTGGCCGCGCTGTGGCGCTACTGCACGGGGTGGCGACCATGGCCCAGGCCGAGGAACGGCACGAGGACGCGGCCCGGCTGTTACGGGAGAGCCTGGCCCTGCACCGGGAACTCGACGACGAGGAGGGCATCGCCTGGTCGCTGGACCACCTGGGTCTGCAGGCGCTCGACGTGCACGAGTACGACCGGGCGTACCGCCTCAGCGAGGAGGCGCTGAGCCTGTTCCAGCGCCAGAACCACGCCTGGGGCACGGCGATCCTGTCCTTCCACGTCGGGGTGGCCGCCCTCGCCCGCAACGACCTGGCCACCGCCGAGCAGCGATTCGAACAGGCCATGGTCGCCTTCCGGGATCTGGCCAACACCTGGGGTCTGGTGTCCTGCCTGATCCACCGGGGGTTCGCAGCCCTGGCGCGCCCAGGCCCTCGCGGCGGGCCGGGCGACGCCGCTCACCACCGTCGTCGGCGAGATCCTCGACCAGAAGCAACCCCCGACCCAGCCCGCGAATCATGGAAGTTTGTACCCCCTATAAGGGGATCCAAACTCCAAGATCACGGGAGACAACTGCCTCTATATTGGCAGACCTCTTAATTCGTCACATTTCCCTGGCGGCGATGCCACATTGTCGGTGCCTACCCGTAGGTTGCCGACATGTCGAGTCAGCCCAACCCGCACGACGCGGTGTTCCGTCTGGTCCTGGGCGAGCCAGCGAACGCGGCGTCGCAACTGCGGGCAGTTCTGCCGCACGGCCTGGCCAGCCGTCTCGACTTCCGGCGCCTGACCCAGGTCTCCGGCAGCTTCGTCGACGCCACGCTCCGCTGGCGCCACTCCGACCTGCTGTTCACCGTTCCGATCGACGGGCGCGAGGCATTCATCTACGTCCTGATCGAGCACCAGAGCAGCGAAGACCCACTCATGCCGTTCCGGATGCTGCGCTACGTGCTGCGCATCTGGGACCGCTACCTGGCCGACCATCCCGAGGCGAGCCGGCTACCCGTGGTGATCCCACTGGTCGTCCACCACAACCGACGCCCCTGGACCAGCTCGAGCCAGCTGGAGGACCTGCTCGATCTCGGACGCGGACACCATCACCGCGGTGCGGCCGTACCTGCCCCGGTTCGGCTTCATCCTCGACGACCTGGCCCGCCTGGACGGCCCCGCGCTGCGAGCCCGACCGGTGACCCCACCGGTCCGCATCAC
>Ga0065720_1019819_pt1 | contig 19729 bp, 15 predicted proteins | sample Thericmetagenome_FD_59107 | JGI IMG/M metagenome (GOLD analysis project Ga0065720, IMG submission 59107) | Thermophilic microbial communities from the Joint Bioenergy Institute, California, USA of rice/straw/compost enrichment - eDNA_2 v2... | ecosystem: Engineered > Solid waste > Grass >...
GCGAGAGACGGAGCTGCGGAAGCCGGTTGTTGCTGTGGGCGTGGAGTTGGAAAAGGTAGGGCTGTGAGATTGCTGGGGAGAGGTGTTGACGGGAACGGGAATGCGGCTTGGAGTGCTGGTAGTCCGTGATGTTGGGGAGAGTCGTGGGTTTGCGTAGCTGGCCGGCTCGCGAGGGGGGAGAGTGGGAGTATTGACATAAGAAATGGCTGTTGAGGGGCGGCTAACGGGACGTGGAAGGCCTGAGGTCACTCCAGCATATCTTGGGGACGATAAATTGATGCGACGATGGCTACTAAGCGACGTCTGCGAGTAGTATCCCATTCGTGGCCTCACCAGGCCGCTGGTTCTGGAAGCGGTAGCCTTAACCTCAGCGCCAAATGACCTCGCCTTCTGCTGAGCCGGCTCGTCCACGACAACCCAGTTCCTCAACTCATCATTGTTCGCGCTCACTTGCCTGCGCTTGACAGCATGCGTAGGCGTTGGTTCAGGGCTGATAGGCTCGGGGTACGAGGCGAAGCTGGGTTCTGTTCCATCAGGCACGTATGCTGGGGTCTGTTGAGCTGTGGGCGTCTCTGCTATTGACTGCACTTGCGTGTCTAGTTCAGAACTTAACGGCTTTCCTGTCGCCTCGGTCACGGTTGACCCATTAATGTTGTAGCCCGTGCCACCTCCTGCATGGAAGCCCCTGAATGCGCCGTTCTTGCAAAATTCCCAAACCTTGCCCATCACCTCTCCTATCGTTTGAAGGGAGAATAGCTTCCATGGCGCAAAGGAAAGGGCCGTGGGATTTGCTTCACACGTTGTTGACGTTGGGGACTCCGCTCCATGAGGTTCTTTGGGGCCGAGGGCTCTTCTGTAATTCACGTCGGAATAGACACTGTCATCCAGACCACTGCCAGCACCTGCTGGAACATCTGTCGGAGTGGTACCGATCTGACCTGCTAAAGTGTACCTGGACTCTCCATCCCGCTTTTCATCTGTACCCCAACCTCCTAGTATGGAGTCCCTCGTATACGCCCTTTTCCGTTTTGCCGTTCCTGTATATTGCGGTGCATTTGGCATCGAGATATCGGACAGCAAGCTTCCAGTTGACTTGGAAAGGTTGTAGTTTGATGGTGGCGGTGATGGCGGAGGTCGGAACACGTCGGCATGTAACGGTTGGCTTGACACCGTTGTGTCAAAATTGAATGCGCCAGGCATATGGAACTGCTCTACATACGACATGGCTGGCTGTTTAGGGAGGTAACTGATTGAAATACTATACTATATTGTTCTTCTCGATGCTCGGGCTGTTCGATGTCGAGTTTCCAGCAGTCACGGAGATGGGCGCTTGCTTAGAGGCAATGCTTGAGCGCACAGAACTTTGCGATGTGGGTGCCTGCGATCCCCGCAAGGGCGTAAGCCCTTACAACTGGGAATGGCGCTGTCGGACTCGAGGATGCCGTACTATTGATCTTTTCGATAGGGTTTTCCGGCTTCACGTCCTGAGCCTCGATAGGCTGAAACCCGGGACCGGAGGATGATGGTCGAGGCAATCCTGCGGTGGGGTGTAAGCCGCCGACGGTGTCACAAGGCTGATGGATCCCCAGCCGATCGCCAGCTTAGACAGTATAGCGAAGGGTTTAATACCCAAATATCGTTGCTCCACAGTCGGCAAGCAAGAGTACAAGTGATGGAATCGTCGCGATCTAGGTTTAGAGATTTTTTGGGCAGCGACAATGGACAAAGGCAGGCGATCGCAAGCGAGCTTGAGAACAAGACACTTGTCGCCAACACAGTGGGACGGAACTCTGAGTGCACAGAAAGCCGACGGAACGGAGCTGGCCCTTCTCGTTGCTGACTGGTCGACGTCAGAATATTACGGGCAAGCTTGTGATCAGCAGCCAGCTTTGGCCCGTCCGTATGGTATACAGGTACAGTTTAATAACGGGGATACGGAATACGGGACTTGAATAGGAACTAAGAGCGGCGGCCGAACGACGTAACGTGGCTGGTCGTGTAACTCGATGGCTGGTGGTTCCACACGGCGCCACAACAAGCGCCGTTGAAGTCCACGACTCGAACGTGGACCGGGAAATCGTGCTGGCAGTGGAGATCCGATGAAGGCCTCGGGATTCCGGCTCGCGTTGGATTGACCCGGATGGCAATCGCAGTTGTTATTGTTGAGACCTCCGTTGCTGCAGCAAAGGCTAGGAAGAGTGCTTGAAAGCGATCGTCCAGGAAACCAAAAAGGCGGAAGCACTTTTAGTTCGTGGACTTGGTTTGACAGCGTCTCCACTCTCCCCCAACAGGTGGTCCAAACCGCAGCTGTCAAGCGTAATTTTACACACTAGGAGCGTAATTTACGCTGCCAAGACAAATATCTTGCCATTGCACGTGGTGTTCTCAGATTATGCTATACCTGAACACCGACTGGACGTCTTAGAGGTGCCTGACATTAAAGTGCGCTATCTGCTACGTAGAAACATGCTCTATTCCCATAATGCCATGGATCTAGACCCATTCACGCCCGGAACCGTTTTAAGTACCAAACCCGTCCCTTGCGGCCCTCTCTTCTCCCGAGACCGTGGCGCCATAGACCCGGTAAAACCCCGAAAAGGTCCCGATAAATTATCCCGATGCACCATCCTTCTGTACCCCAACCAACCAAGAATTCTGCTCCCTATATCTTAGTCCTTGCTGTAGTACGCGTCTTGCATCGCCTTCTTCTCGGGGGAGACGCCGCCGGCGACGCCCTGCTCCCCATGAATATGGGCCTGACCGGCCCAGAACTCCTCCCTCTCCTGCATGAGCTCCTCGGCCCAAGCTTTGACCTCGTCCAGTACAATCTTCGTCTTAACGTAGGCGAACTCTCCCAAGTCAAGCTTGCCCTTTCCACGTTTCTCATACTCGACCATCTGCAGAAGCAACTCCATCTTGTCGATATCATGGACATAGAGACTCTCGAGAGTCTTCGAGTCTTCGTACTCCTGCCAGATAGCACGAATCTCGGCGCCGACCTTGCCCTCGTCAACGTTGCCCAGCAGCCCCTTTGTGATAAAGTCCATAGTCGAGGCCTCGCGCCGGCTCTTCTCCGGCTTGTCGATGCCGTCAACTGGGGTGATGTCACCGACGATTGATTCGGCCATGTCGTGGATCAAGCACATCTTCATGCACTTCGTCATGTCGAGTCGGCTGGCAAGAGAAGGCGGCGCAAGCATGCTCAACATCGCCATGCGATACATATGATCGGAGATAGACTCGCCTCTAGAACCAACACCGTGTGTTAGCAAACTACTCGCTTTCTCGTGACTAGGATATGGTAGGATCAGGCTTAGCGTACCGATCGATGCCTAATCGCCTCCATCCTTCGCGCTTTGTTGTCTTAAGGCGCTCAAGAATGTGAAAGTATGGGACCGGTGAAGTTGAGCCCTGGACGGGCTTCCCAGTCGGGATTGTGTCGAGGACCTTCTCTACTGTCCATTGGCCGACAATGTTATTGTTGGGGTTGGGCACAACAGTGACGTCTGGAAGATTCGTCAGCATGGTAGTTAAGAAGCGACTACCGTTGAAAAACCTGCCTGGTATGGCGTCCCCATTTTTGCAGGGACAGCCGGAATGAACCCCGTTCTCTTGTGCGCTCGGTGGCATGTTAGATGCTTGGTTGTGTAAGACGTTCGGTCAGAGAGGAGGATGGATCTTCCGTTGCGCGTTGGGGCTGCTCTAACAGACAATCCCTTCCCCAGGGCAGCAGAATGAAATCGTAAGAGAAATGAAGTCTGAAGGAGACTTCAAGTTGAAATTCTAATGGAAAGTGAGACAAAAATGCGGATATGGTGAAGCACACAATCGGGAAAACAAATAAACTGGCGGACTGACAAGTAGAATGCGCTTCCATTTGCCATTGAGATGCAATCGATTTGTCGATTTTCCCTGGCGCCCCATGGTTTGGGTGGGTCCCTTTGCTGGCAGAGCAGCGTGTGTCCCCGCCCGACCCGTCGGTCTGGTACGGCCGGCCCCTCATACCATGACAGGTCTGTAACAGGGTGCAGCGAGAACGCAAATGCATACCTTTGTGGGCTGATTGGAAAAGCCTTTAGATTTATACCAGCACAGCAGGTATCCAAGCATGTGAAAGTGCTGTATATTACACAGAATCTCTTGCTGGATCTTGATCTCTTTACCTTATGTCCATCACGAGCTTGAGCCAACCTCTTCAAGCAAGCGACTGCTCCATGCGGATGCAGGTGAGCACATGAGCATATCACACACAGTAGGTTACCTGCTCCAATTGATAGTCTTAACTTGCGGTTTCTCTGCAGTCCCAGGAGACAAACTGGTGTGCGGCACTTGAGTCAGTGCATTTCTCGAAGCTCGTTCTGTGGTCAAATGCAGCAGCCCATGGGAAGTTCTCAGTCCGTAACGACGTTGTAAATATGATACACATTATGTTACTTACCAGCAAATTTCTACGTATGCTGTAATTCTTATCCGACCAATCATGACGCTTGCCGGTGCAGTCGGTTGGCCAGTGACAGGGACCCATTGTTGGCTCGGCTGACTCCACTGACTGTCAAATCAATGGAAGCGAAAGCGTGCACGGTCCCTATCAAGAAGAGGTAAAGGCTGATGTGGGCTGGCTGCCCATCACCAGTGTACTCGCACCTTAAGTCTTACCCAACTCGGGCTTCGGGACATTTATGACTTTTCTAGTGGCTTGCTAGGAAATATAGCTTGTCTGCATCTGAAAGTATCTTGCTATGCACGCGAACACCTGAAGTCTTGAGTCCTTGGCTCCTTGGCTCTTGGCCTTTTGTGCCCTACCGCTTGGTTCTTATGATATAGTTGACGGAACAACCCGCAACCCGCAGCCTTCCCGATCCTGAATCGGCCATCATTCACTTTTGGTCTGGGCCTTTGACGGGAGCCACAAAGAACGTGGGCTTGGCGGATCGCGGGATCGCGGCTGGCGAGCCAAGCTGTTCTAAGTTTTTTGTCCTGCTCGAGATCCCCGGATCTTGACATCTCGCAAATGACCAATCGTCGACTATCTTGACGCTTTGCGTGGGGGAGCTGAGATCCACGTGCGATCGCCGAGACATGGCAAAACACCAAACCTCGCCGACCTGGGTAGGTCTCCCAAGCCTGGCCAGGCTGCATGGTGGTTGTCCTGGTGAGTTCGGGCGGGGTTGAAGGCCTACAGCATGGCGTTACCTTCTTATCACTGCGGGGCATGTTGCCGGTCGTGTGCAGGTGGTGTAGCTCCTTGGAGAAATTCCAGGGTGCAGAATCTACTCTAAACGGCGTTCTCCGTCTGGTGGCAGGCATAGACATAGGCATGAACTACGTACATGCTCTATCATCTATGTCAGCTCTCTAGATTCAGCGACCGGTTCATAAAAGGATAGCTTTGAAGCTGCCTCTACGGAGGACCTGTATATGGATTGCCAGTAGCTAAGGCGCAACTCGCGCCGCAATCGACGTGCTCGCGCCCACGACACCATCCTTCATGCGAGAACACAACCAGATGGCGTCGACCAACAGCATTCCCTCCGTTCTCCCCGTCCGTCCACGGCTGCCCAATGGGATGAGCAGCATCCCTTTGCATTATTGACGCCCGTGGCGGGTAGGCTTGTGACGAATGTGCTCATGCCTACCTATAGTTGAGGTCAGACGTCAAGCTAATAGCCTACCTGAACTCTTTCGAGCCGCATCATGCGAAGGTACTTCTCGCTCAACCCGCCTGTGCGGTAACCCAAAATACAGGGTACTAGTGTATACTCAGTGGGACAAAGGCATGGTAGTGTCCAAGTACCCCTTCGAACCTCTCGCAGTCAGTGTGCATAGGTACAGAGGCGGCGGCAACACTTCCCATGCGTCATCTTAACGCCGGTAACGAACCACTGCGGCTGCTTTCGCCGTCAAGGGGGCCAAGAAGAGGGAAACCCGTGCCGAGAGCTGCCACTTGCAGCTATCTCCCGCACATAGGCCCCTGTATTAGCCTTTTATATTCCACGTGTAGCGATTGCGTGCTCGAGGCCGTCCATTTCACAATGAGGTCCAGACGTGTTCATGCCTCGAAGAGAAAACCTGGAACATCAAGTCGACCATGTCTGCCCATGTCACCAACCGTCGAGAGTCGAGGGTCGCGAAGATAATAAGAGCCCTGTGCCCAGGTGCCACTACATAGGCGTCTCACCTGATTCAGTTGCTCAAGTAGAGCCCGGAGGTTTCACAGGAATAGCTCTAATTCTCAACTCCAAATTACTCGGCGAAACAGTGAGCAGCGAGCATGACCATGGGCGCAAAGACAAGCGCCAATTCGAACCATCTTCCTCCCCCGGCGGAGGATGAGCAGCCTCTGTCCCTTCAGGTAGACTGGACCCCAGAGGAGGAGATCAGGGCCAAGCGGAAGTAAGCAGCTGCTCCCCAAAGTTCTTCCTGAACCTCTCTAACATACCTGATATAACAGAATGGATCTAATCTTGATGCCTCTTCTCTCACTGGGCTTTTTCTGTCTGCGTAAGTGACCATAACTTTAAGTCACAGGTCAGCTGTGCCGTGAACCAACACAACATCAGAGCTCGACCGTGGCAATATTGCCAATGCCATCACAGATCACTTCATGGAAGACGTCGGCATCACACAGAACCAGTTCAACGTCGGCCAGCAGCTGCTGTCTCTCGGTATCGTCTTGACTGAGATCCCGGCCAACATGATTCTGTATCGTGTCGGCCCCGGCAAGTGGCTCACTCTCCAGCTCTTCCTCTTCGGCACAGTCAGCACCTTTCAGGCCTTTCAAAAGGGTCTTGGTGCCTATTTGACTACACGTTTTCTACTTGGTATTACCGAGTCTGGCTTCATCCCCGGTGGCTTGTGGACGCTGTCTACCTGGTACACCCGTGAAGAGTCCGCCAAGCGTGTCATTGTCTTCTACTTCGGCAACCAGCTGGGTCAGGCTTCGTCCAAGCTGATTGCCTATGGTATCCTTCACATGCGTGGGGTCGCAGGCAGGCCTGGTTGGTTCTGGCTGTTTGTGCTCATGGGTGGCTTCACTATCTTCACGGGCTTCCTCTACGGCTTCTTCTTCCCTGACTCATTCAAGAATCCTCATAGGTGAGCGCACATCTACATCTGCTGTGATCTATCAATCACTGACTACGTTGGCCTTCTAGCACCTTCTTGCCTCACGTCAAGATCTTTAGTGATCGGGAAGTTCACATCCTGAGAACCCGTGTCTGGCTCGATGACCCGGCGAAGGGTAAGAAGAAGAAGAAGATCGACCGCGGCGCTTTTGGCAGGACTGTGAGTGATCCCATGTCACCAATTTGTATCACCAGTGCTAACATGGTCTGTCTCTACCAAATAGTTCCTGAACTGGCGTCTTTGGATTCATGGCTTCATCTCGCTTTGCAATAACGGTCCTCAACGTGCTTTCGATACTTATGGTCCTACCATCGTCAGCAGCTTTGGCTTCCCCCGCCTCAAGTCCAATGCCATGGCCGCCGTTGGTCTTTACCTCCAGGTACCCATGGGCTTCCTGTTTAGCTATATTTCTGACAGATAGTAAGTTGAGCACAGAACCCCAGGTATTAAAGCTCAGCTGACAAAATGATAGCAACATGCGTGGTGAGACGGTCATTGCGGGCTTCATCTGCCACCTCGTCGGTTACGTTTTCAACCGCTCATTTACCGCGCTCCCTCCGAGCTTGAAGGGTGTTCGGTACTTCGGTGTTATCTGGACACAGACTTTCGGCACCTTCTCACATCCACTCAATATCACTTGGATGTCCCTTACCTGCACGGACTCAGAACAGAGAGCCCTAGCCATGACAATGTAAGTCTAAAGTCGCCCTATCAGCAATTTTTCCCAAGTTTAAAACACTATCTAACATGTACACTCAACAGGGCCATTATGGGTGGCAATATCGCCGGAATCTATGGCGCGCAGATATTTCGCTCAGACGACAAGCCGTTATACATGCGTGGCTTTGCTGTCGCCTGTGCCATCCTTTCCTTCGGCCTGGTCCTTGCCATCATCCGGTACATTGATGACCGGATCCGCAAGAAGAAGTTGGGTGACAGCATCCAGCCGGTCACTGAGAGTGGTGAGAACTCTGGCGGTGATGAGAAGCTGGGCTCTGCTCGTTTTGATGAAAAGAACCCCCAGGAGGTACCTGGTGATGGCAAGAAAATGCAGATTGCTATTGATCCCGTGCACTAAAGTGCTAAGTACTAATCTGATGATCAAAACAAGGGTGGTGGATTGAGCTTTGAATATACCTAACTCCTTGGTCAGGAACGAAAGACGGTTTGGTATTTGGTTAATTCTGAGGAACTTAGGAAAACCCTGTGTGGCTTTGGTAGGCACAAATCAAAATGTCAGCTGCAAGTTGGCTTTTTGATGCCACCTAAACCCTCAGTGTCGTGCACGTCGAATGCTAAACTGCTGTCACCTGTGACTCCTCAATCTCAATTCTTGTGCTCACCAAACTCTCCAAAAGCCTCTTCCACAACCATTTCCCATTAATCTCCTCTGCTTCCTGCCGATCATCGCCTTTTGCTCCTTCCAATCCAGGGTTCACTCGTTCATTGTTGAGCATTCTCCTAGTTCCCGTAAGGGTCTCCCTATTCCCAATAATCACCACACCCGACCGAGCCCTCGTCAACGCAACATTCATCCGCCGTACATCCTTCAAAAACCCAATTTCCCTGCTCTCGTTGCATCGCACTGTCACCAGCACTACAATGTCTGCTTCTCGACCCTGGAAGCCATCAATACTGGACACCTCGACACCACGAGAGGCAAAGGGAGAAAGAAGCTGCTTGAGAAGCTCGGCCTGGCGAGCATATGGGGTAAGGACAGCGATCAATTGTTTGAGTTCGGACTGCTTCTCTTGCCCAGAATCGTGTTTGCTTTCACCTGGGCGACTACACAGCATCTCACAAATACGCAAGCATAGGTCTGCCTGGCCTTTGTTGGTCTTAGATTTTCCGCCGAGATCTTCGCGCGTGGCACATTCGACAAAAACCATTCGAGCTTTATCGCCCTCACCGTCTCGGGACAGAGGCCAGGGGAACTGAGAGTTGGGTAGGGGCCGAAATGAACGAGGGATGCCCGTTTGTAGTTTTCCGTCATAAAATTCCTTGGAGCTGAAGGCACAGATGAAAGGATGCATACGGTACTGGATGTCTAGCATGAGCCTGGCGATCGATTGACTCTTGGTATCAATAGATTTGCTGCTTGTGGAGTCTTCAACAAACAACCTCTCGAAAAGAGATTTGTCAAACTCCATGACAAGAGAATTTGGATGGACAGTTGGACGAAGCTGGACATGATCACCAACCAGGACAGCCCTCTGACATCCTTTGACCAGCGGTACCAACGAAGCAGGCTCCGTTTGTTGGGATGCTTCGTCGATAATGACAATGTCAAAAGTTTCTGAGCGCAGAAGCCCGATACCAGCGCCAATGCAAGTTGTGAACACGATCTTGGACGCTTGGACCCTTTTCTTTGCCTCATCCAGCACCTTTCGGCCCGAGTAAACCTCCTGCCCGACGTGGGCGTCACACGTGTATTTCCAGAGATCCTTGGAGACCTTACGGATCTCAGTTGAGACGCGCAAGGGGGCAAGGCTTGGGTCGTCGGCCAGACCTGTTGAAGCCAAGCGACCAATGTAGCGACGCATGACATTGTCGACAGCATTGTGTGTCGGGGCTGTGATTAGCAGCCTTGATCCCTCGAAGCTTGTCTGGAGAGCACGAATGATCTCAACAATGGTTTCGGTCTTGCCAGTCCCAGGAGGACCCCAGAGGCATGTTAAAGATGAGTTTAAAGCAGCTTCAATAGCTGCATTTTGACTTGGGTTCAGGTGTGGCCTATTGGACAATGCTGACTGAGTTGTCTTGATTCTTGGGAAGGTTCTTGAAGACTTTGTGATCTCATCTCTTCCAAGAAGGACGAGATCTGCGACCTGGCAACAAGCATCAAAGTAGCGTGCAAAGTCAAGAACCGCATTCAACATTGTCTTGGTTGTAGTATACGGGCCACAGTACCTAAGCTTCCAAGAGCACTTTTCATAGAACAGCGGCAGTGGATGGAGACACTGGAAACGAGCACGCCCCAGCTCCGAATGAATGACCAAGGCATCGATCGAATATTTCTTTGTGGAAAGTGTGTTGGCTGGAAGTGTTGCAACCGTGAGCCGTACATGAGCAGTATTCTCTGGGGTTCCAATGTCCGAGTCGATTCGAAACTCAATCTCGACCACCGGATACCCATCACGGTCTTCCGGCAGCCGTTTTAACTTCAGTAAGTCTTTCCTGGACTTTTCTTGTTCTGTAGCTTCTCCAATATGCTCCAAAGCAATGGCAATGCTGTTCCTAACAAAGTGCTGAATAAGCGCCGGACGTCCAGAAAGCAAGCGTGTGCTTTCCCGGTCCAGACACTCCAGCAAAAGGTCCATGGCGAGATCGGCGCGACGTACGGTCAGAGAAATGAGTTCAACTAGGCTGGAAAAACTCTCAAATGTGAGGCCGCGGACTCGTGATAGGAAGGTTTTGAACGGGGCAATGACCAAGTCCTGTGCTTCGTTCGCACTAAGCACAAGTGCTCGAAGGATATCCAGTGAGTAGCCATTCAAAAGGTAGTTCAAGGCTTCCAAGTCTTCGTCATCTGGACCAGGCGGCTTTATCTTCCCGAAGCTGATGGCCAAATAAGGGGCCGCCTTCAGGAAAGCGACCATGGACGAAAGGAGACTCAGGAGAGGAAGCTTGAATTCCCGACTTTCCCGCATAGAAGAGAGCAGATAGTCATAACTCTGGAGTAGCAGCTGTGCTTGGTCCCTCTCGAGCAGCCAGTAAAATAGTGTCTCCAGTTCGTTGATGGATTCAACATTTTCGAGAGCTGCAAAGTTTTGTCGGTGGGCAACCTCCACAATGACATCAAATTCAGCAGCCCAGTCGACGTCCTTGAGACTTGGCAAGGTGTATTCTTCGGCTTCCCTGGGGAAGAGCGGGAGAACAGATTCGGTATCGATGTGCTCCAGCCAAAGATCGAGGACCTGCATCGAGGCAACATCTCTGTTGCTGATAATGTAGATTTCCTGTATCCTCTGATTTAGTCATCAACGTCCAAAGATCCTGAGCGGGTGTAAACGCACCGCTGCTGAAAGCTTGTTCCGATTCACTCTGCCAACGTGTCGCTGAAGCCCCCTACTAAACTTGTCCAGAGCAATACTAACGCGAAACTCGGCGTTTGTTCCCTCATCAAGAGTTTTTTGCCGCTGCCTACGACGATCGCCAAGATTTTGGACATCCCGATACGAACTATCATCAGACGGACCTCTTGTGATGAAAATCCACGTATTTGAGCGCTTGGCCTCGAAGAGCTGGAAGGTGTTACCATCACAGTATAGGCGATATGTAATCTTAGTAGGAAGCGACATTCGACTCTGTCTCTCGGTGCCCTGGGAATGTGAGAATGCAAAGAGCCTAACTGTGTCGTCGACCAGGCAGTCTCGTGCTGGATCAATAATTCGCGGGACATAGATTGCCAGGGTCAATCGGTCATCGACACGGACGATGAGCAGCTTGCGGTGGAAGAGGGCCATGGACCTGTTGGCTACATCCATGAAAGTAGCAAGGCGATCTCTGGAAGAATCATAGATACGTTTCCATTGTATCCTAGGATGATCGAGCTTGAACCGAGCAGCTGATTCCCGATCCAGCAAACTAGATGATGATACAGCATTCAAGACCAGTCCTGGGATCCAGGCCATGGGGGGCAGCTGCTGCATGAGCCAGGCTTTTTCCTGTGACGTGAGAACATTTAAGTCGAATAGATGCAGGAAGTCTTCGAATGGAAGGTTCTCTTTACGGCACCATCGTAATGTCATGCAGACCATCTCGAACTCTGACATGGCAACCCCGTCCCGACTCATTAGGAGTTCTACAGCATCGAGGTCATAGCCATCGAGTGTCTCCTCTTGATTGGAGAATTGCTCTTGTTGGATGAGTCGTTTTGCTGCTTCGTGGAGTTCATCGAGAATAAAAGGAGGGGCGTCTGAAGGAGGAGATGGTGCCTTCTCCAATCTAGGAGGAATCTTGATCCTGTTTCCATCCACACATTGCGAGAACAAGCGATTGAGCTCTTGACACTCAGGTGACATTGGACCACCTGCCCGAGCCCAATCTAAGTATAGGTTCTTGACACGTCCCAGAGAAGCGTTGGTGTAACGGACGAAGAATTCCAGACGGTCATCGTCAGTAATCGGTGTAAATCTGATGGGCTCCTTAACACCTGGATACTTGGCTGGCTGCGATAGAGTCTTTGGAATAAGGTCGAGGTCCCAACATACAAAGACTGAACACATGAGTTAGTAGAAACGGAGGAAAAGAAGTTAGTAAGGCTGCTTACAGGTATCTCCATCCAAGTCACCTCCTGACATCATGTCAGCCGCTGGCCGTTTGCCCTTGGTTGAGAAGACAATGCAGTCAACCAAATGACTCAATTCGGGTCTCTCAACAACCCGAAACTTCTGCAAGTCTCCGGGATGAAGGCAGGGGTTCCGAGTTACCAAAACCTCGCAGTTTTTCAGTGCCATTGGGAGTCCGTTCTCTTCCAGTGTGATTTTCACAGCGCATTCTCCTTCCTTCAAGACTCCCCAAGCGTCACAGACCCCGAATAATAATCTGGACTTAGGAATCAAGATTCGGCATTTCTGTTCCTCCCTCTTGTTGAGCATCTTTGCGTACTCATTCTTGACCAGGGAGCGGATCCTCGGCCGGATAGCATCGAAAGATTCGACCAGGACACTCTCTGCCAGATCTGGCATGTTAAGACCAGAGAGAAACCGGAACGCAGAGCGGGGGTCTCTGGACGCATCTGCAAGAAACTTGAAGTGGTTGTCCTGTTTCTTTTTAATTATCTCGCGGTCAACTCCGAGCGCATTGAGCAGGACGATGACTTCATCGTTGAGGAAGCCGTAGGTGAATGGCTGAGCACCATGTCAGTAGAAGGGACGAGACCGATATAGACTGCATACAGTACCTTGGAATACTCAACGACAGAGAAAGAATGATCATCACCCCCAGAAAACTTCTTCATCGACTTTCTCATCCTCAACAGGATCCTAGGATCAGACGTCATCCGCGGATCAACGGTAACCACGCCTTTGTATCCGCGGTATCGGATCTGGAGAACTGAAGGGGTATATCGTCGATCTCTGAAGACGATACCCAATCTTCTGGCAAGATCCTGGGCTAAATGCGGCGATATCAACCCGCAACCATCAGTGAAAACGTAGCCATCAGGCGATTCAATATCCGGAATATCCTCGACACGGTCCGGTGGGATCACTTTGGCAACACGGGCTGTGGAGAAAAGCAAGCCAATACGTTTGGCCATTTTGGCCACTGTTTTCATGCTAGAAAAGTCACCGAGCGACTTGACTTTGTGCGAAATTTGCTCTCTTGATGCTGCATAAAGAAAGCATGTGCGTGACTTGAGCTGACTGTTGCTATGTCCGTAAAAGTTGTAATGGACTCCCTGGATGTGAATTCCGGCTTTGAGGAACCTGATCGCATAATCATTGCATTCTCTCGGGGTTATCGGTTGCAAAGCATCTCTGGAGTTCATCGAGTTTTGCAATTGCTGCTGGGGTATGTGCTTAAATTCAGCAAGCGATACGACCACAAACTTGTTGAGGGGGTCATATTGGATTGCTCGGTTGTCCTGAGTAGGCTCAAGGGACAGAACGATCTCACTTTTTGTAGCAGAGTTGATTAAGCTCACAGTCTTTACCAGTCTGTGTTCGTCCAGCTTTTGTGGGGATGGAAGCCCAGGAACTTGGTACTTCCACTCCTTGTCGTCCAGACTAATACGGTCTTGAAGTTTGTATTTAAAAGATGCAAGGGTGGACTTCTTTTGAGAATTGTTTTTGGTATTCTGAGCCATCTGCGGTCCATATATGAAAAATTTTGTTCAACAATTGTCCGGCGTATTTGTGAAGGAACTGGTTGCTTGAAGAAAAAACTTAAAGCCATATATGTAGATCCTAGAGCAAAACCCTGAGCAAACGCTGAATAAGTCGGCCATTTCAAAAGAGATACGCATGCAAAAAGCGGCCCGTAAAACGCTGTTGGCATGGTTACACAACATTCGACCAAGCTTGATCATCGATTTTCATTGGTTCTCATCGCTGCCGACAACGGACGATACCGCTTGTGTTGTTAACAGTTCGATAGGCCTCATTGCATGCAAGAGAGCGGGATGATTGAGGAGCTCACGCCTGTGGACATCAGTTCCCATCATGATATCAGAGTCCCGATGCCATGATATGCCGGGCAGGTTTGACAGCTTCCTCTCTCAATTGCATGCCTTGCTCCAACCGTTTCATCGCCTAGGACTCCAATATTTCTAAATATCCATCTAAATGACTCAATGTGTCCCCCACGAGGTCATATCCCCAGTATATACATCATCGGTCCCCAATGTACAGGGAAAACAACCCTCGTCAACGCCCTGTATAAGCACTTTACCACAGACAATCCAGACCGGTCCATCCCACCACCAGCCATCATCAGCGAGGTTGCTCGAACAGTCCTCCGAGAACACCACTTCACTGCCCGTGATGTCAGAGATCCTGTTCGCAGCCTGAAGCTACAGAAATTGATCCTTCAAGCGCAAGCCAAGGCTGAGAGGGATATCCTCGCAAACCTCCAAAACACGAACGATACAAAATGGTTCATCTCTGACCGCTCCGGCGCTGATCCTATAGCGTATGCACTCCGCTATGTAGGCCGAGACGCTGCGAAAGAGAGCTTGGTCTCAGCAGCCACAGGTGAATGGACCAGAGAGCTCAAGCCGAGGATGCAACAGTCTCTGGTAGTAATATGTGAAGCCGGTCTTGAAGCAGCCAGTTGGTTGAAGGATGATGGGGTCAGGCTCATGCCCACAAATCTGGAGGAGTGGAAGAGACTGAATGGGGTCTTCTGTGGTTTGCTGAAAGAAGAAGAGGTGCCGTATGTGTTGCTGCCCGCGATGTTGGGGAAACTTGAGGATAGGGTTGAGTTTGTGGTGACGAGATGGAGAGAAAAATGGGAGAGTATTGAATGAAAATCGCGTGGGGATTGCAAAGTTGCAGGCAAAATCCATGGTCAGCATGTACTTGCGAGCTAAGCCAGCCCACGGTCAGTGGTGTTAACAGGATGAATAAGGAAATATCACAACTTGCCTGCACTCGACACAGTGCACACAGGCATTGGCGTTGGGACCAACGTAACTCTATTTTACCCATCCTCGAACGCTCACCATCTTAACTAGCATTTATGTACAATGACAACCAAGTATTCCTTACCATTAACTCACCATTCCCCAAGTTTCAGCGCAGGAAAGTCCTCCTGCCAATCATCAGACCAATCAACCCTCCAATCTACCTACCGCATAGACGGAGATTAGACCATCTCAATACCCAACCCACTAACCTCAAACGCCGCGATCCTCCCTCAAGGGGATATGCCATCCTTCAGCTCAGATCAATCGTTGCCTCACCGAAAGAAACTCATACGAGCCATCTCCCCCCCAAGAAGCATATCCACACTCCTCTTCAAGCCCTTGACCGTCCTCCTCAGCGAAGCGATCTCCTCTGCATCAGAAGCAGCGCCTCCCCTAAGCGTAGCGCCGGTTCCGGCGATTTGAGTCAGGACCTGGTCCGCCCGACCTAACAATTCACTCACCCAGCTGCCCATGACCGCCTCGCTGCCAGAAGCACCGCTTGCGGCGGCAGCAGCCATGGCACCGCGACGCTCGACCTCTCTGACCCACATCTCAACGGCCATGGCAATCCACTGGACAACCAGCTTCCTACGACGGCCAGTGAAGGGAGCTTCCTGGGTATCCAGGACATTCTCCAGAACCTGCACGACGAGGGCATGCGGCACGCCCAAGTTAAGGAAGAGCTGGATCGGCCAGCAGGGATCGGCACCGATAGAGGCATCCTGGCCGTTGTTGATGGCATAAGCGCAGACAACGGGAAGCAAGCTGTTGACAGGGAATATTAGGCTGTCAAGAGAAGTGCGGTGGGCGATGAGTTGGATCTGCTGCGAGACATAGACGTAAGGAAGAGGGGGCTCGGCGATAGGAGCGATGACGCCCGCGGGGAGGTCACCACCGGCCTGCACAATCTCCCAGTACTCGCGCCTCTGCTCGGCTTCGAAGTGAGACTGGTTGATGAGGTTGTTCCAAGTGTCGAGGATGGTACGAGGGTTGTGGAAGTCGGCAGCGTGGAAGATCAGCAGGCAAAGGTCGTAGTAGTTAGCCTGATCGGCGTAGTCATTGAAGAGCTGCAAAGATCGGGTAGGTTAGTCCATGAACCTCACATACATGGCTTGCTCTCAGAACTTACATCAGTGAGAGTTCTGATGGGCCCATCGAGAAACTCCTCAATTTCTGCCTTCCTCTCCTCGGGGATGCGTGGGTCAGCCACAAGCCTCTCAAGGAGATCGTCTTGGATGTGGGCGATCTCGAGAAGCTCCGACGCCTCATGATTCAGCTGCTGCTGTTGCTGACGGCTGATCCCAATGGTATTAACGCTAGCATTGCCCTTGGCGCGACTGAGCAGGATGATGCGGTCCTTGAGGCTGATGTTCAGGTCGGACTTGGCCAAATTAGTCTGCACTTGCGCGGCCTCGAAGAAGCGGCTGCGGGTAGTGTAGAAGCGGCAAAGGAGTTCAGCATGGCGGAAATCAGTCTCAGCCAGCCGCTGGAGATAGGTGATGACATGAGGTGAGTCGATAGAAAGAATCCGGTCGGTCCATCCCTTTTCAATGTACCACTCATACAAGTCGAAGTGGAAAACCTCGTCGCTTGAGTCGTTGACCACATTGTAAGCTTCCATACGCTTTGTTGCAGCAAGTGTGGGACGGCCGTCGACAAGCTCGGGCTCCCCAGCGAAGTCACTCTCGAGCTTATCAAGGACCTGGTGAATCAGGTTGTAGCAAATCTTGCGCTCGTCGAACGCCTTCTTGCGCGAGTCGTTGGCGGGCTTGCCATCGTTCACCCATGAAAGCGCAGTATTGCCCCGATCTTTCTGTTGGGCAACCGTGAGGCATAACTGGATGGCGCCAGCATAGTATTTGAGCGAGATATACTGCTCGACAGCGATTGTGAGGTTAGCCGGAGTTAAGCTGCCAGCGACTTGCTCAAACAGGCGCAAGCTCTCGGCCAACAGGGCACGCAGAACAGGAGGGTTGTGAGCCTGTTCGCTAGCTCGTTGCAGCTGCTCCTGAGCCTTGAACGTAACGACATCATCAGGAGAACAGAAGCTTCCACAACGACGACGCAAGGCATCGGCAACAGTCTCAACATTGGCGCCGCTAGCAATATTGCGGTTAACAATTGCCTTGACCAGCACCTTTGCTAGCTCCTTGCCTGGGGTCTGAGAGAAGAGCTGCTCGTATGTCAAGTCCTTAAGCTGCTGTTGAGAAACGGCATCCAAGCGAGCATAGATATCCGAGACGCGCTCGTCAAACAGCATAAGAACAAAGGAAATGCCTTCCGAGATGCTTTCCATGAGTTTCTGGAGGGCATGCAGCGCCTGATGCTCCTTCTGGTTGGCGATGTCCTCTTGGCGACCAAAGAGACGCTCAGAAGGAGGAGCAAGGCCTTGAATGGTGCTCTTGTTGGCTTCAAGGAAGTTGCGCAGGCGCTCAACATTTTCTTGTATCGTCACAAGCTTCGAAGTCGGAATAGTAGAAGAGATATCTGAACCCGAGCCAACCTGGACGACCTTCGCCTTCCACAACGTCCGGACAAGACGCGTGAGGTAGAGCGCTAGGGCATCGTGCCGCGACGACAACCTGACAGACTCAGAGACAGATTGCTTGCCATCTGATTCTGCGAGCCTGGGCTGACCACCATACTCGATGAAGGCAGCCCGAGCCAGGTTTTCGGTATTCCGATCCATGCCACGGCCAGTTCCGGTCCTCAGATCAGATCCCTGGCCGCAAGCAACGGCCAACGCAGCAGCAATAGTCTCAACACGGCCATACTGGTTGATAAACTTACGCACTTCTCTTTCAAGCGCGTCGTCACTAGCACTGACACAGTTGCCGAGAGCCTTGGCGAAAATATCGACCAGTCTCCTCCGACGAACAATGTGCACGCCAGTGTTAGTGAGCACAGCAAACTCTCCGGGAACCTGGTCGAACTGAACGGCTAGCTCGTTGCCGAAGCCAAGAGGTTGCTTTGCGGCAGCGAAGGGGGCGGTCGTCAGACCAATCTCAATGGTACGATTCCCATTCTCCAGCTCAATCCAAGTGCCCTGTTCGAAATACTTGAGCGCAGACGCAGGCTGAGTGACCTTGATCCGGCCAGTATCCGGCGCTGAGACAAAAAGCATATCCTGATTGGGATGCTTGCGGACAACATCGAAGAAATATCCAGGGGAGAATCTGAAACCGAGTGCGCTGGGGTCAAGGGCTCGCGAGGTCTTGTCAAGCTGACTGTCGATAATCTGGCCGTTAAGGGTCCGAATGCGAGTTGGCGACTCCCTCGGAGGGAACTTGACAAACTGAAGCTGCATGCTTTGAGGAGCCAAGCTGGTGGCACCACCCATGGTATACGAAGCAGAGCTGGTTGCGCTCAGGAAGAGCCGGCAGCCGGTGTCGGTAAGAGCCATAAGATGAAGCTTGGACGCCTCGGTCGCTGGGATAGGGCTCAGGGCCACGATATTCGTCTTGTCAGTGAAAAGCGGGGAGCTATCAGCCATATGTGCAAAGTCGCGCAGGCAGCTGGTCTTGTCCTTCTCAATAACCTTGGTGAGCTTCTCCGGACCTTCCATATGGTATGTCCGAATAGTCGACCGGTTGGAGAGCGAGTAAAGAAGGTTTCGAGTGTCGTCAACATAGAGACCCCGAAGCCACTCCTGCTGCCGGGAGCCAAATGGCAAGCCAGCCAAGCTGGGGACGACCGCAGACCAGCCAGGGTGAGAGTGATTGATCTTGCCGCATCGGCTGGAGAACCACCTCTCTTCCTGCTGGTAAAAAATTTCATGAATATCGGTGTCGCTTTCACCACCGAGAAAAATGCGGCCGTCCTTAGTGCCGACAATGAAGCTAACGTCGCTACCTCCACGGTGGACCGACATCCTGGTCGAGTAGAGCGTAAGCGACTTCGAACCCGAAGGGGTAGGCGTGGCAGAGACACCAAGGAGGATGATTTCGGAGGTAGTAGCGACAACAAGGACATGCGTGATAGTCTTGACGAAAACCCCCGGTTTCGGCGGCACAAGCGCAACAGCAGTAATGGTGTGTGTTGCCTCCTCATACCCGATCAGCTCCGGGTTGGGATGGGTGTAGTCCCAAAGAAAGAGGGAGCTGTCGATCGAAGCCCATGCATAGCCAATCTCAGCGAACAAGCCCAGCTTCGTGAAGACTTCGCCTGCATTAAGATGCTCAAACACTTTGTCTGGGATGTTGTGGTGACGCACTACATGGAATGGGGCCCATGATGAATCGGACGACTGCATCTCATAGTCGGACGATGCGCCAGCTGGAGGAGTTCAGAGTCAGATACGGAACAGAATACAAAAAGCAGTGAGATGAAACTTACGCCTGCAGTAAGAGTCCAGGTCAGGATAGCTATCGTCGAGTTGCAAGGTCTGGTTAACGACTTGGGCAGCCTTTGCGACTGGAGGGAGGTCTTCGCGAGCCTGTGGTGTCATCAGGCCGCTGTTGATCTCGGGACCGG
>Ga0065720_1019818_pt1 | contig 19728 bp, 15 predicted proteins | sample Thericmetagenome_FD_59107 | JGI IMG/M metagenome (GOLD analysis project Ga0065720, IMG submission 59107) | Thermophilic microbial communities from the Joint Bioenergy Institute, California, USA of rice/straw/compost enrichment - eDNA_2 v2... | ecosystem: Engineered > Solid waste > Grass >...
CAGCAGCCTCACCAGCCCCCTAACATGTACATGGGGAACGCCAATATGAACCCTCAAAATAGGCCTCCGATGATGAATAATCCGAATGCCTATGGTCACATAAATTATTAGTCTTGCACTTCATGTTTTTAATACATCATTTACGTCTTTCGATTTTGGATAGCATGTCCTTTTGTTTCTATAACGCCTTCAATAAGCATATTCCTCAAAATATTGTCACATGTTATGCGTAATATGTATTTCCTCTCTATTCACAGTCAATCTAACAATTTTTCTAGAATAGCGTAGTGATAGTACTTAAGATCATCGAAACTATCTGGGCTCTAATTAAATTAGTACTGACAGTAGATGGGAACAAAATGGAAAAATTCGACATTTTTTAACAATTTAAGAGTGATTAAATATGTATTTCTCCGCGTTTTACAATTCAGATGACCTGGCAAAGCTGCTCGAGCAGGTCGACCCAAAGCTGGAGGATCTGTTGGATCAAGACTCCATCATAACAGAGACCAAGTTTAATAACACCAAGTTAATCACATTTCTCTGCAAACCACATATATTCGATGCATTAATTGCATATGTTACAGAGATCCCTCAAAATATTGACTTTGATCCAAATGAGTCTCACAGAGATTTGAAAATGAATAAGTTCCCTTATGTGGCTAGTACAATCCTCTCCACAGACAATGATCTTATCGTCCAATATTTTTTAGGACTCATAAGCGGTAGTAAGCTTATGGACATAGAGTCAGAAACGATTCCTGATGATGAGGTAAATTATGGAGATGAAGAGGACGGAGGGCCATTGACAGATCAAGAAGAAAATACGGAAATGAACACTGAAGTTCCCCCTCCGTTCGTCAAATTTTTGAAATTCTTGGACTCGAAACCTCCCCTGAATGCTACTTTAGCCGGATATTTTGCAAAAATCTTGAAACAGTTATATTCGTCAAGACCTGATGTCACGGGAAAATTCTTATTCAAAGAGTATTTCAATTATCTTGAAAGTATGACTTTTCACCTCTACTCAGACTCTATCCAGGAGCTCTTGACATTCATTCTCAAATGCGAACCCTCGCACTTCAAGGAATCGAATGAAGCTTATACTGACTCGAGAATAACGATTGTAAAAAGATTGATAAATAATCTTTTGTGCGAAAATGAGAACAATCTTGATTCCAGTTTACTCATGGACCTTAGGGCAAATTCTTCTCTTTGCTTAGTGTCATTACTATTCTCTTGCACTTCTATTCCAGATGGCTCGAAATTGATACAACCCATCCTGGCTCCTGAAACCATAAAGAAAATTGTACAGGGAATATTTGACCCTTCTCTAGTGGGCCCAATCTCATATTTGATTAATCAAATATGTGAATATTATGCAGAAAGAGATCCCTCTAAGGATCAGTTTGAACCTCTAGAATTAGCCTCTTTGAAGGAACCTCACAAGGTCCATATCCCAGATGATGAGCCTTTTCTCCTAGAGATCATAGATTCTATCGATAATATAGCTAAAATGCTCAATATTGATAATAAAGAGCTCAATCCAACCCAGATCTCCCTTCAATTTGGTGGTACTTCGTATCCATTTGGCCAAGGAAGAATACAGCTGTTGGAAGTCTTATTTACCCTAGTTAAGTTCCAGAATAAAAAGCTCGAAAAGAGAATATCAGAATCTGAACTTCCTTCAGTTCTTTTGAGTCTCCTTGTCAGGAACCCCTGGAACAATATATTACACAATATTGTTATAAAGATAATCAAATTCATTATTGAGAATAGTTCTGGAGCATTGAAAAATGCTCTGTTCAAACAAGGAAAAATCCTCGATTTCATCATAGACTCAGTCCAGCAAACGGATGTACAATTTGCTTCGAAGTACAAAGGAACAACTTCGATTGGATATCTCTCCCATATAATCGTTTTGGCTAATGCCCTAAATGACTCTCAAGACAGCCTAATAAGACAATACTGCCTAGGACATCCCAGATGGCAGGAATTCAAACAAAATTATCTTTACTCATTTAACCAGAAAATCAATACAAAGCTCACTGAAGAAGATCCTCATATCTTCGTTCCACTGCGTGAATTCCCAAGAACAAAGTTGCCCTTTGACATTAGTGAAGAAATTCAAGAACAAATTGAAACAGACGAAGAGGAGAAGATAGAAGATGATAATGACTCTGGAGAAGAGGACCAAGCTCCTTATTTATCAGACCTGAAGAAAGAGTACTCAAACAGCTCAAGAGGGTCAAATTCCAATTCCAATTCGAATTCAAATTCTAACTCAAACTCAAATGGATATCCTAGCGATGGAATGGACCAAGAAAATAAAGAGAATAGTTCTCATGAATAATGTATAAATTAAATCGGCCACAGATACCTATGTAATATTGATTTCGTATATGTGCCTAATTTCAATTAGGACTCATGTACTATGTTCTAATTCCCATAACATAAAATTATAAAGTAATCTTTCTCTTGATCACCAGGATCCTATTTGTGGATTATTGCACAACCACACTGTCAAAAGACCATTAAAAGCTCTGCTAATGTCTTCAGATAGGGATATTATAAGAAGAATCTCCAACATTTATCCTTATAAACCATCCTCTCTAAAAGAAACCGATTTAAAATTTATGAACTCTTTGGACATTGAGGTTCCCAAGCACCCCAACCGAATCCCAGGATTTACTATGGGATATCGTTACACAAGTGAGTGGGAGCAAAACCAAGACATTCCAGGTCCTGGTGCTTACGATATATCCTCTGCTTTTGCCTCTTCGAGATCAGGAATTAAATTTGCGGCATCAAAACGATTCTCTAATGACCGTAAAGACGCTTTACCAGGACCAGGGTCCTATATGCCAACATCTCAAACTTTTAGATCAAAATCAAAGAGTGACAGTGCTTCTCCTCGTGAAAGAAGCAGGTCGAATACTCCTCCCAAAATTAGTAGGAAGACAGGGACTTTCCCCAAAGCAAGAAGGCCCCAAATCTTTCCGACTATACAAACAAGTGCAGGACCAGGTGCCTATGATATAAGAAGGGAGTTTGGGAAGGTTTATACTAGCCGGAGTCCACAAAACAGAACATTATCTCAAGGCGTTAGCCCAAGGCAAGCTTCATATTTGATGCGGTTGAGTGACACACCAGGTCCAGGAGCTTATCAGACACTACAAGGTCCATTTTACACGAAAATTAAGAAGGGCGCTAGTTTTGGAACGGCTAAAAGAGATTTTTTGAATCTCACTAAAATAGTACAGCAAAGCCCTCCAGGAGAGACTTATTATAAGTATAACCAAAAATCAGAATTCACAACAAAGCATGGCCCTAAGGCCGTTATCCCGAAGGCAAAGAGACTTGAATTGGCAGATAAATCTGAAATTCCTGGACCAGGACAATATGACGTAAGAAAAGTTTTCGAGCCGAAGAAGGGTCTTCGCAGTAAGGGTACCTTTGGAGTGTCTGCTAAGTTCTATTACCCTGACCTAGTGGAAAAGAGCTATGAACCAGGCCCAGGAGAGTATGACACCACAATCAATTTTGGAAAGAAGGGTATAAGCTTTACTAAAAGCTCTTTTGATCATGCAATTCAACAATTCCCTCCTGGTCCTGGCTATTACACCTATATTGATGAATTCACAGAAAAAAAACTTGAAATAGAAAGGAGAATCCAAAAGAAATCGACTTTCAAGATGAATAAAACTAAGCATGAAAATTTCAGAACCGAGAAATCTCCCAATGGGAGCTTCGAGAAGGCTCAAAGAGCCAACACTGAAGCCGATGAAGATGCTAGAGCATCTCTTTCTAAACTGAAAAGCATTGCCGACCTATCACCAGCTAAGGGAAAAGAAGCTGAAAGGGCAAAGCAGGGCATCTTGTACAAAGAAAGCTTCTTTGAAGAAATAATAGATCAATCTATATCACCAGGTCCTAAATACTATATAAAGCTAAAATCTATCCAGGAATCCCTTGGGGAGGTCGGACCCAGATTTGCAGCTGCAAAGAAGACCGGCTATGTCGAAGAAGAAATCAAGAAGAATATCCCAGGTCCTGGCGCCTATAACAAAGATAAAAAGAAGACCCAGCTCCCAGTGACTTTTGCAACAAGTAAGAGAAAGGAAAATGTATTAGTGCCAGATCATGCGAAGTATGTCCCTGGAGTAGGGAAGTATGAGACTGAGATTATTAAGAAGCCTGTGGGAGGTGTTATGACCAAGGCTCAAAGGAATTTAGAGGCAAAGAAGGAAGATCCAAAGCGTAAGAAGAAGAATGAGCTGGATGACTTCTTTTTCTTTTGATTGAGTATCAGTTGTATTTTCTTAACTAAATTTATTGGGTGTTTGTTTTTGAGTGCAGTGAAGCTTCTCTGAAAGAAGATATTGGTTTTGCGTTAATTTATTCTTATGAAGCAGTTTATTGTTCTCTAAAATTGATCCGAGTAAATGTTTTACTTTTAGATATCAATTTATATTAAATAAAAGAAACAGATGTTCAACGTGTGGACTTTCGAAAGAAAGAAGGCCCTCAATGATAAAATTGAGAAAATGAAGCATGACTATATCATAAACGAAGCCACTAGGAAAAGTTCGTCTTTCTTTACTCTCCTTAAATCTCTAGAAAAACAAGAACAATTAGTCCTAAATTACAAGAAGAGAGTCGATAACTTCGTCATGCAAGTACAAAACCTTCAAAATTCCTCTAACCAACTAGATGGCAGAACATCCTATAGTTCACAAGGATATAGCTCCTGAGGTCTTCAAGATAAGGGATGAAGAGCCTCATAAATTCATAGGACCACCTTCCTTCTCCTTTAAGAATGCATTCAAGAACGAAAAAGAGAGAATAAAGGCAAACTTAACCAGGCTCCATTATTTATTATTCCTAGGAGAATATAGCAAAGAATCAAGAGCTTTATTCAGATTATGTTCCTCATAAAGTCGAGTTTCGTAAGAGAGATCCCTCCAAGGAAATCCAGACTGACATGCACTTCACATCAACTGGCGTAGAGAGAATAGCCAGCAAATTGGAGAGAATGATCAACAACTCAGTTGAGGTATTTTCTAGAACCAGATGTCTAATTCCTTAGTTAACCGGACTGAAGCACCAGAAGTTCTCTGATTCCTATCTCTACGAAATCAGGTAATTCTATTCCCAAATAACTGACCTGGCATAGTAAATCCCCTATAGCAACCAAGAGGTTTATTGCCAAAAACTTAATGCCTGAACTCCACTACAAAACCCATTTCAAAGCTACAACATCCCTCTATCTTTCCCTCCCAGGTATGTATCTTAAGCATAAGTCTCACCTGAATTAGATTCTTTGCTTGACCAATATGAAAAAGAGCTCCGAAGACAGAGGCAACAATTAGAGAAGGAAAAGAGAGAAGCTTCTTTTCTTGCTGCACAGCGAGATGAGGGTTCTCCCAAGAATGGTTCTATCAAATTTAAGATAGAGGACACTGTAAATGAGTCTAGAGCAGAGGGACAAAATAAAAGAAAATACACTGGAGAGGGTGAGACAATAGATAAGAAAGCACTGACTAGCCCTGATAATGCAGCTGCAAAGAAGCAAAATACTGAGAGCTTGGATCCTAGGGAGATTTCGAAGACTGTTTTGATGAAGTGTAATATTATAAGGAAGAAAAAGGATAATGTTCCCACCCTCCATAAAGGAGAAGGACATTTGTCGACTATGTCCGAGAAAACCTTGAAACAGATATACCAGGATGTGTATCATAAAACTCTCGAATCACCTAAATAAGCTATTCTTTGTAGATAGATATTTATGCTAGTTTCTAATGTTTTTTCGGAGTATTATTGCGTAATATTATTACAGTCATAATACAAGGAAATCAATAGTCTAAGTGACTACAAGATAATCAAAATTCAATTAAAAAAATGTACAAAAAGTTCCAAAGTTTAGTATAGAAGTAATTACTTAAGTTTTCTTCCATTGATTCTTTCTGGGGCTAACCTGCTTCCCTCTCAATTTGTCGTCCCTCCTTTGCTTATCTTCAATAGAGTTCATCGCCTCCTGAGCCTTTATCTCATTTCCAGCCTTTAGATGCAATATATCAAGCCTGTAATTCGAGTCTGAAGGCAAAGGATTGTCAAACCGGCATAGAACATAGGGTAATTCCTTTCCTAGTGTCCAATATCGCGTCTTATTTATATCCAAATATTGCAGCCAGCTTCCCTCAATTGAGGCAAGCTCAATAGCGGCATGCTCACTTTCTTTGAAATTAGGATCGAGGCGCTTGGTTTCAGCCATTTGTATGAGGAGATCATCTATAAAGCTATCTGATACTTTCCAAACAGTTCCACTGATATAGTCCTTGGGTCTCCTCTTCTTGGAAGTCCAGGCACTTCCTACATTGAAATTGATTTCTGCATAGAATTTATTCTGGGGATCAATACAGAACAATTTATTACTCAAATTGAAAGTTGTCTTCCCCACAACTATCCCTTGCATGGTCCCAAGTGGTAAAGAGGCAATCACAGTGACTCCTGTGTTAACGAAGTAGACTTTGGGGTAACCATCTTCCCTATACATAACACAATTTGAGCCTGTTGTTATATTGAACTCACAATTGCCAGTGATTCTGTATGTTCTTCCATACATCTGATAGCAACAGGTGGAGGGCTCCTTCGAGATATGCTCTACATAGACAGGACATCCATCGATTAATCCCTGATAAGTTTCACCTAAAATAGGATTAAATGGTTTTTGAGGGTTCAAATTTGTATGCAAGCTAGCGATCCAATGCGTTATTGTTAGCTTGAATTGCTCCAGAGGGTCCTCACTGAACCCAGCCTTTTCGAGGAAATGAGGAGCATAAGTAAAGCTATTAGCCACTCGCTCGAGATGGGACCTGGGCTCAAAAACGCTTATGGGCAAAGATATACTCATAATCGATTTGTTAGCAAAGAGATAAGATCCATACTGTTTGATTAAATGTGCAAGGACTTTTTTTTGCTTCTTTTGGTGCATGGTATTTATCATCTCAAGGATCCCATCTTCATTCCTCTTATAATTTTTCTCCAAAAGGCCTAGAACTCCTTCATATGGCTTCTGTAGCAATCCTTCGCTCTTTTGAAGGTCTTGGGGAGGGGCCTGTATGCATTGGTAAATGTGCCACCCTCCTTCGACTTGGCATATAAGTTCTGGAATAGTAAGTTTGAGGTTCTTAGCTTTATAGGGAGTCATGAGGAAGGTTCGACCAGTGTCTGATATATTTCCAGCGGTAAATCGGCCTGGCTGACTGTTTGTCTCGTAATAATATGCACTAAATGCATCAACCGATTCGTTTAGGTTTGGTAATTCTGTCATTGTCTTGGGCCTGTCGATATCCCCATCATCTCCACGATGAGGCCTGATATAGACGAAGTTTCTCTTGCTTTTGAAGCGCTTTAATATCATTTTGCAGTATCTTAGAAGTTTTTGTTTTATTTATTTGTCGTGTTGGCTTTAATTGGGATTATGATGAGTTACAATAGACAATTAATAAGATTTCAGCTTACAAACGAAGAAAGTATGATCAAGAGAGTATGGCTGTCGCGACTGAGCTAATGTCATGACAAACATAATATTCCCTTATAGAAAGTGACAAAACAACTTTAGCATTAAGTTACTAACATTAAACTTTGAATTGTATATACAATCAATGACAAATTTTCCTTTATTTTTTCAATTTGAACTTAGTCTCCTGAGTGTCCTTCAAGTTTTCCGTGAGATTTTTTACCTAGATAATTAAGCTATTTTCTCTAAAGGTAATTTACAATTTGAGAAAGTCTCTTTATTTCAAGATCCTTGCTCTCAATAACACTTTGTAAGTAGCTCGAACTAATCTTGCTATTACTGGCAGTAGCTGCCTGCTTCTCTTCAAGCTGCTTTGGTATTCCCTTGAGATTCTAATAGTTCATAAGAAAATTAGAAAATAATACTGCTTCTTTTGACTCGATAATAGACTTCAAATCAGTGATTTTCTTCTTGAGGAGTTGGATTTCCCTTTCATAGGCTTCCTTCTCCATGTTGTATTGTTCCTCTTTATATTTCATCTAATTGATTAGGGGCCTGCATATCTCACTTACAGATTTTCTAATTGTTTCAATTTCAACAGCAAGTGTTTGATTCATAAGGTTAGCCTTTTCAATTTCTCTTTGGTGCTGATCACTCAGTTTGCTAGCAACTCTCAGGGTGTCCAGCTCTATGTTCAATCTTTCAGCTGTCTCAATACACTTCTGGTAATCCTTTCTCAAGAGCTCAATTTCTTCGTTTCTGGCCTTAAGTTCCTTCTTAAGATGTCCAACCTAATAGTTAAATAAATAAGCTAAAAACCTTACCAATTCAGATTCACGGGCTATATCTCTTTCTCTCTTGAGGATGTCCTTCAAGGATATAATTTCTCTCTCCTTATTTTCTAATTCAATTGTCTTTTGGTCTGTTAGTTCTCTCAAGTTATTGACTTCCCTCTTGGTAACTTCCAGAATCTCAGTCAATTTCTGGATCTTATCTTCAAGAAGACCCTTTTCTTCAGTCAATGACTTTTCAATATTCAACAATCTAGCATTCTGGGCTATGTATTCCTCATTCTTTCTCTTCATCTCAACCAAGTCATTCTGAACCTCGTTGTGCTGATCAATAAGCTTATGAAGCTCAGCTTTCAAGGAATTTATGTCATACATATTCTGGTTAACAGACTCCACTAATTTCTGGTTCTTTTCACTGAGTTCTCTATTTTTCCTCTCCAAATCACTGATGACCATCTCATTCTCTCTCTTGAAGTTTTGCAACTCAGTAAGCTGTTCTTCCTTTTGCTTCAAGGCGTCAAGCTGCTTATTGGAGAAGTTCTGGAGTTGGTCAAGCATTTGGTTAAGCTTGTTGACTTCAAAGTGCTTTTTGTCAAGATCTGCCAAGATTCTCTGTCTTTCGTCCTTCAGAACTCTATTCTCATCCTTCAAAAGGTTAAGTTCAGAGAAATAGCTCTGCTTCATGCTCTCAATTTGATCATGGTTTCTCTTTAGTACGCTATCAGTCTTATCTTTGTAACCCTTAAGCTCTTGGACCTCTTGCTTAGCTTGCTCCAGTTGTCTCTGAAGGTGCTCAATATCTTTACCCTTATTCAGAACGATATCATTAAGCTCTTGTACAAGATTGTGATTTTCCCTCTTGAGTCTCTCCACAGTCTGTCTCAATTCATCTTGATCACGAGAACTAACACCAATTTTCTCCTTTATTCTTTGAAGCTCATGAGCTATTTCAGTATTTTCACGGTTGGCTGCAGCCAATTTATCAGTCAATCTCTGAACCTCCTTCGAAAGCTCCTCTTGGTCTCTGTAGCTGGTGTTCAATCTGTCCTTGCCTCTCTGAATCTCATTTGTTAGTTGGTCAACTTCATTCTCGACTCTTCTTAGCTTTTGAGCCATTCTGTCTATTTCCTCGCTCTTCTCTTCTAACATACGGTCCTTCTCTGCTATGGCTCTGTCCTTTTCGACAAGAATTCTTTCCTTTTCGGCAAGCTTCTGAGAGAGCATTTGATTTTCTCTGGTATATTCTTCACTGATCTTTGCTCTTCTGGAGGACTCCAATAGCTGCTCCTGGGTCTTCCTGTGGGCATCTCTTTCAGCCTCGATTTCCCTAATATATTGCTCGAGCTTTCTCTCATTAGCTTCTAATAATTCCTTGATTTGCTTCTCCCAGACTTCTCTTTGACTGTTATATTCCTGTTCAATAGCACGCAATTCTCTGTCCACTTCCAAATTAGCTTCCTTAGAGTTTCCAACAATATCTTTGAATCTGAGCTTAATATTAGCAATTTCATTCAAGACAAAGGAAAGAAGTCTTTGAGCGTCCTCAGAATCGGCAAGTCTAACAAGCTGTTGGAGATATGTGGTTGATCTTTCAATTCCTTCAGTGTAGATAAGGTTCAATCTGTAGACAATCAGATTCTTAGCTTCAATCTTGAGTTGAAGTTCTTGGTTCTTTTCTATTTCTTTGGCAAGTTGTGTCATAGCTTCATCATTTTGCTTCTTTTCAAAGGACTGGAGAGCTGATTTAAGCTTTGAAGAAATCTCAGATTGGTCCTTCAAGAGCTTTTCCTTGAAGAAGGTGGCTGTAGAGTGGAATTCGCTGCTTCTGTTGTCTTTCTTGTCAATAGACAACTCAGTAGTAAATTCAGGGAATTCGTGGATTGCTCTTGTCAGGCTATCGTGCATGCTTTGAAGATATTGAAGGATCTTGGGGATCTCAGCTTGACCGATTCCTCTAGATGAAACATCATGAATAAAGTTAGTCAAGTTAGAAAGATCCTTAATGGCAGCACTAATATTCTCAACAAGTTTTTCTTCTGCTTGAGTGATTTTCTGTACAAGTTGAGAGTGTTCATTATTGACTGATTTTCTCTCAGAAAGTCCCTTGAAGAGGGTTCTGGAGGCTTGCTTGAGGAATGTGATATCATTTTGAAGCTCCTTAAGAACTGAAGTATTATTTCTTACGAGTCTTTGGGATTCATTCAAGTCTTTAGTCTCTCTTTCTTCATATGGCTCAGTTGAAGGAGTGTCTGTAGGTATAGGAAGGGCTAATTGAGCTATCATATTAGGATATAAAAGCGATTATATTACCTAAATTCTCATGAAGAGAGGACTTAAGCTCATTGACGGCTTGCTTGGCGGCAGTGAGGAGGTTATGTTGAGTGTGGAGAGAGGTTTCTAGTTGAAGAGCACTCTTGTAATCTCTGGAATTCTTGTGCTCAGAGGGAGTATCTCCAATGAACTTTCTTCCATCAACCATGGATTTGTCTCGAGGAGTGACCTTATTATAATCCTTTGCCAAAGTAAGTTCTTCTTGTAAGGCCTTGATTCTATTCTCTTTTTCTTGGAGCTGTTCCTTTAGCTTTTCAATATCTTCGTGCTTCTCGGAGAACTCGTATTGCTCCTTCAATGAGGCATTTTCTTGAACCTAAAGTATAAACCACAAGCAAATATTTCTTACAAGCTTTTGAATAACTTCTCCATTTTCTTCAACATGGGCATTCAATTCCTGACATCTCTTTTCTGTGTTTTCCAGGTCATTAATCACCATATCCAACTTCTCTCTTAAAGCTTCATTCTCTTGAAGGACTTCTTGCAGTTTAGCTTCCAGTTCAAATCTGGTCTTCATCTCATTTTCAAGAGTCTCAAAGAGGGTCTCATTTTCCTTGATGAGTCTATTAGGAGATTCGAAACCTCTAGCGCTCTGGAGCCTATCCTTGAGCACCTCCATTTCAATTTCTCTATCTCTTATAACTCCCTCTAGATCCATAATCTTGTTATTCAAGTACCTGATCTTAAGTCTCAATTGGTCATGTGTGAAGTGGCTATCATCTTCTTGTTCTTCTTGGATTTCTTGAAGCTGCTTGAAGTTTGCAGTATTCCATTGAGGAGGGTTGTTCACAGAGCGTCTTTCCTCCCTGACTGTGGGGTTCTTTTGCTTCTGGGTTTCAAGACGATATTCATTCTGCAAGATCAGCTTGGGAATCTTTTCATCCAATAAGTGATAGATCTTTTCGACAATTGTTCGCTGCTGGGAGTGACCGTCAAGAGAATCGTCAAGGTTTTGAGGTTCTTCATCCTCAGCATTATCTGAGAATGCGATCAAAATCTTAAGCTTATTAAGGATTTCATTAAACTGGGAGTCTCTGACCCTGTTTGCGATGACCAGCCAGTTATTGAACTTCTCTATAGGGACACTTGGAGGACGCTTGTAGTCATTTTGAGCAAGGGCTTCGATTGCTCTGTTATAGTCCCCATTGATAAAGTGGCTTTCTAAATCGAAGGAGAAGTCTCTGTTGGCTGACTTGTAGGTACTCTTCTTTAGGATGGGAGAAGGAGTCTGGTTCAATATACTCTTATCTCTTGAGCCGGTTTGCAATTGATAACTTGAATGTATGGACTCGATCTGCTTGGAAAATTGTTTAATTTGCTGGGCAAACTCTTCATTTTCCTGGGTGAGCTTCTTGATCAGCTCCTCATAGTCCTGAATCTTTTGGTGAAGACGGGATGTGAAATCGGGACTTTGACCATCACCGCGGTCAGAATGGCCGGCAGAGTTCTTATAAAAATTATCAAGACTCTCGTATAAATTGATGATTTTCCTTCCGTAGGCCTTGTTTTGGTCGACCAGGGACCTGATGAGGGTTTGATCATCCTAAATAAATTAGAATTGGGAATTATTCAAATTGCCTTGATGGAGTGTGGATCCAGCTTGGGTAAAGTATCAGTAAGGACAGTGAGGAAGTCCTGTATTTTCATAAACTCCTCGTCTAGATATTTGTGGGCCGACATTTTGTACAGAAAGTCGTCGACGATTTTTAAATTTATGTAAATTTAAAAAAGGACTTTGATCGTTAATGTATAGATATGCACACAGCCTCAATACGCAAAATACTCACAAAGTACTATCGAAAATACCTACTGGCCATCCAGAAGTTCCTTATTCTCCAATTCCTTATAAACCTGAGTCAATGTCTCATTTAAAAGGGCCACTACCCTCTCCGAAGAAGAAAGACGAACATCAAATTGCTGAAGAAGCTGAGCGAAGTTACTCAAAATACTCTTCATATCGTTAAAACTATCATCTATCCTCTTTATCTGTCTTAGTTCCTCATCATCCAGCCCATCAGCAATAAAACTCCTATTCAAAATTGATCTTGGAGTATGAGTGCCCAGCACTGAGACATCTTTTCTCGATGAAACTGATGGTCTTTCCTTAGCCCCACTGTTCTGAGCATCCTTTGGGGAAGCAGATTTCCCAACTATAACTTTCTTTGAAGAAGAGTCTCTGCCCTTTGTAGAAGGAGTTCTTTGTATTTTGGAAGTTCCTACATCGTAAATCACAAAATTGCTTTCAGGAATTAGGAAAAGTCCTTTGCCTTCATCGACTTTTTCCGTTGTGGAAAGGTAAAATTTCCCTAGGATCTCATTGCAGTTCCCACAGAGAACAGGATTGAATACACAGAATTCGTCATATTCACCTTCTGGGGATAACATTATTTCTTTTTCGTGGCGAATGAAGCCTTCATCTTTAGGAGAAAATCCTAATACTCTTGTGTCAAATTTTATCTTCTTGAGGATGTTTGACGAGCTTGAAAGGATAAAATGACAATATTTGCACTGGTACAAGACCAGGTCTTCAAAATCCTTGGACTTGCCAATTGGAGAGGGAGTTTCTCTTGGGTCGGATGATTTTGTTGCCCTTCTGTGTGACTTGCTCTCAGCAGACTGAGGAGAGGCCTTATTTCTGTTTCTAGTACTCGACATTTAAATTTCAAAATAGTGAGCTAGTGCAAATAAAATTAATTAAGTCAGCATGCAATTGAAGCAGTGGATTTATAAGGGTCTTATTGCCTATGGAATGCTCAGGACTGGGCTTTTTGTCCTAAAGCACACAAAGAACATAATCAACAGAGCTATAAAATCCTTCCAGAGTCTAAAATCCATCTATTCTGATGATAAGCGTCCTTCCTGGGCAATTGTTACAGGAGGAACTAATGGAATCGGGCTCCAATTTGTCCATCAATTAGCCGAGCAAGGTTTTAATATTGTCCTTATTGCCAGAAAGAGAGATGTTCTTGAGAAAATTGCTCAGGAAGTTGGCCAGAAATACAAAGTTGAAACAAAGATTATTGAAGCTGATTTGTCTCAGGGTGACCAGCCAACCCTTTGGGACAGAATCTACAAGGAAATAAAGGACCTCGATATAGCCATTCTGGTTAATAATGTGGGTAAGTACGATTGGAGTCCCTTCGACCAGCAAAAAGAAGAAAATATTCAGCAATTAGTGAATATGAATATCTACGCTCCCACCTTTATGACAAGGTTTGTGTTACCAATCATGCTCTTCAGACAAAAGAGATCTGCAGTGATTAATATTGGCTCCTTTGCAGGAGAAAGTTTAATCCCTAAGACTGCTGTAAACTGCGGTACCAAGAGATATGTCCACTATTTCACAAAGTGCCTGGCTTCTGAATATTTCGATAAAAAAATTGACTTCCTTGCTGTTGTCCCAGGCTTCACTGAGACTAGAGGACTTGACAATTTTAAATTTGGTAAGCCAATGCTCACCGTGAACCCCAAGGATCTTGTCAAGGGGGCTTTGAGAGATGTAAAGATTGCAAATCAAATTGGAAATATGACAACAGGGACATTCAAGCATGCTTTGTTCTTGAGATTGATGAATAACCCTCTTACAAGAGGTTATTGTATTAAACGTCTTGAGGCTTTGAATAACTAAGTTTCGTATTGTTATAGATGTCGATGATATTTAAATGGGTTTGTGAGTAATAGAAAAGAAAAAAATAAGTAATTGGTCACAATAGGGAGACTTTAAGATAGGAGAGATATATATAGATAGATTAGATATAATGAGCCTAATATCTTGAATATATACTATTTACCAAGAGCAAAAATTTAGAAACGAAGATAGAACAAATTAAGATCTGAATTATCAGACTAGGACCTTTTCGTTAGCGATGAAGTTCAACATCTTTATGATTCTCTCTGCGTATTTTTTATAGTCTGACTCATAAGTTAACTGGAACATAGCTAGTCTGGTATCATTCTCAATGATGACTCGCAAGAAGAACTCATTATCGGTTGTATCTATCGAAAATTGGCCTCCTAAAAGAGTGAATTTATGGCTCCTCTTGTTCTCGACAGGAATAACAGTCATTTTGGATAACAAATTATTCTTCAGATCGTCAAAATTATCTACAGTAAGCCTTATCTTTGGTGACTCCACATAGTTTCCAGGTTTCTCGAAAAGGAATTGCTTTCTCTTTATAGTGAAGTCCATGGCAGAAATTGATTTGAAAGCCATGAACTTTGTGATAATAAGAGGAATCTTCAACTTTATTTGCTTGAGCTCATTATCAAGTCTAGCAGTTATGAGTTTGCGTTTCAGTTTCTTACTTATATTGTACTATAATATGCCCAAAGGATTGAATGGGCCCGATCATCTTTACATGGATAACATGCACCTGTTGCTGATTGGGCAATATCCTTGGAGCCATTCCACTATCATCAGCCGACATTTTAAAGCCTATTTCTTTAGTTTCTATGGAATTAGGGCCTACCTGGGGTATTTTTATATGTGACTTCAAAGTCTTCGAGTTCCTTGCCAGTTTTATTTCTGTATATGAAGACAAAGAGGAGCTCATGTCTTTTAAGTTCTCTATTCTTTTCCAATTCTGAGTAGCACTCTACTCCGATGTCAAAGCTATCATAGAGAATAGATCTATCCCTAATACAGGACAGCCTAAAGTCTTCTGGAGTAATAGAATCCGGAAGCTCATTTATTCCATTAGTATTGGAAAAGAAATTGTCTCCGCTAGTCATCATGACAGTCTCAGCAGGGTGAGGACTATAAAAGCCCATAGATGTCGCAGAGGGAGAGAGGATATTCCTGAAGGTCAATGTCTCTCTTTGCTTAGGTGAGATGACTAAAAGGTTAGAGTCAAGATATTTGGACTATACTATCTTCTATATTAAGGGTGGAGTATAGATTTTCTTTGAGGAATGTTCCTGCATTAGGGCTCAGGAGAGGATCAATATAGAAGCTTCCAACCTTAGTGCCATTATATCTGGTAGTATTTCTATAGGAGACATTTGGCTTGTAAAAGCCACTGGAAGTTCTGCTTTCTTTGGGCTTGGAGAAGGAGAAAACACGCTCCTTCTTAGGTGCACTTCTTGAATGAGAAGAAACTGTATCTAAAACGTTATTTATACTCAAAGCTCGCTTACCTGAAGATTGGTCACGGGTAGGTCTCTTCTCTTCCTGATGTTCACTTTCTTCTCTTTGCATAATTTCTGACAGAGATTCTCTTCTGGTTTCAGATTTCATGCCATCATAAGGATTATAGTGTGTGCTTTCCTCTGTTTCGTCCTTGTCTTTTCCTAGGTGGTCTCTTTCAGCAAGTTCCTTATCTTTTTGCTCAATGATCTTTAGGTATTCCTTCTCTCTGGCTTGATAAGCCTCAAAGATCCCTCTCTTAGTCTCTTCCAAACGAGTCTTGAACTCAGCTTCTTTCTTCTGAAGTTCAGCTCTAAGTCGCTTTATTTCGTTTTCATGTTGTTGAATCAACTGTTCTTTCTCTTGTAAGTGCTCTGTCAATTGAGCAATTTCCCCTTTCAATGCCTTATTCTCCTTTGCTAGAGAATCAGCTGCTGATTCCCCATGGTGTATCTTATCAAGCCTTGCTTGTAGTCTATTATTCTCCTCAGTTTTTAATAAGATAGTCTCCCTAGCTAGCTCTAGTTCATTTCTAACTTCTTGATTTTCTTTTGCAATAAAGTCCAAATTCTTTTGACTTTTCTGGAGCAGGCTCGTAAGCTGGGTAATTTGATCATCCTTGTTCTTCATTTCTTCAGTCAATTTCTCCATGGCCTCAGCTTGTTGAGCGAGAGTTTTCTCCAGCTTCTTGTTTTGCTCTTTAAGTTGGGTAATTTCCTTTTCTAAGTTGAAGATACTGGCATCTGAGTCCTTTTTCTTCTTTTTCATTTCTTCATCCAGCCTTTTCTGAAGCTCTTCATTCTTGTTATGAAGTTCCCTATTCTTATTCTCTAAGATGTCAATCTCCTGCTTATATTTGCTGTCCTCAAATGAATATTTCCTGTTCTCTGTAGGTGGTTTAATGATCAGGTTGATTGGCTCGGAGTCTTCCTCTTCTTTAATTGACTTGGTAGTTGAAGTGTAGGCGGAAGAAATAACCTTGATCTTTTTATCATTTTCTTGGACTTGTTTATCACTTTCCTGAAGCTTCTTATTGCTTTCTGAGACTTTCTTCTCACTCTCAGGGAAGAGATCCTTAGAAAGCTCCATTTTCTTTTCAGGGGTCTTGGTAATTTCAAACGGTTCTTCAGGGAGAAGAATTTTAATTTGAGTTTCCTTGACATCAACCCTCTGGGGCTTAGTAGGCTTGTCCTTAATGCTTTCTTTTTGTGGGGTTGTCACCCTTTCTTTATTAGAGCCCGTGCTTGAAGTAAGCAGGATGTTTGAAGGTCGTTCCGCGAGAATTTCATCTGATAACTGTCTTTGGGGACCCAGCATTAAATTATTCCTTCTTGCCTCTTCCTCAAAAGCTCTGGCTTCTGATCTCCCCTTGGGAGTTGGAGAAAGAGTTTCTCTGCTAAGTCCTCTATCCAGTTTTGATGCAGAGTTTTCAGTTGAGTCAATTTCCAAGACAGTACTTAATTGGGGCTTTAGCAGACCTATTTGTAGGACCATTTCATCATCCTTAAGATCTTGAGCATTGTAGAAGAAAGTCTCCTGCATAACAGGGTCATACTTCTTCTTATAATGATCTATGAGCTTTTGCATTTGTGGGTTGGGTTCCCAATTACTTTTTTTATCTTGCTTATTGGCTTGTCCTGGATTGGTGTATTTTGAATCTACTTTCTTGAGGATTTGCTTTTCTTGTGTGGAAGAGGAGGAGCCCTTCGTAGGGTCAGTCTCTGCTCGGGGTTTATCCTGAGAAAAACTACGAGGTTTCGAATCATTATTCTCATTCTTTGTGGAAGAAGGCTGAGAGCTGGTTTGAGATGTTGGTGTAGAGGATCGTTGGTCTGGCTTCTGGCCTTTTTTGGGCTCTGCAAAAGCCTTGGGGGGAATTTCAACTTTGAGGAATTTAGATATCTCATCTTTTGTTAAGATTGTATATGTACTGGGAAAAGCAATGCCCTGCTTCTGTAGCGTTTCATAGACTTCTGCGAATTTATGAGTTGAATCTTTTGTGTCTCTGTATTTCTGTGCCCATAATTTTATACACTCTAACAAAAAAGCATTAAAGTTTGAGTCCTTTACAGACCCTAGAAGGTTATGAGAATATGAGATTCTTACTCTTCTTAGTAGCAAAGTCCTCAAGGGCTTCTTTTATGGTACATTTGGCGACGCCTGTGGCAAATAAATGCTGTCCTGTGTTCATACAATCCTTAAGTAACTATATATTGCTTAAAAGGAGTTGGAGATGTACCTGCAGTGCTAGATATTTGTTCTTATTGTTGTATTTATCGTCTAAGAAAACGGTATTTATAACATCAAGAACGGCAAGAATGTAGTCCCTAAAAGTTTATGAAAATGATGTGAAAAATCACTTGTCTGCTCTTGCTATTTCCTTCACAACAGAACCGATTCCCTTAGAATACTTCTCTTGGTCCTCGATCATTGTGAAGACATCTTGATGCGTCTTTGTGATCATCGTTAACGTGTTTATTGAACTTTTTATTTAAAATTAAAGACCCTTTGCGCTAACTAAGGAAAGCCTGGTTCAGCTATTTTGGTTCTATTCCTAGCAAACCCAGCGATAGATATACTTATTTAGCTATGAGTAATGAGACACACTAATATAAATATACATTTATGGATGTTGCAATTTTTTCGATAAAATTTAACTTAGCTTTCAAGAATTGTCTGTTGCATGCTCACTGCCTCATCAACTACCAGCTTCTGATTAGCCTTATCCTTAATAATCATAAATCCATACAAAAGGGCATGGATGCTTCCCTGTAACTGTCTCAGACAAATATGTGCTATTCTCAGGAAACTAGACTTGACGAAAAAGTCCAGCATCGTCCCAAAATTGCAGAAAAAGAAGATGACTGGGATTATTGTAAGTCTGTATATATTAGTGTATTTTTCTTCATTTCTTGTTGACTTCATCTTCTTTATTATCCAAAAATACAGTATGACGACCCAAACTAATACAATTGGTAATGTAATATATGCTTCCACGATTAGCCAGAACTTAGCTGTAATGCTTGTTGAAGAGCTATCTATCCAGCAATAAATAGTAGATGGGCCATAAGCATTTGAGAGGAGAGGGCCAATGGCGCCAAAGACAGCAAAGCCATAATTTACTGCAAGGAATGTATTCTTCTCTTTAAAGAAATCTTCCTGGTTTTTGTCGTTTCTGACTGCACTATATAGGAATAGAGCGATTGAAAGATTCAAAATAAAAGACGACATGACAGAAAAGCTCCTCATGGTGGCCATAATTGTACACAATGAAGGATCTATCTCTGTTGGAGGCACTGTGTATAGTCCTGTGATTGATACTCCTAGATCAGAGATAGCCAGGTGGAAAACAAGATAATAGAAGAAATTTTTTCTTACATTTGGACTGCACAGGTACGAAAGGCCTGTGAATAGAGCTCCAATTAAGGATAAGCATGAGCAAATAAAGCCTAAGAGGCTGACTGTATTTGAAAAGCTAGAGGTGGGGAAAATTACCTCCATATAACTTTCATATTGATAAGATTTATTTATTAATACAATATTTGAATATCATGATCAAAGCATTGGGATTCTTAGTAACGAGATTGTGACCTATTCAACAATTTTCTATGGTCCTTGAGATAACGATTTGGTAAGGATCCAGAAATTCACATTTTAATTGATTAGAATTCTCTGGTGAAATTTGGTTACTATAATTTGTTGTTCTCACAATCTTTTTTAGGAATTCACCTTAGTAATTCTGAGAGCAATGTTTCGATCATCGATCTTAATAAGATGAACAATATTACGTCTTTTCAGTATGCCCAATAAATAACTATTCACTTTTTCCATTTATGGTTATCTATAAGACTTAAGAAATGCAATAATCTAAGTGTAGTCTCATGATTTTTTAGAAAAATTCGGTTTGATTGGATAGTTCAACAGAGACTCACCAAATATTAATTTCTAATCACTTCTTC
>Ga0065720_1019820_pt1 | contig 19726 bp, 23 predicted proteins | sample Thericmetagenome_FD_59107 | JGI IMG/M metagenome (GOLD analysis project Ga0065720, IMG submission 59107) | Thermophilic microbial communities from the Joint Bioenergy Institute, California, USA of rice/straw/compost enrichment - eDNA_2 v2... | ecosystem: Engineered > Solid waste > Grass >...
GGAATAAGTCTTTTGTGCTGTATGAATTGTTTGTATCTCCCTATTGTATTCATTAAATCGTATAAGTTAAACTAAGACAAAGCTGAGCTAATGAATGCTTTCGAAATTGCTTAAGATATTTAAGATGTAGATAGGATCGATAAACATAGAACAAATGTGAGATATTCGCAAAAAACATAGCTTCAGAAAATTTATTTTAGATATTTGTTGACTAGGTTTTGAAAGCTAGCCTTTGTGATAGGCTTGATGCAGTGATCATCCATTCCAGAATCCATAGCTTTTTTGATATCTGAAGACAATACGCTTCCAGTACACGCAATTATAGGGCATTTGTACTCAATTTTATCTTCAAAGATCTCCTTGAGTCTCTTTGCACATTCATACCCATCCATAATAGGCATATTACAATCCAAAAATATCAACTTGAATGGTTTGCAAGCATTTAGAGAACAAGGCTTGTGTATCCTTGCCTGAACAGCTTCTAAGGCTTCTTTTCCATTAAAACAAGTTAAAACACTAAATCCAAGAGTTTTGAAAATAGTCTCGGTGACAGCTTGATTAAAACCATCATCATCCGCCACAAGAATTTCGGGACATGTGCATCTACATGTTGTCAGTAGTTCTCTAGCGGTGCTCAACAGAGAAATACGACTTTGATTGCCCCTTGGAATAAAGATGCTTGAGCTCTCATATTTTTCACCAAAATAGTCTATCACACCTCGTTCGGTCGGTATTGAGGTATTTGTAAGTCCTGATACATCCAGGTTGATCTGGTTTATCTCAGATAAATCTGCAACCCTAAAGAAAAATTTAGTTCCTTTTCCATATTCGGATTCAAACCAAAGCCCATTTGGGTGATCACATTCTTCCATTAGCTCTGATCTAAGTTGAGAGCCAAGCATCTTAGCAAGAGTGTTCGATATCATTAACCCTAAGCCAACACCTTGAGAATTAAGGCAGTTTTGATGCCCAAGATCTAGTTTTCCATAATCTCGGAATAATTGTTTCTTGTGTTCTTCTTTTATTCCAATACCTGTATCCTCTATGCAAAATAGGTAGGACTTTTCATCTTCTGGAACAACTGTTATCGTAATTCCTCCACTGAAAGTGAACTTAAGAGCATTGCTAAGCAAATTGGCTAACACTTGAAGAAGACGATTATGATCAGTAAGTATAAACACATCCCATCCTTTATGAGGTAGCTTTAAATCTAAGTATATTTTCTTCCTTGATGCTTGAATTTCTATTAATTGCATAGCCTCTTGAATTGTATTCACAAGACTTTTCAAAGTTGGAACTAATCTAAAGGAATTATTTTGAATCTGAGACATATCCAAAATGTCGTTAATCAAAGTAAGAAGATACTTCGCACTTCTGACAGCAGGTATTAGGTAGGAGCTTTTAATTTCTTCAGGTGTTGTAGGATTATCAATTGCAGCTTGCACAAAGTTAATGTTTCCATTTAGTGGAGTCCTAAGTTCATGTGATACGGATGCCAACATTTTGTCCTTATGAACTAAGGTTTGCTTTAATGAAACCACTAGATCTCGATTCGTTATGTCCGAAAATACTAATAGGCAACTTATCCTCTTTTCGAAAGTTTTTAAATTAAGTTTGATCTCGAGCTTAGTGACTTGGTCTTCACCAGGCATCTGAACGTTAGCATAAAAAATAAAGCAGAGCTCTCCCAGCAGTCTATATATGATGTCCCAATTTGCGTAAACCTGATTGAGTAATTCCTTTAAGTTGGGAGATTTAGACAATAAAGCGTGTAAATCAGTCAGTTGTTTGTTTGTGGCCTTTGCTTTTTGAACACCTTTTGTAGCTAGTGAAAGTATACGACTATGTGGCTTTTCATCCATTAGAATATCTTCTGAAGGAATTTCATTAATTGAATGAAGAATAGTGTTTTCTCCCAAGGGCAAAATTGATAATAGGGCATTGTTGTGATATTTAACAGTTCGATGCTTATCTAATATGAGGATACCTTCTGGTAGCCCATTAAGGACATCTTTCCAAATTCTATCTTTTTCCAAGAGTTCATATTGCTTCTCAAAAGAGCGTCGTTTGTTTCTCTCGTAATAGAGAACAATGTAAATTTCAGCCAGAGTAATACAGCCAGTAGTTATTAGCCAAGCATAATTGTTGTGAGAATATTTAGTGACTCCAAGTACTACATCAATTATATTCATTCCAACTAGTGAGATCAAATTATAAGTGGAGTGGGACATTGTGAATCCGATCAAAAGATGATAGATAGCTAACTCAACTGAGATTGTTAACATAACATGAGGAGGTAAGTCCAGAGAGAAGAGCCAATCATGTACCATATAAATCAAAGCCAAGTAAGCTATGACATATATTATATCTGAAACCCTGATGATATTCCCATTACAAGCGTCCTGGTACTTATACAAAATGAACCTTCCTAAAGTAAAAAGAGCAAAGCAGATAATGGCAGCAATAAAGCTCCACCACTTAGAAGAGAGATTGACAGAATCATCCAGGTAACACCTAAGAATATCAGAACAAACAAACAAGACTAGTATTATGAATATTGGAATTAGGGATCTCTTCCATTCGGATACAACAAATTCATTATAAGCACTGCTGATTGTATTAGAGGTAAATCTGTGGAGTTTCATACTAGTAACTTTTATTTTATTTGCGTCTTAAATTATGATTAGATCATTTTAAGAAACAGCAAGTCCAGAGAAAATACATCTTGTTCTAGACTTTGCATCTTTCCGACTAAACCCGCTTGACCACCTGACTAGAATATCTAATTTGCTTTTAAATTCTTGTTTAGAGCTCCTGAAATTAGCTCATCGACCTAATTTTTCACATACAATATTTGTTAAGTGAGAAATACTGATTCATGAAGAGCTTCACCGTTTGAATTTGTAGCAATTATCTGAAATGCCATTAACAACTTTTCAATCCATAAAGTTACAATGGATCTAGGTTATAAAAGATGTGTTTTCATAAAATAAGACAAGATGATTGGTTTGTTCAGTAAGGGTCGATGATCAAGATCATTGGAGGGAGAATAGTTATGGCGGGATTACAAGGAGTTTGCTACCAGGCTACTTTGTTTGAACATCAGAAATGATTAATATTTATTTTTATTAGAAATGATTAACACAGAGAAAAATCACGGCCCAGCTGCTAGTTTAACAACTGAGCCAGAAGAGCCCGAAATTTATTGGGAAAAACAAGGAGTTTCTAAACTCTGTGGTTTGCATACCATAAATTGTATACTTCAAGGACCATTCTATGATGAAGTAGCCCAAAGAGATTTATTTTTAAAAGAAAGGTTAAATTATCAGAGATCGCTCAAGAATTGGATGAAAAAGAGAAGGCATTGATGGCTGAACTTGGTACTGAGACGGAGGAATTTTTAGCATATATGGCTGTAAGAAAAAGGTATTATTAGAATAATCGGAAAAGCAAGATTCTGTTAATGTCTCTGAGGATGGAAATTTCTCAATTCAAGTGCTAACTCAAGCGCTGAAAAAAGTTGCTGACTTAGAGGTGCAAAGCCTTAATATGAAAAAAGTGATGAGTGGAGAAGTGGACTTGAAGTACAAAAATTTTGACTGTTAGTGAGAGATTTAGTAAGGAATCAGCTCTGATTGTGAATAGCTACCTTCACTGGTTTGCAGTGAGAAAGATAAATGGAATTTGGTATGATCTTAACTCGACCAACAACTTTCCTGAAATTTTGGATGAGGTCAGGATGACGTAATGAATATGGATATTAGAGATAATGGGATTAGTGAGTTCGTGATGAATTGTATTAGCTTTGATTATATGATCTTTGCTGTTTCAGGAAAATTTCCAGACAACACAGCCGAAGAATTAAGAGCAAAGCAAGATGGAATGCAGATTTGGTTTAAAGAAAGTTTCCTTAAGAGTAATAAACTTTCTGGCCCCTCTCATATATTAGTGCTGAATGACAAAGATCCTGATTATAATCCTTCAGCTTCTTCAGCCTCAGCAGACATTAGCTTGAAAGAAAAGAATGACCCCTCCCTTCCTGCCGCAGCCAAAAAATCGAATTCTAATACTTTGGAAACAGATGAGTCCAAAATATTGAAACAGATGAATAAGAACCCAAAAGCAGAAGAAAATAAAAATATTGAGGAATCAAAGAAACAGGATCTCGAAAAACCTGCAGCTGCAATGGCTCTCTTAATGAAAAAATATGATATATTCAGAGAAGAAAACGCAGAAAATATTCGCTTAAATTTCCGATTACACAATTCTAGTGTAATTAGTGCAGTATTTCCTAAAACGTTCAAATTAGAGGTAACAATTCTAATAGTTATTTTAAAATTTTAGGATCTATACGAATTTGTCAACTATAGGACTCAAGGAATCATAAAGGATCGATTCCAGATTATCACGGATTATCCTGATGAGAGAGTCTTGCCACCAAATGGAATTTTGTTAAAGGATGTACAGCTTGTTATGGGCCAAACATTGTTTATTAGAGTTTTAATATAGTTACTTTAGCATTTATTCTCTTCCATTTTTGGATTATTTCTTATTTATACTTATAACCTTCAATTTCAATGCAATATCTACAAATTGAAAAATTTTTACTGGTTTCCAATTTGTTGCTTTTAATTAGGATGAGTTCAAAATACTCAGATTACAAGATATATATGTAACAAAAAGAAATTGGCTGAATATTAGAATCAGAGGAGTTTACAGTTTGACTTTCTTCTTGGGGTCTCCGGATACTCCAGTATCGTCAACAACACCAAATCTTTCTATTCTTGCTTTAATTTTCTCCTCTTCTTCCTTGCTTGGAACGAGTCCAAATCTTAGGGCTCTTGCCTTAAGTTTTTTTTCTTCTTCTGTTTCAGGTAAAGGTCCAAATCTTTTGAGCCTTTCCTCTTTCTTGCGAGCCTCTTCAGCTTCATCAGGTTTTTCCTTAATCAGTTAGGTTCTTCTGCTAAAATAATACTTCAATAGGAAGTCCAAATTTCAAAGCACGCTGCCTTTTCTTTTCTTCTTCCTCATCAGGATCAACTCCTCCGAATTTTTTTATTCTTTCCTTTCTCTTTCTTTCTTCCTCTTCAAGAATCTCCAATATTAAAGAAGTGATATGCTATAGTACCATTTGACTATTAGAAGTTGTAAGTGTTGTTGTTTGTCCTGATTCGAATCTTATTTGCCTCAGTTTGAGTATATCTTGAGTACTAGGAGCTGTAGTTTCATTTGACTTGATGGCTGCTGTATTGGAGGTATCACCACTTTTTGTTTCTTCAACTATGGCTGAATTATTATCTCCCTGCTATTAATCAGGTTTAAATCATAAAAGTATTACTACAGTTGTCTTAGTGGGAGGGAGAGTTGGAGTAGTTGGTTTAGAGTCCTGCTTTTTTGGTTCTTCAACTTTATTGGTTTGAACAACAGGAGTTTGCGCCTTTTCAGCCTCTTTCTTGTCAGATGTTTGAGTAATTGTGCTTTGTCCAGCTTCAGCTTGCTCAGTGGCAGTTGTAGTTTGGTCAGCAGTATCAGCTTGGTCTCCTTCATCACCTGGCTTGGTTGGCTTCTTGGAGGCTTTTTTGGATCCTTTTTTCGGAGGCATCTTTTTAGATAATTTAATAAATTTTGTCAAAGATAAAGGGAATATATAAAACTGATTAGACATGTCAAACAATGCTTCACCTAAAAACTCCGATGAGATTGTCAAAAAGTCTATAACAAGTGGTTTTAAAGTAGGTAATACTATGAATGAGAGTTCTGGGTCATTTTCAATGGTTGGCAGTCCGAAAAATGGGGTTTTGATTGATGGAAAACAATATCAAAGGGACAAAGAAGGGAATTTTTATGTGATGGAACGTAAAGAATTTTAAGACATTTCATAACAAAATTAGAAATTGATATTTCTGACCCTGATGAGGATGAGGAAGATCTAGGAGATGAGACTGATATTAATGAACTCAATGAAATAGATGAAAATGAAGAAGACTTGCAGAATCTAGACAAATTCATTAGAAGCACACTCGGAAAGTCTCAGAGTAATATTGGAAAGAAAATAGTCATAGTATAGCTGTGGACTTGAGGAAGAGCCAAGGGTTGAGCCCAAAACCAGAACAGAAGAAAGTTTTGAGAGAAATGGTCTTGGATGACTTCATAAGAAACTTTCTTGTAAAGCATCAAATGCATAGGACTTTAGACGCTTTCCAAGTAATAATGTCACATCAAACAATTAATCTTTGAAAAGCAAGAGTACTATGAACTCGTAAACAAGGGGAAATTCTCTGATAATGATATTGGGCCAGTCCCAGATATTTATATCAAGAATGAGAGGCTGGAAGAAAAGGTTCAAAGCATGAGCAAAGAATTAGCTCAGGCTAAGCTAGCTGTAGAAAAAGCAAAGTATTGATATGCACCCTCCCATAATTCCATAGGCAAACATGGGATAAACTAAGAAGGGAGAGAGATTTTCATAAGATGCATCACAGCAGAGTACAACAAGAAAAGAACCGTTTGACTCAAGATATTGAAAGACTAAAACGATTACACGGGGAATACGAAGAAAAGTATCAAGACTTAAGCATGAAATATGAAGCTGCTATGAAAGAAAAGATGTTGCTAAGACTCGAAAAAGATCGTCTGATTGCCAAGTGTGAGTCTCTCGAGAAGACTCTAGCAACAGTAATTTTTTCTCTTTGATGATTAATTGTAGCTTGAAATGAAAATTGGTAGAGAGGGTTTAAGCAAATCCATGGATAAGCTACCAGAAATTAGACAATCTTTAACTAAAACGTCGTTTACAAAGGCAAAGCCAACACCATTCCCACCTGAAAATAGAATAAATCCCTATCTCAACCAAACAATTGATCCATATGTTCCAAAGGGAATAAACCTTTCAAAGGCATTTAAGAAAGTAAATCAATCCAGTCATTGTTAATTAAGTTAGGCTCACATGATGCCTATCAGCAGCATTGCAATGCATTCTAAGAAGTCAATTATTGCAACTGCAAGTGACGATTTAACCTGGAAGATCTGGACAATACCAAATGGTGAGCTAGTAATGTCAGGAGAAGGACATAAGGATTGGGTATCTGGTATTGATTTCCATCCAAAAGGAACTCATATGGCAACTTCATCAGGAGACTCTACGATTAAAGTTTGGGACTTTGTGCATGCTAGTTGTATGCATACTTTCAAGGATCATATTCAACCTGTTTGGAATTGTAAGTTCAATGATACAGGAGAATTCTTGATTTCCTGCTCAATGGATCATACATGCAAGCTATTCGACATCAATTACGGAAAGCATAGGCAAACGTTCAGAGGACATGTGGATTCTGTAAATCATGCAATTTTCTTGCCATTTAGTAATACTTTTGCAAGCGCAAGCGCTGATAAGACCATCTCACTTTGGGATATGAGAACAGGTCTCTGTGTTCAAACTTTCTATGGGCATCTGAATTCTGTAAATCATGTTGCCACTTCAGTAAAGGTAATTCTTCTTTCAACTTCTCTAATCATTAGGCTGAAACTCTGGTGTCAGCTGACTCTGATGGTATTGTAAAAGTATGGGATATTAGAATGGTCAAGCAAAGGTATACAATTTGTTGATTTTCTTAGAAGATTTAGAATCCAAATAGATACTGGAAACTATTCAGCAAACAGCTGTGCACTTGATAAATCAGGAAGTGTGATAGCTGTGGCTACAGATGATGGATATGTTAAATTGTATACTGAAGCTACTGGTAGACAGGAAGCTCAGTTAAGAGGACATGAAGATTCTGTCCAAGATGTTGTGTTTGACTATAATTCAAGAATGATAGTCAGTGTAGGGTCAGATGCTTCTATTATTATTTGGCAATAAGTTATTTATTGTATCTATTTTCTCGAGTTAACACTATAACTTATTTTGTGAGGCGATTATTCCATAAATCAAGGATATCATAATACTTTTAATATACTCATAAGCCATACATGATAACACTCACTCAAAATTCAAATGAATTATTTCTTTTTAAAGAGATTTTTAAAATCTGCATTTGTCACTAGTTTTGGTGCAGTGGGCGCTTGATCCTTAGTTTGAGTTGTTGAGGTATTATCTTGCTGTTGTGCAGGAACAAAGTTGGCTGAAAGAGACTGCAGAGATCGAGGAGGAGTTTGCTCTTCAGGCTCAATAACATCTTTTTTGCTTAAAGCATTTTTATTGGATTTACTTTCTTCTCTCACCTCTTCTTCCATTCTAAAGTATTATTAAACGAGGCTAATCGTTACTCATCGTGTTTAGTGGTAATAGGACGATCACTTTTCTGAATTTCAAAGGTTCTTCCTAAAATTTGAGGGTTCTTAAGACCAAGAGCTTTTTTGTAATCAACAAGATATTCGAACTCAACAAATGCAATTCCTTGAGATTTGTTAGTTTTCTTCTTCTTAGGAATGTGAATTTGTTTGATATGGTTAATATTGTGAGATTTAAAGAATTCTTCAATATCTTTTTCTGTTGCAGCAAAATCAAGCCCTTTCATAAAGATTACAGTGCTTGCCTTAGCGACTTGTTCAAAATGTTTTGAAGAATCAGCAACCTCAACAATAAGCTTACGATTATCCATTCTCATATTCTTGGATTTTTCAAGAGCGTCTTCCATTTTATCCTACAAGTTATCATTAAGGAACTCTGGTGCTGTTACTCTGCTCTTGAATACTACGTAAGCATACCCTTTGGCTTGCCCAGTGACATTCCTAGGAATTCTAATTTCCTCAATATCATCTCCCTGATTGATTAGGAATAGAGAATTTTTTTGGTACGTAGTCATGATACAATTCCTTGATTTTGTCTTCATCAACAGTAAATGGTAAGTTATTAATAAAAAGAGTTTTTTCATCATTTTTTCTTCAATTTAGGAGGAAAATATTCAATTCTTACCCCTTCTTTGGAGGATTAGATAACGCTATAACTAGTTTCCTGCCATCAATCTCCAATCCATCTTGAGCTAGAGCAGCTTTAGCATCTTCAACGGTTTCAAAATCAACATAAGCCATTCCTCTGCTCACCCCAGTATCTTTATCTTTTAGAATTCTACAGTCTGTAACTTTATCCATCTACGATTAATGATGATAAATATTCCTTTACATTCGTGAAAATAGCCCTGATATCAGTTTCAGTAAACGAATAGGGTAGTCCTTTGACGAAAACAGTTCGGCTATAATTATTAAGCTAAAACAAAACACTTATATTACTCTTTATCGGCAAAAACCGGTCTTCTAAGAGTCGAATCTGGCCCTTTGATTTTTTTGTCATCCCTTATCTTCTCTTGCACATCGATAGGTGCACTATCGAATTGCTGCTTTGCCATTTCTTCATGTCTTCTTTTTATTGGTCTTCCAGGTACATCTTTAGGTGGCTGGACTTCTGAAACCATTGACTGTTCATCAGCGATGACAACTGTTGTTGCAGATAACCTAGCGACCTTTTCTTTGTATCTCTGTTCAATATTCTCCAAGTCTTCAAGAGTTCCAAACTTTCTCTCAAACTCAATAGCATAATTGAACATGCTATGTATATCATCCTTAGTGACTTCTAGTGCTCTCTTTATGAGAGATCTGACATTGTTCAGTTTTCCTAGGATCCTATAATTTTAGGAATAAGGGTAGGTAATGTACTGTTCAAAAGAAATATATTGAACCCAAGCTTGATATTTATCTCCGTTTTGATGAATATATTTTTCCATGATCTTATTCATCTGTGATTTATCTTTGAGAGTATAAACCTCGATATTGGCCCAAAAGAGATGGAGGGTATCAATATATTGTTGATTCGCTTCTGCATCACCTAGATACCAATGAATGAGTGAATAACATCTTGTACTTGAGAAGAATTCTATCGCTTGTTGTGCTAAGGTTCTAAAATGTTCGATTTCTTCTTTTAAGGGCTCAATATTTCCTTTTGTTTCAATAAGCCTCTGATTGATTACCCTCACATTTACCTCACAAATATACAGCCAAAGCATATAAAATTCATAATTATTAGAAAATTTTGTGAGCATTTGGAGACAGGTTTCTACATGAATTAAATAAGCTAACAACATTTTTACTCTCTAATTCAAGTTTTTCAGCTCCACCTCTCTCCTTTGCTCTAAGTAAATAAAGTGCATAGTTTATATTGCTAGGATTATTTTTATATGCTCTTCTCAGAATTGGTTCAAGAACTGACATAACCTTGATATTGTCTCTTGAGAAGTTGACATACAATTCCCATGCTGGAGCAAGAGTAGGATATCTCTCAAAACATCTTTCGAAGTAAGTCATTTTCCTTTCCAAAGTGAAGTTGGGCTCATTTATGATGCTCTGAAGGACTTTGGTAATTTGGTCAGCTTTGCCAGATTCCAGCGCTGTTACAAACTTTTCATCAACATCAAGGTGGTTCCCGATAACTGCAAAAGTCGTATTGAAGGTCTCAATCATTTTTCTACGTTCTTGTTCATCTTTTTCCCAATTTGCATATTCCTCGTATGTTTGATAAATATCTGCTAGCGGTAGCTTCAATAAACGAGCATAGATGTTTCTGATAGCTTTTATAGTTTCTGGACTAGAAAGTTACAATGGGGTATAATATCTTACGAGTCTGGTTTGTCAGTAGAAGCTAATTCGAATTTTTTCAATTTCTTCAGAAAAGTAGAACCTCTCTGAAAATCATTACAGAATTTATTCACTAATTTCTCAAGCATAATTTTGGCACCCTGCTTTCTGAGAACGCCATCATTAAATAATTTCCTTGTGTACTTTACACACAATTTGGCGACGTCAAAATCTGATGATTAATATTAGACTTAAAGTAGTTACATAGTGAGTCTTCTAATGCTTTTTCAAATAATTTCAACACTGCTCTCTTCTCCTCATCAGCCTTGGCATTAATAATCTCTTCATCCAGCCAATCTAACCATTGTTCTAACCTATTACTCTTGTTTCAAATGTTTTTTACGTTCTGTCAAGGTCATATTTTCAAGAAGGGTTTCTCTGATTCTTCGCACACTCGCAAAATCCTCGAGCTCGTGATAAATAGCAATAAGTTGATTTGCAAGTTCAATTGTTGGAGTCAATTTAAATTCAGCTTCAAGTAAATTGATCGCATCCTCTATATTTTCAGATTGTTCGTCAGCCTCGTCTTGGATGTAATCATTATCCTTATCATTTGCTTGTTTATCTTCAAAGTTGGAATTCATTCAATTATTTTGGATTTTATTTTTGAAGAAAAAGAGGGTCAAATTTTATAAAAAATAAATAAATGCATGTCTTAAGGTCAAATATGTATTATAGACAACAAAAACAATAAACTATACTGATTTAGATATTTCAGATCTATGACCTTATATCCACTTAGATGCTGTCCAAATCATTTGAGAGTAAGGAATTTTTAAATCTTGGTGATGACTTTGATGCTAAGTCTGAGTATCCGGCTCCTCTCAATTTATTCAGATATCCAGTTTCCAACTGAAGTTTATTATTAATAAGCCCCTCCTTTTCCAATGTAATATAAGTCTGATTGCTTGAAGTATATTTATCATATTCCTTCAATTGATCCATATATCCCTTAAGGTTGAATGGCTTGAAGGTGGTCAACCTTGAAGGATCAATATCGGGCTTTCTGAAATCTGTTCTCTTGGCATCCTTAAGCAAAACAAATTTGTCAGATGTATCTACTCTCTTGTTATCAGAATAGGTATGTCTGGCTTTCACTTCAATATTGCTAAATCCAGTTTCCCTGGCTTTATCCTCAGCATCAGGAAGGATGGAACCAGATCTTTTGTGGGTCAAGGTGGTATTTGAAGCAAAATTATCTCTAGTTAATCCCATTACAGCTGCAGAAGTAGGCCTATCTATATTAGTAGATAGATCCTTCACATAGTTGTATCTCAGACCTTCAAGTGTTTTATGCATAATTGACAAGTTAGTTTTTTCCTCCTCAATTTTCTTCTTCTCATTCTGGATATTCATTGCGTACTTATCCAATTCCAATTTAAGTCTGGTATTTTTCTCTTTTTCAGAGTCAAATTCTCTCTTAAATTTATTGATAATTTCTGATTCTTCTTTGATCTTCTTAGCAAGCTCTTGAACTTGGATCTTCTCCCTCTCGAAAGCTAGTCTTTCCATTTCAAATAAATCAATCTTGGTTTGCAAGTCATCTGCCTGCTTGCTAAGTAAAAGTTCCTTTTGCTCAATATTCTTGAGCTTTCTAAGACTTTCTGCTTCTTGAAGTGTCAATCTCTTTCTAATATTATCAGCTTCTTCGTGTTTTTTTCTAAGAGATTCTTCACTCTTTTCCATCATCTGCTCGAATTCTTGCTTTCTAACCTCAAATAATTCATTTTGAAGTTCTAGCTCATGGAACTTTCTATTATATTCTTCTTTGATATCAAGATTTTCTCTTTCTAATTGATTCTTTCTGCTTTCAAAAGCTTTCTTTTCAAGTTCTAACTCTTTCTTTCTCTCACTTTCCATATTCCGAATGGATTCTTGAAGTTCAGTAAGTCTGTTATATTCATTTTTTATTAGTTCTCTTTCCTTCTCCAAGTTCTTTTGAGACTCTAGTTCTCTAAGCTCTAAATCGGCCTTAACCTTGTCTAATCGTCTTCTTTCAGCTTCGATAAGTTCTCTTTCATGATTGAGTTTTCTTTCTCTATCTTCTAGGGCCTTTTCCTTTGTGAACAATTCTAATTTCTTTTTTTCATCTTCATTGACTTTTTCATGTTCTAATTTTTCAGACAAGGCATTGATTTTGGTGGAGCTAAGCCTGATCTCTTCAACCAAACCATTGAGCTTGATTTGAGCTTCTAGTTGTCTCTTCAAACTTTCATTTTGCTCCTCTGCTAAATGTCTTTGTCTCTCAATTTCATATTTATGGAGCTTCTCTTTGCTCTCCATTTCTAGCTTGTGGAGTTCTTGGAGTCTGGCTCTTTCTCTTTCAACAGCGACGTTCAGGTTCTCTTTGAGGTCTTCTTTTTCTTTTTTAAGTAATTCTATTTCTCTTTGATGAGCCTCTTCCCATTTCTTTTTCTCTTCTTCTAGAGTGGCTTTTAACTGCTTAAATCTTTGTTCATAATATTCTTCTGTTTCCTTCAGTCTCTTCTTATACAATTCTTCAGTTTCATGTAGATAGGATTTAATATTTGAGTCAACAGGAGGAAGATTCTTCTGACTATCAAGTCTTCCAATCATGGAGTCACCTTCAGGGGCAGTAAAAGGCTTAGTAATTCCACTCATTTGGTCATCTTTTGTAGAATCAAACTTCTTTGTCTCAGCACGGTTGCCTCTTCGAGATACACCAGTGATATTTGGAGTAAATTCATTGGGCTTGTTGGAAGTATTAGGATCCAACAGTTCATTTCTATAGTTATTCTTTTTTTCTTCTCCACCAGGGAAGAAACTATCTTTGGTAGAGTATCCTTCTTGAACAGACACAGGGGATTTCCTGGGAGTGTTATCTTTTATTCCACCTACATCACTCTGAGTATCTAGCTTAATTCTGCTTTGACTAGAGGGCCCTCTTTTCTCTCTACCTCTACTGAGTTGAGCTAGGTATTCGCTTTGAGCTGCTTCATCATCGTCTTGGGCTTTATATTCAGCTGGAGTAATACCTCCAAGATCAGTAATAGATTTGTTATCATCAACAGAAAATGCAGAGTCTTTTTCTAAGACTCCAGGAGAAGTATATGGTCTGGTGAAATCTTTGGTTGTGGCAGTACGTTTATTACGTCTAGAAGCAGTGATAGTTATATCGGTAAAATCGTCTGTTAATGTGGTAATTGGTTTGGCTTCTGTTGTAAGTGGTCTTTGCTTGAAATCGTCAGCAGCAGTAGATGTAGAGTCCTTGTAGAAGATGTCATTCTTTTTGTTTCTCTGTTCTTCGCTAAGTCCAACTAATCCAATGGAAGTGCCTGGTCTCTTCTTGGTATCTCTTTGGAAGACTGGATTATAGTGGACATTAGTGTCTAAGTCGCTGTCCAGGTCAGCAAAAAAGTTGGTGGAAGTTTCTTTCAATCCTTGACTAGTATTGGGTCGTGGAGGCTTCTCATTTTTAGTTGAATCAATACCAAGAATTCCATTCAATGTATCATCGAATTCCTTGTCTAGAGAGATTATCATAATTGGCTTAGGTTGTTACCACTTATATCTCTTGCTGGATTCTTTTTGATCACGTGGGATTGTTGAAGACCAGTTGTCATCTTCCCCACGGAATTTTTTTTCCCTGAGTCTGAGTTTCCATCATCAAGATCTTTTGACTGCTTATGGGCAGAAAGGAGATCCTTAGGAGCATTGCTCTGAGTTCTAATATTTTATTTCATATTGAAAACTATATACTTCTTGGAAGTGTTAGCACTCTCACCGAAAATTAATCCGGCGAACCAGTCAGGACCTATCGAGGTTAAATTCAGGAGATAATGGTCTTACTGCTTGATTTCATGTCTTTTGACATTCAGAACGACTATCGTTAAAATTTATTTCAAATTACTGATAAATATCTGCTTTTTCTCTAAGAGATTGAGTTTAAATTTCTATAACTTGAAGTCATTCTAAACTTTGAGTGGCTACTCATTACCCTTTGTAGCTGCTTTTATCTTTTGTAGAAGTACAAATTCAACTCTTAAGGTTAATAATAGCGTTTTTGTTTGCCGTCTTCGAATGGATCATACTTGCAAGGATCATAAACTTGAAGAAATATTATTATTAGAATTCTAATGAAATTTCTTCATCTGCGATGAAACAGAATTAATCTTCTGAATTTAAGATAATAGGTTTTAAGGCCTGCTCTTATATTGTATTTAAAGAAAAAGGTATTTTAACTAATACTAGAAAGATTAGTTGTCAAATTCATCAAAACTTTGATCATAGAAGATGCTATGTATATTTGCAAAGTTCAAAAGCAAGACCACACCTAACTTGACTTTTCATATACTTTCAAGATAATCTATTTAAATAACAACTATATTTATCTATTTTATGGCAGACAACTTTAAAGCTATGGAAGAAGATCTCTTACAGGATGAAGAAAAGGATTTTCAAAGGAGAGCCAAAACCACAAAAGAGATGCCTTGGCATTCAAGGTGGCTTCCATGTCCCAAGACAGGGTTAAATTTGGATCAAGAATTAATATCAAAAAGAAATCTTGCCCTGTGTGGCTTATATACTCAACTCATATCAACTATCGTAGGTCTTTGCTTATTCTTCGCTAGAAAGGTATCTTGAATTCATTTTCTGTTAACCTCTAGAATGAATTGTACATAGTTGGAAATTTAATCTCGATGATTATTTTGGGTATTGGATTTTATGGGTGTTTGACTATCCGAAAATGGTTTATTACAATTCATTCTATTGTAAATGATTACACATCTAAAATTATGCTATAGACAACATTGGGACTGATTGGAGTGTTTTGGTTATTCTTACTATTAGAAGCCCTTTTCAGGGCAGATGCTGAGGTACATAACATAATTCACAGTTAACAATAAAAGAAAACTCCAGAGTCACATGTATCTGAGAGATACATTCTATTTTTATGTTCTTTGCCTTATCTAATCGATGTCATGGCAGGAGTGTTTACTTTGAGATTGGCTTTTCTATTGTTCAAGGAAGCTGATGTCAAGGTATAGAGTTAGATTCTAAAGGTTGAATTTTAGAGTGAAAAATCTGGAGAAGAAGCTGAACCTATTCTAGCCATTAGTCGTTATGATCTAACATCAGATTTATGCTCAATTTGTATGGTCGAACCGAAGACAATGATGATATACAAATGTGGTCATCAAATTCTTTGCAACAAGTGTGCTCAAAAATTTAAAGATGAAAAAGTCGAAAAATGTCCGGTTTGCATGTCTAAGATTGAAGACATTGTAAAAGTAATCTCTTAATGTTTACCGAAACACCTTTACCTGAACTCATTATTTTATAGTTTATTTTGTGTTCCTGATACTTGACTTTTGAGAGTATTTATTTTTAGATCTATGATCAATTCATAATCTCAAATTAATCACTCAGATTCAAAGATCCATAGTTTCTATGATGCATTATATTCAAGGATGAATAATAGAGCTATGAGACAAGGTCTCTCCAATCACCGACACTAAGATAGACCAAGCTCAGATGCAGCTGAGAGCCCTGCTCAAGACCTTGGAGCCTAATATCTGAAATATTGATACCATTTCATATTCCAGCTATTTAAGATCCTGGATTTCTGAGACAATAGGGTTTTCTGAGCAAGATTCTAGTTTTCTGAACTAATCTTTGAAACTAATTCAAGAGATATCTTAAAGGTAAATTCAAATTCCAACAAAGTAGTGACTCCTCGTCGGTCTCTAAGTAATTATACTTTTCGGATCGTTTTTTCGAAGTCACAAAGCAAATTGAACGTTCAAGCTGACCCATGGAAATTCATCTTCATGTGTTTGATGAGGACCTTCACATTTCAATCTTCTTTGACCAAATATGCTAACTTTAATAGGCGTCAAGACAAGGACATTAAGCATACTAAACTTAGGGGATTTGTTTTATATAATCAGACCCTTGTGGATCAGATCGTTTTAAGAAGAATCTGAAAAGGGCATTGTAGCCTCTAAATTCACTTTATGAGTATAACTTATTCTTCTGATTTTCTCTTTTGTATTTGTACCTTTGACAATTCCCACAATAGGATAAAAATAAGAAGAAAAAAATGTCTCTCTCTTAGCGTCTCTTTAGTTTTCGGCTTATTGTCCTGTAAATTCACAAAGCTTAAAAACTCAAAGTTATTCATATCTCTAATAAATTTACAGTTATTGTTCCTACCTAAATAACAACAAAGAATGCAACGAAACCAAACTTCATCTCGTGCTCTCACTCGGCAACGTGAATTGAGCGAGAAAGCACTTAAAATACAAGGAATGGATAACGGTCCTCAAATTATTAATGAATATTTTGTAATAATCCTTATAATTATCCTTGAAAATTAGGAAACAATAGTCGAAATTTTAAAAGTCCCTCCAGCAGATCGCACAAACAATGAAATTAGCATATTGCAAAAAGCAACCTCACATTTTGAAATTTTCCAAAAATATAACCAGAAAAAGCGCTATCAAGAAGCCCATGTCCACTATAGATGCTGTAGAAATTTCACTTATGAATGCTATGACAAAGGCTCTATTCTGTTTAAGCAGGGTATCATGTTAGCCGATTGAAATAAAGTTTAAGGTGATGTTGGAGATAAGATGTATTTTGTAATTAAAGGCAGACTAAATGTATATGGAGAAAAAGATAAAGCAGATATAATGAAGGAAAAAGAAAAACTTAAGGAAGCTCAAGCTAAGACCGCTAATGTTGAATCAACACAAAATGAACAAACTGAGCATAAAGTTATAGTTGAAGAAAAGTCTGAAGAAAACTCTGAAGAAAAGCCACGTGAACATGGTATTGTAAATGTGTTCAAGATTATGAATGTTGTGAGAAATTTTAAAAGGACATTAGCCAAACATGAAAGAGAGAAGGAAAAAGAAAAGAAAAAGTCCAATGTGTTAAATTTTCAGGAATTTCCACAGCTTCATCAATTCATAGATGAAGGAGTTATTACAGTAAATCAGCTGAGTACAATAGAATCTGGAACCGTTTTTGGTGAAATTGCTCTTTCACGAAAAAAGCCTCGAAGCGCCACAGTGATTGCAACAGAAGAAACGCATCTGGGAGTTCTCACGAAAAAAGACTTTGATGAAATTTTATATGAATTAGAGAACGATAGAATAAACAAATTAGCTGGATTCTTTCAAGAGTCATTAAAGATGAATATTGCCAGAGACAATGTTGCAAGGTTTGCTTTTATTTTTGAGAAAACAAAGTTCACAATACAAAGTGTTGTATTTAAGAAAGGAGAGTATGCTGAAGGTTTCTATTTAGTTAAAAGTGGCCAAGTATTGGTAATTTTTTGACTCCAATAAATCATCCACTAGTTATTTAATGAGACAAAGATACCGATTCATATGACAACTGAGGCTGATACGATTCAGAAGAAAATTCTTGAGACAAATAGGGCAACCAACATGATCATTGAATCTTCAAAATCAAATTCAGGACTATATCAATTCCCAGTAAAGTTTTTTCTCTAGTAATTGATTGTTAGATTCAAGTTTTATCAGAGGGGAATTTATTAGGAGAAGAAGTCCTTGCAGGATTTACCCACAGAATCTGTGATGCAAAAGTCATCACATCTAAAGCAACTTTGCTGTATGTTACAAAAGAAGTAAATTGATAATTTTAATTCTTATTTTCATAGAAATTTTTCCGGTTCTTTTCTAATATGAGCGAAGCTCACTCGAGGTTGATCGAGAGAGCAAAGGAAAGAACCTACTGGAAACAACAAAGAATTGAAGATAGCCAAGAATATACAAATATTCTAGCATCCTTTCGAGAATATAAGAATGAGCCAAAGAAGAATATTCAACGACTTTCTCCTAAATCTATCGAAGGAGCATACCTAAAGTACAACTTCATAAAATCACATGACAAAAATTATGCCCCTGAATTAGAAAAATTAAAGGATACACAAACAACAGAATTTAAAGTAAGAGCCAGTTCAGTAATTAGGAGTAGAGAACCTGATGAGATAGTCAGAAATTCTTTTTCAAACTTACAAAGAATAGTCAAATGTAATGAAAAAATATTAGATCATGCCATCAAGCTGTCAGGATTCAAAGCCAGCAATCTCAATCTTATAACTGGTGATGTCTTCTTTGATAGAAGCGAAAAAGCTTCCATGATTTCTCGTCAACTTAAAAGAGCAGACTCAAGACTAATAAGAGCCAGGTCTGTTCCTAATCAAAGATTACCAAAAGAATCAGCTCATTCCAAAGGCATTAACAAAGAATATGCAACTCATCCAGCTCAGACAGAAGGGCAAGAGCATAACTCTAATTTGGATAATAGAAAATCTATTCCAACCCATGCAGAGGTGATCACTGAAGAACAGTTGAACATAGAAAGTTCTGCTGGATTCTTTACTACTGTCCAGCCAATTCCCAAATCTGAGATAGGAATACAAGCACTCAGACCTTCAAGACCTGGCAAGATTGAATTCAAACAGATAAATTTTTCAAAAGGAAGCGTAACTGATCGTGCCTCTACCCAAGCAGAAACTGATACTCCAGACCTAACCGATCGGCCTTCTTACCCAAAGGGAGGAAGATATTTTAGCTATACATCTATTGAGAATGACAGAGAGACTCCAATTAGACCTCTGGATCAGTCAAATACAAGGCGTTCAAGCAAAGTTGATCTGGAAAGTAGTCAGCCACTGTTAAAACAAAAGCCTGAACTTGTAGATAGAATAAGTTCAATTAACTCTGAACTGGCAAAATCACATTTTGACATTGACAAACCAAACATCAAATTGGAAAATCCTCAAAATTATATTAGAAAGACCACTAAAAAGGCTGATAACATTACTATAATGAAGCTACGTGAACAGTTCAATACTTCTAGGAAGTCTAACCATCAACTATGGCCAGAGTACCTGAAGAAGCATGACCTACATGCCCTGGAAAATTATGATTTGTTGCTAGAGAAAATTAATCAAGCCAATAATGGCCAGCTAGTTTACCAAAATATCTTCTTTAAGACATGTCATACAGAAAGCGATAAGAAAATGATCAAAACAAAACACAACTTATTCAGATTCAGAAAGAAAGAAAAAGAAAGAATAGTTGGAATGCAAACCGCTTCTTTT